>Ga0097621_100000276_pt1 | contig 34766 bp, 38 predicted proteins | sample KBSMisM72_FD_73165 | JGI IMG/M metagenome (GOLD analysis project Ga0097621, IMG submission 73165) | Miscanthus rhizosphere microbial communities from Kellogg Biological Station, Michigan, USA - KBS Miscanthus M7-2 (version 2) (version 2) | ecosystem: Host-associated > Plants > Roots >... | reverse complement strand
GTTGAGATCCAAGTGGTTGTGCTTTGGACCATTCAAAATGGGTATCTCGATGATGTTCCAGTGGAGCGGGTCAAGGAATTCCAGCGAAAGCTGACGGAAGCCCTCAGCACACGCAAGCCAGATCTGTTGCAGAAAATCGTGATGGAAAAATCACTCAGCCCGGAACTAACCGTGGAAGTGAAGGCTGCCGCTGATCGGTTCAAAGAAACCTGGCGCTGAAATCAGGATCCCTACGAGCACCGCATGAATAGCCCTCGCGACTTGCGCAGACGAATTCGATCGATCGGGAGCACCGCGCAAATCACCAAAGCCATGCAAATGGTGGCCGCTTCCAAGATGCGTCGCGCCCAGGATGCGGCAGTGAACATGCGGCCGTTTGTCCACATGCTCTACCGCATTCAGCGCGAGGCGACTACCCGCCTGCGGGAGTTCACCCATCCCTTGTTGGAAGTTCGCCCCATCCGGAAGCGCGCGGTCGTCTTAGTCGCCGCCGACAAAGGACTATGCGGAGCCCTGAATACCAACTTGTTCCGCATGACGGCGGAATTTGATCCTCAGACGACGGCTTTCATAACCGCCGGACGCAAGGGAGCGCAGTTCGTGACCAGGACAGGTGGCCATCTGGCGGCAGAGTTCACCTACGCCGATACTCCCAGCTTTGCTGAAGCCAGAGCGATTGCCGCTTTTGCGCGAAATATGTTTCTGAAGGGCGAGGCTGATTCGGTTCAAGTCATCGCCACGCGCTTCGTGAACACTTTGACCCAACAACCTCTGTGCCTTGAGTACTTGCCCATCGGAGAGATTAAGGGACTAAAAATCCCCGGATCGAAGCTCGAAGAAGAATTGGCCGCGGATACCACAGAGGCGGTTTTCGAGCCCAGCGCGGAGTTCGTTCTCAGTTTTCTCCTTCCCAGATATCTCGACATTTACATGTATCAAGTGCTGCTCAATGCCAAAGCGAGTGAACTGAGTGCCCGCATGGTTTCCATGAAGAACGCCACCGACAACGCAGAAAACCTAATCAAAGACCTAACTTTGGAATACAACAAGCTCCGGCAAGGAAATATCACCAAGGAACTATTAGAGATTGCCGGTGGCCAGGCAGAATGAGGTGACGCATGCTGGCCCAGACGCCGCAAGCATTGAACGGAAGCAAGGGGAAGATTGTGAAGGTCCTCGGGCCCGTGGTGGACGTTGAATTCCCTGGACACTTGCCGGGAATCTACAACGCTCTCACGTGCGATTGCAGGGTGAACGGCCAACCGGTCAGCGTCACTCTCGAGGTGCAGCAGCATCTTGGAGACCGATGGGTGCGTGCCGTGTCCATGTCGGGAACCGAGGGGCTTAAACGCGGATTTGAAGTCAGCGATACCGGAAAGCCTATTTCGGTGCCGGTGGGTGATGCTGTGATGGGGCGGATTTTCGACGTAACCGGCAATCCGGTGGATGAACGGGGTCCGGTTGTTGTGGACAAGTACTATCCGATCCATCGCCCGGCGCCACCTCTTGTCGAACAATCGACTTCCCCCCAGCTTTTACCCACAGGCATCAAGGTCATCGATCTCATTTGCCCGTTCCTGAAAGGTGGGAAAGTGGGGGCATTCGGTGGTGCCGGAGTCGGGAAGACGGTCGTGATCATGGAGCTGATCAACAATATCGCCAAGCTCCACGGGGGCGTTTCCGTCTTCGCAGGCGTCGGCGAGCGTACGCGTGAGGGTAGCGATCTTTATAACGAGATGTCGGAGGCCGGCGTGATCCGGCAAGATGACCTGGCGAAGTCGAAAATCGCGCTGGTCTATGGACAAATGAACGAACCACCCGGTGCCCGTCTGCGCGTAGCTCTGGCTGGGCTGGCCATCACCGAATATTTTCGGGATGAAAAAAATCAGGACGTGCTCCTGTTTATCGATAATATCTTTCGGTTTTCACAGGCCGGATCGGAAGTCTCCGCGCTCCTTGGCCGCACCGCCAGCGCTGTGGGCTATCAACCCACACTCGCTGCTGAAATGGGGGCTCTGCAGGAAAGAATTACTTCGACAACAAAGGGATCCATTACTTCGTTTCAGGCGGTGTACGTTCCGGCGGACGACTTGACGGACCCCGCCCCGGCTACGACGTTCGCGCACCTTGACGCCACGATCGTGCTGGAGCGGTCCATCGCCGAACTTGGAATCTACCCAGCGGTCGATCCTCTGGCTTCTACATCGCGTGCTCTCGCGCCGGAGATCGTCGGCCAAGAGCACTACGAGGTTGCTCGCGGGGTTCAGAAAATTCTCCAGCGGTACAAAGATCTCCAGGACATCATCGCCATCCTCGGCATGGATGAACTCTCGCCGGTGGATAAGCTGACCGTTTTTCGTGCCCGCAAGATCCAGCGATTTCTTAGCCAGCCCTTCAGCGTTGCCCAAGTATTCACGGGCCGTGAGGGCAAGCAGGTTCCGGTCGCGGAAACGGTCCGTGGTTTTGGGGAAATCCTTGCCGGCAAGCACGATGATGTTCCGGAAGGGAACTTCTATATGAAAGGGCCGATCGAGGAGATCAGGAACTAGGAGTCAAAAAACCAGGGGCGAATATCCCTATGTCCGACACCATCAAACTCGAAATCGCGACACCGGAAGCCGTGGTCTATTCGGCAGATGTGGAGATGGTCACGCTGCCGGCAGTGCAAGGACAAATCGGGATTCTTCCCCAACACGTCCGCTTGATGACGCAGATGGTGCCCGGTGAAATGATCGTGCGCACCAAAGGGCATGATGAGTTTATGGCCGTCGGCGAAGGGCTTGTCGAAGTCACCAATGCAAAGATTTCGATTGCAACGAATATGGCCATTGCCGCCGACAAAATCGATGAGGCAGCCGCTGAGGAAGCTCGCCAGCGAGCAGCCGATAGGTTACGAGAGAAACTTTCTTCTGAGGAAATAGCATCTGTCAATGCCTCCCTGGCCCGAGCGTTAGCCCAGTTGCGGGTGAAGCGGCGTCAGCGCTGAGGGCACAAATATACCAATCCGAGTTGAACCAGGCACAACTCCGTCTTCGGATGGCAAGAAAGGGATTCACGTTATGAAGGCCAATATCGCAGTGATGCCGTCGGTTTCTGGGCGAGAAACTGACGTAGCCCTGAGTGCGTACGGACCGGCAAGATCGACCATCAAAGGCGCGCCGCTTGATCCGGGGGAATTGAAGAATACCCACGCCTTCTGGCGTGCGTGCAACTACTTGATGCTGGGGATGATCTATCTGCAAGACAATCCGCTCTTGAAAGCAGCCCTGAAGCCCGAGCACATCAAGAACCGGCTTCTTGGCCATTGGGGCTCGAGCCCAGGCCTTGCGTTTATCTACCTTCATCTCATGCGGGTTATCAAGAAATATGACCTGGACATGATCTATCTTGCCGGACCCGGGCACGGCGCGCCCGGAGTGCTAGCTCCCGCTTATCTTGAGGGGACCTACTCCGAAATGTATCCGGACAAGAGCGAAGATGAAGTTGGTCTCTGTGGCTTCTTCAAGCAGTTCTCTTTCCCGGGCGGCATCGGGAGTCACTGTACTCCGGAAACTCCCGGATCGATTCATGAGGGCGGGGAACTCGGCTATGTCTTGTCGCACGCTTGCGGTGCAATCTTCGATAATCCGGAGCTCATTGCGGTCGCCATTGTCGGCGATGGCGAATCGGAAACCGGCCCACTAGCCACCTCGTGGCACATCAACAAGTTCATCAATCCTCTGCGCGATGGTGCTGTATTGCCGGTTCTTCACTTAAACGGGTACAAGATCAACAATCCCACCCTGCTGGCGCGCATTAGCCACGACGAACTGGAGAGTTTTTTGCGGGGCTGCGGTTGGAATCCATATTTTGTCGAGGGCTCCGACTTCGAGAGCATGCACCAGGCAATGGCGATGACCACTGAGCATTGCGTAAACGATATCGTCACCTGCCAGGAAGAGGCTCGCCTCAATCAGGTTGCAAGCCGAATGCGTTGGCCGATGATCGTGCTGAGAACACCCAAGGGTTGGAGTGCCCCGGAATCGGTGAACGGACACAAGTTGGAAGGCTCCTGGCGGGCTCATCAGGTCCCCATGGCCGATGTGAAGACGAATCCTGAGCGGCTTCACCTGCTAGAAGAGTGGATGCGCTCGTACAAGCCGGAAGAACTGTTTGACGAGCAGGGAAAACTTCATCCCGAATTGAAGGCCATGGTTCCGAAAGGGACCAGACGGATGAGCGCGAATCCCCACGCCAACGGGGGAACCCTGAGAAAAGCTCTCCGCATCCCCGATTTCCGCGACTATGCATTGCACATTGAGAAGCCAGCCACGAGTGACGGTGAAAATACACGACCGTTGGGCAATTTTCTTCGGGAAATCATGAGGCTCAATATCCAGAACTTCCGCGTCTTCAGTCCGGACGAGAACACATCCAATCGGCTCGACGCAATTTACCAGGTGAGCAAGAAGTTCTGGATTGCTGAATACTTTCCAGAAGATGCTGACGGTGCGGAACTCTCACGCGACGGCCGAGTGATGGAAATGCTCAGCGAGCACACTATGGAGGGAATGCTGGAAGGCTACCTGTTAACCGGCCGCCATGGATTCTTTTCCACCTATGAAGCTTTTGCGCATGTCATCGACTCCATGTTCAATCAGCACGCGAAATGGCTTTCCATCTGCAATCAACTCTCCTGGAGGAGAAGCATTTCGTCGCTTAACCTTCTGATCACTTCGACGGTTTGGCGTCAGGACCACAACGGGTTCACCCATCAGGATCCGGGCTTCCTGGACGTGGTTGTAAACAAGAGCGCGGAAGTCACCAGGATCTATTTGCCTCCGGATGCCAACTCGTTGCTCTCGGTCGCGAACCACTGCCTGCGAAGTGAGAACTATGTGAATGTGATTGTTTGTGATAAGCAGATGCATCTGCAGTACATGGACATGAACGCCGCCATCAAGCACTGCACCCGAGGGATTGGAATGTGGGAATGGGCGAGCAACGATCAGGGCGGCGAACCCGACGTGGTGTTCGCCTCAGCCGGCGACATTCCTACGCGGGAAGCCCTGGCAGCCACCGCATTGCTGCGTAAAGCATTCCCCGAGTTGAAAATCCGGTTCATCAACGTTGTTGACCTATTCCGGTTGCAGCCCGAGAGCGAGCACCCCCATGGCCTTTCTGATCGCGATTTTGACTCGTTGTTTACGGTCGACAAGCCGATCATCTTCAACTTTCACGGGTACCCATGGCTGATTCACCGATTGGCTTATCGACGGGCGAATCATCGAAATCTGCACGTTCGCGGCTATAAGGAGAAGGGAAATATCAACACACCCATGGAACTGGCGATCAATAACGAAATTGACCGGTTCAGCCTGGCGATTGACGCCATCAATCGAGTTCCTGCTCTACAAAAAAAGGGAGCCCACGCCAAGCAAAGATTCCGCGACCAGCAGATCGAATGCAAGAGCTATGCCTACGCGCACGGCATCGACAAGCCGGAAATCGCAGGATGGAGATGGCCTTACTGACAACATCGAAAGCCTTGCCTCGTCATGGATTTTGCAAGCCTGGACTCGTAGGTGCGTGCTGCGAGATTGTCATGCAGCTTCACCGGTGACTCTAGAAATAATTGCGACGCCTTCCAACTCCCCTTCGCGGGCATCGGACCCGGCGCAGTCCGCTCCTTGCTCTAGAGCAATCACGCCCGCCAAAATTTGAGCCTCTTACAATTTCATTGACACAGAGTTCCTTCCGTGGATGATGGTTGCATCTGCTTGGGATCCCCTTTTGGAGCTCGCGCCATGTCAATGAGGATGGCAAGGCCCTATGGTTTCTTGTGTTTAACCATATTTTTGTCGCTAACCACGTTGCAGGCCCAATCTGGAGAGGACGTTCACGTTGTGCCACGAAGTGCCCCGAAAGCCGAGACCACACCGCGTGAGCCGGAAATTGTGCCGGCAGGACCCGGCGGCCGTCTGTATTCTCAATCACGCCCGCTTCGCGTGAATGTAGATCTGGTCCTAGTTCCGGTGACCGTCACCGATGCGAAACAGCAACCGATTACGAGCTTGGGACAGGGGGATTTCACTCTCTATGAGGACGGGAAGCCCCAGCCAATCCATTATTTTTCCCTCGAAGCGGAGCCCATCTCAATCGCTGTCTTGTTCGACGTGAGCAGGAGCATGACGAACAAGGTTGACCTGGAGCGGGCGGCGCTGGTTGAGTTCTTCAGGAATGCGGATCCACGAGACGAGTATTTCGCGATCGCCTTCTCCAATCGACCCAAACTGCTGGCAGCATCTACTGATTCCATCGATGATGTGCAAGAAAAGCTGACCACAATCGTGCCTGGGGGACCCACAGCCATGCTCGATGCCATCTACCTGGCTCAGGCCCAGTTGCGTTCGGCCAAGTACAAGCGTAGAGCCATCGTTCTTATTACCGACGGGGGCGACAATGCGAGCCGCTACAGCATGCGGGAAATAAAGAGGCTTTCGCAGGAATCCGATGTAGAAATTTATGCCCTCGGCTTATTTGAAACCTTCTTCTTTAATAGCTTCGAAGAATTTATGGGGAAGAAGTGGTTGCGGGGAATCACCGACCGCACTGGGGGGCAAACCCTTACCGTCGAGAGCCGAGAGAAGCTGCCGGAATTGGCAGCAGAGCTCAGCCGGGAAATGCGCAGCCGATACGTCCTCGGGTACACTCCGACCGGCGAACCACTGCATCGATGGAAGAACCTCCGGGTCGAAGTGAAGTCCTCCGCGGCGAGTCGGCAGTTCCACACCCACTTCAAGAGCGGTTACTACGCCGGCGATGGAATTCCATAGGAACGTCCGCGCTAGCCGTGCCGTTCCATCTCTTGCCGCGCAGCGCACAGCGTGATGCTTCTCACCGCCGGGTTGTTGTTCAAGCCGCGAAGGCCTACTGTCGCGTGAGTTGAGGCCCCGTTACATAACGGACGTGAATTGCCTTCCAGTCGCCGCAAGCCTGACGGCCGAATTGAGTTCGCACGCGATTCGATTCTTCCACACGTAGCCGGAAGCGCCTGCCTCGAACGCTGCGTTGACCAGTTCCGGATCGTCCTCCACAGAACAGAGGACCACTCTTGTGTGCCTGAGGTTCTGAACCACCCTGCGAGTGAGCTCCAGTCCGTTCATGTCAGGCAGACCGAGATCCACAACCACCACGTCAGGCTGCTCTTCCAAGATGGACTGCAGTAGCGTTTGGCCATCCGCCGCGGTCGCGATCACATCGAAGTCACGCGCCAAGATGGTGACGAGTGCATGCAGCAGGCGAGGTTGATCCTCCGCAACCGCCACCCGGAATTTTGCTGAAAATTCTTGGCTTGTACATAGGGAAGACTTTATCTGGGGTGGAGCAACCAGAGTCACCATCAAGAGCTCTCCGAGGTATACGCGTCGTGCCTCCAAAGGCAAGAAAGAGGCGTCGATGCCAACGTTTTGTCCGCCAGGGGAAGGCTTGATCCCTACGTTTCGAGTTGCGGACAACATTTTGCTTCGTAAGTAGTGAACCCGAGTGGCGGATGATAGTTTCACCCTCGCGCGAAAATAACCCGGGGGCGCCAGGCAACACACTGACAGGATCGTAACGCCCTAGCAATGCGCCGCCCGACACTGTCACTAGTGACAGTGTCACTGAGACATCTCCGCTTCTAGGCTTCGTCCAGCACAGATTTAGAGCAGCTGTGTGCGAAAAATCCCTATGCGATCACTCCTTCCTGCCATCGTTTTGTGTCTGGCACTGCTTGTGAGGCCTTCAGTGTGCCAAACACCTTCAGAAAACTACCAGCGAGGGACGATTGTCGCCGTAGTACGCCACGCTGGCGCAGGGGACCCAAAGCCCGGAGAAGCTCAATACGATGTTTCCGTACGCGTGGGCGACACGGTTTACGTCTGCTTGTATTCACCTCCCAATGGAGCAAACCTCGTCGAGTATTCTGCCGGATCGGACCTTTTGGTGTCGATCAAAGACACGACCTTGACTTTCCCCAGTAAGCTGACCGGTACAACCACGGTTCCCATCATCAGAAAGGAAGCCTTGCCAGCAAAGCCGGTACTGGACTGGTCGAAAGCGCCCGGGCAATACTTCGAAATGAAGATGCAGAACCTTACGGATGCCCTGGACCTCAGCGCCGAGCAGCAAAGAAGGATCAAGCCGATACTCGAACAAGAAGCCTCGAACGCGGGCGAGGTCTGCTTCAACCCCGCGATTCCACGGAAAGAATGGTTGGGCAAATGGCGGCGAATTGTGGAGTCTTCGGATAAGCAAATGAGACCCATGTTGACCGAGTCTCAGTGGGCGAAACTGCAAAACATGCGTCAGGATCAGAGGAAAGAGCTTAAACAGCTGATCGACGAAGATTCCGGACGCGCAACCAAATAGCGAACCAACAACCTTCCTCTGGCATATTTGCCAGAATGCAGCTCTCGGGGACATCGGTATGGTTTCTTCGATAGGCATCGATGTCGCTCATTTCGATTTGCGGCGGTTCTAGAGCGGTAATTCATCTCTTCTTGGTTGTAATCATTCTCCCTGGGATAGCTGGTATCGGGCGAACGCAAGAAGTTCCCGGCGAGATCCCGGCACTGGCAGGCCCGCGTACATCCTATAACCCTCAGCAGAAAAGCTATCTGGATACAGGATCAACCGTCCTGCGGACGCACGTCGACTTGGTCCTGGTGCCGGTGAGCGTGACAGACAAGCGAGACCGCAGCGTGGTTGGGCTCGCCAAAGGCGACTTTCGGCTGTTGGAAAATAACCGGCCTCAGTTGATTCACAGCGTTTCGCTGGAAAATGAACCCAGCTCTATCTGCATTGTGTTGGACCTCAGCGACAGCATGGAACCCAAGATTAGCCGGGCTCTGCTCGCCATTCGTGCGCTGCTGGCGAATGCCAATGCTGATGATGAATTCCTTCTCATCACTTTTTCTGATCGACCCCGAGTCGCAGCTGGATTCACCTCATCTCTGGCGGCTATCGAGAGTGTGTTGTTGACCGCGACGGTGGGAGGCCATACGGCGCTGATCGATGCCATTGATCTCGCCACGATGAAAATGCAGGAGGCAAAATACTCACGACGATCCATCGTCCTTATCTCGGATGGGGGAGACAATCACAGTCGCGAAACCGTGGAAAAGCTTGAGCGCGGCCTGCAAGAACAAGATCTGCTGATCTACAGTATTGGCCTGTATGACGTCGCCCTGGTGACAACCGAACAGATTCTGGGGCCAAGATTGCTTACCGAGCTGAGCGAAAAAAGCGGAGGCGCGGCATTCGATGCTCGCGATCGCCGTGACATAGAGCAAGCGGCCAGCAGCATCGCCAACCAGGTTCATTCGCGATATTTGCTCAGTTATTATCCCGACAAGAAGCCGGACGACGGAAAGTGGCATACCATCCGCGTTACTTTGCTAGTGCCCCATAAGAAGCGTCTGCATGTGCACGCGAAGTCTGGATACTACGGGTTTCAGAGATAACCTAGAAATCGACGCTAGAAACGGATCCCCAAGGTCAGCGGTAGAACAACCGTGTGGACATTCCGGGTGAAGGCTTGATGATAGCGAACTTCAACGTACAAATGTGCTGGAGAGTCTCCCATCCTATACGTCAGTCCTCCTCCAACATTGAAGCCAGGCGCAGATGACGTGCGGCTTCCTACGGTCACGTCGGTTGCGAAGATGCCGTTCACGCACTCGTTGCCCCACCAGGACCAGTAGGGTGAGCACAATGTCCCGGCCTGCAAAACCGTTTGCTTTGCTTCAAGAGTGCGACGATACCATCCTATTCCTCCGATTCCGTACACCGTCTTGCTCTCCCCACTCGGGCTTTCCCCAATCGAGGTGCCAATGAGCAAATTGGCGGTGAGTGCATAGAACCTTCCTTTCACATCCGCGAGACCAAGTTGATCGACAATCTTCTTCTGCACTGGTAGTCCATGAAACATGAACTCCGCATCCAGTTTTGCGTGCGGCGAGATGTTGACGCCCCCACCGGTGACGAGGTTATAGCTGATATTTGCGAAGTTGTTGGTCGTGCTCAAGGGAAATCCAGGACCGGCCCCAATGGTGAAGTTGTAACTCTGGGCGAAACTCTCTAACCCGAGAAGGGCGAACATCAGCGCCTTTGCCAAAAATCTGCTCAGCTGCATAGGGGCTCTCGCGGTGGGCCGGCTGAAATCGCAGCCGGCCGCCTGGCAACACTGTAGGAATAATTGCAAGGTAGGAACTGGTAGTTCTTACGTGTTCACGATCTTGCAGCCTTTCCGCTTTACCGTGTTCCTTAGGTCGAAAAACTTCTAGCGACTCTCCAAGACTACCCTGTCATGCAAGGGTTGAGTGGGTCGCGCATCGTTTCGATAGATCTCGGAAAACCGCTTGACTTCAGTGGGCGAAACCGTGACCGGGTGCTTCAGGACAAACCACCTGACATTTTCTGTGCAGGGAGGCGTCGTCAGCGATCCCGAAAAGCTGTAGTAGTGCCGATCCTCGGGAAGTAGACCGGCAACATCGATTTCGACATCCTTTAACTCTTCCTTTTCTTTCTTTTTGGGCAGATCATGCCAAAGTTCATCCACCAGGGCGTTGGCTGGCCCTTGCTCCAGCAGAACCGCTACGACCGCTAGATTCCCTTGCTCATCAGCGTGGACCAGGTGAACGACCATGTCGTATGCCTTCCCCGCAATTTTTTCTTCGCTCGGCCGATGAAAGTGAAATTGCTTCAGCTCGTAGCGGTCATTTCCCACGAACATGTAGCTCCCGGGCCCGTAATTCACCATGATCGTGTGCCCGTTATCAATGATGTGGAGAGGAGACTGCTTGTAGTCGAACTGAATTGCGGGTAGATCGGCGCTCTGGGGGTTTCTAATGTCGATCGGGGATTGATGATGTCCGTCCCTGCAAGCCATAAATTGGGATTCCAATTCGCCCCAGTGGCTGGGGCCTCGCGAGTCGCCGTAATCCCAAGCCGCATGGGATGGATGTTGCAATTGTGCGTGGGCAGCTGGTAGCTGTAAGAAAACAAATAGAGTTAGGCAGAACAGCTCTTGGACAGGGTGGCTCATCTTTTCCCCCCGGGCTAGAACAAGAAGCTTACGGGGAACCCGAGCTGAACCAGACTGTCAGTTCTTACGGTGTCAATGCTGGCAAACCTCCCATAGCGTTGGGAGAAGGGCGGGGTACCAGGTTTGAGATCCCGCGACTGTCTGAGGGGAAATGACGCCCCGTACGGTTTCGGCCCCCAAGCGCCATCGTTTGAGCTTTCGCAACGCCATCGGCCTGGTATGCCCCTATTTGTTGATCCTGTTTGCGTCTCTTCTGATTTGCGGGGAAGCGGCTTCTTCCCAAGAAACCCCAGGCGAACCGAAGCCCCTCCGCATCGACTTCACTCCCCTGATCGGCTATCGAAGCAGCATCACGTTCTCCACGGTGCAAGGCCTCCAGACAAACGCCTCAGGAGCGGTTCTGGCGGAGAGACCCAGCTACGGGTTCAGTGTCGGTATGCGTCTGAACGAAGAAGATGTGGTTGAGCTTCGCTGGGCACGACAAGAGAGCGATCTTCGTTTCACCGGCAGCGGTTTGCTATCGACAGCAGTAGTCCTCCATCAAGTTCACCTGGACTGCACTCATGAGTTCATTATGGACACCTGGCCGATATGGGTTCGCCCCTACGTCATCGGCAGCGTGGGAGGAACACACCTGGATGGAGGGAACAGTGCCGCATTTACTCGTTTTTCCTTCGGGCTGGGAACTGGCTTGAAGGTCTATTTCAGCAGGCACGTTGGTTGGCGCTTTCAAGTCGAGTGGTTGCCCATCGTGGTGAATCCCGAGGTAGGGGCATTCGTCTGTGGGGCAGGCTGCGTGGTGCGTTTAAGCGCCACTGCGGTTTCGCAAGGTGAAATTGTTGCTGGCCCGCTGTTTCGTTTTTGAAACATTGTTAGCTGGTTTCGCTCAAATCGAGCTCAGGATCCTTCCCAATTTTCCAGCAGCACCGTTTCCTCAGGGTTGGTTAAGCACAGGGAGGGGGGCGTGGGTTGGCATGCAAAATGGGGATCATAGCTACAAAGCGGGGGGCAGGCTCGACGACCAGGTTGATCAACGCCCTGGAGCGAGTCCGTGCCATGTTCTGATTTCGGAACAAACAGGGCTCGTTGGTCGCGATGGATCTCTGAAAAGTGGCCTCCATGCACCCGAAATCCTTGACTTTTCTACAGCGCACGAGTTATTGATGAGCCCACATTCCGCAAGGGGTGACATTCATGTCCGCCGATACAGCTAAGTGCAAGAAATGCTTTTCCCGTCGCAGCGAAATATTCAATGGAGAGATCGCCATCCATTTTCCCGGTTTAAAAGGTGTAGACAAGCCCATTGTGTGGGTTTTTCCAAAAATGCGGGTATGCCTGGAGTGCGGCCTTGCCGACTTTGTCATTCCAGAACGGGAGCTAAACGTGCTCAGGCATGGTGCTCCGGTTGAAGGAGCGATTATCTCAACCACGCAGAAAAGGTTCCGAGAGGACGCCTCTCGGGATGCAACCTTCGAAGCGTGATCTTGCAACCAAATGGGTGGTGTCGCGTAGATTTCCTTTGCCAGGGGGACATTTGCTGCCAGGAGGTGAAAGGTGCCAACTGAGAGCAGCCCTGGGTGTAAGGTGTGTGCATCCGAGAACCAGAAAACCTTTAGCGGCGAAGTTGCGCTCCACTTTTTTGGGGTTGAAGGCCTGAACAGACCTATCGTCTGGGTATTTCCCAAGATACGCGTATGTTTGGACTGCGGTCTCGCGGAGTTCATCGTTCCCGAAAGAGAACTTAAGGTACTTGCAACGGGTCGTCCCGTCGAAGGTGCTCTGGTCTACCTGGCCCAACAGGGCGAGACCGGCTGAGATTGAATCCCCTAGTTCCCTCCGTGGATGGCGGAGTGTTCGGCGCATATTCTCTGGAAAACAGCACTCAGTTCTCGACCCGGAAACGAATTCCACATATATCCGCACAGCGTGTGTGTTGACTGAGCGCGGGTGATCTCATCCCAAATGTGTTCTAGCCGGAATGCAGCCTGCGATTTGCCTTCCCGCAGAAGTGTGGGTGCACATTCACCACAAATTGCGATGCTCCGATGGGTTCTATCTGCATTCCGGGCGTTCCGAACTACCTCGCTCACCAGCTGCGCGCAGGGAAGGGCGTTTGGGTGGCCATCCTCGAGGATCTTTTGAAGCGTTTCAGCGACGTCGCGTTGAATGAATTTGCCCGTTTTGATCTCACTTTCCAGATCAAGGCCATCCCGTTGCAATCTTCGACAGATATTGGCCCGGTGAGGCTCGGTGGCAATGACAAGCACCGTGCCCTCAACACTCAATACCGCTTTTGAAAGCCGTGCGAATCCCGCCTCCAGCCCCTCGTCATCTACATAGAAGGCGACTTCATGACGAGCGCTGTTCGGTTCTGGAAAAGGAGCAACGGATTTTTCATGTGGAAGATTGCCCCCGATTTCCGTTCCTTCAGAGAAGCCTTGTAGGCCACCTAGGACGGCGCTCATGAATTGCCTGCCTTGAAGAACCGCGTTGATCGCAGGCAGCAGTTCGGTCCCGGCATGAGATTTGACAACATAGCCGGAAGCACCCGCTCGCAAACCTTCTTCTGCAATTTCTCTGCGGCGGTTTTCGCTTACAAAAAGGATTTTCGATTGACGGCTGGAATTCCCAATGAGTCTTGCGACTTCAATTCCGTTCAGGACGGGAAGGCCAACATCAAGTAGGACCAGGTCGGGCTTGAGCACTTGTGCCTGTTCTAAGGCTTCTCGTCCATTTGCTGCTTCTCCCGCGACTCGCAGGGTAGGCCTTTCCTCCAAAATGGCACGCAGTGCGCGTCGCCACTCCTCAAAATCGTCAACGATCAGCACCCGCACGACTGGGGTGTCCATACTGCCCCCTGAGCAACAACCGCTCCAGCCTAGCCGCCCGTTCAAACCCTGCGTGTTCCCACGAAAAAATCTAGTGGGTAAGGTTATGTGCACTTTAAGCCGCCCCTCATTGTTTTTCAACCTCTTCTTCCAGTCAGAGCAAAACAACCTCAATTCGGCGAAAAGCCGCGAAGGATGTGAGAACGAGTGGTGAAAGCATGAGGCCAGTCCACGGGCCTCGGGCGGCAAGAACCTGCTAGGAATTACAGTTCCGCAACAAAGATTTCCAGTGAAATGCTAGAGGCGAACAGGCGTGTTCCACACCGCCGCGAGATTTAAAGGAGAGCGGCTTAGTATGACGATCATCGCGAAGACCCTCATTGGATTCATCTTCATCGTGCTGGCTTGCGGCGCGACGTTTTCGCAGGAAGAGGGCGACGACAACCCCCGAGCAAATACGAATCTCGGGTTCCCCATAAGCGCCCATCTGAACCCGATGGCGCCGTTTACCAATTTCGGCATGGGATTCACGGCAGGGGCCGGCTACAACTTCACTCGAAAGCACGGCCTGGTCGGCGAGTTCATGTGGAGCCACCTCTTTCTCAGCAGTAGCGCACTCAATCCGATTCGCTTTGCATTACAAGACCCTAGCGTCGATGGAAGCGGGAACCTGTATGCCTTGACCGGCAACTATCGTTTCGAGTTGAGAGGAAAGAGCTTAGGCGTGTATTTCATTGGGGGAGGAGGCTTGTATCACCGTGCTGTCTCCCTCTCCCACAAGGTCACTACTGGCTCAACCAATATTACCTGCGAGCCAACCTTCGAGTGGTGGGGATTCTCGTGCACCAGGGGATTGGTAACCAGCAATCAAACGATCCTAAGGTCTTCTCTGAGTTCTCTGGGTGTGAACGCGGGAATCGGTTTTACGACAAGAGTTGGGGAAGAGGCTCCCTATCGAGTCTACGTTGAATCACGCTACCACTACGCCCCTACCAAAGGGATCAGTACCCAGATGGTGGATATCACGTTTGGAATCCGGTACTAGCGGTCTTCGCCCTGCCTCTTTAAGTATGGCGGCGAGTCCTTCAGCCGACGCCACTGCAAATCTTGCCAGGTCACAAGTCGCCCGTTCTCAGCTGATGATGTCGCTACTGGAGGATATCGCCGTGCCACGCCTTAGAAACCCGGCATCAAGTCTGGTCGCTGAGATGACACCCCAAGTTCCCGCATCCAGCGAATGGCGGCGGCTATATCACGTCGCTTTGTCGGAGGCCGACCCAGCGAAAAGTCTCGTTCGAATTGCTGAGGCACGGCGTGCAATCCTTGATCGCATTGAAGACCTTCTCACTTCCCCCCACACGGCGGAGCATCATGCTCTGAGGAACGCCTTCCAGTTCCTGTGCACTCTTCAAGGATCGATTCCCTAAGGGTGTTTCGTTCGATTTAAGAGCATGTCTTGGTTCACCGTGAAATGGAGAAGCGCCTTTCTCCGTTAGTGTAAATTCCCCCCTGGGGAGCGGGGATATTTTTTCAAGGCATGGGGGTCTATCGTCCGGTGGCCTTTTCCTCGCAATGCGCAGCGCGAGAGGATTGGCTCGGGGGTTGCTAAACATCGGCTCGATGAGCCCGCCCGGTTTATCCCTCGGCATGGTACCCTTCCGGCAGAGCCCGCCTTCGTTTCGCCTGGGAGGTTCCTTGTAGCTCCGCCGCACTATGCTGTTCTCAACTTCCGGCTTGCTCGTCATGAGCCCGACGGTGTACGGATTCCGTCATGCGACTCCGCGGAGTGCTCGTCACCTCACGCGAGAAACGCGCAGATTTCGAAGCATGATAGGATTTGTGGTGGCGTAGAGGACGCACCCGGTCCGCGGAAAGGGTAGAAGCCCACCGTTCAGATTTCAGTCTTTGCAACCTTCTTTCAGCCCGACGTGCGGACAACGGGCGCTTGAATGAAAGGAGGTCGCTATGTCGATTGATCCCCAGGCGTCACCACGCCGCCTTCCCGACCAACCCAATCTCCGCCATCTGAAGGACCAGGCCAAAGACCTACTCAAGGCTGGCGCGGCGACATCGATCACCGATGCACAGTTCAAGATTGCGCGCCTCCACGGGTTTGCGAGCTGGCCAAAACTGAAGGCTCACGTCGAATCCTTCGAGGAGATCGGCCAGCTCAAGCAGGCTATCGACACCAACGACATCGTTCGTGTCGAGGCGATGATGACGCGCAACCCGGCGCTGCACACTGCTCCGCTGGGCTACGGGAAAGATGGCCCGCTCACTTGGGTTGCCGAATGCCGCGTTCCCTGGGAGCCGCCAAGCCCTGTGAGACTGGCGATGGCGGAATGGATGATCACTCACGGATCGGATGTGCACCAGGGAGGCGACGGACCGCTCATGCGGTCCGCGCTCAATGGATATCGCATTCCAATGATGGAGCTTCTCGTGTCCCGCGGCGCCGATGTGAACGCGTTGTGGCACGGACATTATCCCATCGTCTTTGCCCCATGCGAGTCGATGGATCCTGAGGCTCTCAAGTGGCTCCTCGAACACGGCGCGAATCCGAATTGTCGCGACCACCGATACGAAATAAACGACCACCGATATCCGGGAACGGCTCTCGACTACCTGATTGCGTCCTACGCGCGTTCCGTACAACGCCTCAGCGCCTGCATAGATATCCTTATCGACGCGGATGGAGAAACCAAGTACGACGCGCCACCGGTGTTGGCACTGCTTCGTGGTCGGCTGGAAAGTCTGGCTGAGCAGATTGACGCCGATCCGGCACTCGTGAAGAAATGTTTCTCTGAACTCGATTGCGGCCAAACCGGAGGACGTTCACTGATCCTTCAAGGAGGAACGCTTTTGCATGTGGCCGTGGAATACGGCAACCTTGGCGCGGCTGCTCTGCTCCTCGATCGTGGAGCTGACGTCAATGCCCGCGCAACAGTCGATGGAGCAGGCGTTGGCGGGCAAACCGCAATCTTCCATGCAGTGACGCAGTCCGATGATGGGGGCTTGCAAGTAACACAACTATTGGTTGATCGCGGTGCAGATCTCAGTATTCGAGCGAAGGTTCCCGGAGACTACGAACGACCGGGTGAGATCGTCGAATGCACCGCCTTGGGATATGCGCTGTTGTTTGGCGGTGACACTCAGAGGAGAACGGTAGCTCTGCTGCGCGAGCGGGGCGCAACCGAGTAACATCACACCTGAGTCGGCCGACCGTAGTCCGCATTTGATTTTCGCATGGTCGGCAGTCCGGAACCTATACCGAAGGCAGGAATCGTATCAGAGGAATCGCCCTCCCCAGCGGAGAAGGGGGAGGGCCTTAATAGAGTCGCGCTCAGAACCGGACGGTTAAACCTCCAGTAACGTCAAACTCGTTCAAATAATGGTTGTTGCCAACCTGCCAACATCCACCCCAAATTGGATCACACCAATATCCACCGTTAGTGGTCGTGATATAGGTCGGGGAGTACTTAATCTGCCCGCGTAAACCCAAGTGCTTGCTGAGATTGTGTTTTAGGCCGGCGCCCACTGAAAAGGCAAAACGAGTCGTACCCCGGACGCCACTTCTATCAGGATCGAGGCTACTGGCTCCCAAGCCGAAGAAAGCGAATGGTCTGGTCTTGGCTTCCCGATCAGTGAGATGAAAGACGAAATTGCCCATATATTGGTTCTGGCCCAGGTTGAATACCTTGACGCTCGAAAAGCCACCGATTGGCTGTGCCCGCGTTTCCGCGTCCATCTTATTCCACTGAAACTCGATCCCCCCGTGTTCCCCTAACAGGTATCCAGCTGTGATGCCGTAGTTTAGGGCGTTTCCAACTTCGATTCGGTGAAACAAGGTGGTCGTGAGATCAAGCCCGCCATTGAACTGACCACCGACATGCCCTGTAATCTCGAAATTCTGTGCCACAGCGGATCCGAGAAAAACAAAAATGGCTATTGTCAAAAGGCTCGTTGTCTTCAGACTCATCCTAATGTCCTCATTCCCATGAATTGGTGATCAAACTGGGCTGAACTCTATCAGTCGCGTCAGTGCTGAGAACCTGTCAAAACGGCTAGTTCAGCAGGATTGGAATGCAGGTGTGATCAAAAGTCCATTGTTGCAATGAGGTTGGAGCATGAGCCAAGGAACTCAAAATGAAAGAACAGAACTCGGGAGTGTTTTTGTCGCTGTTGATTTCTACAGTCTGCCTTAGGCAAGATGCCTAGTCGTTTTCTCCAAGTGTCGGGCTGCCTGGGCGAACGGAATTCTAACAGCGGCCTTGGGCAGGACAGCGTGAACTACACGTCACTTTCCTTGACCAACATCTTCCATCGCTTGAGTAGCCATTCAGGTATGTAGCAGCGGTTTCGGTTCTCCTCACACCACTCTCGCAGTTGGTGTGAGTGAATATAGGACTCCTCTGTGAGACCGAGCTGGCGCGCGTACAGCTCAAATTCGCCAGGCCCGCCAGGGAGCGACCTTAGTGCCAAGCCACTATTCCATCGAACGCTAGTCAGAGTTGGTCGCACCATAAATATCAGACACCTCTAGGTTATTTGGGTCGATCTGCAGGTGACATTTGGATCTGCATTGGAATTTGTTGGGATTGCCTGGTCTCTTCCGAAATGACTGTAAAGCTGCCGTCGAGGTTGCGCACGCGTGTCGTGGTGGTCTCTTCGGTGCCGGACTGTTTCGGCACGACCGCGCGAGAAACGGTGGTCATTGTCTTTAGATCACCGGAGATCCCACCGCCAGGAACGGGCTGCTCGATGGTCTCTTCGCTCCCTGCCTTTTCTGGCCTTTCCTCGTGAGTGGTCGTAGACCGGTTGATGAGACGAAGAATGCCATCGCGAGCTGTGCCAGCAGCATCGATGGAATAGGTTTCGACAGTCTCAACCTTTCGTCCGTTCACGATGGAATCCTGGGTGAGTACGCGGCCAACTCTTGACATCTGACCTTCGAAGTCGGGGCACCATGTGGTCTCTTCCACACGTTGCCCGTCGGCATGTTTTCGGGTGATTCGCTCCCTTTGTTCGATCACTTGCCACGCGCCGCTTACGTCAGGAACACTCGTTTTGCTGGTGAGCCGCAGTTCCCCATTGCCGAGAACATTCTGCACCTCCTCGGTTTGCTGGCTGGGAACAAAGGCGCCTGCCGGGTCCTTCGTAAACGTTACCCATTTGCTCTTCACTGTCCCCGCAGCACGTTTGGTTTCCTTCGTTTCACGCTGCACGGCTTGAAGGTTTCCCAAAGAATCGGGCTCTGAAGTTGTGCGAACCATGCTGCCGCCGCTCTCCTCTGCAGCCCTCGTCTCTTCGGTGAGTTGGATGAGCTGTCGTTCTCCACCCGGCCCGGGAGCGTAACGGCGCACGATGAAGCGGCTGCGTGAGGCATTGTCTTGAATGAGCTCAGATTCGGTGTCGGAGTAGTTTTCATAGGAGCCGTCAGGACCCCGAACCTGTACGGTTCTCGTGTCGAGAATGTGGTTTTCATTTTTGACGTGGGTTTCTAGCTGGCGCGACGGAGCCATTGTGCTCGACGCGGTTTCACTCGAGGCCGTCCATGATTCATGCTCGGTGGGAGATGAAGCTTGCGAGTTGGCTAGAATGCTCACCGCCAACAGGAGGGCGCCATACCCTACTTGAGCACCTAGCTGAGGAATCGTCCTCGGGCATGCGTTGCCAGGAACTCTGAGACGCATATAACTTCCGCCTTATCGGTTGCGAACTTTCAAGCAATACGATGGTTTGCAAGTCCATGAGTAACCGATATCCTGCCGAACCAAAACTGATCGGACGTTCTAGCCGAGCATGAGCTTGGGCAGAAACCACATCCCATGAATTTGCATACAACACGATAAAGGCTGCTCTCAACGGGTATCGGGAGCAGCCTTGAGAGGAAAGTTGAAACGCTGATGAGAAGCTAGCCCGCTCATTATAATCCTGCCACTGTCAACAGCGACAGTCTGGAATTGGTCTTTTTAGCTCTCTCGGCGTGGAGTTGCGATAAAGTTCCAAGCCGACCGCGTTTTGGCATCCTCGAACCGTGCCAAAGCAACTGTGAGCTCCAAAGTGGCTCAAAACTTTATGACAATGCCAGCAGAAACCCTGCCCTGTTTATTTTGCGTTTGATCGTTGAACTGGGTCATGAGCCAATCTGCCTGGAACAGGCGAATTCCTAAACCCTTTCGAAGTCCGAGGTCTAAACCCCCGCCGACTAGCATGGCGAAGGAGGTGGTGTTTGTGCCCTGACTTGAAAGTGTTGCTCCCCCAAACAAAGCGTGTATGAAAGGTTGCACTACCGGTAAGCGGGCTGTCAGCACGGGACCCACCGTGTAGGTATAGGTGGAGGAATTGATTCTATGCGAGTTGTACACGCCGCTGAAATCGGCGGTTATTCCAAGAACATGTTTGAAGTTCCCGGTTACGGATCCATCCCACCCCACAGCGTTGTAGCGAGACTCGAGGTGGGTGTATTGAGCCCCTCCGTAGATCTCTACTTTCTGCGAAAAGGCAGAGCCGGACAGGAACAATGCGACGAAAATGAGCTTCATGCCTCGATTTGTCATAGCTGCCGCTCCATCAAGGAACGAGAGGGACCTCAGACGTGACTTGCACATCGATCAGAATTCCGAGGCGTCGATCGATTTGGAAAAAGCGGGCGAGGGTCTTTCCGGACAGAACTTTCTCCATCATCGGCATATACTTGGAGCGAACTGCTGCCATGGCTTCGTCGGTCTGCAGCCATCTGCTCACGATGCTTTGCGCCGTGCTATCCGAAATGTTTGGGTAAGCGTCCGCATATTCCTTAATAAGGGCAAGCCTGCTCTCATTTACTTTCCCCAACTCGGCACTGTATTGATCGTAGATGGGCCAGAACTTCACGGCCTCGGCGTCCGTGAGTTTCAGATTTGCCGCAACGATCTGCTTCTTCTGAGACCTTACGTCTTCTTTCAGAAGTGCAAGGTCGTCATTGGGGGTTGTTGTGGAGGGAGCTGTATCTTGAGAAACCGCCATGCGTGCGATGAACAGCGCCCCGGCTAGGACCAGGAGGAGGTGGACTTTGTTCATGACTCTCTGCTTTCGGAAAGTATTGTTTTGTTTGACATCAGCTCGCGATCAGATGCGAATTTAGGAGAAGAATGTCAGTAGGGCCATTGGCAGAAATACCAGTATGGCTGAGGGATCAGCGGTTGCCCCCGCCGCGAGGAGGGCGGGAAAAATCAACCAAGTTCCCCTAGGCTCGGCGCATGCTTCTCGACCTGAAGAAGACGGCGAGGTTTGCCGGTAGACGAATGCTGGCTTGCTTTTGGATAGACCGCCCCTCTAGTTTGGGATTTTGTCATTGGGAGAAAGAGGGGCGGTAACCGGTCAATTACCCAACTACACTAGCTCCGCCGGAATGTGCCTGTGGACTGAGAGTTATAACAGGTTCTGAGAATCGTCGCTCTAGGACGTTCCCAGCCCTCACTTGGACGAAGGGTGCCGCTCAAGCACTGGCCCACCATCTTTTTTATCTCCGGGACGCCGTCGTTCCAGAACAAGCCGGGCTGCCCCGAGCTGAGCTTTCGCTTCCTGAAATTCGTCCGTGTCCACAATGTAATTGTCCCGACATGGCAGCAAGGTGGAGATCTCGCCTTGCAATTTCAGGATGCGCTGCTCGGTTGCTGGATAGTCGGAATAGGTGTGGGCAAGGTTCTGGTTCAGTCGGCTAAGGAAACCAGGTTTGGGTCGATTGGACGCCCGTGCATGGGTCTCGAGTTCGTCATGGTCCAATTTTTCCAGCACCTCGACATACGCTTGGGGATCGTAGCCTGCAGCAAATTGGTATTCGATCCCAAGCAGATCGGCCTCGAACTCTGAGTCACGATAGAGTTTCTTTTCGATAGGGGCCATGCCAAGTTGTCGCACCGGGAGTGCCCAGGGCCCAATCATGCGAGTAATCGGAAACGAGAGAAGCAGGTCCAAGGCGAAACGCCGCGTGGCTATGCGAGTTGCGTGCCGCGCAACGCTGTGGGCAATTTCGTGGGCCATCAGCCCCGCCAATTCGGCTTCGCTATCGACATCCAATAGCAACCCCACATCGATGTACAGGAAGCCGCCCGGCAAGGAAAAAACGGTGGGATTTTTCGAATCAATGACCTTAATAATGAAGGGGAACTGAGCGTCAGAACTGCGAACAATTTTCTGGCCGAGCCGATTTAAGTAATCTTTGATCATCCCGTCCGAGGCAGCAATCGTTTCCAAGTCTACGGCCGCCGCCATCTTGGCTCCGAGAGACCTCTCTTTTTCTAGCGAATAAAGATTCACGCCTTTGCCCATGTTCCTCTGGCCAATGCGATCCAACTCATATTTGCGCGATTTTTTCAGTTTGGCCGCGAGAGCGGGAGAGGGTTGGTTCGAGGCCGTTGAAGTCGAGTCGGTAACCGGTTGGACAACCGTACAGGATGAGGTCACGTTGGACGCCCCAAGCTGTAGAGAGCCGAAGAAGAACGCCGTTACGATCGCAACCCACGCACACAACCGTGGAATGGTGATGATCATCGCCACACGCCTAGTGGTTCACAACTGGACGTATGGCCACCCACACCGATCGGCTGGGGTTCAGGTTTCCCGGGGTCCAGACTGCAACCGTGAGTTCTGGGCTACTCAGTTTGATCAGCTTAGCACAGGGCATCCACAGGCTTCATTGACAACCAGCAATGAGCCGACACGCCAGTGCATGTGGAAAACCTGCCGAGGCACCGAGGTACAAGGATGGCGACAGTGAGGATTGAACCTGGCTGTTCGAGCCCTCGCAAAACCAGGCCGCTGCGGTCGTTAGGCACTGTCAGCACTGTCAGCTGGCGATCTCGTTCTAGACTCCGATAATCGCGGGGAGTTTCCTTGTGCCCAGGTAGAACTCCTCGACGCAATTGCTGATCGGCCTAGGATTCTCCAACCACTTAATCGTTCACTAGGAATACGTAGGATGATGCTTCGCGTACGCATCTTTTTGATCTGCCTCTTGTCGGGTGTGCTCTGGGCGGAAGCGGGCCTTGAGCAAATTTTGTTGGCCAACCCAGGAACTCAGAACCAACCTTCCCCGGCTGTGCCGATTCCGAAAAAAATGAACGAAGCACGAGTCACCGACAAAGGGCAAGGTGCGTTCGTGTTTCGGGCAGAGGTATCGGAAGTCTCGCTGCACGCAACTGTGACCGATAAAAAAAAGCGGCTGGTGACCACTCTTGACCGCAATGCCTTCAAAGTATTTGAGGACGACAAGCCACAGGTGATTACCTCGTTCCGGCACGAAGATGTCCCTGTCGTGCTTGGGATCGTCATTGACAACTCCGGTTCTATGGTGGACAAGCGTGACCGCGTTAACCAGGCGGCCTTGAATTTGGTTCAGTCAAGCAATAGGGACGACCAGGTTTTTGTGGTCAACTTTAACGATCGCTACTATCTTGACCAAGATTTCACGGACAATCTCGATAAGTTGGAAAAAGCCTTAAAAAAGATGCAGTCGAGGGGAGGAACAGCGCTTTACGATGCTTTGATCGGCGCGGCGGAACATTTAAAACTTTCCGAGCTGCAGAGAAAGGTTCTGGTCGTGGTGACAGACGGGGAAGACAATGAAAGCAATGAATCCCTCGAGCGCACAGTGGAAGTTCTGCAACATGAGAATGGACCCACGGTGTACGCCATTGGGATCCTCGGTGGCTCGAACACAAAGTCCGCCCGACGCGCCCTCGAGGCCCTTGCCGAGAAAACAGGCGGAATAGCTTTCATGCCCAAAACCGCTGCAGGCGTGAACGAAATCAGCGAGACCGTGGCTCGCGACATTCGCAGCCAATACACTCTGGAGTACAAGCCAAGCAAACCTCCTTCCGATGGCGGTTATCGGCGCATCCGAGTGGAAGCGCGAGCTCCGGGGTACAAGGATCTCCATGTGCGGACTAGAACCGGGTACTACGCTGGCAAAGACCGCGCGGCGCGGTAGGGCAAGGCCTTCGCCGGTCCCCACCCAAAGTCGACAGTTCTGGCATCCCTGGGGATCAGGTTGGCGTATCTGACCAATCGCCGAACGGGACTACGGAAATCAATACCCGCCGTTGGCCAACGTGAAGACAATTCCCGCGGAAAAGTGAAAATTACTCTGGTTGCTTGTCTTCGTGAACGCATTGCTGTAGCGGGTGAGAAGGTAGTCGATCTGCGCAGGACGAAAAGATATGATCCGGTTGATCGGGATGTCCACGCCACCCCCGAACTCCATCGCAAATGCCTCAGCCGTCGGCGACTTCGTAATTGCACAATTGCCAATGATCGGCTGGCAGAGGGTCTTGAAGGCATTTCCGTACACGTTGGTGTGAGCTCCGCCGAACAGAAGGTGGGCGAACGGTTGAATTCTATGGGCGCGAACCTTAAACTGCGGTCCGATCAAATAGGTGAACAGGTTGCCTTGAACGTTGCCACTCAATCCAGTGGGGAAGGTTAAATTGGGGGGAATGTTGAAGCCGGTTTGGTTGCTCGTATAACCCTGCAAATCCAGTTTTATGCCAAGGTACTCGTTCCAGTTGTACCCGATCGAACCGCCACCGCCGTTAAAGCTGTGACCTTTCGTGTAGGGCCCACTCGGAGCAAAACGCAGGTAGCTGTAGTCCGCTCCAACTTCTACCTTGGGCCATTCCTGCGAAAATGCGATTGAGACTGTAGCGAGGATGGCGAGCAACAGCGCAGAGACAGATCTCATTTTCAATTCCTCCGTTCTGGGGATACTGCAGGTTGGAGAATGCCTGCTTGATCTGGTACTTGGGTGGATTCCAATGCAGCCTTCTAATCTAGGAGGCTACGAAAGCGGGGATCGGGCACAAACTGCTAGAAGTAACAGCTTTCTCGCAAGGAAAACGTGGGGGCCCGCGGGCTGGAACTCCGTTTCAGCTCGTGGTGACGCGTTAACCCCCCCGAGCTTGAACAAAGTGTCGGGGGTAAGAAAGGATTTTCTAGTGCAGGTGCGCGGTTGGAGCGGGGTGGCAAAGTCACTTCATTTCGCCGAACCCGCTTCCTCAGAAGAACACGCTCCGCCTCTGACCGGATTCCAGTGGAATCCCCCGGCGTCCAACGTCAATACGTCAATCGGTCCACCGACATATTGAGGCTCGGCGTTTTTTTCGATCTCTACCAGTTTTCTTGCCGTGTTTTCGTCCGATTGGAAGGACTTCGTCTGCTTTTGCACAACTTTATCGATGTATTGTTTTCGACCGAACAACAGGACTGTTCTTGGACGATCGGGGCAGTGCCCGGGACAAGAGAACTTGTGCGGCTTGAGTTTGAGAGACTCTCGCGACTCACCCTGCTGCTCCAACCTAATCTCAACGACGGTTGGTACCCCCTCCTCAATGCTAAAAAAAACGGCCTCGGCACAGGCGCGGCGCCAGCATCGATCAATCACGGAGTCCTTCTCAAGCGCGGCAGTTCGGGCCGCCAACTCGCCACTGGCGAGGACAAACCGGTCTGCAGCCCCGGCGGCAGAGCGAGAGGTCATCATTGCTTGCAACGCCAAACGTTCCATTTGTCGCCCGTCAACGTTTGTCGAGGAACCGGTGAAATAAATCTTGCCAACTCTCCTCACCTTGCACCCAATTCGCGGCGGAAGTTCTTGCTCTCCTTTTTGATACGACCACAGACTGTCCGCCGCGACGACGATGTGACTGGCGGTGCGAATCATGACAATCGTGGTCGCTAGCAAGGACTGCGCCCAGGCAAGACTCATCAAAGCGATCGAAGCGGGAAGAATCAAGTTGAACTTCACGAGGTCGAGAATCCTGACATCCGGTGTCAAGAACGAAACCTGGGGCTGCGGAGAAAGAACAGCACTCCAGTGCACGCTAGCACACCCCAAGGAGCGCTTCGGTTCTTCCGTAATGAGGATGGAGGTACATTGCCGCTCCCAAAAATTACGGCAACCGACGCTGCGAGTGCTCTCATTTCCCTGACTGATTTCCCAGTGCCCTGTCTTCGTTCCTGTACAGTCCTAGTCCTTGCCGCTCTTCCGGGAAGCTGTCAGCTTTACCAGTTCCGCACCGCAAGGCTCGGAGTACTTTCAGAAAGGTAATTCCTCACACAGCAGCAGCCCCGGGGGCAAGACAAGTGGTGCCTCCCGGGGCTTTTGCAGTAATTCGGAAGATGTATCCAAGTCAGATCGGGGCCGTTTGAATGATTGTTTGCTCGCAATGCGGAGCCATCAAGAAAGAGGTCAATCACTGGTTCCTTGCGTGGACAGATAAGGGTGGACGAAGATTCTGCTTCATGCGCATGGATGACGATCCCGGAATGGCAACTGAGGAAGGGGTACGCACCCTCTGCGGGCAATGGTGCCTACATCAGGAAGTTCAGAAACATACCGATAGCGCAGAAAAATCCCATGCTGGGCTTCGCCACCCCTCTAAAGAAGATTCGCACTCCCTTTCAATCGGTCTGCCCTGACTTTGTCGGTTGCTCGACAGAATCAGAGGTCCGCTGGGAAATGCGACTGTTTTGGTCAAAGCGATCCTTCACGCGTTTCTTTCTCCAGAATCCTCAAGAATCGGAGGGCTGTTTGCAAAGAGTCGTGCTCTTCGTTCGACAAATCGGATGCCATTAAGCGGATGCGGTCGGAAATCGCACTCCGCGCTTCGCCCACCCGAGCTGTAATCTTTCCAGCGTCGGTTTCAAGTAAAGCCAACCGGTACAGTTGTTTCCAGCTTGCCGGAGACGCATTTCCAGCTGCCATCAACCTTTGTGATCTCCCCTTCGGAAAACCGGACCCAAACGAATACGCGAAAAATAAATCCTTTGAACCTGTTAGTTTTGACAGGTAGGGGGGCGGGGGCGCGGGGAGCTCCACCCCGGGGAGGGTGCGCTTACCCTAGAAAGGCCCCCTGGCTAGGTCGAGGGATGGGCGATCGTCGGAGACTCGCCTCAAAGCCTGCTGCTCCTCAAGTGAAAAGTTGGTGTAACGGCCCGAAGCAAGCCAGCGTTTCCTGGCAGAGGGAGGCATCCGGCGCAGGGCGTTGAGGGCATTCTGGACTTCGCGTCGGGTTGGACCTCGATAGGCAACGAGCTTTGTCGCACGCGTGTCCTGGCCGATGTCTACGGGTTCCCCAAGATCTGGGTTTGGGAATGGAGGGTTTACGGACTGGCTAGGAAGCGACCGTCTCGGTGAGGGCTGCCCAGAGGCGCCGCAGTCTTGGTAGCGATAGTCGCATGGGCCGCGTTGCGGATAGTGAGGGGCAGACCAGGTTGGAGCACCGTACCAATAGGGAGATGGACCGTACGCAAATGGATATCCGGGCCCAAACGGGTAAGGTCCCAAGGCAAATCCCGGACCAAATCTCCACCCATAGGAAGGGTAGCTCCATGCATACCTAGGGTAGCGGCCATACACCCAGTACCTGCTCTGTGAGCTCGCGATCGAAACGTGGTACGCGCCCTGGTACCCGGGGAAGGAGTGAAAGCGCCCTTGCACTGCTACATGGACTTTTGAACCGGGACGAAACCCACCTGCTAGCACATGCTGTGCACGAACAGGCGGGGCCGCCGCACACAGGGCAGACACCGCAACCAGGCTCCAAATAACCGGGAGTACACCTAGTAAACCGGTTCTCCCCATCGATAGCTTCATCATACAAGCATTCTCGCGGGCGCCAGCTTACAAGGTACTGGCAACAATGACAGTCCCTCCGGCCCAAGCACTGCAGGAAGAACGATCGGGCTTTTTGACGGAAAGATGCGCTTAAACAATGATTTTGAAATGTCTGGGAATTATCCTTCTTGGAGAGATGGCAGGAAAGCGTACCGCCCCTCCGACTAGACTCTTTGCTGGAGAAGTTGGGAACGGAGGGACGGCTCTACTCGCGCTTACTTTCCTTACATATTTCCCGCAGGATGCGTCTTCGCCTACTGGGCCAATTGACAGACTCCCGGGTGTGAATGATTTGTCCAGCCGCCGAACAATCTTGGGATCTTGTCGTCCAGCAACGACGAGGCCAATCTTTCGCAATAGGATAGGCGCATGGAAATGAGCCCTAAAAGCCTCGAACTACTGGAGATTGAAATCTTCGCCGATCAATTGCAACGACGGATTGGACGGGAGTTGACTCGGCAGGAGCGGTTTTACCTAACCATCGTGAGTGCTTGCGCTCGGGAGGGTCGCGCAATCCCAGACACCGTGTTCAAACAGCAGGGATTGCCTTCGTAGAAAGCCTCTGGACGTGCCATCGCAGGTTCTGCTTGGGGAATCGGGCGGCGAGGCGAACCAGCCGGGGTGCCTGCCCGCTGAACAACCAGCCTTCCAGCACTGACATTTCTGCTAGTTCAATGTGCTCAGAACGGGATGTACCGTCGCGCACTAGGATGTCACCTCTTCACTCCGAAGCGCGAAAGCTGGTAATGAAACCCTACTTGAGCATGCTTGTCACCCTGTGCACGTTATTGATGGCCGGGCGTGCCCTTTCCCAAACCAGCCCGGAGGGCAATTCAAAGCCGCCGGCTGCCACCTCAGGCTCGCCTTCGGCGAGCATCAGCCTCTTCGTAAATCCCAGGAATAATCAGACTCCTCAACAACAGGGAGAGGACGAAAAATCCTGTTATGCGACTGCCCAGCAGCAAACTGGTATCGATCCAACCGCAACAGCCGCAGCACCAACCGAACCTGCCAAGAAGCAGGGGGGAGGGGCAAAGGGAGCAGCTGGGGGTGCTGCCGGTGGCGCTGCCGTCGGCGCGATTGCCGGAGACGCGGGAACAGGTGCCGCCATCGGAGCCACGGCGGGCGCAGTTCGCGGCCGACGCCAGCAGAAGAAGGCGAACAAGCAGGCTGAGCAACAAGCTACAGAACAGTCGCAACAACAGCAGCAACAAAAGCTGGACACATTCCGCAGAGCCTTCTCCTCCTGCATTGACGCCAAAGGATATTCGGTAAAGTAACCGAGTGGAGCAAGCCCTTGCTCCGCGGTTCCCAAAAAACGGCGTTTTTCTAGCCGCCTCGCGCTGTCAGTTTTACCAGTCCGTGGAGCTCCGCTGAGCTCGCATCATAGTTCCTATGTTCCTATCGGAGGACGGCGGAGTGGTTCTGACCTTTTAATTTTCAGCCGCTGCAGGAATGAAATTACAAAAAGCCACGCGAATCCTTCTGCCGGCCATCGAAGCCGTCCTTCGCGGCGAGAACTTCGCGAACGGCATGCCAAAAACTGGCGAAAGCCGCACCCTGGCTTCGCTCAAGTTCGCCTTGCCAACCTGAGATTTATTGCGCGGGCTGCGGTTGCGATCTTTGCGGGCACTCTCCGGCCAGAGGCTTCCATTCAGCTACGTCCACCTTTTGTCCCTGGTGGCAATGGGGATCGTGATGCCCGTATGCGATGCCTTCAAAGGAAATACCCGAATCGATATCAGGTTTTGCATTACGGAAAAAAACATTGTATTTCCGGTTCGCTCCGTAGTCATTGACCACGTAGCAGCCCGGGACATTACCTAGCTTCACGCAGCCGTGACCTTGAACGTGCACGGTCTGGGGGCTTGCCCTCTCCGTCCTCTCTCTCTCCTGGGCAACTGTAATCGCGGTTATCCATGCCATGAGAGCAAGCAGCGCGGCCAACGATACTTTCTTCTTCATCCTAAACCCCTTATGGCTATTGATCCGCTGAAGTCCAGTCGGATCCAGCTAGATTCTCGGGCGCCACCGCGTTTAAGGCGACTCGGAAAACTGACAGCACTGGATCAATCGAAGATGTTTTCCAGCAGGTACGACCTGCTGTTCTTTTTCCTAGTTCCTCGCTTCTTGCATTCTCGATATTAGGGATGACAGACTGCAAAAACAGGTAGAGCCATGTCACGCGCGACAGCCCCGAAAAACGCCATCCTCCTAACCGCAAAACATGCGTGCTTCTCGTTTCTAGCCTCCCTAGTGCTCTTTGCCTTTTCAGTCCAGGCGTGGGGTGGGAACAAGACAAAAGACGAAGACACGCTGATCAATGCCAGGGGTGTGCTCCAGGGAATGCTTTTCGACAAGAACATCTCGCGCGACGCAATTGAGAAAGCTGAATGCATTGTGGTTCTGCCAGAGGTGAAGAAGGTGGGTCTGGTCGTAGGAGGCAGCGGCGGGCGTGGGCCAATGCTATGCCGCACCGGCTCGACGTTCAATGGAGGATGGTCCGCACCGGCTATGTACACGGTTGGAGGTATGAGTGCTGGTTTGCAATTAGGAGCTTCATCGAGCGACGTGGTGCTATTGATCATGACTGAAAAAGGAGTGAATGCCATCCTGAACGGCAAAAGTAGAGTCGCTGCGGATGCGACGGTTGCCGTGGGTCCGGGAGCTACGGCTCAGAGGCTTTCCGGCAGTGACATCCTAAGTTACGGGAAATCCCAAGGCTTGTTCTTGGGGGTTTCCCTCAACAGGGCTTCGCTTGAACCAGACGATGACGCCAATAAGCGTTTGTATGGAAAGGCGATCACTCCAACAGAAATCCTGAGACACAATCAGGTCCGGCCGCCGGCGATCGGGGGAGAAGCTCTCATTTCGCTGCTGGACGCAAACGCCCCTTCGAAGTAAACCACTCGAGTTCGCAGACCTTCGTCTCCTGGCCGAGAAGATCCTGCCTGGGATTGTCGTCTGCGCCCTCCCGTCCGCGAATTCGGACATGGCCGTCCAGCCAGAATTCCAGCGTATTGAGGAGCTCTCGTCGCATCCGCTCCCTGCAGGGGATGGTGCAACTAAAGGACAATTTTCGCGATCAGCAAGGCGAGCACTACCGACGACACCGTCGCCACCATTCCAGGAACCATGAAACTGTGGTTCACAACGTATTTGCCAATCCGGGTCGTACCGGTTTGATCAAACGATATGGCCGCCAGCAATGTCGCGTAGGTTGGAAGAAAGAAATAACCATTGACGGCCGGAAATAGCGCGATCAAAACGGGTGCTTCGAGACCGAGGGCGATCCCGACGGGCATTAAGGTCACCACCGTCGAGGCTTGACTTGCCAGCAGGACAGAAAGCACGAATAACCCTACAGCGAACACCCAGGGATGCTGGTGAACCGCGCCAGAAATACTGTGAATCACCAAGTTCCGGTTCCCTTCAAAAAATGACGACCCAAGCCAACCGAGCCCAGCGATGGAGATCAAAGCCACTACACCGGCGTTCATAATGCTGCCCTTGACGGTTTCGACGGGAGACGCGCGGAAGAACAGCATGTTGATCCCCGCCGCTGCAAGCATGACAATCATGATCGCGGGGGCCACTTCCACCTGCTCAAGAGTCTCCGGTCCTCCGCTTCCAACTGAGTATGTTGGACGCAGGGAGGGGAACAGCCCTAGGGCGACTACCAGCATGACGGCGAGCAAAAAGACGACTACAGAACCCCGCGCTCGGTTCAGATTTAATTGAGGAAGAGTTGCGCGTGGTGCTGGCGCTTCGATTAGTCCTTTTGCTAGCCGGTCTTTGTAAATCGGGTCATCTTTCAGTTCCTCCCCTTTCCACATCACTGCCACAGCACCCAGTAAACTGCCAAGCAGCGTGGAAGGGATGCAAATCAGCAGTATGGACTGCAGATGGATTCCGAAAGGAGCGAGAAGACCTAGTAGCGCCACCGTAGCTGCCGAAATCGGTGAAGCGGTGATTGCCTGCTGTGATGCAATCGTGGCGATCGATAGAGGGCGCTCGGGGCGAATCCCGGCATTGCGAGAAACCTCCGCAATGACCGGTAACAATGCGTAGATGATGTGTCCGGTGCCAGCCGCCAGGGTAAACAGGTATGCGATCAATGGCGCCACCAGCGTGATGCCAGCGGGCCAGATGCGCAGCGCCCGCGAGGCGAGAACAATGAGGTAGTCAAGGCCGCCCGCCGCCTCCATGCTGGCTGCCGCCGTGATAACCGAAAGAATCATTCCCAGAACGGTGCGGGGTGGCATTCCGGGAGGAAGCCCAAAGACAAAGATCAGGATCACCAGTCCGATCGCGGCCACGGTCCCCAGAGCGATTCCGCCCAGGCGGGCACCAATGAAGATGCATGCCAGTACGACCAGAAGTTCCAGCCAGATCATTACGCTGCCAGTTTTGCGGTCCCGGTCATCGTCTTCGGATCGAGCACAGTCCGGATTTGCTCCTCGGAGAGCAAGTGCTTCTCGCGTACTAGTTCGACGATGCCCTTGCCGGTCTTCAGAGCCTCCGCCGCTAGGTCCGTTGCGGTCTCATAACCCAGCAGGGGATTCAGGGCGGTAACCAAGCCGATGCTGTGCTCCACGTACTTGCGGCAAACATCATGGTTCGCGCTAATGCCTGTAACGCAATGCTCGCGCAACGTCTCTGCGGCATTCATGAACATGGTCTGCGATTCGAGAATGCAGTAAGCGATGATCGGCTCCATGACGTTCAGTTGCAGTTGCCCAGCTTCGGCGGCAAGCGTCACGGCCAAGTCATTCGCGATCGCCTTGAAGCAGACCTGGTTCACCACTTCGGGTATCACGGGATTCACCTTGCCCGGCATGATGCTCGATCCAGGCTGCATCGGCGGCAGATTGATCTCATTCAGACCTGCACGGGGACCGGAAGATAACAATCGCAAGTCGTTACATACTTTGGATAGCTTGATTGCCAAGCTCTTGAGAACTGACGAAAACAGAACAAATGGCTGGGTGTCTTGCGTGGCCTCCACCAGATCAGCTGCCAGCCTTATGGGCTTGCCTGTGATCTTCGCCAAGTGATCAACGGATCTCTCGGCATATCCTGCCGGCGCATTCAGGCCAGTTCCGATGGCGGTGCCGCCCATGTTGACGTCGTATAGAACGCCCTCCACCCGCTGCAGTGCAGAAATCTCATTGTCGAGGCTTTCTGCGAACGCATGAAACTCCTGTCCCAGGGTCATCGGAACCGCATCCTGTAGCTGGGTGCGTCCCATCTTGATCACATCGCGAAACTCGTCGCCTTTGAGATGAAAGGCAGCAACCAGCTTGCGCAACTCTGCGGTGAGCTTCGCATTCAGCAGGCAAATGGCAACATGTAAAGCTGTGGGATAAGCATCGTTGGTCGACTGCGAACAGTTGACGTGGTTATGAGGATCACAATGCTCATACTGGCCTTTTGTATAACCCATAAGCTCCAGCGCGCGATTCGCGATGACCTCGTTGGCTGCCATATTGGTTGAAGTACCGGCTCCGCCCTGAATGAGATCAACAGGAAACTCTTTGTGGAGATGTCCCTCCATGATTTCCTGGCAAGCGCCCTCGATCCCAAGAAGAATTTCTTTGCCAAACTGCTTGCAGTCGTAGTTGGCACGTGCGGCAGCCATCTTCACTATGGCCAGAGCCCGAATCAGGTCGGGATACTGAGAGATGGGAACTCCGGAGATGTGAAAGTTTTCCACCGCCCGCACCGTCTGCACCCCGTAGTAGGCGTCGTCAGGAACCGCCTTTTTGCCAAGCAGGTCATGCTCAATGCGCATGCAAGCCTCCGTGTTCGTTTGCAGACAACCCACCATAGCAGTGGCCTAAGAACAGTCCACTGGCACAAATTGCAGTCCCATAGAGGGTGAAAGGCATTAGATATTGCAGTTTGACTCTTGCCTACGGGTGTCAACCTGGCAACGTCAAAACGGATGCGGTCGGAAGTGCGAGCGGGGCCCGAAAAATGCCCTCTTGGGAGCGCCCCAAACTGGTCTCTCGAAAGGATAAGTCTATGCGGCCGAGATTGCGATTCTCCGTAGTTGTGACTGTGTTTCTGACCATTGGGCTTTCTCAAACATCCCCTGGTCAGGGAAAGGAGCTTCCTAACATCGTGATCTTGGCGACGGGGGGAACCATCGCCGGGACGGCAGCGAGCGCAACCCAGGCCTCCTACACTTCGGGCGCAGTAACCATAGACGCGATGGTGGCCGCAGTCCCAGGCCTCCGAGAACTTGCCAATTTGAAGGGCGAGCAAATTGCCAATGTGGGATCACAAGACATGACATTGGAAATCATGCTTACGCTGGCAAAGCGCATCAATGCCCTATTGACTCAGCAAGACATTGACGGAGTTGTGGTGACTCATGGCACCGATACCATGGAAGAGACTGCCTTCTTTCTCAACCTTGTAGTGAAAAGTACTAAGCCGGTAGTTCTGGTAGGTTCGATGAGACCCTCGACCGCGGTGAGTGCGGATGGGCCACTGAACCTGTTCGATGCCGTGGCTGTTGCCGCTGATCCAAAATCAGGTGGGCGAGGGGTGCTGGTCGTGATGAACGATTGGATTCACGGCGCACACTCGCTCACTAAGACGAGCACGACCGCTGTTCAGACCTTCATGTCGCCGTTACGCGGCCTGGTCGGGGTTTCCAGTTATGGCAAAAATGACTTCTACAACAGTCCACAATGGAAGCATACGACAGAAAGCGAATTCGACATTGCCAACACGACTGCGCTGCCACGAGTCGACATACTCTATGCCTATGCTGATATGTCCCCGGACTTAATCGATGCCTCGGTGAAAAACGGTGCCAAGGGAATCGTCATTGCAGGAGTGGGAAACGGCAACATGAACAAGGCTACCCTTGAAGCAGCTGCCAGAGCAGCGAAGAAGGGGATTGTGGTAGTAAGAAGCAGCCGCGTAGTTACCGGCATCGTTGGGCGCAATGTCGAAATCAACGACGATGAGATGAATTTCGTCGCGTCTAACGAGCTGAATCCCCAGAAGGCAAGGATCCTATTGATGCTTGCGCTGCTCAAGCCCCGCACCAATACTGAAGTGCAAAGCCTGTTTTATAGCTACTGAGAAGCCCCCTCGGCGAAGCTGGGCGATTGTCAAACGAGCGGCGCTGCAACGAGTTCAGGAGCGTCCCGGCTCGAGAAAAGACGGCTTGCCTCGAGACTGCATGTTTTCTACGGCT
>Ga0097621_100000270_pt1 | contig 35158 bp, 31 predicted proteins | sample KBSMisM72_FD_73165 | JGI IMG/M metagenome (GOLD analysis project Ga0097621, IMG submission 73165) | Miscanthus rhizosphere microbial communities from Kellogg Biological Station, Michigan, USA - KBS Miscanthus M7-2 (version 2) (version 2) | ecosystem: Host-associated > Plants > Roots >... | reverse complement strand
GAAGTGGGCTTGAACCCCAGCTTTTTCAAGGCTGGAGCCGGAGGCGGCGAGGTTTAGAAGTTCGTGCCGCAGCCTGTCAAGCGATGGATCGACGACATCCAGAATGGCCAGGGATTCAGCTTCCGCGGGCACCAGCCCTGGTGACTCAACCAGAAGTCGTCCCAGCTCTAACTCCTTGGCCTGGCGGGCCCCAACCTGGCCCGACCGCACCAGGGCACTGGCTTGGACGCTGGCCGAGACCGCTTCTGGGCTGCCCGGCATGGGGCGTGGCCTGAAATCGCCCCGGAACTTGCCGCCCCCTGGACCTGGGGGCCGGGCGGGATACCGCGCCGGGCCTCTTGCAGCAGGAGCCGGGGCGCGCCGCTTGAAACTCTCGAATATCAGCTGTTCGAAGCCGCGGCGGTAATAATCGGCGATCTTGCCGTCACCGATGCGGTCCACGATTTCCTTCAGACTGTGTTCCAGCCCGGCACGGCGCTCCGGCGTGGAGAAATCCTTGCCTTCGGTTTCGGCACGCCACAGCAGTTGCGACAGAGGAAGGGCCGCTTCCAGCAGCACCGTCATCGCGCCCGCGCCATTGCCGGCAATATAGCTGTCGGGATCCTCGCCCGACGGCAGGAATGCAAACCGCAGCGAATGGCCCGGCTTGAGATGGGGCAAGGCAAGATGGGCGGCGCGGTGTGCCGCTTTCAATCCCGCCGCATCGCCGTCAAACGCCAAGATCGGTTCGGGCGCGGTGCGCCACAACAGATGCAGCTGGTCTTCGGTCAAAGCAGTTCCCAGCGGCGCCACGCTATGGGCGAAACCGGCGCGCACCAGCGCGATCACATCCATATAGCCTTCGGCCAGAATGATGGTGCCCGCCTTGATGGCGGCGGCACGCGCGCCCGCAAAGTTGTAAAGCTGCGTTCCCTTTGAAAACAACGCAGATTCGCCACTATTGATATATTTCGGCTTGGCATCGGCTTCCAAGGCGCGCGCACCAAATGCGACAACACGGCCACGCCCGTCGGCGATGGGAAACATCACCCGGTTGAAGAAGAAATCGCGCATCGGACGGCCTTCCTCGGCCGGACGCGCCAGTCCCGCGGCGATGATGTCGTCCTGGGTGATATTGTGTTCGGTCAGGTACTTGATCAGGGCGCCGTTTCCACCGGGCGCATAACCCAGCCGGAACTGCTTGGCGGCGGCGCCGTCCAGTCCGCGCCCTTTGAGATAATCGCGCGCTTCGCGGCCACCCGCCTCGAACAATTGCGCTTCGTAGAATTTGGCCGCCAGTTCGACAATGTCATAGAGCGATTTGCGCTTCTGCTCGCGGGCCTCGTCGTCGGGCGACCATTTGGGCAGCTCCACCCCCGCCTCGCCCGCCAGCTTCTCCACCGCTTCCGGAAAACTCAGCCCTTCGGTTTCGGTCAGCCATTTGAAGGCATCGCCGCCTTTGCCGCAGCCGAAGCATTTGTAAGTGCGCCGCTCATTGGAGACTTTGAAGCTGGCGGATTTTTCCTGGTGAAAGGGGCAGCAGCCCCACATCTCCCGGCCCTTGCGGACCAGCTTGACGCGGCGTCCCACCAGCGCGACCAAATCGGTCCGCCGCCGGATCTCCTCCAGCAATCCCTCGCCATAGCGCATGGGCTATTATAGGCCGAATTCCCTGCGTTTTGGGGATGGTTTGCCCGCCGAAAACACCTTGCCTGTGTATGGTTTCTTTAACCCCGGGGCTTATCCTTGGTCTGACCAGGGCAATGGGGATCGGCGTGAGCCACCAGGAACTTTTTGAATTCAAGGATGATTTGCGCGCCAAGCTGCTGGATATGGCGGGTATGAGGCTCGCCCAGGCAAAAACCCGCGACCAGATCATCGAGATCGTGCGCGGCATGGCGCGCGGCGTCACCCTGGCGGATGGGGTGACTTTTGTCCTGCGCGAACAGACGCTTTGCCATTATGTCGAGGAGGATGCCATCCGGCCGTTATGGAAAGGGCAGAAATTCCCCATGACCAGCTGCATCTCGGGCTGGGCGATGATGAATAACCAAACTGCCATAGTCCCCGACATCTTCGCGGACCCGCGCATCCCCCATGACGTCTATCGCAAAACCTTCGTCAAAAGCCTAGTGATGGCGCCGGTGGGGCTTGATGGTCCGGTCGCGGCCATCGGGGTCTATTGGCGCGACAAATCCGAGATCAGCCCGCGCGAGGTCGCCATCGTGGAGCGGATAGCCGCCATGGTGGGCGACGCTTTGCACCGGACCCGGCAGGCGGCCTGATTATTTTCCCGACAGCGCGTCCTTGGTGGCGGCGCTGGCCTTGGAAAAATCCATCTGCCCGGCATAGCGCTCTTTCAATACCGCCATCACCTTGCCCATGTCCTTGATCGAGGCGGCGCCGGTTTCCGTGATCACCTTTTTCACAGCCTCCTTCATCGCCGCCTCATCCATCTGGGCGGGCATGAAGGAACGAATGATGACAATCTCCTCGCGCTCGCCCGCCGCCAGTTCGGGGCGGTTGCCGGAATCATAAGCGGCGGCGGATTCCTCGCGCTGCTTGATCATCTTGGCCAGCAGGGTGAGGATCTCGTCGTCGCCCAGCAATTCGCGGTTGGTTTCGCTGCGCGCGGCGATGTCGCGGTCCTTCAGCGCCGCCAGCATCAGGCGCACCGTGGCCAGGCGCTTGGCGTCCTTGGCCTTCATGGCCTCTTTCATGGCGTCGGTGAGCTGGGCGCGCAGGGACATGGGATTCTCGCTGATAGAAACGCGCCGGAACCTATCCGGAATCGGTGGATAATTCCAACCCGTTGAAATCCCATAAGAAGTTCTGGTTGACGCGCACGGGCCCTCTCCCTATTTTCGCGCAAATCCGAGGCCCCTCCATGACCGACGCATCTTCCGCCCCCTCCGCCACCGCGGAGAAGGTATTTTCACGCCCCCTCTTGAGCAAAGGAGGCTTGATGCTGGCGGATGGCACCTTCTTCGAAGGCGCCGGTTTCGGGGCGCAGACTTCCGCGATCGGTGAAGTCTGTTTCAACACCGCCATGACCGGCTATCAGGAAATCCTCAGCGATCCGTCTTATGCCGGCCAGATCGTGGCCTTCACCTTCCCTCATATCGGCATTGTCGGCACCAATGCGGAAGACATCGAGACGGTGACACCGGCGGTGCGCGGCTTGATCGTGCGTGCCGATGCCGAGCATCCGTCCAATTACCGCAACCTGCTGGCGCTGGATGGCTGGCTGAAGAAACACAATATTCCGGCGGTGGCGGGAATCGACACCCGCGCCTTGACCTCGCTGATCCGCGAAAAAGGCATGCCGCATGGCGTGGTGGTCAATCTGGGTGATGGGACGTTGGACCGCGATACGCTGATCGGGCAGGCCAGATCTTTCGCCGGACTTGAGGGCCTTGATCTGGCCAAGGACGTGACCGCCGGCCAGACCAGCAAATGGAGCGAGATGCCCTGGGCCTGGGGCCAAGGCTACAAGGCCGAAGGCAAGCCGTCTTTCCGTGTCACCGTGATCGATTATGGCGTGAAGCGGAACATCCTGCGCCTGCTGGCGGGCATGGGCGCCGACATCACCGTGGTGCCCGCAAATGCCACCATCGAAGAAGTGATGCGCCACAAGCCGCATGGCGTGTTGCTGTCCAACGGCCCCGGTGATCCGGCGGCGACTGGCGCCTATGCCATTCCCACCATCAAGGGCGTGATCGAGAGCGGCACGCCGGTGTTCGGCATCTGCCTGGGCCATCAGATGCTGGGCCTGGCGCTGGGCGCCAAGACCAAGAAGATGGCCCAGGGCCATCATGGCGCCAATCATCCGGTCAAGGACCTCACCACCGGCAAGGTGGAGATCGTGTCGATGAATCACGGCTTCACGGTGGATCGCGACAGCCTGCCTGCGGGCGTAACCGAGACCCATGTCTCGCTGTTCGACAACACCAATTGCGGCCTCGCGCTGGAAGGCAAGGACGTGTTCAGCGTGCAGTATCACCCCGAAGCGTCGCCGGGGCCGATGGATTCGCATTATCTGTTTGAGCGTTTCGCGGAAGCCGCGAAGAAGCGCGCCTAGCGGGCAAACTCTACGACATCCAGTAGCGATTCCTGAACGGCGGGAATTTCCAGCCGCAGCCGGTTATCGCCAATGCCGGTCAGCAATCCGATCTGGTCATCGGGGGTGACCTGGGCACCCAAGGCAGGCGATGGGCCGGAATAAACGTGCCGGGGTTCGCCGCGGACATTGGAGGCGCCCAGATAAACCCAGCCGCCGCCCTCCGGATAAAGAAAGCCGGCAAAGCGCTGGCTGCCGCCCGTCTTTTCCAGCAACAGCCCGCCGCGATGGGGACGGATAGTGCAAGTGAACCAGCGGTCGTAGGCCATGTACGAGTTCATAAGACCGAGCTTGAGCTGACGGCAGCGCCAGTTTCCGGTCAATGCAGCAGCAGGCACGGCGCGCCCTTCCGGCTCCATCACCCGCGCAATGGCACGTCCAATGTCGCGGCCCTCACCGGTTTTCGCTTCGGCAATTGCAGCGTCGCGGATTTGCGGCAGACGATCCAGCCGGTCGATCTCGGCGGGAGAGGCCTGGTCCTGCCAGCCGGCGAAAGCGTTGGAAGATACAAAAACGGCGGCCAGCGAAAGCGCCAGCGCCCGGAAAATCCTAGCTGTCTGCGGTCCCATCGCTTTGGCCATTTTCCTGCGGCGTCCAGCCTTTCAAATCCGCGGTCGGCGGCATGCCGATCACATTGAAGCCGGCATCGACGAAATGCACTTCGCCGGTCACACCACCTGCCAGATCGCTGAGCAAATACAAGGCTGCTCCGCCGACATGGTTAAGCTCGACCGATTTCTTGAGCGGGGAGCTGTTCTTGGCCCATTTGAACACCATGCGGGCATCGCCCACGGCCGCGCCCGCCAGGGTGCGCATGGGACCGGCGGAAATGGCGTTGACGCGGATATTGTCCCGCCCCAGATCGGCGGCGAGATAGCGCACACTGGCTTCCAGCGCCGCCTTGGCCACTCCCATGACATTGTAACTGGGCATCACCCGCTGAGCGCCGAGATAACTCAGGGTCACCAGGCTGCCGCCATCAGGCATCAGCCTGGCCGCGCGCTGCGCCACGGCAGTGAAAGAATAGCAGGAAATATCCAGGCTTCTGGCGAAGTTGGCGCGCGATGTATCGACATAGCGGCCCTTCAATTCCTCGCGGTCGGAGAAAGCGAGGCTGTGAACCAGGAAATCGATGGTGCCCCATTCCTTCTTCAGGGTGGCGAAGACCGCGTCCAGCTGTTCGTCGCTTTCCACATCGGCGGGCATCACCAGTGCGGAGCCAATGGACGACGCCAGCGGCGCCAGCCGCTTCTTCTGGGCATCGCCCTGATAGGTGAAGGCAATCTGCGCGCCATGGGCCGACAAGGTCTGGGCGATGCCCCAGGCAATGGAATGGTCGTTAGCCACGCCCATCACCAACCCGCGCTTGCCCGCCATCAGCCCCGTTCTTGCTTCATCCATGCTGTGATCCCGCGGCGTCTTCTGTTCCATTCTCAGGGATCACTTCTGATAACGCTGGAAGACCAGCGAGGCGTTGGTACCGCCAAATCCAAAGCTGTTGGACAAAGCGACATCGATCTTGGCGTTGTCGATGCGGCGGCGCACGATATTGGCGCTTGCCACCGCGGGATCGATTTCCACGATATTGGCGCTTTCGCAGATGAAGTTGTTCTGCATCATCAGCAAAGTATAGATCGCCTCATGCACTCCCGCCGCGCCCTGGCTGTGGCCGGTCAACGACTTGGTGGCGCTGATGGCCGGCATCTTGTCGCCAAACACGGTGCGGATCGCGTTGATCTCCGGAATGTCGCCCACCGGAGTCGATGTGGCATGGGGATTGATGTAATCCACCGGCGCCTTCACATTCTCAATCGCCATCTGCATGCAGCGCACCGCGCCTTCACCCGACGGCGCCACCATGTCGGCGCCGTCGGCGGTGGCGCCATAGCCCACCATTTCGGCATGGATCTTGGCGCCCCGCGCCTTGGCATGCTCCAGCTCTTCCAGAACCAGGATGCCGCCGCCGCCCGAAATTACGAAACCGTCGCGATTGATATCATAGGCGCGGCTGGCGTTTTCCGGCGAGGCATTGAACTTGGAGGACATCGCGCCCATGGCGTCGAACAATTCGCTCAAGGTCCAGTCCAGCTCTTCTCCGCCTCCGGCGAACATCATGTCCTGCTTGCCCCATTGGATCAGTTCAAAGGCGTTGCCGATGCAGTTGGCGGAGGTCGAACAGGCGCTGGATATGGAATAATTGTAGCCCTTGGTCTTGAACCAGGTGGAAAGATTGGCGCTGACGGTGGAGCACATCGCCTTGGGCACGGCGAAGGGGCCGACCCGGCGGGGCGAATTGTTCTGGCGGGTGATGTCGGCGGCCTGAACTATCGCCTTGGTGCTGGGTCCGCCGGAACCGACGATCAAGCCGGTGCGCGGATTGGAAACATCTTTTTCTTCAAGCTTGGCGTCGGCGATCGCCTGGTTCATCGCCACCCAGCAATAGCCCGCGCCGTCGCCCTGAAAACGGCGGGCGCGGCGGTCCACCACCTCATCGAGATTGATCTTGAGCGAGCCGTGCACCTGGGAGCGGAAGCCCAGGCGGATATAATCTTCCGCCGCAACAATGCCGGAACGCGCATTGCGCAGCGATTCCGTGACTTCCCCTGCATTGTTGCCGATCGAGGACACAATGCCGAGGCCGGTAACGACCACTCTTCTCATAAGAACCTCAGTTCGGCATCAGGCGGAAGCAGGCGCGCTTTGCGACAAGGCCGCCGCCGCGTCGGTGAAGAGCCCGACCTTCAAGCCCTTGGCTTCGTAAACCACCTTGCCATCCACTTTCATGATGCCATCGGCGATCCCCAGCACCAGCTTGCGCATGATCACGCGCCTGAAATTGACGATATAGGTGATCTTCTTGGCGGTGGGCAGAACCATGCCGGTGAACTTCACTTCATCCACGCCCAGGGCGCGGCCCCGGCCCAGGCCGCCCATCCAGCCCAGGAAAAAACCCACCATCTGCCACAGGGCATCCAGGCCCAGGCATCCGGGCATCACAGGATCACCCTGGAAATGGCATTTAAAAAACCACAGATCGGGATGAACATCGAACTCCGCCACCACTTCGCCCTTGCCGGCTTCCCCGCCCGCCTCGGTGATGGAGGTGATGCGGTCGAACATCAGCATGGGCGGCAACGGCAGTTGCGGGTTACCGGGTCCGAACAATTCGCCCCGGGCGCAAGCCAGAAGGCCCTGAAGGTCGAAGGAGGATTTGCGCAAGGGTTGATCCACTTTTCTATTCTTCCTTGAAAACTTTGGCGTTTCCCTGAGGTTCCCTACCCCAAAAGGGGGGGTGGGGCTACCGCGAAACGCCGCTCTGCTTGCTTAGAAAGATTCTAACATATATCTTCCACAGTCTAGCAGGGTTGGTCCGTCCCTTACAGGCGGTTCACCTTCGGCAGATTGTCTCGACAGGATCACGTGCATGGCCAAAGCTTCTCGCAGTGCCAAGACTTTACCGGCTTTGACCACGGCGCGGTTGCGTCAGTCCGGCCTGAGGCCCACACGCCAGCGGGTGGAACTTGCCGGATTGCTTTTCGACGCGTGCGACCGGCATGTCACCGCCGAAAGCCTGCATGACGAAATTACCAAGGCGGGGGTGAAAGTTTCGCTCGCCACCGTTTACAACACGCTGCACCAGTTCACCCAGGCTGGCCTGTTGCGCCAGGTGATCGTGGATGCTGCCCGCAGCTACTTCGATACCAATACCGGCGATCACCAGCATTTCTTTCTCGAAAAGGAAGGCATGCTGATCGACATTCCGGGCGAAGCCATTTCGGTGGCCGGTGTTCCCAACCCGCCGCCCGGAATGGCGGTGGATCGGGTGGATGTCGTGGTCCGGGTGAAGCGGACCTAGAACAGCGCTTTCCAGCTTCCTGCGAGTCATTCTCACAGTTTAGAATTATTCTAAACTGTTGACAGACGCTGTCCGCAAGGACAGTGTTGCGACCGGAATTTTCACCGCATAGGAGGCTCACATGCCCGCATTGAAGAACACCAAGACCTGGGAAAATCTCAAGGAGGCCTTCGCAGGCGAAAGCCAGGCCAACCGCCGCTACCTCTATTTCGCGCAGAAGGCCGACGTGGAAGGCCATAACGATGTCGCCGCCGTGTTCCGCTCCACCGCGGAAGGCGAAACCGGCCATGCCCATGGCCATCTGGAATATCTGGAGGAAGTGGGCGATCCGGCGACCGGCGAGCCGATCGGCGCCACCGACGCCAATCTCAAGGCCTCAATCGCCGGCGAGACCCACGAATATACCGACATGTATCCGGGTATGGCCAAGACGGCGCGCGGCGAAGGCTTCGACGAAATCGCCGACTGGTTCGAGACCCTGGCAAAGGCCGAGAAGTCCCATGCCGGCCGCTTCCAGAAGGCGCTCGATACTTTAGGTAAGTGACATTGCGCCATAGCGCGATGTCATCCCCGGCAAGCTGCGACCAGCAGCGAGGGAAGGGGATCCATTTCCCATAGTGGCGGCCGCGCGAATCCAAAAGCTTCGCGCGGCCGTATTTCTTCAACCAATATCGATGGAACATCCATGACCGGCGAAGGCAGCCTCGGCGCCCCCACCCGCGAAATCATCAAATGGCAGGATCCCGACTTTGCCGATGAGGCCAAGCTGGATACGGAAATGCGCCGGGTGTTCGACATCTGTCATGGCTGCCGCCGCTGCTTCAATCTTTGCGATTCCTTCCCCCGGCTGTTCGACCTGATCGACAACAGTCCCAAGGAAGATGTCGAGCATTTGGCATCCGGGGATTTCAAGCCGGTGGTCGAGGCCTGCACGCTTTGCGACATGTGCTTCATGACCAAATGCCCTTATGTGCCGCCGCATCCCTTCATGCTGGATTTTCCGCATCTGATGCTGCGCCACCGTTTTGTCGAAGCCAAAAAAGGCCATGTGGAATTCACCCAGCGCCAGCTGGCGGAGATGGACCGCAACGGCACCCTGGCGCGCTTTGTCTCGCCTGTCGTCAACTGGGCGTCTGACCAGAACAACAAGCCGGTGCGGGCGCTGATGGAAAAGACCGCCGGGATCGACGCCAAGGCGCCGTTGCCCAAATTCCATGCCCGCACCTTTGTCAGTGCGGCCAAGCAGCAGGAAAACCAAATCAACCAAAACGCGCCTGCCTTCGGAAAGCGCAAGGCAGCGCTCTATGCCACCTGTTTCGTCAACTACAACAAACCGGAAACCGGCATGGACGCGCGGGCCGTGCTCAATCACATCGGCGTGGAGACAAAGATCGCTTATCCCGGCTGCTGCGGCATGCCATTCCTGGAACAGGCCGAGCTGGGCCGGGTGGCGGAAAACGCCGCCAAGGTATCGAAGGAATTGGTGAAGCTGATTGACCAGGGCTATGACATCGTCGCCCTCACCGCGTCCTGCGGATTGATGCTCAAATTCGAATGGGCGCTGATCTGCCCCGACAATCCCGATGTAAAGCGGGTGCAGGAAAACGCCTTCGACATCGACGAATATGTGGTGGATGTGGCCAAGAAAGACGGCCTGCCCACCGGCCTGACGGCGCTGCCCGAAGGCGTCACCGTGCATCTGGCCTGCCATGCCCGGGCCCAGAATATGGGGCCCAAGGCGGCGGAGATGCTGAAAATGATTCCCGACACGCCGGTGGATGTGATCGAGCGCTGTTCCGGCCATGGCGGCACCTTCGGCGTGGTCAAACCGACCCATGACGTGGCGGTGAAGGTCGGCAAGCCGGTATTCAAGGCGGTCAATGCCAAGCCGCGCGGTCACATTGTCTCCGACTGTCCGCTGGCTGGTCTGCATATCGTCTCTCACACCGAGACACCCGCCCGCGAGCCCGAACATCCCATCCAGATCATGGCCCGCGCCTTTGGCCTGAAGAGGGAGTAGCGAGAAATGCCCGAAGTCCAGCGCAGGATCACCCCGGCGGACATTCTTTCGCCCGGCGAATATGACCAGCAGCGCAAGTCGCTGAAGGCCAACCTGATCCCGATGAAGAAGCTTCGCCGCATCGAGGTCGGTCCCTTCGCCACCTTTTATTTCGAGAATTACGCCAGCATGTGGCTGCAGGTGCAGGAAATGCTGCGCATCGAAAAGGGCGGCGAGGAACAGATCCCCGGCGAACTGGCCGCCTACAATCCGCTGATCCCTCAAGGCGAGGAATTGATCGCCACTTTGATGCTGGAGATCGAGGATGAGAAGCGCCGCAACGCCGTATTGCTGACCCTGGGCGGAATCGAAGAAACCGTCTTTCTCGAAATCGGCGACGACGCGGTCCGCGCCACCCCCACCGAGTATGACGACCGCACCACTGCGGACGGCAAGACTTCATCGGTGCACTGGCTGCGCTTTACGCTGACCCGCGATCAGATCGCGCGGTTCCGCAGCGGCGGCGAGCGCGTGGTGCTGGGCGTCTCACATCCCAATTACGGTCACATGGCGGTGCTGAGCGCGGAGTCGCGCGATGCCTTGGCCAAGGATTTCGCCTGAGCGAGCCGCTCCATGGCGGCCTCGATGTAGGTCTCCCAGGGAATCGCGCTGTATCTGGCGCAAATCATCACCATGGTTGGGTTGCCCTGATTGTCGGCCAGCGGCAAGGTGCAAAATTCCGCGCTGAGAAAATTCACGTCCGCTGAATCCGTCCGGGCCAGAAAACGCAGCGGCGTCATGGCCGCCAAGGTCGTATCCAGGCCGGCGCAAAACCGTTTGGCATGTGGCGGCGGCAGATAGTCCTGCACCACCTGGCCGGTATGGGTGCCGTAGATTCGCACAAACCGCATGCCTTCCAGCCGCACGCGGTGACGATAACCGCCATCCGGTCCGGTGAAGCGCTCATAGAGCGCGATAGCGGGAAGCAGATCCTTGAGCCGCCGGGCCGTTATGGCTTCGCGCTTGGGGAGTACGGCGTCGCCGCGCAGGCTTTGCCAGAGTTCCGCCAGTTCGGTGAATTGCGGCGAATCGAATTGCAGCATGGGATCGCAATAACCCGCCCAGCCCAACTCAAGTGCCAGTGCATTGTAGCTATCACCGGCTGCAGCTTGCTTCATGGAGCGGCAGGATGCGCCCCGCCCCATCAAAATTCGGTAAAAATCAGAGGCGGATATCGCCCGCCAGGATCGCGCCATAGCGCTCCGGGGTCAAAGCTTCATACCTGCCGCTGGTGGAATCCAGAAAATACAAAGGATCGGAAATAGAAGCCGGATCAAAGCCCTGGTGCACCAAATCCACTTTGCGCTGCTTGAAGGTAGCGGTAACCTCGATCCGGGGCGACAGCCGCAAAAAAATCGGCCTTGCATAAGGCGCCAATCGCGTCCTCACCCGTGCTGACAGATCGTCAATACTGAAGTCGCCGTCCGCCACCAGCGCCGCCATGCCGGCGCGGCCGTCCACACCCGGAACCGTTACACCATAGACATTGGCTTCGCGCACGCCCGGCACCGCCGCCAGCACTTCGCCCACCTCGCCCGTGGAGACGTTCTCGCCCTTCCAGCGGAAGGTGTCGCCTATCCGGTCCACAAAATAGAAATAGCCGTGGGCATCGCGCCGCATCAGGTCGCCGGTGCGAAACCACAAATCGCCGCGCCGGAAGACGTCTCGCAGCATCTTCTTTTCGCTTTCGGCGCGATTGGTATAGCCCTCGAATTCCCGGCCCGCCCGGGCGGAAACGCCGCCCAGCGCCTCGCCCGCCTCGCCCGGTTCGCATTCGATGCAGAGCCCATCCGGCCCGCGCACCGGCATTTCTTTCTCCACGTCAAAGCGCACCACGCGGCTGGGCAGCAGCCATTCCAGGTAATCGGGCACCCGTCCCACCGCCCCAACCGTACCGTCATAGTTGAGCATCGAGACATTACCTTCGGTGGCGCCGTAAAATTCCACGATGCGGGGAATGGCGAAACGTTCCTGGAATTGCCGCCAGATTTCCGGGCGCAGGCCATTGCCGGTGATGGCGCGTATCCTGTGGCCTTTTTCCAGCGGCGATGGCGGCGCATTCAGCAGGTAGCGGCAAAGCTCGCCGATATATTCAAAAATGGTGGCATCATAGCGATGCACATCGTTCCAGAATTCATGCACCGAAAATTTGCGCTTCAAGATCAACGCCCCGCCGGAAAAAAAAGCCAGGCCGACGGCACACACCCCTCCGGTCGAATGATAAAGCGGCAGGGGATCATAGATGCGATCGTTCTCGCGCGGCTGAAGCGCTCCGACAAAACCGCTCATCATGAACAACATGCGCATATGGCTGAAATTGGCGGCCTTGGGCATGCCCGTGGTGCCCGAAGTATAAATGAAAAAAGCGCGATCCTTGAGCATTACGCCGGCGCGCGCCTGTTTACCGGGTGAGGTATCCGGCACCAACGCCAGGGCGGCACTGAGATTTCCTCCTTCGCCTTCCACCCATGGTGTCGGCCGCATCTCAAACGGTGCGGCGGCAAAATTCTCCGCCAGTTCGCCGCCCATGATCGCGTGCTTGGCGCCGGAGATAGACATGGAATGGGCCAGCGCGGCGCCGGACAGATTGGTGTTGATCAGCGCCACTTGCGCCCCGACCTTGAACAGGCCCAGCCAGGCGCAGATATAGTCAGGCCGGTTTTCCATCAGCAGCGCCACCACGCTGCCACGCCCGATCCCCTGGCCCATCGCCCAATGGGCATAGCGGTTGGCGCGGCGATCCAGCTCGGCATAGCTCATGCGCTGGTCGAGGTAGAATATGGCGATGTTGCCGGGACGTTTTCGCGCTTGCCGCTCGACAATATCCACAATGCTTCTTGTGGCATTGGGCTTGACCAGGCGCAGCAGCCACAAGGTGCGCGCGATGCTGGCGAGATAGATATATTCGCGCTTTATCGCATGCGTCAGGCTCAAAGCGTCTCTCCCGATTCGAGAGCTTGAGCCGCGCCCCTGTTCTAATCAAGATGAGGCCATGGACGAGCTGTTGGACCTGCGCGGCCTGAAATGCCCTTTGCCCGCGCTATTGGCAAGGAAAGCACTGGCACGTCTGTCTTCCCGCAGCGCTTTGACGGTGATCGCCGATGATCCCATGTCGGTGGTGGACATTCCGCATATGTGCCATGGCGAAGGCCACGCCGTGGAAAGCGTGACCTCGCGCGATGGCGTTACCGAGTTTGTCCTCCGGAAAACCTAGCAGGCGCGCCTAGGCATGATTCGGCTTAGGCGCGGCGTCAGGGCCTATGCGGCTGATGACTTCACCGGCATTCAGGGCACGCGGCTCCTTGGCCGCCTGGTCGGGCGTCAACAGCACGATCTCGGCATAGGCGTCATAGTTGGTATGAACCACCACATCGACCATCGGGTCATAGGCGAAGCCCCAACCGCCCCAATAGCCGAATCCGCGCGGCCGGCCCCAGTAAGGAGCGGGGGGTGGCCCATAGGGAATCGTCTGATAGCTGTGGTTTGCTTTGGTGTTGCGGGTGTCGAAAACAAAATTCGTGTAACCGGCGGCGCGGGTGACTTCCGCGGCGCGCAACAACAGATAACTCTCGACCGTCTCGCGCGGGGTCGCGCTATTGCCGGTAAAGGTGACGCGGTAACGGGTCTGGGTCAGCGCCCGGTCGGTATAGCCGGTCTGCTCGCCTTCCAGGCGCGGGGCATAGGGGGAAGGCGTCATACACCCCGCCAATAGGCAGGCCATCAGGGTCAGGGGAAGGGCCCGGGCCAAAGGCCGGGCGAAAGGATTAAGCCGAATCATAAAACGCTCCTGTCCGTGCCCCTCACGGTTCCTGATCTTAATATGGGAACGGTCCAGGCCAAATCCCAGTTCCGCTCCGGGCTTTTCGCCGTTTTCTTCTCCGGAGCGGCGGCTGCAGCGCCTTGATATTACGGAGCTTCCCCCTGAAAAGGCCGGTCATTTTGCACTGCACCCTCTTGCTAAAGCCTGCCGGGCGGGTGAAGTTCGCCCCTTCCGGAGCCTAGTTGCCGGGCACAGGGCCCAAATGGGCCAAAACGGCCGGTCCGCCGTTAACGTCTAAGAATAACAAGCCTTGTGGGGGCCTGAACGATCGCCATGCACGGCCTTTCTCAACTCCTTCAGTTCGCCCTTTGCATCGTTTTGGTTTGCGTCTGCACGCTTTCGGTCCAGCTTGCGGCCTTGGCCTGGGTGCGCGTGTTCCGCAAACGCCCGCAGCTGAAGCTTGCCGCTCTGGCCGATGCGGACTTGCCCCATGTGCTGGTTCAGCTTCCGGTTTGCAATGAAGGCCACTTGGCGATCCGCGTCGCGGCCAGCGCGGCGCGAATGGATTGGCCGCTCGACCGTCTCACCATCCAGTTGCTCGATGATGGCGACAGCGACACGCATGACGAACTGGCGGCGAGGGTGCGCGCCGAGGTTCCTGAAGACGTCAATTTCCATATCCTGCGGCGCGGCGACCGCAAGGGATTCAAGGCGGGCAACCTGGCCTATGGCCTTGCCCATTCCGATGCCCCCTTCGTGGCGGTGCTGGATGCCGATTTTGTCCCGCCCGCCGATTTCCTGCGCCGCACCGTGCCGGCGCTGCTGGCCGATAGCGGCCTGGCCTTTGTGCAATCGCGCTGGGGCCATGCCAATCGCGCCGCCAACTGGCTGACCCGCGTGCAAGGCTTGCTGCTGGACGGCCATTTTGCAGTGGAGCAGGAAGCCCGTTTTCGCGCCGGACTGCCATTGTCCTTCAACGGCAGCGCGGGGGTGTGGAATCGCACCGCTATCGAACAGGGTGGCGGCTGGACCGGCGACACATTGACCGAAGATCTGGATCTTTCCATGCGCTGCATGATGCAGGGCTGGCGCGGCGCCATGGTCTCGGACCTGGTGGTCCCGGGGGAGCTGCCCCAAACCGCCGCGGCATGGAGAGCCCAGCAAGCCCGTTGGACAAAAGGCCATGCCCAGGTGGCGCGCAAGCTTCTGCCGGTGATCTGGTCCAGCGCCATGCCGGTGTGGAAGAAGGCGGCGATGACGCTGCAGATGTGCCAGTTCACTTTTTATATGCTGGCTTTCGCCAGCGCCGCGGTTTCGCTGACGTTGATGGGCATGGGCGTGGTCTATTATCCCGGCGTCGAATGGCTCGGGCTTATGGTGACCGCGCTGGGAATCGTTTCCTCCATCGGCTATCTCTATCTCGGGCAGCGCATGCTGGGCCGCCAGCAGGAGCCCAAGCTTGTCGCTTCGCTGCTTCTGGCGGTGGTGTTTCCCTCCGGCCTGATCCTGGCCAATACCCGCGCCACCTTCGACGCCTTCTTCTCCAGCCGCATGGATTTCAATCGCACCACCCGGGTGGGCGAGATTCCAAAAGGCGGCTGGCGCGGCATTCCCGAGCTGGTGGTGGGCGTGGTGTTGCCGGTTTTCGCCTTCGCTGAATCCAATTGGAGCGCGCTGTTCTTTTTCTTCGCGGTATCGGGCCTGGTCTCGATTGGCGCCATGGGCGCCATCGCGCCGCGTGCTGTGCGTCAGCAAATCAGCTCAGGCGAGTGAGCCGGATCGTTCTGGTAAATATCGCCTTAAATTTTCCCCACGCCTTTTAATCGCTAAAATCCAAATTATCCGCCTAACCTCGCCTTGAACGGGGCGCGCTAGCTTTCCATAGGGGCCGTGGATAAGCCGTGATGCGTGCAATCGGAAAACTGGCGGCGGTAGCGCTGCTGGCGCTCAGCCTGGAAGGCTGTGCCGGCGATGTGATGGACTATGATCCGCCGCCGCCGATGGCGCGCGAACCTGCGCAGACCGTGGTGGAGAATGACGGCCATAAACCGCTGCAATGCGTGCCCTATGCCCGCACCCATTCGGGGATCAAGATTTACGGCGACGCCTATACCTGGTGGGACAAGGCGGCGGGGAAATATCCGCGCGGCACATTGCCCGAACCAGGCGCGGTTATGGTGCTGAACAACTATGCCGGTCCCAATCGCGGCCATGTCGCGGTGGTTCGCCGGGTGATGGACGCACGGGAAATCCGGGTGGATCACGCCAATTGGCTGGACGACGGCTCGATTTATGTGAACGACCCGGTTCAGGATGTAAGCCGCGACAATGACTGGTCGGTGGTGCGGGTCTTCAACCTCAAGACTGGCGCTTGGGGCGGCAGGTTTTACCCCGTTCAGGGCTTTATCGGCGGCACCGATGACAATAGCGGCGAGGATCTGGTGGCCGCCAAAGGCGGCGTCAGCCGGGGCGCCACCGCCTTGGTTGCCGAAATAAATTAGCCAGCCCAGAGACTTAGACTTCTTCCTGCGCTATTCTGCCTCTCCCCACTGGGAGCCTGAAGGGACCGGGAATATGGTCCCGTCCGCTGGCGCCCGGCCTTTGGGGACGATGCAAACCAAAGCGCAGAGCAGCGTCTTTTTCCCATGCAACATCGCACTCGTCCGTGATCCCCCAACTGCCGGAACCAGGAAAGCCGCCTGAGCCGCTGATGGAAAGCCATGCCGGCGATCCGCTGGCGGGCACCTCTGAAAGTTATGGCGAAGGCGAGGCTTCCAGATCCGCCGCCAATGACCGGCGCAATATGTTCGGCCTGATGCTGGGCGCCATGGGCGTGGTGTTCGGCGACATCGGCACCTCACCGCTTTATGCCTTGAAGGCCACGGTGCTGGCCACCGAGGGCGGCTTGCCCAATCACGTCGCGGTGATGGGTTCGCTGTCCATGATCTTCTGGGCCCTGATCCTGGTGGTCACCGTCAAATATGTCCTGATCATCATGCGCGCCGACAATAACGGCGAAGGCGGAACCTTGGCGCTGGCGGCGCTGGCGCATCGCTCGCCCGGTATGACGCGCAGGATCAAGGCCACCATCGGCATCGGCGCCATTGTCGGCCTGGCGCTGTTCTTCGGCGACGGCATGCTGACACCGGCCGTCACGGTTCTTTCCGCGGTGGAAGGCCTGAAAGTGGAGAGCCGCGCCTTCGCGCCGCTGGTGGTGCCGCTGTCACTGACCATCCTGGTGGGCCTGTTTTTGTTCCAGAGCCGCGGCACCCATAAAATAGGCCGGTTGTTTGGCCCCGTGATGGTGATGTGGTTCCTGGCGCTGGCTGGATTCGGCGCGGCGTCCCTGATCCAGACGCCTGGTATTCTGGAGGCGATCAATCCCTGGTACGCGCTGTTGATGTTCCTGCATGCGCCCTGGGTGGCGTTTGTGTCTTTGGGCGCGGTGGTGCTGGCGGTTACGGGCTGCGAGGCGCTTTACGCCGACATGGGCCACTTCGGCCGCAGCCCGATCCAATATGCCTGGTTGTTCGTGGCGCTGCCCGCACTGCTGCTCAACTACTTCGGCCAGGGCGCCGCCCTGCTGCGGCATCCCGAACAGGCGCCCATCGCTTTCTTCTCGGTCATTCCCCATTGGGCCCATATGCCCATGGTGATCCTGGCAACCTTGGCCGCCATCATCGCAAGCCAGGCCGTGATCACCGGCGTTTTCTCCATGACCCAACAGGCGGTGCAGCTGGGCCAATTGCCGCGCATGGAAATCCGCCATACCAGCGCCACCGACTATGGCCAGATTTATGTGCCTCGGATGAATGCCTTTCTGGCAATCGGCGTGGTGCTGATTGTTTTGATCTTCAAGAGCTCGGATGCGCTGACCGCCGCCTATGGCATCGCGGTGACCGGCGTCATGGTGATCGACACGTTCAATGCCGGGATTGTCGCGGGCAAACAGTGGCGTTGGGCGCCGTGGCTGGTGATTGGGTTGTTCGGCGCCATGGGCATCAGCGACCTGCTGTTCTTTATCTCCAACAGTTTCAAGATTCCCGAGGGCGGGTGGCTGCCTTTGTTCATCGCCTTCTGCGTCTTTGTCGGCATGGATACCTGGCGCCGCGGCCGCCGTGTCCATATGGAGAAAGTGCGGTCGGAATCCCTGCCGCTGTCGCTGTTTCTGGAACGCGCCGACAAGAGCACGGTCCGGGTTGCGGGACTGGGGGTGTTCCTGTCGTCGCGCACCGATGTGGTGCCGGGGGCGCTGTTGCACAATCTCAAGCACAACAAGGTGCTGCACGAACGCGTGGTCATTGTGAATGTGGTGGTGGAAGACACGCCCCTGGTCGCGGCGGCCAAGCGCCTGGACGTGGAAAAACTGGGCAAGGGATTTTACACCGTGCGAATTCATCACGGCTTTTTTGAAACCCCCGATGTGCCGCAGGCCTTGCGCGAGGCGCGCCGTTTCGGCCTGGCGCTGGACGTGGACACCGCCACTTTCTTTATCGGTCGCGAGACCTTGGTGCCGGCAGAACACTCCGATCTGGGCACATTCAGAAACCGGCTCTATCGTGCCATGGCCGGTGCGGCATTGTCGCCGGCCCGCTTCTATCATCTGCCGACCAACCGGGTGGTAGAACTGGGTACGCAGATCGCGATTTGATGAAGGCTATTTCTTGAAATCCGACGCCAAAGTCCCGTTCCGCCGCACCCTGTCGCTCACCCTGGGCGCCTTGGGGGTTGTCTTCGGCGATATCGGCACCAGTCCGCTCTATGCCATGCGCGAGTCCGCGGTGGCGTTGGGCGGACATGCCGCGAACCAGGCGGCCGTTTATGGCGCGCTGTCCTTGATCTTCTGGGCATTGGCGATCGTGGTCACGGTGAAATATGTCGGCTTCATCATGCGGGCCGATAATAACGGCGAAGGCGGCGTGATGGCGCTGGCGGCATTGGCGCATCGCGCCCCGGTGTCGCGCGCCCTCAAGACCGCCATCGGCGTGGCGGCGCTGATGGGCCTGGCCCTGTTCTATGGCGACGGCATGCTAACGCCTGCCATTTCGGTCTTGTCGGCGATGGAAGGGTTGGGCGTATCGGAAGCCTTCAAGCCCTGGATCGTGCCCTTCACTTTGCTGATCCTGGTGGGGCTTTTTCTGATGCAAAGCCGCGGCACCGAGAAGATCGGCAAGCTGTTCGGTCCGGTGATGGTGTTGTGGTTCATCGTTCTGGCGGTGCTGGGCGTGATCGCCATCGCGCGCCAGCCGCAAATCCTGTTCGCCGCCGATCCACGCTATGCCTTCGCCCTGTTCCGGACTGAGCCCTGGACGGCCTTTGTGGCGCTTGGCTCGGTGGTGCTGGCGGTCACCGGCTGTGAAGCGCTGTATGCCGATATGGGCCATTTCGGCAGCAAGGCGATCCGCTGGGCCTGGCTCTATTTTGCTTTTCCCGCGCTGGTGCTGAACTATTTCGGACAAGGTGCCCTGCTGCTGTCCAATCCCGCTGCGGCACCGTTCCTGTTCTACGCTCTGGTGCCGGACTGGCTGCACTATCCCATGGTGGTGCTGGCCACCATCGCCACCATCATCGCGTCGCAGGCGGTGATTTCGGGCGTGTTTTCCATCACCCGCCAGGCGGTGCAGTTGGGCCAGTTGCCGCGTATGGAAATCCGCCACACCAGCGCCGCCGAAATGGGCCAGATTTATGTGCCGCGCTCCAATGCCATGCTCGCGGTGGGCGTGGTGCTGATCGTCCTGATTTTCAAGACATCGGACTCCCTGGCGGCGGCCTATGGAATCGCGGTCACTGGCGTGATGGTGATCTCAACCGCCCTGGTGGCGGTGGTGGCGCGCTATCGCTGGAATTGGAGCCGCTCCACCGTGATCGCCATTTTCGGCGCCCTGGGCCTGATCGATGTCGCCTTCATGGGGTCCAATGCCTTGAAGATCATCCAGGGCGGCTGGCTGCCCTTGGCGGTGGCGGGTGCGACTTTTGTGGTGATGGACACCTGGCGGATAGGCCGCCGCGTGCATCTGGACGCGATGCGCGACAATGCCCTGGCGCTGGACCTGTTCCTGGATCGCGCCGATAAATTGAGCCAGCGCATCGCCGGTACCGCGGTGTTCCTGTCGCCGCGTCTGGATGTGGTTCCCAACCCGCTGCTGCACAGTCTCAAGCACTATAAGGTGCTGCACGAACGGGTTGTGATCTGCACCGTGTCGGTTGCCGACACACCGCATGTCCCCAAGGCCAAAAGGATCACGGTGGACAAATTGGGCAAGGGATTCTTCGCGGTCCGCGTCTCCTACGGCTTTTTCGAGACCCCGGATATTCCCGAGGCGTTATCGTTGGCACGCAATCAGGGCCTGGCGCTGGAGCCGGACGCCACCACTTATTTTCTGGGCCGCGAGACCTTGGTACCCGGCGAAAAACCCAGCATGAAAAGCTGGCGAGTGGCGCTGTATATGTGGCTGGCATCCAACGCGCTGAGCCCGGCGCGGTTTTATCACTTGCCGCCAGGGCGCGTGGTGGAACTGGGGACGCAGGTTTCGATTTAGGCCACCGTGTCATCCCCGGCGAGCACGAGCGATAGCGAGTGCGAGGAAAGGGGACCCAGGCTCCAACCACCGCGTGATATTAAACAGCCTGGGTCCCCTTCCCTCGCGGCTTTGCCGCTCGCCGGGGATGACAGTTGTGTTAATCCAGCGCGTAAACCAATGCCTTGAGGTACGCCGATTCCGGCAGCAGCGGATGCACCGGATGATCCGGCCCGGCACCTGCCTGGCGGATCATCGCGGCGCGGCGGCCCGCGCGCTGCAGTCCCTGCGCGCATTCCTGCGCGAACCGCTCCGGCGAAATATTGTGCGAGCAGGAGGCTACCATCAGAAGCCCGCCAGGCGCCGTGACATCCGCCGCCAGCCGCGCCAGCTTGCGATAGGCCTTGGCCCCCGGCTCAAGGTCCTTCTTCGACTTCACAAAGGGCGGCGGGTCGGCCAGCACGATATCGAATGTTTCGCCGGCCACCTTCAACCGTTCCAATTCTTCGAACACATCGGCCTTAACGGCCTGGATTTTTACGCCATTGGCCCGGGCGCTTTCCTCGGCAATCGCCAGCGCCGGCGCGGAGGAATCCAGGCACACAACTTCCTTGGCGCCGGCCTTGGCCGCCAGGATGCCGAAGCCGCCGGTATAGGAATAGGCGTCCAGCACGGTCTTGGCTTTGACAAATCCCGCGATGAAGGCGCGATTATCACGCTGGTCATAATACCAGCCGGTCTTCTGGCCTTCCGCCAGGTCGGCGAAATAGCGCACGCCATTTTCCTCGAGCGCGATGCGATGTCCCTCGCCCTTGACGGTCTTTGCATAGCATTCCAGTCCCTCCAGCGCGCGCGAGGGTGCGTCATTGCGAAGAATGATCGTCTTTGGCTTCAGGACGATTTCGAGGGACTGCATCAGCGTATCGATCTGCCGTTCCATGCCGGCGGTGCCGATCTGAACCGTCAAGGTGTCGTCGAAGCGGTCGATCACCAGCCCGGGCAGCCCATCGCCTTCGGCATGAACCAATCTGTAAAAAGGCTTGTCATAGATTGCGGCGCGCAGCGCCAGCGCCCGCTTCAGCCGTGCGGTGAAAAAATCGCGGTCGATGGCAATGTCGCAATCATCCGACCACAAACGGATCGCGATCAGGCTCCTGGGATTGAAATAGCCGGTGCCGAAAGCGCGGCCGTCCTCACCCCGCACATTGACCACCGCGCCCGGCGTTATCGCCTTGGCCGCCTCGTCCATGCGAATTTCATTGGAAAAAATCCAGGGCGAACCGCTACGGGCCCTTCCCTTGGGACTTTTGGGCAGAATGATGCTTTTTCTGGACATGGCGCAGACCTGTACAGGCCTCTTGCGCCTGGGTCCATGCCGTCCTTAGATGCGGCCATATTTCACGGGAAGGAATGCCAGCATGGCCGTCGACGGCAAGTGGGAAATCGTCATCAATTCGCCTCTGGGCGCGCAAAAGGCCAGTTTGGACATTGCGACCAATGGCAGCGCCCTGACCGGCACCCAGCAAGCCGCGCAGGGTTCCGGCCCGCTGGAAAACGGCAAGGTGGACGGCAACAATGTCACATGGTCGGCCAAGATCACTTCGCCCATGCCCTTGACCCTGGATTTCACCGGTACGGTGGATGGCGACAAATTGTCGGGCAGCGTCAAGGCGGGTTCGTTCGGCTCCTTCCCCTTCACGGGCAACCGCAGCGCCTGATATAAGACACCTCGCGTACCAGAGGGCGGCCTCACGGCTGCCCTTTTCCTTTCGGAGACGAATTTGAAAATTCACCGCGAGGGCTATCCGTTCATTGCCATCTTTGTGGCGGTCAATCTGCTCGCCTTCCTGCTGGCGGCCTGGCTGGGTTGGGTGTTGCTGCCCGTCACCATCTGGTGCATCGCTTTCTTTCGCGACCCTGATCGCGCAACCCCGCAGGAACCCGGCCTGATCATTTGTCCCGCCGACGGCAAGCTCTTGCCGATCGTTAATGCCGCGCCGCCCGCCGAGCTGGGCATGGGAGAGCAGCCGCGGCCGCGGCTTTCCATCTTTATGAACGTGTTCAATGTGCATGTGAACCGCAACCCGGTGTCGGGCAATGTGATCACCCTGTCCTATCGCGCCGGCAAGTTTTTCAACGCCAGCTTCGACAAGGCCAGCGTCCACAATGAACGCATGTCGATCCGTTTGCGGCCTGAAGGCACGGACGGCGAAAGCCGCGATCTGGCGGTGGTGCAGATCGCGGGCCTGGTGGCGCGGCGCATCGTCTGCGACCTGGCGCAGGGAGAAAAGGTGCACCGGGGCGACAGATTTGGCATAATCCGCTTCGGCAGCCGGGTTGACGTCTATCTGCCGCCGGGCACGGAGGTTCTGGTCCAGCCCGGAATGACAACACGGGCGGGCGAAACAGTGCTGGCCCGCTTTTCATAAGAGGGGATTGCTTGCAGCCGCCGGACCGAATTTCCCGCCGCAAACGCGCCCGCCAGATCGTGGCGGCACGGTTGGAACGGCTGGAAGATCTCAGTATCGGAAAGCTGGTGCCGTCCTTCATCACCCTGATGGCGCTTTGCTGCGGCATCACCGCCATCCGCTTCGGGCTCGCCGACCGCTGGAGCATTGCCGTCACCTATGTCATCGCCGCGATGATCCTGGACATGCTGGATGGCCGGGCCGCGCGCCTGTTGGGAGCCGATAGCCGTTTCGGCGCGCAGCTCGACAGCCTTGCCGACCTGGTGAGTTTCGGCGTGGCGCCCGGCATCATCATGTACATGTGGAGCCTGAAAGAGATGGGCAATGGCGGCTGGATCATCGCTCTGATCTTCTGCGCCTGCGCCGCCATCCGGCTCGCCCGTTTCAATGTCGAGAGCGTGCGCGATGAAGGCGCCACCAAGGGCAATCCCTATTTCACCGGCCTGCCCACGCCGGCAGCGGCTTGCATGGCGGTGCTGCCGCTGCTGATTTCCTTTCAATGGAACGATCCGCTGGTGCAACAGCCCTGGATCACGGGTGTGGTGTTCGCCATCACCTCGGCGCTGATGGTGAGCCGTCTTCCCACGCCTTCGATCAAATACATGAAATTGCAACGCCAGCATCGCGTCGCGGCCGCAATCTGTTTTGCAGGCCTGGCCGCTCTGCTAATTGCCTGGCCTTGGGCCACCATGACGGTGGGGTTGCTGATCTATGTGGCGTCGATTCCGTTTGCGGTATTCGCCCATCATCCGCGCTACGCCAGCCGCACCAGCCCCTGAGACTTAACGAGAACCGGAATTGGACGGCGCGAAACCGCCCATCAGCCGGGGCTGGAACGGCCCGGCCTGGCTGGGATTGAACTGGAAGCTTTGTCCGTAGCTGTTGTAGCTGGGACCGTTTTCGCCGCCGCCATTGGCGAAATGCACCTGGCCATAGCCATCGACAAATCCACCGCCGGCACCACCGTCGGGGGCATAGCCGACACCCCCCGTCCAGCCGCGATCTTCTATCCTCAGGCCTTCCACGTCATAGCCGGGCGCGCCCATTGGACCGGTCCATTGGCGCCAAACCACCGGCGCCGCAGCGTCATAATGATAGATGCCGCTTCGGGCATAGCGGTGCATGGCGCGATAGGCGAAATGATGCCGCGTATTCGCCGGGCGCGCAGCGGCGTCATGCCGGGATTTTGACGGGCAGTTACAAGGGCAATCCGCCTTGGCTTGCGCCGGCGTCTTGGCCTGGGCCGGGAGTGATGGTTTTGCCGGTACGCCGATCACTTTCGGTTGCGCCTTGGTCTGGATTTCAGCCGAAGGCGGAGACATGGGTACCACCGTGGCCGCACTTGCCGGCGAAGCAAGGGCAGAGGTCAGCAGCACCGCCAACAATCCATTTTTCATCGCGCCCTCCTTCCGAGCTACCTCAATATAACATGTCCCGATTTGAAACACTTCGCGAGAAAACGCGACATGTTTGGTTAATCGTGATGCGGTGCGGAACCTCAGGCCGCGCGCCGCGCCTTTTGCGCGGGATGGGTAAGGACATGGATATAGTTCAGCTTTTCGATCACCTTGGCCGACAGCAAAAAAGGATACAGATCGGTCAGTCCCATGCTCCGGTTCATGCTGTTGGTGGCGAACTCGACCGGAAGCCAGCTGTCGATCAGCCGGTCCATGTCCGCCTTGTAGGGATCGAAATCAATTTCCGCCGCCAGCGCCCCGCGCGCGCGGCGCGGCCGCACTTTCAAGCCAAAGGCTCCGGCGGTCTCAAGCGTATCCACGATATGGAGATAGTGCGCCCAAGTCTCCGCGAAATCCTCCCACGGATGCATGGTCGCGTACATGCTGATGGTATTGTCCTGCCAATCGGGCGGCGGGCCTTCGTCATAGTGCCGCTTGAGCGCCTGGTCATAATCCTGGCGGTCGTCGCCGAACAGGGTGCGGAATTCGGCCAGCCTATGCTCATCGGTGGCGACCAGCCGGTCCCAGAAATAATGCCCGATTTCATGACGGAAATGCCCCAGCAAGGTGCGATAAGGTTCGCCCATCTCGCCGCGCACTTTCTCGCGCGTGACGTCATCGGCTTCCTTCAGGGCCAGCGTGATCAGGCCGTTATCGTGACCCGTCATTACCCCCGCCGCATGCGTCTCTGGGGGATCCGCCAGAAAATCGAAAGCCAGGCCGTGTTCAGGATCGTCGGCGCGGTTTTCCAGCGGCAGGCCCAGCCTGAGCAGGGAGTAGAACAGGCGATGTTTGGCGGTCTCGATCTTGCGCCATAAGACGTCGTTGCCGGGAACCGACAAATCGGGGATCACCCGGTTGTGGCGGCAAGCGACGCAAAAGCCGGTCTCATCGTCGGCCGGGACCATCCAATTGCACATCCCGGCATTGTAATTGTTGCAGAATTTGTAGGCATGGCGAGGCGCCGCCAAGACCGACCAGCTGCCGTCGTCCTGAGGGTCCAGGGCAGAAATCTCTGTTATATCCGTGAGATAGCCTAAGGGCCTGCCGCAATTCTCGCAGCGCACATTCTCGAAATAGAGGAGCTGGCCACAGCCCTGGCAGCTGAACAATTTCATCGGGGGTTTCCGTTTTGGCCTGAGGAAACGCCCACTTCTTAACGGCGTTCCAGGAATAAGGGCCCTGCGGCGCGGCGGCTGGTAGCCGCACCTTCGCAGTTGCGGCATAATTTATTGTCCAGGGGATATCCATGAGCATCCAAGCCGCCCTCCGCCATGTCACCCGCTACCGCTACGACCGGCGGATTGCGCTGGGCGCCCAGACCATCCGCTTGCGCCCGGCACCGCACACCCGCGCCAAGGTCCTGGCTTATGCGCTGAAGATCGAACCCGAAGGCCACTTTCTCAACTGGCAGCAGGATCCGCAGTCCAACTGGCTGGCGCGCGCGGTGTTTCCGGAAAAAACCGATCACTTCACCGTCACTGTCGACCTGACGGTCGAGATGAATGTCATCAATCCGTTCGATTTTTTCCTGGAACCGGAAGCGGAGCATTTTCCCTTCGCCTATGCCGCCGAATTGAAAGCCGAGCTGGAGCCGTATCTGGCGATCCGCAATACCGGGCCCGCCTTCGAGCGTTACCTTGCCGCCATCTCGCGCGACAAAAAGCAGACCACCAATTTCATTTTCGATCTCAACGCGCAACTTTCACGCGACATCGGCTATCTGATCCGCATGGAGCCCGGCATCCAGACGCCGGAAGAAACGCTGTGCAAGGGTTCGGGTTCCTGCCGCGACACCGCCTGGCTCCTGGTGCAGATGTTGCGTCATCTCGGATTGGCGGCGCGCTTTGCCAGCGGCTATCTGGTGCAGTTGAAGCCCGATGTGAAATCCCTGGATGGGCCGTCCGGACCGGAGGAGGATTTCACCGACCTGCATGCCTGGTGCGAAGTCTATCTGCCCGGAGCGGGCTGGGTCGGCCTTGATCCAACTTCCGGCCTGTTTGCGGGCGAAGGCCATATTCCACTCGCCTGCGCCGCCAACCCGACCCTGGCGGCACCGATTTCCGGCGCGGTGGAGCCGGCTGAAGTCCTGTTCGATTTCGACATGTCGGTCACCCGCGTCAAGGAACCGCCGCGCGTCACCAAGCCCTATAGCGACGAACAATGGAGCGAGATCGAGAAACTGGGCGATGCGGTGGAGCAGGTTCTCACGAATCACGATGTGCGCCTGACCATGGGCGGCGAGCCGACTTTCGTATCCATTGACGACCGTTCGGGCGCGGAATGGCACACCGCCGCCGTGGGACCCACCAAGCGGGCGCTGGCCGACAAATTGATCCGCCGTTTGCGCGACCGTTTCGCGCCGGGCGGCATGCTGCATTATGGCCAGGGCAAATGGTATCCGGGCGAAAGCCTGCCGCGCTGGGCCTTTGGCCTTTATTGGCGCACCGACGGCATGCCGATGTGGAAAGATGCCGGGCGCATCGCGCCGGAGGATGCGAACCATAAGCCGACCCAGGATGACGCCAAGCGGCTGACCGAAGCGGTAGCGCGGCGCCTCGGTCTTGACGTGTCCTATGCCATTCCCGCCTTCGAGGATTTTTGGCATCACCTGGCGCAGGAGCGGGCGCTGGCGGTGAATGTGGATACGCGCGATTCCAAACTGGAAGACCCCGAGCTGCGCGCCCGCCTGGCGCGGGTATTCGAGCGCGGCCTCACCAAGCCTGCGGGTTATGTCCTGCCGGTGGAAAAAGGCATCACAAGCTGGATCAGCGAGCATTGGAAAACCCGCTCGGGCCAGCTCTATCTGCTGCCGGGCGACTCGGCGATCGGATTTCGCCTGCCGCTGAACTCCTTGCCCCATGTTCCGCCGGAAGCACGGAGCTTTGTGCCGCCACCCGATCCCTTTGCGCCACTGCCGCCGCTGCACCGGCCCGACGATGCGGGTCAGCCTTATCGCAACGGCAACGGTCATCTTCCCGGTGAAGTCCGCCCCGAAAATTTCAAGGCCGCCGGCACCGCTCTCTCGCCGGCCGGCATGCCGGAGCCGGCCGTGCGCACCGCCCTGACCGTTGAGCCGCGCGATGGCCGGCTGTGCGTGTTCATGCCGCCGCTGCCGTCGGCCAATGATTACTTTACGCTGTTGACGGCGGTTGAAGAGTCCGCCGAGAAACTGGCGGTAGCGGTGCATATTGAGGGTTATCCGCCGCCCTTCGATCCCCGCATCAATGTCATCAAGGTGACGCCCGATCCCGGCGTCATCGAGGTCAATATCCATCCCGCCAGGAGCTGGCGCGAACAGGTGGACATCACCAAGGCTGTTTATGAAGAGGCGGCGGCGTGCCGTCTTTCGACGGAGAAATTCCTGCTCGACGGCCGCCATACCGGCACCGGCGGCGGCAATCACATTGTGGTGGGCGCCCAGACGCCGCCCGACAGCCCCTTCCTGCGCCGTCCCGACATGCTGAAAAGCATTATCGCCTATTGGCAGAACCATCCCAGCCTGTCCTATCTGTTCTCCGGCCTGTTCATCGGGCCGACCAGCCAGGCGCCGCGCCTGGACGAAGCGCGCCACGATTCCCTCTACGAGCTGGAAATCGCCTTCGATGAGATTCCCTCGCGCGCCGCCGCCAATATCCCGCCCTGGCTGGTGGACCGGGTGTTCCGCAACTTGCTGGCCGATTCCACCGGCAATACCCATCGCACCGAAATCTGCATCGACAAGCTTTATTCTCCCGACGGCCCCGCGGGCCGGCTGGGGCTGGTGGAATTCCGCGGCTTTGAAATGCCGCCGCATGCCGAGATGAGCCTGGCCCAATCCTTGTTGCTGCGCGCCCTGATCGCGCGTTTCTGGCGCGAACCCTATCAGAGCAATCTGGTGCGTTGGGGCACCGGGCTGCATGACCGTTTCATGCTGCCGCACTATGTCTGGGCCGACCTGGTGGATGTGATCGCGGACATGAACAGTCACGGTTTCTCTTTTGACGCGGAATGGTTCCGGCCGCATTGGGAGTTCCGTTTCCCGCTTGCCGGGTCGGTGATTTATGAAGATGTGGAATTGCAGCTTCGCACCGCGCTGGAGCCCTGGAATGTGATGGCGGAGGAAAATACCGCGGGCGGCACGGCGCGCTTTGTCGATTCCTCGGTCGAACGGCTGGAAGTGAAGGTTTCGGGCCTGACACAGGGCCGCCACCAGGTGCTGGCGAACGGTCGCGCCCTGCCCCTGCGTGCCACCGCGCAAAGCGAAGCGGTGGCGGGCGTGCGCTTCAAGGCCTGGCAGCCGCCGCATGGCCTGCATCCCACCATCCCCGCACAAGCGCCCCTGACCATCGAAATCTGGGACGGCTGGCGCAAGCGCAGCCTGGGCGGCTGCACCTATCGCGTCGCCCATGCCGGCGGACGCAATTCCGAGATCTTCCCCGTTAACGCCAATGAAGCCGAAGGCCGAAGACTGGCCCGGTTCGAGCCCTTCGGTTTCACCGGCGGGATGTTCGATCCCGTCAGGGAAGCACCCAATCCCGATTTCCCCTATACTCTGGACTTGCGCCGGGGAGCTTGAGTCGTAGGTGTCGGAAGTCGCAGAACCAAGTTCCACATCCCGCTTTGATGAATTGCGCGATGGCGATGGCCAGGTGAGGCCGCACTGGCGCGCCTTTGCCCGCACGCTTGCCAATCTGTCGCCCGGAGAATTCGAGCGCCGTCAGGCTTCGGCCCGCGCCACCGTCCAGGACAATGGCGTCACCTATAATGTCTATGACGATCGCAGCGGCCAGGCACGGCCCTGGCAGCTGGACATTGTGCCCTTCATCCTGTCGTCGCCCGACTGGAAGACCATCGAAGCGGCGGTGATCCAGCGCGCCAGGCTGGCGGACATGCTGCTGCGCGACATTTATGGCGATCAACGCCTGATCCGTGATGGCGTGCTGCCGCCGCACCTGGTCACCGGTCATCCCCAATTCCTGCGCCCGCTTTGCGGCACGCGCCCCGCGCATGATGTGCATGTGCATTTATATTCCGCCGACCTGGCGCGCGGCCCCGACGGCTCCTGGAAAGTGATGGCCAGCCGCGTCGATGCTCCGGGCGGACTGGGCTATGCGCTGGAAAATCGCCTGGTGGTGTCACAGACCTTTCCGGAAAGCTTTGGCGACATGCGGGTGGCGCGGCTGGCCGCTTTCTTCAATGCTTATAAGGAAAATGTCCTGGACCTGGGCGCCTCGCGGCGTGACCGCGCGGTACTGCTCACGCCAGGGCCCTATAACGAAGCCTATTTCGAGCATGTCTATCTCTCGCATTATCTGGGCCTGACTCTCGCCCAGGGCGACGACCTGGCGGTGCGCGATGGCGAAGTCTTCCTGAAAACCCTCACCGGACTGGAACGCGTTGCCGCCATTTTTCGCCGCGTCGATTCCGATTTTTGCGATCCCTTGGAATTTCGCGGCGACAGCGCGCTGGGTGTGCCGGGCCTGGTGGAAGCGGTACGAGGGGGCGGGGTGGTGCTGGCCAATGCGCTGGGTGGCGGCGTGATCGAATCCCCCGCAATGGATGCCTATCTGCCCAATATCGCGCGCGCCTTGCTGGGCGAGGAGCTGAAAATTCCCGACATCGCCACCATCTGGTGCGGCACCGAATGGGGCCGCAAGGAAGCCCTGTCGCGAATGAGGGGCGCCATTTTGCGCGATGCGTTCGATGCGCGGCCGATGTTTTCCAGATATTCCAGCGCCAGACTGGGAGCGGATTTGACGCAAGAGGGGCGCGAATATTTCACCCAGCGTCTCAAGCAACGCGGTGCAACCCTTGTGGTGCAGGAAGTTTCGCCGCTGGGGATGGCGCCGGTCTTCGAAAAAGGGACCTTCGGCGCCCGGCCGGTATCCTTGCGCGTCTTCGCCGCTTGGACGCCCAATGGCTGGATGGTGATGCCGGGCGGGCTGACCCGGGTCGCCGCCGACGACACGATGCGCGCTTTGTCGATGCAGTCCGGCGCTTCCAGCAAGGATGCCTGGGTGATTTCCGCCGCGCCGGTGGACAATTTCAGCCTGCTGACCGGCGGTGGGCGCACTTTGGAAATCAAGCGTTATGGCGAATCCGCGCCCAGCCGCGCCATGGACAATCTGTTCTGGCTGGGCCGCTATGCCGAACGCACCGAAAGCTTTGTGCGCATTCTGCGCGCGGTGACATCGCGGTTCAGCGACGAGCCGGCCGGCGCCTTGGAAGTGGCGCGCAAGCTTTTAATCCCCTTCAGCCAGGCCAGCGATTCCCCGATCGAGGAAATCGCCGACGAGGAGGCGATGGCGCGGGAGCTTCAGCTTTTGATCTACAGCCCGCGCCATTCCAGGGGCCTGCAAAGGCTTCTTTCGCGGGTGGAACAGACCGGCTGGTCGGTGCGCGACCGCCTGTCCCTGGATACCTGGCGCACCATCCACACCTTGACCGTGACCGACAACCTGCCCGGGCTGGACGCGCCTTTTGAAGCCGCCGGAGCACGCTTTTATCTCGACTCCCTTGTGCGCCGCGCCGCTGCGCTGTCGGGGCTGGCGGCGGAGAATATGACCCGGGGCCCCAATTGGCTGTTCATGGACCTGGGCCGCCGCCTGGAACGGGCGCGGCATCTGGCCTGGCTGGTGCGACAGACCGTGACCTCGCCCGACGCGCGGGAGATAGAGCATATGCGTATGCTGCTGGAAATCGCCGACAGCGCCATGACCTACCGCTCACGCTATCTCAATGTTTTCCAGCTGGTACCTTTTGTCGACCTGTTGCTGCTGGACGAGAACAATCCCCGCTCCTGCGCCTTCCAGCTTGCCGCCATCGAGACTCATTTGCGCGAACTGCCGCGCATCACGCTTGCCCAGCGCAGCGATGTGCCCCGCACCATCGCGCATGAGATGCGCGCCGCCGCCGCCGATGCTCATCCCGCGCGGCTGGCCTTTTGCGAGTCCGGCTCCCGCCCCGGCCTGATCGAGTTGACCGACACCATCACTTCCAGCGCCGCCGAATTGTCCGACGCCATCGCCGACGCCTATTTCCAGCACGCCAGCCGCATCCGAACCGGCAGCAGTTCCTTGAAGGAGGCGTGATGGAATATCTGGTGAGGCACCGCACCACCTATCGCTATCTGCAGGATGTTTCCCATTCCTGGCATATGGCGCATCTTCGGCCCCGCGCCACCCCTTTGCAGGCGGTGCATGACAGCAGCATCTCTCTCAGCCTGGAACCTGCCAGCCGCGTGGCGCGGGAGGACTACTTCCAGAACCCGTGCGAATGGTTTTCGATCGATCAGCCGCACACCCATCTGGAAGTTCTGGCGCAAAGCCGCGTCACCGTGCAGCCCGCGCCGCAGCGCATCTCACGCGACAGCCTGGTTTGGGAAGAGGTGCAGCGGAGACTGGAAAATCCAGAGGAGGAAGAAGAGCGCGACGCGGTTCAGTATCTTTTCGATTCGCCGATGACCAAATTCCACAGCGATATCGCCGCCTATGGCGCCGTCAGCTTTCCGCCATCCCGGCCGGTGCTGGCGGGCGCGATGGAATTGATGAACCGCATTCATCAGGATTTCCGTTACGACACCACCGTCACCGATGTCACAACGCCGGTGGACCGGGTGTTCGAGATCCGTGCCGGCGTTTGCCAGGACCTGGCCCATGTCGGTATTGCCGCGATGCGGGCCGTGGGCCTGCCCGCGCGCTATGTCTCGGGCTATCTGTTGACACAACCGCCGCCCGGAAAGGCGCGGTTGTTGGGCGCCGATGCCAGTCATGCCTGGTTTTCCGTTTGGGCGCCGCCTTTCGGCTGGGTGGACCTGGACCCGACCAACGATGTGCTGGCGGGGGAAAGCCATGTCACCGCGTCCTGGGGCCGAGATTATGGCGATGTCGCGCCCGTCGCCGGTATCATTCTGGGCGGCCATGACCATGTTGTGGAAGTGGGGGTGGATGTGATCCCCGTGGACCAGGCTTTGCCGGAACTGCCGAATATGCCCCCCCACGTTGCCCCGCAAGAGCCGCCGCGATAAGCAAGGCACGCTTTTCTTGGTCCTTTTCCGATGACAGCCCCCCTCGTGATGCTGGTCGCGCTTGGCGCCCTTGCGGCGACCATGACCGGCGGCGTACTGGCATTGAAGTTCGAGGGCAAGCTGCCCCTGGTAATGGGCTTTTCCGCCGGGGCAGTGATTGGGGTTGCCTTTTTCGACCTTGGGCCGGAAGCGCTGGATGCCGGCATCGGCCATTACACCCCGCGCACTCTGCTGGCGGTCGCGGCCTTGGGTTTTTTTCTCTACACCGCGCTGGACCGGCTGGTGGCGCGGCATGATTGCGAAGGCCAGGTCAATCCCGCGCGCGGGTTGATGGGCGCCGCGAGCTTTTCCGCCCACAGCGTGCTGGATGGTTTTGCCATGGGCGTCGCATTCCAGGCTTCGCGGGAAATCGGGCTGATCGTGGCCGCCGCGGTCCTGGCGCATGATTTCGCCGATGGCCTCAACACCGTGAATGTGGTGATGAAGAACGGCGGCACGCGCAGCTTCGCCCTGCGCTGGCTGGCGGTGGATGCCGCCGCCCCGGTGATGGGCGCGGCGTTAAGCCTGTTGTTCACGCCGGATCGCGGTGTGCTGGCGCTGTTGCTGGCGTTGTTCTGCGGCTTTTTCCTGCATATCGGCGCCAGCGGCCTTTTGCCGGAAAGCCACCGCGCCTATCCCCGGCCCAGCACCACAATCGCGACCCTGTTGGGCGCAGCTTTCCTCTACGCAGTGACCAGCTTGGTCCGCTGAAGTTTTTCTGGACTGCCGCTACTTGATCTCCGTCAACAGCGGTTTCCCCGCAAAATATGCGTCTAAGTTATCCAACACCAGCTGGCTCATGGCGCGGCGGGTTTCGTGGGTGGCGCTGCCGACATGCGGCTGCAGCACCACATTGTCCATGGCGAACAATTCCGGCGGCACCTGCGGCTCGTTGACGAACACATCCAATCCCGCGCCGCCAAGTTTGCCGGACTTGAGTGCTTCCACCAGCGCATCCTCATCCACCACCGCGCCCCGGGCCACATTCACCAATATGCCGGTGGGGCCAAGCGCCTCGATCACAGCCTTGCTGACGATCTTCTGGGTCTGGGGCGTGGCGGGAATGATCACCACCAGAAAATCGCTGTTCTTCGCCAGCTCGACAAGATCGGGATAGTGCTTGTAGGGCACATCGGCCACCGGACGGCGGCTGTGATAGGCGACTATGTTGTTCATCGCCTCGGCCCGCTTAGCGATTTCCTTGCCGATGCGGCCCATGCCCAGAATGCCGACCCGCTTGCGGCTGGCCTTTTGCGCCAAGGGATATTCGCCGCCCTTGGGCCATTTTCCGGTTCGCACATAGCTGTCGGACGCAACCAGCCGCCGCGCCGTCATGATTATCAAGCCTATCGCCAGGTCCGCGACATCGTCGTTCAGCACCTCCGGCGTGTTGGTGACGGGAATGCCCTTGGAGCGGGCATATTCCACCGGAATGCCGTCATAGCCAACACTGGCCGAGGCGATGATTTCCAGCTTGGGCATGCGGTCGATCATCTCCGGCGGCGGGCCGGAATGCCCATTGGTGACAACGCCGCGCACAATCCCAGCGACCTTGTCGAAATCACCCTTGCCATGGATGCGGTAGCGCGCCTCCAGTTCCTTCTGGACTTCGGGGCGCAACGGCACCAACTGCAATACATCGATCATCAGGGAGCTTCCGCCAGGGCTTTCATGGCGTCCAAGGCTTCGTTGAATCGCTTGCTGCGCTGCGCCCGGTTTTCCGCCTTGGCCTGATCGGTGCCCAGCGGCGACTGATCGTAGAACAAGGTATAGACGATGCGGGTCTGGCGCCCGCGATCCAGCGGTTCTACCGCCAGGGTGCCGTGATACAGGATGGTCGAGCTCGGCTGGGTGTAGGTGTAGGAGTGGGGCGTCGCCGCCACCATGATCTCGTTATTGTTGTCGTTCAGCAGCCGGTTGGTACCGACCGAGACGCCATTGCCCGCGGTGATCGCGCATTTGACCTTCAGCCAGGTTGCGATGGCGCAATAGGGACCGATCTTGGCCCAGGTCTGATCGGGTGTGCGGTTCACCACCTTGTCCAGCAGGATGGTCGTATACTCGGCCGCCCCGGCGGGAACTGATGCCAACAGCGCCACCGCGATTGCTGCGCTTGCGAGAAAGCTTGTCCGCATGGTCTTTTCCCCTTTGCTTTGTGAGCCGTTTGATCCCTGATAAAACGCTCGCCGCCCAGGTGCAACAAGACATAACGCGCATAGGACATAAAATGCAGGGCCGCGAAGGACTTGGCGTGCGTCGCATTCTTGTTCCGGCATTGCTGTTCCTGCTGGGGCTGCCCGCCGAAGCCAAAGACCTGAAAATCCTCACCGGCGCCGGCATGTCCATGCCGGTTCAGGTGCTGGCCGCCGAATTCGGTGACCGCACGGGCGACAACGTCATGGTGGTGAGCGACACCGCCGGCGGGGTGCAGAAACGGATGGAGGCGGGCGAGAAATTCGATCTGGTGATCGGCACCGTCACGGTTCTGGACAGGCTGACCCAGGAAAACAAGGTATCGGCGGATCACACCAATCTGGCGCAAATGGTCGCCGGTATTTCCGCCCGGGCCGGCGCCGTCAAGCCGCCACTCGCCGACGGCAATCAACTGAAAGCACTTCTGCTGGCAGCAAAAACCATCGCCTATGTGGACCCGGCGTCCGGCGGCATCACCGGCGTCTTTTTCCTGCAGCAGGCCGACAGGCTGGGGATCGGTCAGCAGGTAAGGGCCAAGGCGGTCCTGCGGCCCAATGGCACCGGCGTGGCCGAAGCCGTTGCCGGCGGCGAGGCGCAGTATGGCGTCACCCTGATCAGTGAAATGTTGCCGAACAAGGGTGTCACGGTCTGGCCGTTGCCGGACGACCTCCAGATGACCACCATCTATACCGCCGCCGTCG
>Ga0097621_100000269_pt1 | contig 35187 bp, 32 predicted proteins | sample KBSMisM72_FD_73165 | JGI IMG/M metagenome (GOLD analysis project Ga0097621, IMG submission 73165) | Miscanthus rhizosphere microbial communities from Kellogg Biological Station, Michigan, USA - KBS Miscanthus M7-2 (version 2) (version 2) | ecosystem: Host-associated > Plants > Roots >... | reverse complement strand
GATGCCTGTGCTGAACACGGCACGGCCCTGAAGGTCATCCGAGGCGATGTAGGTGAGCCACTCACGAAGGTCGCGGACGTCGATCGAGGCCTTGGAGGCGGCCTGCGAGGGGACGATCGCGAGCATCACGGCCAGCGCCGCCGCGGCGAGCGGCGACCGGCGAAATGTCACGCAACCTCCATCCGCCCTACTATATGTCGACTTGCCATAGCGAGGGACTTCAGGTAAGGTTTTTCAACCTAAGACCGGCTGCCAGCGTGTTGCTCTTCCCGAACTCTCGCTTTTCTCCGCCCGCTGTTTCTTCAGGATATTTCACTGCCTTAACGAGGAGTCTCTGATTGGCTGTCCGTCTGTTCGTGGGTAATCTGTCGTACGCCACCACCGAAGCTGATCTCCGGAGCTACTTCGGCACCGTCGCCCCGCCGTCGCAGGTCGTGTTGCCGGTCGATCGCGAAACCGGGCGTCCCCGTGGATTTGCGTTCGTCGAGTTCCAGGATCGCGGGCATGCGGAACAGGCGATTCAGAAATTCAACGGGCAGGTCTTCAACGGACGTCCGCTTGCGGTGAGCGAGGCACGCGCGCGTGAAGATCGCGGGCCGGGCGGTCCACGCCCCGGCGGCGGATTCTCCGGTCCTCGCCCGGGCGGCGGATTCAGCGGTCCTCGCCCAGGCGGCGGATTCAGCGGACCGCGTCCGGGCGGCGGGTTCGGAGGTCCACGCTTCGATCCGACGGCGCCTCAACCGCCGCGCAGCCGCAACTTCGGCCCCGACGCCAAACCTTCGAAGGGTCCTGGCGCGAAAAAAGGAAAGAAAGAGGCCGAACGCCCGCGCGGCCCCATTCCGACCAAGTTCACCGGCCGTTCGTTCACGTTGGACGACGAGAAGGACACGGGCGCCGGCGAGGACATTCCGGATATCGACAACTTCGCGACCAGCCAGCCGCACGACGACGACGACAAAGAGGAGTAGCCGGCAGGATAGGCAGGAAGGCTGAGCACGCCGAGCCTCCCGCCCACTCGATCGCTATTTCGCATCTAGGTCGTAGACGCGCGTCTGCGATGTCTTTCTGGGTCCGTCGATGTCGAGCGTCACGTGCAACTGCTTGGCATCGCCGTCGATGGAGTATGTCTCGGTGATCTTTCCGCGGCCGAGACCACTGACTTCGCTCACCAGCTTTCCGCTGTCCCACTTCGTCTTCCGCTCGACGCCAGTGGACTCGTCCTTGATCTTCTTCCCGTCCGGCGCGAGGCGCATGGTGTGGCCGTCTGGTGTCGTGATGATGATCGTCGTGTCCGACGTCACGATCGTCATGTGATCGGGCGCCTGCAGTTCCTGGCGCATCGCGTCGCGCATGCGCTGCGCGGCCTCGCGGTCCTGCGGCTGGCCGTTGAATCCTCCGCCGCCGCGACCGAATCCGCCGCCGCCGAAACCGCCGCCACCTCTGCGGCGTCCGCCGCCCCCGCCGTTTCTGCCCGACTCGCCGTCGCGGCCCTCGCCGTTGTCTCCGCGCGCCGGCGCGAGCTGGCTCGCGTCTTTGTTCAGCGTCCACGCGCCGACAAGCGCGGCGTTCGGCTTCGGAGTGTCGGCGTATGTCGTGACCAACGCCGCCGCCGCGACTGTGACAACTGTGACAATGAAGTGTGGTGCGCGCATCCGCCGATTATCGCAGACGCGCATTAGGAGAACGTAGTGTCCGCCTTCAGGCGGACCTCATGTCTAAATGCGATCCGGAGCCGCGACGGCGATCTTGCCGCGGATACTTTCGAAGGCGGCGAGCAGCTCGTCGATGATCCGCGGCGTGCGGTTGGCGCGTGGATACACCCAGCCGGTTTCGCGAAACAGCTCGTGACCCATGATGCGGGCGACGAAGAACTGGCGCGCGCGCACCTCGCGTGCGACAGCGATGTACGGCACGATGCCGATCCCGAGGCCGGTCTTCACCATCGCCTTGATGATCTCGACGTTTTCCGTCTCCATCACGATGTTCGACTCGATGTTCTCGCTGAGGAAGAACCGATCGATGACCCGCCTGGTGCCCGAGCCGGCTTCGAACGCGACGAACGGCTCGCCCGCGAGGTCCTGCGCCGTGATCTTCTTGCGCTTGGCAAGCGGATGGCCGGGCATCGTCACGAGCAGCAGTTCCTCGCGCAGCACCGGCAGCGTGACGAGGTCGGCTTCCTCGACCGGCAGCGTGAGGAGTCCGGCGTCGACGTGGCCCGCGCGAATCTGTTCGACCGATCGTCCTGCCGTCGCGACCATCATCTTCACGTCGAGTTTCGGATGCGAACGGCGTAGCTGCTTGACGAGCGTCGGGAAGATATAGAGGCACACCGTCATGCCGCCTGACAGCCGCAGCGTGCCGCGCAGCTCGCGCGTGCGATCGGTGACGCTGGCCAAGGTGTCGCGCACGTCCAGCGACACACGCTGGCCAAGCTGCACGAGCGCCTCGGCCGCCGGCGTCATCCGCACTTTGCGGCCGACGCGGAGGAACAGCGGCTCGCCGAGCTCTTCTTCGAGCAGCGCGATCTGGCGGCTGATAGCGGACTGCGAGACGTGCAGCTTGCGGCCGCACGCGGTGAACGACCCGGTTTCGGCGATCGCTTGCAGGATCTCAAGTTGGCGCAGGTCCATCCTTTTTCCTGAAGCTGATGCGATGGGCTTCGGGCCCGAAGAATGTGGTCAGCGCGACACCGAGCATGACCGTGAGCGCAACGCCGGCCATCGCCTTGCTGTAACTGAAGTGCTCGCCGAGCGTCGCCTCGAGCGCGGGAATACCGGCCGTAAATGCAGCCCCGAGCTGATAGGCGAGTCCGGGAAAGAACCCGCGGTACTGCGCGGGGGCCAGCTCGTTGATGTGCGCCGGAATGACGCCCCAGCAGCCCTGGACGAAGAATTGAATCAGGAAACCGCCGACGGCAATCAGCGCGGTGTTGGGCGCGGCGACCCACAGCGGCACGACGAGCATGGCGAAGAGCGCGGAAGTGATCATCGCGCGCCGGCGTCCAGCGCGGTCTGAATACCAGCCGAATGCGAGGCCGCCGAGAATGGCCCCGACGTTGGTGATCATCGTCAGCTTCGACGTGTCGGACGGCGAATACAGCCGCTCGTGCTGCAGAAAAGTCGGATACATGTCCTGCGTGCCGTGCGACATGAACGTCATCATCGTCATCAGCAGGACGAGGTACAGAAAGCGGGGCCAGTGCTTCCAGATTCCGGTGCGATAGGTGTGCCAGTCAACGCGGTGCTCGTGCCACGCCTCCGACTCTTTCACCTTCGCGCGGATGAACAGCGACAGCAGCGCCGGCGCGCCGCCGAGGAAGAACATCACGCGCCATGCGTACTCGGGATGCGCCGCGTGCACCGGGACGTAGATGACGCCGTAGGCCAGGGCCGCGAGCAGATTGCCGAGCGCGTAGCCTTCCTGCAACAGACCCGACAGCAAACCACGCAGCCGTGGCGACGCCGACTCGAGGGCAAGCGAGGCGCCGACACCCCACTCGCCTCCCATCCCGATGCCGAAGAGCAGCCGCAGCGCGACGAACGTCCCGTAATTGGGCGCGAGGCCGCACAACACCGAGATCAAGGCATAAAAGATGACATTCAGCATCAGCGGCAGCCGGCGTCCGTAGCGGTCGGCGATGAGGCCGAACACGATCGCGCCGATGGGCCGCGTGATGAGTGCAAGGCCGACGGTCGCGGCGATGACCGCCCGTGGCTTGCCGAACGCCGTCGCGATGTCTTGCACGACGAACGTGAGCACGAAGAAGTCGAAGGCGTCGAGCGTCCAACCGAGAAACCCTGCGAGGACGGCGTTGCGCTGGTTCACGCGTTCGGCGGGGTTCATGTGCCCGCGAATTATACTGCCCCGATGCCCGACGCTCCGCCCTCACCGCGCTCGCGCCAGCCCGTCCACACGATGTACGGCGGCGCGCATCTGTTCACCCCGGACACGACGGCGAAGCTCGGCGCGATTGCCTTGCGCGCGCTGCGCGAGCACGCGCCCGACAGCGACGCGCTCGCCGGCATCCTCGCCCTCGACCGAACGCTCGCGTCGCGCATCCACCCGCGCGTCGTCGCCAAGCTCGAGCGGGAACCGGTCGAGGACTATCGCCTCGACTTCGAAGACGGCTTCGGCAACCGGCCCGACGATGAAGAAGACGCGGTCGCGACACAAGCCGCGACGCACGTCGCGGCGGGGATGAAGGCGCTGCTGCTGCCGCCTGGCATCGGCATCCGCATCAAGAACCTCGGTCCCGAGATGAAGCGGCGCGGGCTGCGCACGTTCGAGCTGTTCATCTCGACGCTGCTCGAACAGTCAGGCGGCACGCTGCCCGCGAACTTCGTCGTCACGCTGCCGAAAATCACCGCGCCCGAACAGGTGTCCATGCTCGCCGACGCGTGCGACGCGTTCGAGTCGTCGCACCAGCTGCAGAGCGGGACGTTGAAATTCGAAGTGATGATCGAAACGGCGGAGTCGGTGTTCAGCCGCGACGGGCGCATCGCGCTGCCCGAGCTCCTCGTGCGCGGACGCGGACGGATCACGGCGGCGCACTTCGGCACGTACGACTACACCGCGTCGATGGGGATCACGGCCGCGCATCAGCACATGCTGCATCCCTCGTGCGACTTCGCCAAGCAGGTGATGCAGGTCGCGCTCGCGGGCACAAACGTGTGGATGTCGGACGGCGCAACGAACATCATGCCGGTCGGGAACGATCGCGCGGTCATTCATGCCGCGTGGAAGATGCACGCCGATCAGGTCAGACACTCGCTGGTGGGCGGCTTCTATCAAGGCTGGGACCTGCATCCCGCGCAGCTGCCGACACGTTTCGCCGCCGTGTACGCCTTCTTTCTCGAAGGCCTTGACGCGGCCTCCGAGCGCTTGAAGAACTTCGTACAGAAGGCGGCGAAGGCGACGCTCGTCGGCGACGTATTCGACGACGCCGCGACGGGACAGGGTCTGCTGAACTACTTCCTCCGCGCACGGAATTGCGGTGCGATCACGGAAGCGGAAGCGGTCGACATGAGCGGACTCACCGCCGGCGAGCTGGAAAGTCGGTCGTTCGTGACGATCCTCGACGCAAGACGACAGCAGGCCTGAAGGTCTGCAATCGAACCAATATCTAGTTATTGACAATAACTAGTTCCTCGGCCGACTTCGTGTTCCTTCAGCGGCTCACCGCGCTGCAGGCGGGCAACCTGTCGCAGCATCTCGCGAAGCTCGAACAGGCGGGGCTGATCACCGTGACAAAGGGATTCTCAGGAAAGTACCCGCAGACAACCGTGGCGATCACCGACGAGGGCAAGAAGGCGCTGGACGATCACTGGAGCAAACTGGACGCGCTCCGAAAAACCGCGAAGGGATCGTCTTGGCGACGCTGAGCACGGGATCCTGACGGCAGGATGGGCTGGATAGGCGGGATGGGCTGGATTGTGAGTGCCGTCCCGCCCTACTCCCCGTCCTGCCTATCCCGCCTGTCCTGTCCGTCCTGCCCGCTGTCTATCGACTGATCCGCGCCTCAATCAGTCCGTACGGCTGCTCTGTCGCGACGAAGATCTCGTTCTGGTTGGCGAGTCCGAACGGCGAGAGATCGACGAGCAGATGATGACGGTTCGGCAGCGAGAGCTGGATGTCGACGACGCCGTCGCAGGCGGCCAGAGCCGCTTCGCCCATCGCATACAGCGTCTGTTGCACCGATTCACTCTTGTGCGCGGCGAACGTCGTGAGCAACGCCGAACGCACGGCTGACCGCCGGCCGAAATCCCGGAACCCGTCGGCGTAGTTCCATGACGCCGTGATCGACGTCGCGAGAATGCGATCGCGCGTCTCCGGCAGCGTCGTGTACTGATCCCGAGGGAATCCGGAGAAGGCCGAGTCAGTGGTTTTCAAGACGACCAGTCCCCGCAATCCTGACGCAATCGACGTCCGGCCGGCCGTACGAACGACAACCGACGTCCACTCTTCGCTGCCGGCGCTCACGAACGCGTGCGCGTCGAGACGCGACCAGGGGTGCTCTGCCGCCTGAATGCGCACCAGCGACACGCCGGGCTTCTGCGAGAAGTAGTCCGCGAGCGTCGACGAGAACGCCTCGACCTGCTCGAGCGAATCGCCCTTCGCCAGCGCATACACAGTGTTCTTCATCGTGTCGGTGGCCAGGCACGCGCTGTTGTCGCCGTCGGTGTAGACCTTCTCGAACGCGCCCTCGAGCGCCACGTCCATCGTCACGTCGACGATGTGATGAGGCTCGCTGCCGCGTCGGACTTTCACCAAGCGGACACTCGACTTCCCGTAACTGTTCCAGGTCAGCGCCGCCATCAGGTGCCTCGATACGTCGAATAGCCGAAGGGACTGAGCAGCAGCGGCACGTGATAGTGCGCGCTTCCGCTGTCGACGTCGAATGTCACAGCCACTTCGGGAAAGAACGGCGCCACGCCGACCGCTTTGTGATACGCGGCGGTGTCGAACGTCAATCGGTACGTCCCCGGCACCACAGTCGCACTGCTGAACGACGTGACACGCCCGTTCTCATCGGTCTTGACGTGGCCGACTGTGACCCATTCGTTGCTACGGCGAAAATCGAGACGAACACTCAAACCAGGCGCCGGCACTCCGCGCGACGTGTCGAGGACGTGTGTCGTGATCATGCATCCACCAGTTTTGCGAGCCGAAGCGCGGTGATCTTGCGCTGCTCTTCGGCGGCGATCGGCAGCTCGCGTTCCGCGTCGTTCGTCAGGCGCGCCTCGAGCATTGACAAGATCTCCGCCGGCGATTTGCCCGTCGCGCAGACGATGAAGATAAAGCCGAATCGCGCCTCGTAATCGGCGTTCAGGACCGCGAGCCTCGTGCGGGCGCGTTCGTCCGCCGACTGCATACCCGCCTGTTCTGCCGCAGACCACGCCGACACACTGCGCCGCTCGCCGATCTTCGGATGCGCGGCGAACGCCTCGAGCCAGTCGCCGCGGCCAAGCGCCCCCCAAATGGCGTCGGCGCGCTCCCGCATCGACGCCACCGTCGCGAACGGCATGGCGGCCGCCATCGACGCCGCCCATCTCGACGACCCGCAGCACCGCAGCCATTCCTGCTGCGCGCGCGATGGCTCGAGGGCATTCAGCTCCGTCAATGTCATTCCAGCCGTCCGAACACGTGGAGCCGGGCGACGCCGCCGTCGGGAAAAATATTCAGCCGCACGTGCGTGACGCCGGGAATCTTCTTCAAGACGGCGTCGAAGGCGTGACGACGGTCCGGCGCGAGCGCCGTTCGAGGCAGCAGCTCGTCCCACTCCGCCGGCACTTCGGACGTGCAGGCGTCCACACTGCACGCGGCCGGCGCGTTGCCCTTGAAGTGCCGCGTGTCGATCTCCACCCGCGCGATGGCGCCGCGAGCGGCGAGCTTGACGATCGTCCAGTCGTGACCGGCGACGCGGCGGCGCTTCGTCTCCCAGCCGTCCGCCATGCCTCGCGGCGGTCCAGGCATGATCAGGTTGTGGCGCGATCCAAAGAACATGTCGCTGCACTCGACGACGCGTCCGCCGTTGACGACGGCCGCGAGATCGATTTCGCCGCGGTGGCGGAGCGCGGTCCAGTCCGGCATCACGTCGCCGTAGACGCGGAGCCGAGCGACGCCGCCGTCCGGAAAAATGTTCAGTCGCACGTGCGTCGCGTGAACGGGCGCGACCTGCAGCCAGTTGTGCGCATCGCCGCGAAGCGCCGTACGAGCGACGAACGGCTGCCACACCGCGCGCGACAGGTCGTAGTGTGTCGTCGCGCCAGGCATGACACAGACGTCCAGGCTGCACGACTCGGGGAAGTTTCCTTTGAAGTGCGTCGTCTCGACGTCGATCGCGCGGATGACGCCCGGGGAGCCGAGTTTGACGACGCAGTCGTCGTGCGCGAGTTCGAAGCCGGGTTCTCCCGGCAGAACATCGCGGCGCCGCCGCGTTTCCCAGCCGTCCATCCACTTGCCGCGATCCGTGTACTCACCCTCGCGCCACACCGGCGCGGCCGCGTGAATCAGCCGCTCTTTCGGCGCGAAGAATTCGTCGCTCGCAAACAACGCCACTGCGCCGAGCGTTTCGGATGCAAGGTCGATCAACTGGCTGACGTCGTTCGTATCCACGCTCACAGCAGTTGTCCTGACGAGGGATGCACGAGACGGCCCTGCGCCCAGACACGGTGGCCTCTCACAAACGTCTCGTGCACCGTGCCGCGCAGCCGGCGGCCCGCATAGGGCGTCAGTTTATGCCGCTGCTGCAGGCGTGACGCGTCCACGAGGAATTCTTCGTCGGGATTCCAGACGACGAGATCGGCGTCCGCACCGACGGCGATCGCGCCCTTTCGACCTGCCAGGCCGGCGAGCGCGGCAGGCGCCGTGCTCATCCACCGAGATAGATCCGACGGAGTGCGCCTCCGTTCGCGCGCCTGAGTCCACACGACCGGCAGCGACAGCTCCAGCGACGCGATGCCGCCCCATGCGCGAGGGAAATCGCCCGGACATTTCATCGACGGCGGCGCCGGCGAGTGATCCGTGGCGACGAGCGCCAGTTCGCCGGATTCGAGGCCGCGCCAGAGCGCCTCGCGATCTGCGGGCGTGCGAATCGGCGGCGCGCACTTGAACTCGGTCGCTCCGTCGGGGACATCGACGTCCGTCATGGCGAGGTAATGCGGACACGTCTCGCCGGTCACGTGGATGCCGGACGCCTGTGCCCTCGCGATCGCGGCCACGCCGTCGCTCGACGACACGTGGACGACGTGGACGTGTGCGCCGGTGTCATGCGCAAGCGCGGCCATCATCTCGATCGCCGCGACTTCGGCGACGCTGGGCCGCGTGGCTTCGTAGTCGCGGTAACTCGCCGCATTCCCTCGGTGCGGACGCAGATGTTCCGGCAGTTCCGCGTGAACCAGGAGCGGCACACGCCGCCGCGAGAGCGTCGGCATCGCGCGACGCAGTATGCTCGCGTCGACGTGCTCGAACTCGTCGACGCCTGACGGAACCAGAAAACACTTGAACCCGCGGACACCGGCGTCGACCAGCAATTCGAGATCGGATTCGTTCCCCGGTACCACGCCGCCCCACAACGCCACGTCGACGTGGCAGCGCCCGCGTGCCGCGTCGGTCTTGGCTCGCAACGACCCAACTGTCGTCGTCGCAGGAATGCTGTTGAGCGGCATGTCGACAATGGTCGTCACGCCGCCCGCGGCGGCTGCTCGCGTCGCCGTGTCGAATCCTTCCCACTCCGTCCGCCCTGGCTCGTTTACGTGCACGTGCGTGTCGACGAGGCCCGGCGAGACGACGAGATCACCGGCATCGACGGCATCGCCGGACGCGGCGTCCTCGAGCCGGCCAATCGATACGATGCGTCCGCCGTCGATGTGGACCGAGGCAGGCCGCTCGCCGTCGACACAGACGACGCGCCGCCCGCGAATTGTGAGCATTTACTTCGTCTCAGGCAGGAGCACGGGCCGCGCTTCGCGAGCCCACCCTTCATCCCACGACATGCGCGCCGAGTTGCGCGCGCCGGTTCGCAGCCGCTCGAATGTTTGATCGTCCGCGGGGAACGTCTCGAACAGCTCGAACAGAATATTCGCCAGCTGCTCGGCGGTCGAAAACAACAGACCGTTGCTGCCGTGCCTCACTCGCTCGGCCAATGTCGCGCCGTAGTCGAGCGCGCAGACCGGCACGCCAGCGCCGAACAGATCGGCGACCTTCATCGGGATGTCGAGCCCCGACGACGATCGGTGCAGACACAGCCCAAGGTCCGCGCTGCCGACGACCCGCGGGTAGTCCTCAGGCTCGAGCCACCGCGCGCGCAAATGCACGCGCCGCGCGGGCAGGCCGGCGAACCGGCGCTCGAATTCGATGCGCCGTCGGCCGTCTCCAGTGACTAGGATCGCAAGATCGGGGAAACGCCTCGTCGGTCCGCTCGCCTCCCATCCACGAATGCGATCTTCGAGGCGGACCACTGCGTCGATGACGACGTCGAAGTCCTCGTCTTCCGTCCAGCTCGTCGGGCAGACAATGAAACCAGCCAGCGCGCTGTGAACCCCGAGGCGAGTCAGGAGCGCCTGGCGGTAGCGCTCGCGATCGCCGCGCTCCATCGGCACGAAGATCGACGCGGGCCGATCGTAAAGCACGCTCGTGTTCTGCAGTCCGAACCGGCTCTTCAGGAACTCGGCCAGCCCGCGCGACACGCAGAGGTTCGCGTTCGCGTGCGCGGCGTCCCGCCGCTCGAGCCATCGCGCGAGACGCACCGCGGGATGAAAATAGCCGAGCCGCAGGCGGAGCACCGTATACCCGATGTTGTGCCAGTCGATCACGAACCGGACGCCCCGGCCTGCCAGGGCCAGCCGCGCGACGGTCAACGCGGGAAACGCCGGCGGATCCTGGACGAGTATGACGTCGGGCTTCGGCAGCTTGCGAAGGACCTTCCACAACCGGACCGCGATGCGCAGCGAATCGACGATAGCGATCGGCGCGTAGCCCAGGCTCGGCCCCTCATGCCTCAGCATCGACGCCGACAAGCGATGCACGGTGATACGCGGGTCGTCGGTGATTGCGCGCGGTAACGGCGTGCCTTCGAAGCCGACCAGATCGACCGACACGCCCTGCGCCGCCAGCGCCTGCGCGTGATAACGCATGCGGGCACTACGACCAAGATCGACAAGCGCGACGACGACGGCTCTCATGATGGAGGCGAGTGCGGGGGTTGGACCGCTATTTTACCTGCGCGCACGCTCCCGCCAAAAGTCCGTCAGCAGATTGGCCGCGACGCGGCGGCGGTACTCGGCCGTCGATCGCACGTCGTCGATCGGCGCGATCTCATCCGCCAGCACCCGCCGCGCTTCGTCGATCGACGCCCCGGAGGCCAGCGAGGCTTCGGTGCTTGGAAGCCTCACCACCGTGGGCGCGACGCTGCCAATGGCGATTCGCGGCGCCTGTCCACGGCCGGGGTCCACGCCAGCCATCACGACCTTCGAGATCGCCTGCGCCGCTCGGGTGCCGACCTTTCGAAACCACTGCCGCCCTTTGACGGCGGGAATCTCCACCGCGGCTATCAGCTCGTCGGGCTGCCGGACAGAGCGCCGATACCCGGTATAGAACTCGCCAAACGGCACCCGGCGATCGCCGCGGACGCTTTTCAAGAGCACCATCGCGTCGGTCGCCGCGAGGATCGGCAGGGTATCGCCTGCCGGCGACGCGTTCGCCACATTGCCGCCGATGGTCCCGCGATTCTGAATCTGTGGGCCGCCGACTTCCCTCGAGGCGGCGACGAGCATCGGGACGCGCGAGCGAACGGCCCGCGAGTTGATGATGTCCGTGTACGTGCACAGCGCGCCGATCGACAGCACCACGCCGCGTACCTCGATCCGACGCAGGTCGTCGAGCTGCCACAGGTTCAGGAAGTCCGTCTCTTTCAGCGTGCCGAAGTTCAGCGCGACGTACAGGTCGGTGCATCCGGCCATCGGCGTCAGCGTGCGCTCGCCGTCGAGCATCCGCAGCGCTTCGCGGACGCTCGCTGGCGTCAGCAGGCGGCGCTTAGCGACGGATCCGGGCATATCGTCCTGCGCGCTCGATCGACGTATAGATGGCCGCGTAGCCTGTGCAGCGGCAGATGTTTCCAGCGAGTCCGGTTTTCATCGCGGCGCGCGACGGCTTGGGGCCGAGCGCAACCGCGGCGAGAATCATGCCCGGCGTGCAGATGCCGCATTGCGCGCCGCCAAATTCGACGAACGTTTTCTGCAGCGGGTGCGACCCTCCGAGCCCTTCAATCGTCGTCACGCGTGCGTTGGCGACCTGCGCCAGCGGAATGAGACACGAATTCACCGGTTGGCCGTCGACAAGCACGGTGCACGCGCCGCACTCTCCCTCGCCGCAGCCCTCCTTCGTCCCGGTCAGGCCGCAGTGCTCGCGGACGGCATCGAGCAGCCGCGTCATCGGATGCGCATCGACGCGGACGCGTTTGCCGTTCAGCGTGATCCGCATGTCATGAGCTTTTCGGGCGTGGCTGGAATTTCCTGAATGGCGAAGCCCGCGTGGCGGAGCGCGTTGACCACCGCCGGCGCCGGCCCGTCGATCGGCATCTCGCCCACGCCCTTCGCGCCGAACGGCCCATGGGTGTACGGCCGTTCCAGGATCACGATGTCCATCTCGGGCGTGTCGAGCGTCGTCGGCACGATGTAGTTCGTGAACGAGTTGTTTGCCATGCGTCCGTCGCGCATGACCACCTCTTCGAGCAGCGCCCAGCCGAGTCCTTGCGCGCTGCCTCCTTCGATTTGTCCGAGCGCGAGCATCGGATGGATCGCCTTGCCGATCTCGTGAACGCTCGTGAACTTCAGCGGGGCGACCTCCCATGTCGACGGATCGATTTCGACCTCGACGACATCGCACGCCCAGCCGAAGCTCCCGTACGCATCGCCCCGATACCGCTCGTCGTCCCAGACCATGCCGGTGGGACGCTCGTACTGTTTCTTGACGACGAACTCGCCGTACCGTTTCACGTAATCGCGCGGCGACAGACGTCCGAGGCGGACGCGCATGTCCTCGGCGGCGCGCTGCAGGATTCTGCCGACGATCATGCAGGTTCGGGACGCGACCGTCGGACCGCTGTCCGGCACTTCGCTCGTGTCGGCGGCGTTGACCTCGACGTCTTCGTACGGGATGCCAAGCGTGTCCGCGACGATTTGCGCGAGCATCGTCCGCGTCCCCTGGCCGATCTCGGTGCTCGCGACGAGAATCTTGACGCCGTCGCGCGTGGCGGCGAGCGACGCTTTCGACGCGAGCTTGACCTCTCCGGCGCCGGTGAATCCCGAGCCGTGAAAGAACAGCGAGAGCCCGATGCCCCGGTTCGTGCCGGCAAGCTTCTTTCGGCGCGCGACGAAATTCGTGCGCTTCACGGCCTCGCGAAGCACGTCGCGCGCGCTGCAGTCCGATCCGAGCTTCTGTCCGGTGGCGGTCGTGTCGCCTGGGCGAAGCGCGTTCTTGTCGCGCAGCTTCACTGGATCGAGCTTCAGCTGCTCGGCAATCCGGTCCATGTGGACTTCGACGGCAAACTGCGTCTGCGGCGCGCCGAAGCCTCGGAACGCGCCATTGGGCGGCGTGTTCGTCATCGTCGCGCGGCCGCGGATCCGGACGTGGTCGCAGCGGTACGGGCCCGACGCGTGCAAGATGCCGCGCGACAGGACGACGGCGCTCAGGGTCGCGTACGCGCCGCCGTCGAGCAGGACGTCGATGTCCATCGCGGTCAGGCGGCCGTCGCGCTTGACGCCGGTACGATGACGGATCACTCCCGGATGGCGCTTCGTCGTCGCGAGCATGTCTTCGACGCGGTCGTACACGAGCTTGACCGGCCGCCGCGCCTTGAGCGCGGCGAGCGCGGCATGCCCGGCGATCATCGACGGGTACTCTTCCTTGCCTCCAAAGCCGCCGCCGGTTTCGGTCTGCACCACGCGAACACGATCGCCGCTCATGCCGAGCAACACGGTCAGCGCGCGGTGAACGTAGTACGGGCACTGCATCGAGCCGTAGACGGTGATCCCGAGGCCGTCCTCGGCAGGGACAGCGATGACGCCGTTCGGTTCGATGTACAGCTGTTCCTGCGAGCCGACGCGGTATTCGCCTTCGATGACGTGGTCCGCCTGCGCGAATCCCCTCTCGAGATCGCCTTTGTCGATCGCGATCGACTTGAACGTCACCGTTGAAGCGGCAGGATCGTAGTTGGGAATCGCTGTCTGATAGTCGATGTGCACGTCCGCAGCAAGAAGGCGATCACGACTGGTGTGCGCCAGGATCAGGATCGGCTCGGCGACGTGCCGAATGGCGCGCTCGGCGAGGCACGGCTGGTCGTCGTCGATCAGCGCGACGATGTTGCGGCCGGGCACGTCGCGATAGTCGACGATCGTGAAGCCCGCCGTGTCGAAGTCGAACGAGAGGCCGGCGATCGAGCCGGCCGGAATGGTCGAACGAATCGTCCTCGCGTGCAGGAGACCGGGGAACGACAGGTCGTCGATGTAGCGCGCCGCGCCGCTGACCTTCGCGTGGCCTTCCTTGCGAAGGACGTTGCGTCCAACGGCTTTGCGCATTCCGGATTATAACCATTGACGTAGTGCAGGCCTTTAGGCCTGCGTTTCCCACGCAGCTCGCAGTTCGTCGAGCGAGTACTCTCCAGATCCGGCAAACGGATAGTCGCCTAGTGTCGCCGTCAGGCCTGCGCGAATTGGATTCTCGAGGACGTAGCGCACAATCGCGTCGGTCGCCTGATCGTCGCGAAGGATGCGCTCATGATAACCAGGCTGCCAAAGAAAGTGTCCGCATTGGCGCCGATAAGCATACCCAGTCGTCTGCTTGAACAACTTCACAAATTTCTGAAAGTCAGTCGACATCGCTTGCGATTCGACGAGGGCGTGGACGTGGTCGGGCATCACGCAATACGCCGGCACTGACAACTCGAGTTTCCTCGCGGTGCGAAGGAGTTGCTCAATAACGCTCGTGGCCAACGATGTTGAAGTGAAAACCGGCCGCCGATATGCGACACAGATTGTGAGGAAATATCTCTGGTGACCAACGTAAGAGACGCCCGCGAGGCGTCGGGGACGATTCGAAATCACGCCGGCATACGAGCAAAGAGCAGGCCTAAAGGCCTGCACTACATGACCTGGAGCCGACGCAGAATCAAGCCCGCGCCATGTGTGCGCGCGTCTTTTTGAAGCGCGTTCGCCCCGGCCTGAAACGTCGACTGTCCTTCGACGCGATCGAGGCGCAGCCGCGCCGCTTCATATTCGAAGCCCGCCAAGACCATTCCCGCGCGCGCCAGGCGCGGACGCTCGGTCGCCAGGCGCGCGCGTGCGCGAGCGTTCTGCCCCTCGGCTGCGTCGACCTCGGCGTCGACGAGCACGAACAGCTCGCGCAGGTCGATCTGCTCGGTCTTCTCGGCAGGGGAACGAACGAGATCCAGGGTATGGCTTGCGCGTTCGACGTCGCCAAGCGCCAGCTCCGAGCGCGCCTGCAATACGGCAAGAGCGATGCGCGCTGTTTGATCCAGGGTGCCAAGGTCCGATTCGATGTCGTGCGCTGCGCGCAGGGCGGCGGCGGGACGGCCCTCTTCCAGCGTGAGCGTCGCCAGGGCGAGCCGGCTCTCCAGGATGGTCCGCGTTTCTTTCATCTCCTCGCGAATCGACAGCGCCTGTTCGTGAAACCGGCGGGCGGCGACGAGATCGCCCGACGCCAACGCGATTTCACCGAGTGCATACAACGCTTGCGCCTCGCCGGGCTTCAGCGGTATTTCGCGAGCGAGCGCCAGCGCGCTCTCCGCGGTGCGTCGCGCGTGATCGATCTCACCTTGCGCCAGTTGGACGGCGCCCAGTTCCACGCGCCCCATCACGAGGCCGCGTCGGTCGCCAAGCGTCGCCCTCGTCGCGAGCGACTCTTCGTAGGACGCGCGCGCGGCGGCCAAGTTGCCCAGGGATCGATCGATGATGGCCAGATTGTGAAGCGCCCGCACTTGTCCGCGCCGATCGTCGATGTCTCGGGCGATGGCCAGCGACTGCCGGTAATACGCCGCGGCCTCGCGAAAGCGACCCTGCTCGAACAGCACGACGCCGATGTTGGCGAGCGACACCGCAACCCACGCCTGATCGGCAATGTCGCGACGAATCGCGAGGGCGCGCTCGTGCATCTGCCGGGCTTCGTCGAACCGCCGCTCGTCCTTGAGCAGGACACCAAGGTTGTTGAGCGCGACCGATATCGACCGTCGATCGCCGATTTCCTCACCGACGCGAAGCGCCTGACGATACATGCGCTCCGATCGCGTGAGATCCTGTTGATCGGACAGTACGGTCGCGAGGCTGCTCAGCGCCGAGGCCGCGCTGGCACGGTCGCCGGCGTCGAGAAACATCTGCTGCGCCTGATCGAGCGCCTGCTGCGCCGCGCCGAGCTGCCCGCGATTGTAGTCGCCGCGGCCTTCGAGCAGCCGCGCACGCGCCAGGACCAGCCTCGCGCCAGAGCGCTCAGCGCGCTGGACCGCCTGTCTGATCGCCAGCGACTCGTGCTGAAAATCACCCATCGCGTCGTCGGCCTGAAACTCCTCGAGGTCAATCCGCGGATCCTGGTTTTCAGGCTCGCGAAGTTGTCGAAGCGCAGTGACGGTTTTGAGCGCGTCTTTCGGCTGTCCCGCCGCCGTCTGCGCCGCCGCCAGGCGCAATCCGTACTCGATGTTGTCCGAGAAAAATCCCCAAAGCGTGCGGTACACGTCGACCGCGTTCGGCCATTTGTGCTGCACTTCGTACAGCCGGCCTTCGACGTTGAGGCGATCCTCTCGACTGAGCGCCGCCGACGCGTCGAAGGCTTTCTGGGCGGCGGCGACGGCGCGCGCTTCATATCCCAGGGCGGTCCATACGGAGGCAAGCGCCGTATGGATCATCGGGTTGTCGTGCTCTCGCTCCGCCGCCTGCTCGAGCAGTGATCGCGCCGAGACGGCGTCGAGCAGCCGAAGCCGCGACATCCCCTCGGCGTAGAGCCGCGTCGCCTCCAGCGTTTGCGGAAAGGCCGCACGCGCGCGTCGCGTGGTTTCCGGGCCGCTCTCGCGCAATCCGAGTTGCGCACGCAGCTCGCGACCAACGTTCGCGACGAGCGCGAACAGCTGCCCCTCGTCTCCACTGGCCGCGACCGATACCGGATCGCGGCCCGCGCGATCGATGCGCGCGTCGATTCTGACGACGCGCGGAACGCTGTCCTGCGCAATCGCAAACGTGCCCGTCACCGCATAGTCGGACCGAAGCGCACCACGAATCCGCCTGATGTTCTCTGCGGTGAACGCGGCGGACGCGCTCTTGAGCTCGGTCTGGACCCGCGACACCCGCTCGGGCTGTAGCACTCGCAACTGTCCGTCCCCCGCGAGTTCGGTCGTCAGCATTTCGGCGACGGCTGTGGACATCCATGCGTCCGCGGGCCGCTCCGAGAGATTTCGAAAGCCAATCACGGCGAGGGACGGACGGGCGGCTGCTTGCGCCACTGGCGCCGGCAGACGTGTATCGCGCGAGGACAGCCGTTTGGTTGCGACGGCCACCGCCCCGGCGACCACGAGGAGGAGTGCGGCGGTCATGACGCGCGAGCGATGACGGCGAAGGAGTCGCGCCATCCGATATCGGCGCCCTTCCCAAGACAGCTCGACCGGCTGTTCCGCGAGATACCGCCGCAGGTCGTCCGCCAACGCCGCGACCGACGCGTACCTCCGGTCGGGTTCCTTGCGTAGCGCCTTGAGCAGAATCTCGTCGAGCGTTCCGCTGAGCCGACGGCGCAACGATGACGGCGATCCGTCGCGCGTCCGGCTGACCGTCTCAGCCGTGGCGATCGCGGTCGAGCCGTCGTCGAGCGACACCGTCTCGACGCGCTCGACGGCGGCACTGGGACGCTCTGGATCTTGCTCGGCCACGACCCGCGCGATCTCTTCGACGCTATGTGTCGTGATGCGATACGGACGACGGCCGGTCAAGAGCTCGTACAGCAGCGAGCCCAAGGAATACACGTCGGTGGAGGGCGTGAGCGGATCGCCGCGCAACTGCTCGGGGCTCGCATAGTCCGGGGTCATCGGTCGGCCGAGCGACGTGAACGTCGACGGGCGATCGAGCTCGTGATCGAGGATTTTGGCAATGCCGAAATCGAGCAGCTTGGGATGCCCGTCGGCTGTCACCATCACGTTGGTCGGCTTGATATCGCGATGAACGACGAGACGACTATGCGCATGCTGCACTGCGTCCAGAATTGGCAGGCACAGCTCGATCCGAGCCGTCGTCGTCAGCCGGTGCTGGTCGGCGTATCGATCGATCGGAACGCCGGCCACGTACTCCATGACGAAGTACGGCAGGCCCTCGGGCGTCGTGCCGCCGTCGAAGAGCGCTGCGATGTTCGGATGGTTCAGCGAGGCCAGAATCTGGCGTTCGTGTCGAAAGCGCCGTACCACGACCTCAGAATCCATTCCGCGACGGATCATCTTGATCGCCACACGGCGATCGAACTCTGCATCGGCCCGCCGCGCGATGTACACCGTGCCCATGCCACCACGACCGACCGCTTCCTCGATGACATAGGGTCCCAACCGGCGTCCGAGGTTGGGTTCACGATCGTCCTCGTCGATATGCGCGAGAAGAGGTTCTTCGAGGAACGACGGTGACATGTCGTGCGCGGCGAGGAGCGACTCGACGCTCGCCCGCAGCTCCGCATTTCCGCCGCAAAGACTTCCAACAACCGACGCGCGCTGGTCAGGTGCCGCGTCGAGCGCGGCGGCAAGAACCTCTTTGATCCGAGGCCAGCTTTCGTCGGACATACTCGTGGCAGCCGATCATAACGCGCGCCACATAAGGAATTCGGGTCAGCTGTGTGGGTGTCGAACGGTGGCCAATCGACGGAACAGCCACGCTTTCGCGACCGCCCATTCGCGTTCGACCGTCGCGTGCGAGATGCTCAACGCCTCGGCGGTCTCCTCCAGCGTCAGGCCCACGAAGAACTTGAGCTCGACCACTCGCGCAACCCGCTCGTCGACGGCGGCAAGCTCCTCCAGCGCAGTATCGAGATCGAGCACATCCACGTCGAGCGCCTTCGATGATGCGGCGACCGACACGCCGCCAAGCGTGATCATCGTCGCCCCGCCGCCGCGCTTGTCCGATCGTTTGCGTCTGGCGTGATCGACGAGCACTTGACGCATGACGCGCGCGGCAATCGCAAAAAAGTGCGTGCGATCTGAGAACGTCAGACGATCGAGATCGACCAGGCGCACGTACGCTTCGTGGACCAGGGCCGTCGCTTGAAGCGTGTGGTCCTTTCGCTCCTCACGCAGCCGTGCCTGCGCGAGGCGACGGAGCTCCTTATAAACAAGTGGTAAAAGCTCGTCGAGCGCCGCCTGGTTCCCGCTGCGCCAGTCAATCAACAGGCGCGTGACGTGTCTCGTAGACGGCGGCGATGACACGCGGGCCAGTCTACAAGACTCGCTGCGGAACGAACGTTCGAAGAAGCGAAGTCGAGACACCGAGTTGACCGGAGCTGTTGTCGCCCCAGCAGTAGATGTGATTGTCGGTGCCGATTGCGCACGTGTGTGACATGCCGGCAGTGATCGATCGAACCGAGAGGCCGCCGTACACCAGCTGCGGACCCGAAATCGAGCTGCTGAGGAAATTTACATTCCCCAACTCGCCGCTGCTGCCGAGCCCCCAGCACCATGCTAAAGATTTGTAAGGGTCGATGGCACACGCATGCGACATGCCGGTCGTGACACCCGACAGCGGCATACCGGATCCCACCGTCTGTGGGAGGAAGGCCATGCCGCCGTTCGGCAAGGCCACGGAAGACGAGCCGAACCCCAGTCCCAACTGACCAAAGTCGTTGTTCCCCACACACTGCACGACGCCGCTCATCTGATCGGCGCAGGTGTAGGGATGTCCGTCGAGGAAGAAGGGCGCCGAACCGCCTGCCGACACGTGTTCGGCGTTGCTGCCAAGCGACGAGAAGACCGGCTGTGCCAGTTGCCTCCACGGCACGATCGTCCTCCCAACCAAAAGCGAACTGAAACCGTTCGGATTCGCACCGAGTTGGCCGAAGGTGTTCATACCGGCGCAGTCGATGTCGCTCGCGATTGCGTTCGCCGAAGCCGTGCACACGTGTCCATTGCTTACACTGACATCCCAAAAGTTCTGCGACCACGCATAGACGATCGGCACTGCGCTGGGGCTGCTCGCGGCGTCGACGCCTCCCCAGCAGAGCAGGCCCGTTGAGGCGCCGGGAACGGATTGGGCGAGGCCGCAGGCGCTGGTCGAACTGACAGACAGCCTCTTGAAGTTGTAGCCGCCAGTCACGGCCTGAGGTGTTACATAGAAGCTCTTCGCAAAGCTGCCTGTTCCGACTTGACCCGACGTGTTGTCGCCCCAGCAGAACGCGGCGCCACCGCTGTCGATAGCGCACGTCGTATCGCCGCCCGCGGCGACCTGTCCGAACGCGTGGTTCGCAACCGGCAGCGGCGTGGAGATACACCACTTCCCGGACGGACACGGCAATATGCTCCCCACACCGTTTCCAAGTTGCCCTTTGTCGCTCTGGCCCCAGCACCACGTCGTGCCGTCGAAGCGAGACGCGCACGTGTGGTGATCGCCGGCTGATATCCAAAGGAAATCGGTCGGGGCAGGCCGCCAGGCATGAGCACCGGCAATGAAAACCGTCGCCATCAGTCCCACGACAGCAACCACGGGACCCACGATTCGATAGATAGGGATTCGCTTCATAACCGCCGCGCCTCCTAATCCAAAGGCGCAAAGCGTCCGCGAACTCCCTCACGTCGCCGTGATGAGGGAGTTTCGCAGCGCGTTGCGCCTTTGGAACCAGACGCGGGAACGCCACGGAATCGGCGCTCTCCTCATGGTTCAAAGAAGGAGCCACGCATGTCACGCAACACGTTCGGCAGACTCGTGCTGATGACCGCCATGGTCATTGGCCTCACGGCTGGATTCACGTCCAAGGCAAACGCCCAGATCTATCTGAAGCTTCCCTACCCGATCATCTTCGTGACCATCAACGAATTCCAGGAAATCACGGCGGGCGCGAATCACACCTGCGTGCGCAAGTTCGACGGAACGGTCTATTGCTGGGGACTCGACACCAATGGGCAAATCGGGGTGCCCCCAACGGTCACCAAGTGCCAGGACTTGCCCGTTCAGAACCCGGCGCAGATCAGCATCGCTCCGGCGACGTACCAGCCGTGCGTTGACAAGCCGACGAACGTCCCTACGCCCGCATCTGCGTCGCAGATCACCGCGGGCAGTAACCATACGTGCGCGATCACTGGCAGCGTTGTGTCCTGTTGGGGGGGAAACTCGATGGGCCAATTGGGCAACGGCGACCCCAATCTTGCGGACAAAACGATGGCGCAAAACGTCAACACGTCCGTGCAGTTCACTCAGATCGCAGCCGGCGATCGCGGGACGTGCGGCTTGAGCGGCAGCGGCGTCTTCTGCTGGGGACAACTTCCTTACAACCCTCTGACCAACACCTCTTTTTCCCCGTCGACCAACCTACCGAAGCAATTGTTCCCCACCGTTGGCTTTGCGAATTTGACGATGGGAAGCCAATTCGCCTGCTTCGTCTGGACATCCGGCGGCCAGAACCAGGCTGACTGTACAGGGATCGACAACAAGGGGCAGCTCGGCGTCGTGAACATGATCGGCTCGCCGAGCGCACCGAGCTGGATGCCGAAAGATTCGAGCGGCACCCCGTTCGCGAATTTCATGGTTGCCTCGTCGCTGGGTCAACTCGCAGTCACGCGGTCATCGGCGGGCAACGCCTATGTCTGCGGCGATCTGAACAACAGCACAGTCCAGTGCATGGGCAGCAACAGCGCCGGCCAGCTCGGAACAAGCGGCGGCGATCGTGCGAACGCCCAGGCCGTCGTCAACACCAATGGCGTAGCCGCGACGCTGCATGGCGTCACGACTGGCCTCAATCACGCCTGCGCACTTGACGGATCTGGATATGCGTATTGCTGGGGTGCGGGTGAGCACGGGCAGCTTGGGGGCATCGCAATCGGTTGGGGCACGAAAACGAACTATGCCTACCAGGTGTCCGGCACGATCAAGTTCTACGCCCTTGCCGCCGGCGACAACCACACGTGCGGCATCGGCACCGACAGCTACATCTATTGCTGGGGCGACAACGAATACGGTCAGCTTGGCGTCGGGATGAGCAACGTCAACCCGAACTCAACGTTCGATCCGAATTTCGCCTGGCCTCCGACGTCGTATACAGCAACGCCGCAGCGGATCGCGGCCTTCTAAGGTTCGTCGGGTCGGGAGGTTCGTCGAACCTACGAACCTTCCGAACCCTTCGAACCGTTCGAACCCTTCGAACCGTTCGAACCCGTGATAAGCCGAACGCGACGCTGGAACGTGATGTACGACCAGGCCCACTCGGTGAGCACGACGAATCGATTGCGAAAGCCGATCAGCCAGAAGATGTGAAGGCAGAGCCAGAACACCCACGCGAACCAGCCGGAGACGCGGAACGGACCGATGTCGACAACCGCGGAGCCGCGACCAATGGTGGCGACGTTGCCGAAGTTGAAATAGCGAAACGGCTGATACGGCTCGCCGCGAATCGCGCGCAGGATGTTTTTCGCCGCGTGCGCGCCTTCCTGCTTCGCGACTTGCGCAACTCCAGGCAGCGGCTTGCCATCCTGCACGTACGCACAAAGATCCCCGACGACGAACACTTCCGGATGTCCAGCGATGTTGAGCCCTGGCTCCACGGCGACGCGGCCCGCACGATCGAGCGGCAGCCCGAGCGACTTCGCCAGCGGTGAGGCCGCGACTCCGGCGGCCCAGAGAATCGTCTGCGCCGGAATCCGCTCGCCGCCGGCAGTGACGCCCTCGCCGTCGACCGCAGTGACCACGCAGCCGGTGCGCACTTCGACGCCGAGTGTCTCCAGCGACTTCCGTGCGGCCATCCGAAGCGTTTCCGGAAACGCCGCCAGCAGATTCGGACCGCCTTCGAGAAGAAGAATCCGCGACGACTCGGGCCGGACATGACGGAAGTTGCCGCGCAGCGTGTGACGCGCGATCTCGGCGAGCGCGCCCGCCAGCTCCACGCCAGTCGGACCGCCTCCGACGATGACGAACGTCAGGAGACGGCGCTGAGCGTCGAGATCGGTCTCGCGCTCCGCTGCTTCGAAGGCGAGCAGCACGCGGCGCCGCATCTCGAGCGCATCGTCGAGCGTCTTCAGCCCAGGCGCGCGTTTCGCCCATTCGTCATGGCCGAAGTACGCGTGGTTCGCTCCAGTCGCGACGATCACGAAGTCGTACGACAGCGTCCCGCCGTCGGTCGTGACGGTGCGCGACCCTGTGTCGATGGCCGTCACGTTGGCGAGAAACACTTCGACGTTCTGCTGCCGGCGCAGAATCCAGCGAATAGGCGACGCGATGTCGCCGGGCGAGAGCGCGGCCGTGGCCACTTGGTATAGCAACGGCTGGAAGACGTGATGGTTGTGACGATCGAGCAACGTGACGCGAACACGCCCGCCGGCAAGCGCGCGGGCCGCGTCCAGTCCGGCGAATCCTCCGCCGATGATGATGACGTGCGGGTCCATGGTCTCAGTGCTATGGTACTGGCGTGGCCCGCAAACCAGAGCCCATTCTCGGCGGTCCGGCGTCAGTCATCGAGACGGCCTGCCCGCTCGATTGTCCGGATGCGTGCAGCCTCGCTGTCACCGTGCAGCGCGGCAAGGTGATCAACATCGACGGCTCGTCGAAAAACCCCGTCACCGAGGGGTTCATCTGCGCGAAAGTCCGCAAGTTCGATCAGGTTGCCTACGGACCGGATCGGCTCCTCTATCCCGCGGTCCGCACGGGCCGTAAGGGAGAAGGCAAGTTCAAACGGTCGTCGTGGGATCGAGCGCTCGAGCTCGTCGCCGAGAAGATGCGCGACGCCAAAGCGAAGGCAGGCGGCGCGTCGATTCTGCCGTACTCGTACGGCGGGTCGAACGGGTTGCTGACCCAGGACAACATCGACGCGCAGCTCTGGCGGCGGTTCGGGACGTCGCGGCTCGCACGCACCTTGTGCGCGGCGCCGACTGGCGCCGCAAACATGGCGCTCTACGGCAAGATGGCGTCCGTCACGTATCAGGACTTTCCAGAAGCCAAGCTGATCGTGTTGTGGGGCGTGAATCCGTCGACAACGGGCATTCATCTCGTTCCCTACATTCGTGACGCGCAGTCGCGTGGTGCGAAGCTCGTCGTCATCGACCCCCGGACGACGCCGCTTGCGCGATCCGCCGACGTCCATCTGCCTGTCGCGCCCGGCAGCGACGTCGCCGTCGCGCTGGCGATTCATCGCTATCTCTTCGCGAACGGCCTCGCCGACGAGGCGTTCCTGCGCGAACACACGGTAGGCGCGGACAAGCTCCGTGAGCGCGCCGAGCCGTGGACATTCGAACGCGCCGCGCAGGTCGCCGACGTGGACGCTGCCGCCATCGAGCACGTCGCCCGCGTGTACGCGGACGCCTCGCCGGCGCTGATTCGCTGCGGCTGGGGTCCCGAACGCAACCGCAATGGCGGCAACGCGGTCATGGCCATACTCGCGCTGCCCGCGGTGGGTGGGAAATTCGGCGTGCGCGGCGGCGGATACGCGATGAGCAACTCCGCGTCGTGGGATATCGAGCGGCGGTGGATTGCCGCGAGCGAACCGGACACGCGCGTCGTCAACATGAACCATCTTGGCCGCGCGCTCCTCGAGTACAACGACCCGCCGATCAAGCTGCTGTTCGTCTACAACTGCAATCCCGTCGCCACGGCTCCGGATCAGCACCGGATCATCCGCGGACTGCAGCGAGACGATCTGTTCACCGTCGTGTTCGAACAAGTCATGAGCGACACGGCGCTCTACGCAGACGTCGTGCTGCCGGCGACGACGTTCCTCGAGGGGTACGATTTCGCCAAAGCCTACGGACCCATTCACCTGAGCCTGGGTCGGCCAGCGATCGACGCCGTGGGCGAAGCCCGGTCGAATGCCGATGTGTTTGGCGAACTGGCGTCGAAGTTGGGAATCCTGAAGGAAGACGAGCCGGCGGGCGAACTCGACCTGTTGGTGAACATTCTCGACGGTTTGCCCGGATCGGTCGGCGCCGACCTGCGTGCGGATGCTTCACCGAAGCCGCCGTTCGGAACGCAGCCGGTGCAATTCGTCGACGTGTTTCCAAACACGCCGGATCGAAAGGTCAATCTCTTCCCGGCGCCGTACGAGGCGGAAGCACCGCTGGGGCTCTACACGTTCCAGCCGGATCCGGCGACGGAGAAGTACCCGCTCGCGTTGATCTCGCCGTCGAGCGAGCGCACGATCAACTCCACGCTGGGCCAGCTGCCCCGGCCCGACGTGAAGCTCGTCATGCATCCCGACGACGCGCACGCGCGCGGACTCGCGGACGGCGACCTCGTGCGGATTTTCAACGATCTCGGCGAAGTCCACTGCCCTCTGCAAGTGCTGCCGAACATCCGTCGCGGCACCGTGAGCTTGCCGAAAGGGCTATGGCGGCGCAGCACGCGCAATGGCGTCACGGTGACGGCGCTGGTGCCGGATGCGCTGACGGATATTGCGGGCGGTGCATGCTTCAACGACGCGCGAGTGCAGGTTGCGTCGTTGGCAAGTGCGTAGCCGGATTAGTGTTTGTGATCGTGATCGTGCTGCTGCGGGACGTACTCGGGCGGTAGTGCGCTTCCTTCGCCGAAGAGGAACTCCTCCATCTGCTTCGCCATCAGGTCCTGCGCTTCTTTCTGCCAGGGCATCAGGCGATACTCGTTGAGGATCATCTTCATCCGGTCTTCCCACATCTTCCACGCCGCCGCGGAGATGTTGTCGTAAACGCGCTGACCGAGTTCGCCCGGCCACGGCTTCTCGTCGAGCCCCGGCAGCTCTTTGCCGAGCTTCTTGCACATCACTTTGCGTCCGCTGTCAGCCATGCTGCGATTCTACCACCGCGCGCTCGCGCAGCTCCCGTTCCACGACCTCCGGCGACTGACCGCGCGAATAGATGTAGCCGCCTGCTGCAGAGATCTTCATCACACCCGACGCTTCGCGTTCGCGCCGCCAGTCGGCCGGCGATTCACCTAGCGCGTGCCGGAGCAGCACATCTTCGTACGCTATCGGCGCGCTCTTGGCGTCTGTCTGGAGTCGAAGCGCCTTGGCCCATGCGGCATCGAGCGGTGCCGCCGCGACGCCGAGGACGTACACGCCGCGATCGCCGACACGACATTCGGCGTGGACGGGGCCGTGGCGCAAACCGATTGCTGCGGCGGCTCGCGAGACGGCGTCCAGGATGTCCCACTGCATCGCCTCGGGTGCGAGCGACGGCACGACGTACAAGGTGTCTTCGAACCGCGGCCCCTCGAGCGGATCGGGTTTGTCGATGAGGGCGAAGGCATGCAGCGCGCCGTGGTGCATCACGCCGACGAGCACGAACTCCCAGCCGTCGACGTAGCCTTCGACGAGCGCCGTGTCGTGTTCGCCGTCGTCTGCGTCCGCGTCCACGGACGCGAGTTGTTCGCGCAACCTCTCGAACGCGTGCACGAATGACGGCGCGTCGTCGGCGCGCGTCACGCCGCGTCCGTTCGAGGAAAACAGCGGTTTGACAACGCACGGGAACGCGACCATCGACGCCAGCGCGCCGGTATTCGCGCCAATCGACGTGGGAAAGAACCACGGCACCAGCAGGTCGCTGTCGCGCAGGCGCTCGCGCGTCAACAGCTTGTTGCGCGCGATGCCGGCGGCGCCTGCCGGATGTCCAGGCAGCGCCAGGGCCGCAGTCACGGCGGCGCCGACTGCCGCGGCGCGCGCGTCGGCGGCAACACAACCGGTGACGACATTCGACTTCGCGAACCCGACGACGCTCGCGACGGCGTTCTCGGTGAGGGAGGTGGCCGGCAGTTCGTAGGCGAGCAGATCGACGCCCTGACGCACGGCGGCGTCCTGATAGCTCTTACGCTGTCCGCCCATCGTCTGGAGCAAGAGCACGCGCCGCATGGTGTTGGTATGGGAGCGACAGCATTCTGTCACAGCGTTCGCGAGACGGTGTAAGCTCGCTCGCCATGAGTGACGTTGGCAATCGCACGACGCGCGCGTCGTCGCACCCGCCCGGTTTGTACGTCCTGTTCTTCACCGAGCTATGGGAGCGCTACAGCTTCTACTCGATGATGGCGATCCTCATTCTCTACATGAACGAGTCGTTGCACTTCAACGTCGCGCGCGCGGGGCGCGTCTACGGCTTGTATCAGGCCGGCGTCTATCTGATGCCCGTGGCGGGGGGACTCATCGCAGATCGATGGCTCGGCTTCGCCCGCGCCATCATCGTCGGCGGCGTCCTGATGATGCTCGGACACCTTGTCCTCGGCGTCGAGACGCTCCCGTTCTTCTACTCGGGACTGGTGCTGCTGGCGTGCGGCAGCGGGCTGCTGAAACCGAACGTCTCGACCCTGGTGGGCAACCTCTATCGTGACCGGCCGGAGCTTCGCGATCAGGGGTTCAACATCTACTACATGGGCGTGAACATCGGCGCGTTCGTGTCGCCGCTGACCGTGGCGTGGCTGCGGGCCCATTACGGCTGGAGCGTCGCGTTCATGTCGGCCGCCGTGGCGATGCTGTTCTCGCTGATCACGTTCATCTCGTTCAAGCGGTACCTGGCGGACGCGGACGCGAAGACCGACGACTCAAAGAACGGGGTGAACGCCCTCTCGCGCAGCGAAGTCCAATCGCGCGTCATCACGCTGCTCGCGATCTTCGGGATTTCCTTCGTTTTCTGGATCGCGTTCTACCAGATCTTCTTCACCTTCACCCTCTGGGCTCGCGACAGCACGGCCACGTCGTGGTCGCCAGAGACCTTCCAGACGTTCGAGCCGCTTGGGGTCATCCTGCTCTCCCCGATGCTCGTCGTGCTGTGGGCGTGGCTGCAGCGCCGCAATGCCGAACCCTCGACGCCGGTCAAGATGCTCCTCGGGGTTGTGCTGGTCGCGGTGGCGTTCGCCGCGCTCGGCTACGCCGGCACGATTGGCGGTGACACCGGACGCGTCTCTCCGCTGTGGCTGATCTCCGCGAACATCCTCATCGCGATTGGCGAGATCGCGCTCAGCCCGATGGGCATGTCGCTCGTCAATCGGCTGTCCCCGCCGACGCTTCGCGGCGTCATGATGGGCGGCTGGTTCGCGAGCCTCGGGCTCGGTGGCTACATGTCTGGGTCGGTCGGAGGCTATTGGGACACCATGCCGCACAGTCGCTTCTTCTTCATGGTCGTCGCGATTCTCATCGGCGCGGCGATTCCGTTGAGTCTGCTGATCCCGCAGATCAAGCGCACGATGGTCCGTGCCGAAGCCTGATCAGGTACGAAGGACGAGGCTACGTACGAAGCGCCTCGAGCGGACTGAGGCGCGCCGCACTGCGCGCCGGCAACCAGCATGCAATCGTCGCCACGAGCAGCAACAACATCGTCGTCGCGGCGAACACGACGGGGTCGCGAGGACCGACGCCGTACAGCAGCGACGCAATCAGCCGGCTGCCTGCGATTGACACGAGCAGGCCGACAAAGGCGCCGATGCCGGTGACCGCGCTGCCCTGGCGCAAGATCATCGACGCGACCGCCTTCGGCTCGGCACCGAGCGCCAGCCGCACGCCGATTTCTCCCGTCCGCTGGCTGACGATGTACGACATGACGCCGTAGATCCCGACGACGCCGAGCAGCAGCGCCACACTTGCGGCGACGGCGATGAGCACCATCGTGAACGCCATTTGACCCGACGCGCGATCGACCAGCGCTTGGAGAGTGCCGGCCTGCGCGATCGCGAGCCTCGGGTCGACGGCGTCGATCGCACGGCGCACGGACGACAACAGCGCCGCGCGATCGATCGTCGACCGCAGGACGAAGTTCATCATCGACACGTCAGGTCCAACAAGGGCGGAGATAGGAATTCCCGGTCCGCCCGCGATGGACATCGGCATGTAGATTTGCAATCCGGGCGTCCGCTCCGTCAGCGTTCGGGTCGCGGTATTGGCGACGATACCGACGATTTGCAGCGGCGAGGGCGCTGGCGGACCGCCGGGGCTGGCGGGAGGAGCGGCCGATTGCAGGTAACGACCGATCGGATCCTCGCCGGGAAACAACCGCTTGGCGAGCGCGTCGTTGACGACGACGACAGGCTGTCGATGATCGACGTCCTCGCGCGTGAGCGTCCTTCCGCGCAGAAGGCGGATGCCCATCGTCTCGAAAAAGCCGCCGCTGACCGCTTGCCAGCGCGCGGCCGGCAGCGCCCTCCCTTCTATTCGAGGGCGGTTCGGAACCAGGACCGTGTTTCCCATACCTCCAAATGTGAACGGGAGACCTGTCGAAGCTGTGGCGGCGACCACACCAGGCAGCGCCGAGACCCGCTCGAGGATGGCCTTCTGCGCGATGACCGCGGCGTCGCGCGAAGTGTATGCAGCAGCCGGCAGCGCGACGTTGAACGTCAACGCGGAGGCCGGGTTGAAACCGGGATCGACGTTCCGCATCTTCTGAAAACTGCGGACCATGAGCCCTGACGCGATGAGGAGGACGAGCGCAAGCGCGACTTGTCCAGCCATCAACAACCGGCGTGCCCGGTGACGTGTACGGCTCGCGGTGTTTCCGCGGCTTCCATCGTTCAACGCTGCGAAGGCTTCGCGGCGAAACAACGGTACGGCTCCGAACAGAACGGCCGTAACGGCGGTCATGAATGCCGTGTACGCGATCGACACGCGATCCAGCTGAATTTCGTTCAGCCGTGGCAGCGTCGCCGGCCCGTTCGAAACAAGCAGCTGCACTGCACCCCATGCCAGGATCAGCCCGAGCAGCCCGCCTGCGGCGGACAGCCACGCACTCTCTGCGAGAAAGAACCGCGCGATTCCCGCGCGACCGGCGCCAAGCGCCAGCCGAACGCTGACCTCGCGCTGGCGGACTTCCGACCGCACGAGAAACAGATTGGCGACGTTCGCGCAGGCCACGAGCAGCACCAGGCTGACTGAGGCGAGCACGATCCACAAGCCGCTCGCGACATCGCCGACGACGGCCTCCTTGGCCGTTCGAGCCGTCGAGACGACGCCGAGGTTGGCGGAGTTGCCCTCGGCGAATGGATCGCCGGGAAAGGACTTCGTGACGTCCGGGATGAGGCGGTTCAACTCGCTGCGTGCGTCCGCGAGGCTGACGCCATCGCGCAGGCGCGCCACGCCGTTGTACAGCCAGATGCCGAATCCCATCGTGCGCGCGATCTGCAGCGGTTCCCAGACGTCGATGCGACCATCCGGAAACGCGAACGACGCAGGCATGACGCCGATCACTTCGTACGATACGCCCGAGAGCGCGATCGTGCGGCCGACAATCCGAGGATCGCTGCCGAAGCGGCGCGCCCAGAGGCCATGCGACAAGAGGACGCGCGGCGGCGCGCCGGGCCGGCCCTCGTCTTCGGTGAACCAGCGTCCGATAGCCGGCCACACGCGAAGCACGGCGGTGAGCGATGGCGTCGCGATGCCGACACGAATCCGCTCCGGCTCGCGATCGCCGGTCAGCGTCGCGTCATCGTCCTGGAAGAGCGCGAGGCCGTCGAGCGTGTGTGCGCGTTCGAGGTAGTGGTAGTAGTAGCCTCGTGTGATCCCCATGTCCTGCGGGATATTGAGCCGCAGCGCGCCGTGATCGACGACGATCAGTCGATCGGAGTCCGGATACGGCAACGGATTCAGCAAGACGCGCTCGACGACGGCGAAAATCGCCGCGTTCGCCGCGATCGCCAGCGCGAGCGTAAGGACCGCGGCGATCGTGAACGCGGGGCTTCGAACGAGACGCCGCGCAGCAAAGCCCAGTTCCTTCCACGCGCTCTCGACCGAGGTCGCGATTACGCTGTCGAGCGCCTGCTCACGGTGTGCGACCACACTGCCGAAACGCACGCGCGCCTGCTGGCGCGCGATCTCGCCCGACTCGCCGTGTGCGCGCGCCTCCTCTTCGATTAGCGCGAGATGCGTGTCGACTTCGTCTTGCAGCTCCCGATCGAGCTGCCGGCGGCGGGTCACGTTCCACAAGCGTCGGAAAGGAGACATCACGTCCTCATGCGAATCGCAAAGCCTTGTTGACCGCCTCGGTGAGCGTCAGCCATCGCCGCTCTTCTTCCTCGAGCTGCCGGCGGCCGGCGGCGGTAATCGCGTAGAAACGCGCCTTCCGGCCGGTGTCGGTGGTGCTCCACTGCGCTTTGAGCCACTTCTCGTGCGTCATGCGCTGGAGCGCCGGATAGAGCGATCCTTCCTCGATCCGCAGCGAATCGGCCGTGGCCTGATGGATGCGCTGCGCGATGCCGTACCCGTGCTGTGGACCGGCACGGTCGACGATTTTCAGAATCAGGAGATCGAGCGTGCCTTGCAGGCGGTCGTTGCTGTGTTTAGGCATAGCTGGCTATGTATAGCTGGCTACTGTGGAGTCTTTGACGAGGAATGTCAACGAAAGGTTGTCGGGCTAGAATCTCGAGATGGCGCTCGAGGAATATCGCCGCAAACGCGACTTCAAGAAGACCCCGGAACCGGAAGGCAAGGTCACGGCGAAAAAGAAGTCGAAGCAGCTCTTCTTTTGTGTCCAGAAACACCTGGCGAGCCACCTGCACTACGACCTGCGTCTGGAACACAACGGCGTCCTGCTCTCCTGGGCCGTGCCCAAAGGGCCTTCGCTCGACCCGAAGACCAAGCGCCTCGCGATGCACGTCGAGGATCACCCGATCGAGTACGGCAGCTTCGAGGGCGTCATTCCTGAGGGCTACGGCGCGGGCATCGTCATGTTGTGGGACTCGGGCACGTGGACGCCCGAATCGGACGACGTCGACAAGGCGCTCGAAAAAGGCGACCTCAAGTTCACGCTCGACGGCTACAAGCTCAAAGGCTCGTGGGTGCTTGTCCGCACGAAAGGATGGGGCGGCAGCAAACGCAGCTCAGGCGACGACGGCCGGAGCTGGCTGCTGATCAAGCATCGAGACGACTGGGCGGGCGACGTGGACATCACGGAGTTCGCGCCGAAGAGCGTCAAGAGCGAAGGCGACTTCGAAGACATCCTCGCCGCGGATGCGCCCGACATCTGGATCTCGAAGGGACAGACCAAGGGCGGCGAAGCCAGCAAGATGCTGGCGGACATCGTCGAGAAAGCCGCCGCCATCAAGGCCGGACGCGAGAAGAAAGCGCCCGCCAGCCGAAAAAAGCGATGAATCGACGCGAATTCGTCCTGCAGGCCTCATCGGTCGCCGCGTTCGGCGCGAGCCTTCACGCGCAGCCGGCAACGGCGGTCAAGGCGCTCACCTTCGACACCTTCGGCACCGTGGTCGACTATCGAAGCAGCATCATCGACGAAGGCCGCGCGCTCGCGCGAAAGAAGAACCTCAGCGTCGACTGGGAGAAGTTCGCGGATGCCTGGCGAGCCGACTACGCACCGTCGATGAACCGCGTCAGGATCGGCGAACTGCCGTGGACGACCCTCGATCGACTCAATCGGATAATCCTCGACCGGCTCCTGGTCCAGTTCAACATCACCGGTCTGACGGAAACAGAAATCGAGGGCTTCAATCGTGTGTGGCACCGGCTGAAGCCATGGCCGGACGCCGTCCGCGGACTGACGCGGCTGAAGAAGAAGTTCACGATTGCGCCGTTGTCGAACGGCAACGTGTCGCTCTTGACCGAGGTCGCCAAACACGCCGGCCTGCCGTGGGATCTGATCATCGGCGCCGATCTCTCACACCACTACAAGCCGGACCGCGAGGTCTATCTCACGGCGGCGAATCTGCTCGAGCTGCCGCCGGCCAGCATCATGATGGTGGCGGCGCACCAGGACGACCTGCGCGCGGCCAGGGGGATCGGATTCAAGACGGCCTTCGTGCGACGGCCCGACGAAGGACCGAACGGCGAGCACCGCCCGATCGAACCTGGGTGGGATTTCGTCGTGAACGATTTCAACGAGCTTGCGTCGAAACTGAGTGCTTGATCACGACGTACACCGCGAAGCACGCTGAGCACGCAGAGTTTCAATAATTTCTTAGCGTGCTTTGCGTGCTCCGCGGTGTACGTCGTCTAGTCGTTGTTAAGCAGCCGCCTCGAGAGCACACTCCACAACGCGAATGACAGCCGCGAGCGATCGTGGCGCGCGATTTCACTGGTCCAGAACTCACCGCCGACGAGCTCGCAGTGCGGCGGCAGCGTGCCGGCTTCGAGCGGTTGCTTGTGCTCGTGCGCGTATCGCTCGAGGACATCGGGCAACGGCCGCTCCGTGTTGACGACCACGACGTCTACTCGCCTGCCGAGGACGTCCTCGAGCCGCCCCACGGCATCGGCGGCCGTAAACCCCACCATCCCGCCGCCTTCTGTCAGCAGGTTGGCCACGAGGATGATCGGCCCTTTCATGTTGGCCAGCGCCTCGGGGACACCACGCACCAGAAAATTCGGCATCAGGCTCGTATAAAAGCTGCCGGGACCGATGATGACGGCGTCGAATTCGGCGATCGCCTTGGCGACCACGGGATGGATTGAAACTGCCGGCTCCAGCCATACGTCCCGGACCAGCCGTCCCGACGTCTGCACGGCGTCCACTTCGACCTCGCCGCGGGTCATCGACCCGTCGTCGTACCGCGCGCAGATCTGCGCGCTCTCGACGGTGACCGGCCACACGCGGCCGCGGCACCCAAGAAGCGCTCGCAGGCCGTCGACGGCGTTCAGAAAGTCGCCGCTGTAGCTCTGCATCATCGACAGCAGCAGGTTGCCGCCCGTGTGGCCGCCAAGCCTCGCGTGCTCGAGCGTCGGGAGCCGCGCCAGCAGCACGCGCCGCGCTTCTTTCGTGTTGCGCGAGAGCGCGAGCGCGCACTTCAGGATGTCGCCGGGCGGAAGCACGCCGAGTTCGTCGCGTAGCTGACCTGAACTGCCACCGCTGTCGAACATCGTGACGACCGCGTTGACGTGCAGCCAGGGATTGCTTTTCAGGCCGCCGAGCACGCTCGGCATCCCCGTACCGCCGCCGAAGCACCCGATGCTCAACTCTCGCAAGCGCATTCGTTAATAATACTCAGATGGCTGACGCTCTTTCCGCGCTTCAGACGCTCGAACGCGATCTCCGTGAGATCTTCGGCGCCCGTCTTCAATCGCTCGTGCACTACGGCGCGCGCGAACACAAGGCGGCTATCATGCAGCGCCACGAGCACCACGGTCATCATGAGCCGGCATTGCTGCACACATTGGCGGTGACCGACACGCTGACGGTCGACGATCTACGGGCGTGCGCGAAGCGCGCAGCGCGCTGGCACGACGGCGACGTCGCGACGCCGCTCATCGTGCCGAAGATCGAGCTCGAACGCTCGCTCGACGTCTTCCCGTTCGAATTCAGCGCCATCATCGCCGATCACGTCGTGGTCGCCGGGTCGAACCCGTTCGAGCGCCTGCACGTCGAACCAAGTGATTTGCGTTGGGCGTGTGAAGTGCAGGCGCGCGGGCATCTGCTCCATCTCCGGGAAGGCTACGTCGAGGCCCGCGGGCGCGACGACGCCCTCGCAGTCCTCATCGTTCGCTCGGCGCCGGCGTGGAAGTCGCTTCTGGAGAATATGGCGCGGCTCGAGAACAACGTGGCGGAACAGGACGAGGTGACGAAACTGGTCGGCGTCAAAGAGATCTCGAACGAAGAGGCGGCTCGCCTCTTTCCGTCGTATCTCGCCGCGGTTGAGCGGCTCACGCAGGAAGTCGACCGGTGGAAGGCGAAGTGACCACGCGAAGGGCTCAACGCTTAGGGCTGAGGGCGGTCGTTCTGAGCCTTCTGCTCTCAGCCCTCAACCCTCTCTCGATCGCGTCAGCGGCCGATCTGCCCAAGCTGACGGACGATCCGGTCAACGACTTCGCGCATGTCGTCGACGCGGACAGCGCACGTGGCATCGAGCGGCTGAGCCGCGCGCTCAAGAAAGCGACCGGCGACGTGGTGATGGTCGTGACGGTGCCGACCATCGACCCATACGGCATCGACGAGTACACGACGAAGCTCTTCGAGCAGAACGGCATCGGCGAGAAAGGCAAAGACAACGGCCTGCTGATCGTCCTCGCGCTCAAGGAGCGCCGCGCCCGCATCGAGCCCGGCTACGCGCTCGAACAGTTCATTACTGACAGATTCGCCGGCGAAACCATTCGGGCGTACATGGCGCCCGAGTTTCGCAACGGCGACTACGGCAAAGGACTACTGGTCGCCACGGCCCGCGTCGTCGGCAGGATTGCGAACGCACGCGGCGTCACGCTTCCTGACGTACAGCTGCCGGCTGACGAAGAGCGCGAAAGCGGACGCTCGAACTTTCCCATCGCGCTGCCCGTCATCATTTTCATCATCATCCTCGTCATGGCCCGCATCGGCGGGGGACCGGGTGCAGGCATGCTCCTGTGGGGCCTCGGCCCGTGGAGCCGATGGTCGAGCGGCGTCGGCTCGTTTGGCGGCGGACGCGGAGGTGGATTCGGCGGAGGGGGTTTCGGCGGCGGCTTTGGCGGATTCGGTGGTGGTGGGAGTGGCGGTGGCGGTGCTAGTGGAGGCTGGTAGACTGAACTTATGAAGACATCACGCAGACGTGCCGTTCAGCTTCTCGCGATCTCGATGCTTGCGGTGCCACTGACGGGCTGCTCGTACAACAAGTT
>Ga0097621_100000267_pt1 | contig 35345 bp, 35 predicted proteins | sample KBSMisM72_FD_73165 | JGI IMG/M metagenome (GOLD analysis project Ga0097621, IMG submission 73165) | Miscanthus rhizosphere microbial communities from Kellogg Biological Station, Michigan, USA - KBS Miscanthus M7-2 (version 2) (version 2) | ecosystem: Host-associated > Plants > Roots >... | reverse complement strand
CGCCCTTTTCCGGCCCTTCTGTCCGACATCACCACGGCCCTGAAAGCGGCGCATAAGAAGCTGGACGCGCAAGCAGGAGACGTGTGAAGCCATGCGCAGAATTGCCATCGCGCTGTTGTCCGCGCCGATCCGCGCCTATCGCCTTTTGCTGTCGCCGATGATGCCGGGGCGCTGCCGCTTCAGCCCCAGCTGCTCAGCCTATGCGCTGGACGCCCTGGACCAGCACGGTCCCGTCAAAGGCCTGTGGCTTACTGTGCGGCGGCTGGCGCGCTGCCATCCGATTAGCTGGCTCGGCGGATCGTCGGGCTTTGACCCTGTCCCCCTTTCAAAGCGGCAGCCCAAGGGCCTTTCATGAACAACAACAAGAATGTTCTTTTTGCCATCGCGCTCGCGGCCGCGGTGCTGTTCCTGTGGCAATATTTCGTCGCCACCCCGGCAATGAAGGCGGAGCAGGCGCGCCAAGCCGCGCTGACGCATCAGCAAAAAGCCAAGCCGTCGGATGCCGCGCCCTCGCTGCCGGGCATTGCCGCCGCCAGCAGTCACATGAGCCGCGAGGCCGCCCTGAAAGCCGGCGGCACGCGGGTCGCGATCGATACGCCGATGGTGGACGGTTCCATCCTGCTCAAAGGCGCGCGGCTGGATGATCTGAGGTTGAAAAAATATCACGATACCGTGGACCCCAAGAGCCCCGAGATCGTGCTGCTGGCGCCCAAGGGCACGGCCTATCCTTATTCCGCCGCTTTCGGCTGGGTCGGCGCCGGCAATATGCCGGACGAAAACAGCGAATGGCGCCAGACCAATGGCGCCACTCTGTCGCCCGGTCATCCCGTGACCCTGAGCTGGGACAATGGCCATGGCCTGGTGTTCACTCGCGTCATCGCCATCGATGACAAATACCTGTTCACGGTCAGCGACAGCGTTGCCAACAAGGGCGGTGGCGGCGTCACGCTGTTTCCCTATGGCACGGTGGAACGTCAGAACATCGAAAAGGATGAATCCAGCCTGTATCTGCATGTCGGCTTTGTCGGCGTCGCCAAGGGCAGCGAACAGGACGCCAAATATAGCGACTTCAAGGAGCCGAATACTCCGCCCAAGACCTTTGCCTCCACCGGCGGCTGGGTCGGCATCACCGACAAATACTGGATGGCCGCGGTGGTGCCGCCCCAGAACGAGAACTTCAATGGTGCCTATCTGGGCGCCAAGACCCCGGCGGGCGCCGACGCCTATCAGGCCAATTACCGGCTGGAAGGCCGCAAGATCGCCCCCGGCGGCACCGCCAGCGTGACACACCGCTTGTTCGCCGGCGCCAAGGTGGTGGACATATTGCGCGCCTATCAGGACAGCCAGCAGATCGTCAATTTCGACTATGCGGTGGATTGGGGCTGGTTCTGGTTCCTTACCCGTCCCTTCTTCTGGGTGCTGGATCACCTTTACCGGCTGTGGGGCAATTTCGGTCTTGCCATCCTGGGGCTGACGGTCGTCGTCAAGCTCTTGTTCTTCCCCTTGGCCAATGCGTCGTTCCGCGCCATGGGCAAGATGAAGAAGCTGCAGCCGCAGATGGAGGCGATCAAGAAAGCCCATAGCGACGATCCGCAGAAGATGCAGCTGGAGATGATGGCGCTGTACAAGCGCGAGAAAGCCAATCCGCTGTCAGGCTGCCTGCCGATCCTGCTGACCATTCCGGTTTTCATTGCGCTTTACAAAGTGCTGTTCGTCACCATCGAAATGCGTCACGCGCCCTTTTATGGCTGGGTTCACGACCTGTCGGCGCCCGATCCCAGTTCGATCCTGAATCTCTTCGGCCTTTTGCCCTTCAATCCGCACACCTTCCTGCCGGCGTCGCTGGGCATCCTTTCCGTCGGCATCTGGCCGATTGTGATGGGCGCCACCCAATGGGTGCAGACCAAGTTGAATCCGGCACCCGCCGATCCGGTTCAGGCCAAGATGTTCGCCTTCATGCCGCTGATCTTCACTTTCATGTTCGCCACCCTTCCTGCCGGGCTGGTGATCTACTATGCCTGGAACAATTTTCTGACCGTGATCCAGCAAGCCTTCATCATGAGGCGCGAGGGCGTGGAGATTAACTTCTTCGACAATATCAAGTCGAAGACGCCAGCGCCCAAAGCCGCGCCAAAAGCAGCAAATGACTGACATTACCGCCGACGAAATCGAGGCCGCGCGCAAGCTGTTCGCGGGGCCCTGCGATTTCGTCTGGGGCTCGACCTCGGCGGAAAACTTGCCGCCGCAGCAGCTGAACGAAATCGCTTTTGTCGGACGTTCCAATGCCGGCAAGTCCAGCCTGGTCAACGCCCTGACGGGACGCAAAAGCCTGGCCCGGGTTTCCCAGACCCCGGGAGCCACCCGCCAGATCAACTTCTTCAACCTGGCGGGCCGGCTGATGCTGGTGGATCTTCCGGGCTATGGCTTTGCCAAACGCTCTCGCGCCGAGTCCGAAAGCTGGCAGGAGATGATTTTCTCCTATCTGCGCGGTCGTTCGCGGCTGCGCCGGGTGGCGCTCCTGATCGATGCGCGGCGCGGCGTGCTGGACGCCGACCGCCAGGTGATGGAGCTTTTGGACCGTGCGGCCGTCTCCTATGCCCTGGTCCTGACCAAGGCCGACGAACTCAAAGCAGGCGAGCATGGCGCGGTGATGGAAGCGGCGGCAGCCGAAGCCGCAAAACACACCGCCGCACTGGCCCAGGTCCAGCTGACCTCGGCCCTGACCGGCAAAGCCATTCCCGAATTGCGTGCCCACCTTGCAGCCCTGACTGAATAAAGAGTTGGGAAGCGCGGCCTGGCGCGCTATAAGGCCCCGCTTTTGTGACGGGCGCTGCCATGGCCACCGACGAGCTTGAAGACCGGACTCTGCGCACCCTGGCGCGCTGGCGCCAGACCGGCCGGGTGCTGGTCGAAGCACTGCCCTACATCCTCAAATACGACCAGAAGACCATCGTGGTGAAGTATGGCGGCAACGCCATGACCGGCACCGGCACCGACGACTTCGCCCAGGACATTGTTCTGATGAAGCAGACCGGGATCGATCCGGTGGTGGTGCATGGCGGCGGTCCGCAGATCGGGGCGATGCTCAAAAGACTCAACATCAATTCCACTTTCATCGACGGGTTGCGGGTGACCGACCAGGCGGCGGTGGAAGTGGTCGAGATGGTACTGACCGGCTCCATCAACAAGCAGATCGTGACCGGCATCAATGCCGCGGGCGGCCGCGCCGTGGGCCTTTCGGGCAAGGACGGCAATCTGGTGATCGCGCGCAAGGTGGCGATGACCCAGTTGGACCCCAAGACCGGCGAAAGAGTGCCGGTGGATCTTGGCTTTGTCGGCGAGCCGGACACCGTCAATCCGGAAGTGCTGCACTCCATCATGAAGTCGGAAACCATTCCGGTGATCGCTCCGATCGGGGTGGGCCGCAAGGGTGAGACCTTCAACATCAACGCCGACACCGTCGCGGGCGCGGTTTCCTGCGCCCTCAAGGCCGAACGCCTGATCCTGCTGACCGATGTGGAAGGCGTGCTGGACCAGGACAAGAAGCTGATTTCCAAACTGTCGGTGCGCGAGGCCCGCGCCTTGATCGCGGACGGCACGATTTCCGGCGGTATGATTCCCAAGATTCAAACCGCGATCGACGCGGTGGAGGGCGGGGTCCGTGCCGCGGTCATCCTAGACGGTCGCATCCCCCATGTGCTGTTGCTCGAACTCTTCACCGAGCATGGCGCGGGCACGCTGATCACCGCCGAATGAGGGCAGCTTTTGTGGCGGTGCTGCTGTTGGCGCTGCTGGCGCCCGCCCCGGCCCATGCGGCGCTCACTTTATGCAACCGCACCAGCTATATCCTTTATGCCGCAACCTCGGCGATCCAGTCGCCCGGCAGCGATACCAGAGGCTGGACTCGCATCGCCCCAGGGGAGTGCGAAATCGCGCGCAAGGAACCGCTGACGGCGGAGAGCTATCTTGTCCATGCCCGCACATCCATCGCCCATTCCGGCCCGTCGCGCGCCTGGGGCGGCGCCTATCCCGTCTGTGTGAAGGACGCGAACTTCACGGTCCGCCAGTCGGTAACCCAGCTCAGCTGCAGCGCCGCCGACAGCTTTGCCTTGCCCTTTGCCGCCCTGAACAATCGCGGCAAGAGCGTATGGACGATGAATTTCGACGAACAGCCCGCGATGAGCTTGAGCGAGGCGCAATTGGCGGGCGTCAAGCGCCTGCTGGCTGATAATGGCTACAAGATTCCACGCATCGACGGCCAGCCGGACAAGGCCACAGGCGCGGCACTGGTGGATTTCCGCAAGCGCATGCGGCTGGACGCCAATGCCGGCAACACCGCGCTGTTTGCCGCCCTGGAGCAGCAGGCCCGCCAGAAGATCGCCCCTGCCGGCTATACCGTCTGCAACGAGTCGCGCGACTCGCTGCTGGTGGCATTGGGCCAGAAAGAACCCGGCCCCAATTCCGCGAAAATTTCCGTGTCGCGCGGCTGGTGGACGGTGGAACCGGCCTCCTGCGCCAAGGCTGTAACCACGCCCCTCCAGGGCGATACCGTCTATCTTTTGGCGCAGCGCAAGAATAACAGCCTATTGGTCGGAGGAACGGAAAAATTCTGCGTCACCCCGGTCGCATTCGAAATTCGAGGGAGCCAAAATTGCGCCGGGCGCGGCCTTGCCGAAGCCGGCTTTGCCGCCACGCCCACCAAGGGCCTGACCGGGTATGTCGCGCATATCGGTCCCGCAGGACTGGCCGGCCCGCCGGACCTTAGGCGTTGATACTGAAATAGTTGAGATGCCAGCGCATCTCTTCCTTGCTGAGAGGAAAACCCACGCCGCCACGCGCCGGCAGGACATCGCGGGTGGGCAGCTTCATGATGAAAGTCTGGATCTTGAAGGCCACGCGCATCGACAGATGGGCGTGCCAGACCAGCGCCACCAATGGCTTGGCGCCGCCGGCGGTCAGTATCTTCTTCACCGTCTGCTCGTTGACATTGGCCAGTTGCGCCAAGGCCAATACCACCACCTCGCGCTGCCCGGCCTGGGCCGCCTTTTCCACAAACTCGCCGTCGAGCCGGCCGTCCTTCTGGGCCTCCGCGACCGCGTCGGCGGCCGAAGGCGCGCCCTGCTCGACAGTGGCTTCCGCCAGCCGCGCTCTCAGTTCGCGGTTCAGATAGATGCGTGTGGTGTCGGACAGGTCATTGCGGGCCGCCAGCCGTTCCAGGATGGAAGCGCCCACCAGCGCGCCGATGCGCCGGATGGCGCGGGCCGAAAGATCGGCCCTGAGCGCCAGCGGCAATTGCCAGGCGCTGACTTCCTCGAGCCGGTCGATGACCTGGTCCATCGTCGCCTTGCGGATTTTGGCGTCGGGATTGACCAGCAGGGCGGCCACTGCGGGAACGTTCAAGGACTGAACCAGGCGGGCGCTGACCGGTTCGTTGACCGGTTTGCGGCTGGCGATGGCGACCAGCACTTCCTGGACCTGGCCGCAGGCAATGATCTCGATAAGGTCGGCGTCGGACAAGAGCGGCGAATATTCCAGGATCGGCGCCGACACCACTGTCTCCAGGTCTTGCGCCAGCCGCAGCACGACATCGCGGGGAATGCAATCCAGATACTTGATCTCTTCGGCCAGGATGGCGCGAACCCGCACCGTCGCGTCGCGCGCCAGGCATTCCAATGTTTCGATGGTGAGCGCGACCATGTGAGAACTTTCGCGTTCCGACAATCCCGGCATCAGCCGCGCGATCTTATGGGCCAGTTCGGCGCGCACATCCTCTTCTTCATCGTCGGCCAGAAGACGGTTGGTATTGGCGGGAGCCGACATATTGGCGGCAACCGCGGCCCGTGTGGCGGGCGCGCCATTGACGGCGAGATAATGCAGCACATCGGGGCCGGCATCGGTTCGCGTGGCCAGTTCCGACGCGCCGCCGGGCTTTCCGGTCCGGATATCCAGAATATCGAGCGCGTCGCGCGGATTCAGGCCCGGCGCGGCCGCATGCCCGTTCGGGGGTAATCTCTCGTCCATGCGGTCCCTGCTTTATAACCTCGCCCCGGCGCCTATTGTGGGCCGGGGCGCTTTAACAGCCCTTAAATAGGCATGGTGGACATCCGTTAACGGTGCTTGCGCCCATGTCCGGCCCAAGCCATCTTCTGCCACCATGGAAAGCGCCGACATCGCTGAGAATTCCCGATTGGGGACGGATTCCGGGGCTGGTTTGCGGCCGGATTTCCGCCATGTGAACAGCTGGATTTTCGACCTCGACAATACCCTCTACTGCGCCGGCAACGGTATTTTTGCCCAGATCGAAGCCCGCATGACCGACTATGTCATGGCCTTCCTGAAACTGCCGCGCGAAGCGGCCTATGCAAGGCAAAAGGAGCTGTACCGCCGGTACGGCACCACCTTGAACGGGCTGATGCGCGAACATGGCGCTTCGCCCGACGACTATCTGCATTTTGTCCATGACATCGACCTGTCTTGCTTGGCGCCCGAAACGGCCCTGGCGGCGGCAATCGAAAAACTTCCGGGACGGCGCTTTGTCTTCACCAATGGCTGCCGCGATCATGCCGCGCGCATTCTGAACCGGCTGGGCATGACCAGTCTGTTCGACGAGGTGTGGGACATTCGCACCATTGCCTATCAGCCCAAGCCGCAAGTGGAAGCCTATGAGAGTGTTGTCGCCACCGCGGGCCTGGACCCGGCGCACAGCGCCATGTTCGACGATATTGCCCGCAACCTGGTGCCCGCACGCGCCATGGGCATGACGACCATATGGTTGAAGACCGTCGCGCCTTGGGGCAAGCAGGGACCGCTGATGGATGTGGCGCAAGCCGACATCGATCACCAGACCGACAATCTCGCCCACTTTCTGCACACTATCAGGATCTGATCATGAGTGACTTGAGCGCCGCCATCCATGCCGCCTGGGAGAAACGCGACCAGCTTGGCGTGACCTCCAAAGGCGCGGAACGTGACGCCGTGGAGGCGGCATTGGAACAACTCGACAATGGCAGCCTGCGCGTCGCCGAAAAAATCGACGGCCAATGGAAAGTGCATGAATGGCTGAAGAAAGCCGTGCTGCTGTCTTTTCGCCTCAACGACATGAAACTAATTTCCGGCGCGCCCGGCGAAGCGGTTTGGTGGGACAAGGTGGATTCCAAATTCCTGGGCTGGGACGAGGCGAAGTTCCGCGCCGCCGGTTTTCGCGCCGTGCCCGGTGCGATTGTCCGCCGCTCGGCCTTCATCGCCAAAGGGGCGGTGCTGCTGCCGTCCTTTGTGAATGTCGGCGCGCGGGTGGGTGAAGGCACCATGATCGATACCTGGGCCACGGTGGGCAGTTGTGCCCAGGTCGGCGCGCACTGCCACATCTCCGGCGGCGCGGGATTGGGCGGTGTTCTGGAGCCCTTGCAGGCAGCGCCCACCATCATCGAGGACAATTGCTTCATCGGCGCCCGCGCCGAAGTGGCCGAAGGCGTGATTGTGGGTGAAGGCAGCGTGCTCAGCATGGGTGTCTATCTGTCGGCCTCCACCAAGATCGTGGACCGCGCCACCGGCGAAGTGCATCTCGGCAAGGTGCCGCCCTATTCGGTGGTCGTGTCGGGGTCCTTGCCGTCCGACAAGGGGCCGAATCTCTACTGCGCCGTGATCGTCAAGCGGGTGGACGAGAAGACGCGGGCCAAGACCTCGATCAACGAATTGCTGCGCGACTGATGGCCACCAATATACAAATTGACCCACTTGCCTTGGCCCAGGCCCTGATCCGCCGCCCTTCGGTGACGCCGAAGGATGCCGGCGCCTTGGACATTCTGGAAACCGTACTGAAGGAGTTGGGGTTTGTCACCCATCGCCTGCCGTTCGGCGATATCGACAATCTCTATGCCAGGCTGGGGACCGAGGCGCCGCATTTCTGCTTTGCCGGTCACACCGATGTGGTGCCCGTGGGCGAAGGCTGGAACACCGATCCCTTCGCCGCCGAGGTCAAGGACGGCATGCTGTATGGCCGCGGCGCCGCCGACATGAAGTCGGCCATCGCGGCCTTTGTCGCGGCGGCGGCGAAAATTGGCCGGCCAAAAGGCTCCATCAGCCTGCTCATCACCGGGGACGAAGAAGGCGCCGCCATCAATGGCACCGTCAAGCTGCTGGAATGGCTGACGGCACGGGGAGAAAAGATCAATCATTGCGTGGTGGGCGAACCCACCTCGGTCGGCCATGCCGGCGACACCTTGAAGATCGGGCGGCGCGGCTCGATCAATTTCAAGCTCACGGTCAAGGGCGTGCAGGGTCATGTCGGCTATCCGCAAAAAGCCAAAAACCCCATACCGGCCCTAGCCGAGCTGATCACGCAATTGGCGGTTCATAAACTGGACAAGGGAACGGAACATTTCGACCCTTCCACTCTGGCCTTCACCAGCGTCGATGTGGGCAATGACGCCACCAATGTTATTCCCGGCGAGGCGCGGGCGGCCTTCAATATCCGTTTCAACGACAAGCACACGCCGGACAGCCTGGCCAATTGGGTCAAGGACCGCGCCGCCCAGATCGCCCAGCAGTCCGGTTGCGAAATAGATGTCGCCGCCCAAACCAGCGGGGTCTCCTTCCTGACCGCGCCCGGCAAGTTCACCCAGCTGGTCAGCGACACGGTGGCCGGGATCACCGGCCAAGCGCCTTTCTTCTCCACCAGCGGCGGCACGTCGGATGCCCGTTTCATCAAGGATTTTTGTCCCGTGGTGGAGCTGGGATTGGCCGGCGCCACCATGCACAAGGCCGATGAGTGCGTGCCGGTGGCGGAGATCGCCGCTTTGACGGAAATTTATGCCGCGCTGCTGGCGGCCTATTTCGCGAAACCACCGCTTTGAGCGCACCGATTGGAATTTTCGATTCCGGCATGGGCGGTCTGACCGTGATGCGGGCGCTGAAAGCGCGCCTGCCCCGGGAATCCTTTGTCTATCTGGGGGACACAGCGCGGCTGCCTTACGGCACCAAAAGCGCCGACACGGTGACGCGCTATGCCATCCAGGCCAGCGCCGCGCTGATGAAGCACGGCATCAAGCTGTTGGTCGTTGCCTGCAACACCGCCAGCGCCGCCGCCTTGCCGGAGCTTTCACAAACGCTTGCACCGCTGCCGGTCGTGGGCGTGATTGAGCCGGGCGCGCGAGCGGCTGTCGCGGCCGCCCCCGAAGGCCCGATCGCGGTGATCGCCACCGAAGGCACGGTGCGAGGCGGCGCCTATGTCCGCGCCATTCAGGCGCTGTCGCCGCAAATGCCGGTGGTGCAGCAGGCCTGTCCGCTATTCGTCGCCCTGGCGGAAGAAGGTCTGCGCGATGGGCCGATCACCGAACTGGTGGCGCACCGCTATCTCGATCCGATTCTGGCCACCATGCCAAGGCCGCGCGGGCTGGTGCTGGGCTGCACCCATTTTCCGGTCCTGAAACAGGCCATCGCCAAGGTCGCAGGCCCCGATGTGGCCTTGATCGACAGCGCCGACACCACGGCGGCGGCGGTGGAAGAAATCTTGCGGGAAAAATCGCTCTTGCATGACGGCAGTGCCGAGCCGCCGGTCTTTCTGGCGACGGACGCGCCGGGCCGCTTTGCCCATCTGGGCGAGATTTTCCTTGGTGAGCCGATTGATCCCGGTGCGGTGACCTTGGTGGACCTTTAAGAGCGTCCCTGTCACCGCAAGAAATTTAGCCAACAGCAGTCAAGACGGCGAACAGAATGCTGTATTCTGTTCACCTGCAGCCAAGCATGGAGCGTCGCCATGAAGAAAAAGGTTCGAGAGCAAGGGATAAGGGCATTCCGAATTTCGACGCGCTAAGTCGTTCGACGGTAAGTGCAAAGTCTCGAACCTGTCAGGTTTTCGCCAAGCCACTTTCGTTGTCCGGCGTGTGTCCCTGCAATTAGCGGTTGACCAACGATAGCAAAATGGTGCCTATAGCGGCGCCGTGTTGCGTGCGGGTGCTAACGAGAAGCGCGTCGTATTTCGTATCGTTGGCGGGGCTAATCTCATTTTGAAATGAAATCCGGAGGTCGGCGAATGAAACGCCACTTTGCCATCGCGGCGGCTTGTCTATTCGTCTGTGGCTGTTCGACTTTGCCGAAATTCGACACGATAGTCGGACCGTCGAAGGGACCGGAAGTCGGGGAGATTATTGATCACATTAGTTGTGAGCTTTACGACTCCATCAAAGTTCTACCTGCTCCATATTATGTAGCGTCTGTCGACCTCACCCTGGATGTCACAAACGACCAGGGCATATCACCCAGCCTCAACTTCATTACGCCCTACTCGACCTCTGGAACAAATTTCACGGGCGTGGCGAACGGGAAGGTTACAGGCGAGCAGCACCGTCAATTCGAGCAATCGTTTGCGCTTCAACTCGACCCGAAAAAATTCAAGCGCCCGAAGTCGTGCGACGAGGGCGATTTGGCCGGCCTTCGTGGCAATTTGGGTTTGAAGGAAGTATTCGACGAGGGAAGCTTACATCAAGTGGGTTCATTTCCTTTTCCCGATGCCAACAAAGATCCTAAGACCTCCGCCGATTTGGTTCCGGTCTTCGGAACCACTATCGACTTCACCGTTGTATATGGAGTGGGTGGCGGACCGACATGGACGCTCACCAAATTTACTGGTCCGAGCTCGGATGGCTTGATCACGCTTTCACGGACACACAAGGACACGCTCGTGTTGTCCGTTGCGAGACTCCCTGGCGAGGGCGAGCACACGGGAAGCGCAGAGGAGGCCACTGCTGCGGCTGCACTCGCTGCGCGGGCAAATTCCACGAGAATGATACTTCAAAGGCTTTTGGGACGAGTTCAGTAGGCGGCAATAAATATCCAGCCCTGGTATCGGTGCAACGGTTGGAATGACATCGGTGCAAAAAGATGAGGGTGTGAACATGAACTATTTAGATCGGCGTTCATTCACCGGGGGGATTTTGGCAGCAGCTGTGGCCGGCAGTTCGGCAGCAGCCCAACTCAAGAACACCCCAACACGGAAATTCTCCCGCGGCGCAAAGGTGCCCGCCGACCTTCCGAACCGAATTCGCCTTCAAAACTCGAATTCCTTGGCGATTGCCAATCTCATCAAGTCCGACAAGGCTATCCTGCAACGGCTGAAGCAAAATATTCCTGGCGCGTTTTCGAGTAGCCAACAACTGGCAGGGAGCCTTGATTGGCGGAAAAAGGGGAAAGTGACGCCGGTCAAGCAACAAGCTAGGTGCGGAAGCTGTTGGGTATTCGCCGCGATAGCAGCCTATGAGAGTGCCTATGCAATCGCGAATAACGAAATGGCGACTGTGTCTGAACAGGAGGCGCTTGACTGTACCTTCGCCGACACCGATTGCGTGACCGGTGGATGGCACGAGCCGGTCATGTTGTACCTGAGGTTGGCGGGCGAAACGGATGATGGCCGGTACCCCTATCTGGGGACCAAAGGCCAATGCACGTCGAATATTCCTCGAAGCTTCTACGCGCTGAATTGGGGATATGTCGACTACGATCCTGCGTCTCAGAGTCTGGTGCCGCCAGACGTCAACATCAAAAATGCAATCACCCGCTATGGGCCTGTCGCGGCCGGAGTCGTGTCTGCGGGATGGGACACATATTTTAAGTTAGATGACAGCGGTCGACCCAACCCGCGTTGGGCAATCGATTTTCCGAACGGGGTGTTCAAGGGAGGAAAAGCGGGAGCTCTCAAACAATCTGACGTCGACCACGAAGTCGCAATCGTCGGCTGGGACGATGGGCTTGGAGCTTGGATAGTCAAGAATTCCTGGGGCGAGGGCTGGGGCGACAAGGGATACATGTTGCTGGCTTACGGTACCGCACTTATCGGCATAGGGGCTTCCTGGATCCTCGCAAGACCCAAGGGCGACATTGCGCAATCGTTTGTGCAGAAACTTCGCTCAACCGAACTTTCGAACGGCTTGCGCAAGCTGTATCCGAATATTTCGTCGATCCGATGAAGGAGCGTCGCCGTGCTCGGAAGCGGCAGCTTCAAAACCCAATCTCAGTAGTCCACCCGCACCAAATACAATCCATCCGGCGGCGAGACGGGGCCGCAGCGGGCGCGGTCCCTGGCCGCCAGCGCGTCCGCGACATCCCGCGGCGTCCATTTGCCTTCGCCCACCAGTTTCAGGGTTCCGGCAAAGGAACGGATCTGGTGATGCAGGAAGGAACGCGCCGAGGCTTCGATATGGATTTCATCGGCCCGGCGGCTGACATCCAGCCTGTCCAGCGTCTTGACCGGCGACTGGGCCTGGCATTCGGCGGCGCGAAAGGTGGTGAAGTCATGCTGGCCCACCAGAAACTGCGCCGCGGCGTGCATGGCATCGGCATCCAGTTTGGGGCTGATATGCCAGACTCTGCCCTCTTCCAGGGCCGGCGGGCTGCGGCGGTTGAGAATGCGGAACAGATAGTGCCGCGCCGTGGCCGAGAAACGGGCATGGAATTCCCCGTCCACCGCATCGGACTCCAGCACCACCACCGGATCGGGGCGCAGATAATAATTCAAGGCGTCACGCACCTTGCCCGGTTCGAATGTCTTGACCAGGTCAAAATGCGCCACCTGTCCCAGGGCGTGCACCCCGGCATCGGTACGGCCCGCACCTGTCACCGTCACGCGTTCGCCCGAAAGTTTTTCGATGGCGTCTTCCAGTGCGCCCTGCACCGACGCGCCATTGTCCTGGCGCTGCCAACCGACAAAAGGCGTGCCGTCATATTCCAGGGTCAGGCGATAGCGCATCAATAGGCCTTACGAGACGTCCAAAGTGTGGCGTGTTCGGGGACGTCTGGCGGACCCGTAAAAACCCGGACCCAGGAGTTGCGTATCTCTGGCCACTGGAGAAAAACTGCCCCAGAGAATGGTTCAAACAACTTATCCCGATCATCCAAGATGATGGTTTCCCCACGATCCAAATGCATCACAACGTAGAATGTTTCCACCACAAGCGTCGGAGATCGCCCCACATCTATGCCCGCAATTTCTCGCCAATCCACCCTTTTGGTTTGACGGCCAAGTGAATATCGAAAGCCATCTGGATCGAAAGACTTAAGAACCGGGACCGGACGAAAGTGTTTTTTGAAAGATTGCCACCAAGACATGCAGCTAACCGAGCTTTGTGCCGGGCGCCAGGGCAAAGCCCTTGAGCAATTCCTCCGCGCTCATCACAGATTTTCCGGCGCGCTGAACCTTCAGCAATTTGAGAGCGCCACTGCCGCAGGCCACCGTCAGGGCGTCGTCCAACAGCACGCCCGGCTTTCCGCTTCCGGCGACAGGCTTGGCATAAAGAATCTTCAACCGCTCGCCATTGACCTCGGTCCAGGCCCCGGGAAAAGGCGACAGGCCGCGAATATGGCAATCGATCTCACCAGCGCTTTTGGACCAGTCGACGCGCGCTTCTTCCTTGGAGATCTTTTTGGCATAGGTGACACTGTCGGCCGCTTGCGGCTGGGGCGCGACGGCGCCGCGTTCCAGCGCACCCAGCGCCCGCATCATCAGGTCGGCGCCCAGCCGCGACAATTCGGTACTCAGGTCGCCGCTGGTCTTGCGGCCCACCGGCACGCGCTCGGCCATCAGCACCGGGCCGGTATCCAGCCCCTCATCCATCCGCATCACCATCACCCCGGTCTCGGCGTCGCCCGCCATCACCGCGCGCTGAATCGGGGCGGCGCCGCGCCAGCGCGGCAACAGCGAACCGTGAAGGTTGAAACAGCCCAGCATCGGGGCCTCCAGGATGGGTTTGGGCAAAAGCAGGCCATAGGCGACGACAATCGCGGCATCCAGCTCCAGCGCCGCGAAGGCCGCCTGCTCGTCCGCATCCTTCAAAGACAGCGGCGTGCGCACTTCCAGCTTGGCGGCTTCGGCGAATTTGTGAACCGGTCCCTGTTCCAGCACCATGCCGCGGCCCTTGGGGCGCGGCGGCTGGGAATAGACCGCGGCAATCTCATGGCCCTGGGCGATGAGTTCGGCAAGGGTGGGCACCGCGAAATCCGGGGTGCCCATAAATGCCAGCCGCAGCGCCATGCAATCAGGCAGTCTCTTTGAGTTTCTTGGCCTTGGTCAGCTTCTTGATCGCCATGGAGCGCTTGAGCCGCGACAGATGGTCGATGAACAACATCCCGTTCAAATGATCCATCTCATGCTGCAGACAGGTGGCCAGCATGCCGTCGGCTTCCAAAAGCTGCTTGTTGCCATCGCGGTCGAGATACTCCGCCTTGATACGGGCGGGGCGTTCGACATCGTCCCAGATTTCCGGCACCGACAGGCAGCCTTCCTCGAACACCGCCATCTCTTCCGACACCCAGGTGATCTTGGGATTGATGAAGGCGCGGGGGTTCTTCTTGCCCTCCTTCTGGTCCAGGTCGATCACAATCACCCGCTTGGGAACGCCGATCTGCACCGCCGCCAGGCCGATGCCGTCGGCGGCATACATGCTCTCGGCCATGTCGTCGATCAGGGTGCGGGTCTCGGCGGTTACGTGCTCAACGTCCGTGGAGACCGCTTGGAGACGCGGATCGGGGGCGGTTAGAATGGGGCAGACAGTCATGGGCTGGAAATAGGCGAGCAAGCTCGAGGGGTCAAGTTTACTCGCCCTTTTTGCCTTCGGAAACCAAGAGATCCCGGCCCCCCTGAGGAAATTTAACGACAGTGTCAACCTCAGTGAGCTGGGCTAGGGGCTCGGCAGTCCCCTCCACGCCCAACTCATTGAATCGCCTCGCCTGTGGCATGACCGAACTTTCTAGGCTGCCGACGAGCAAATTATATTTTTTTGCTGAATTGTTTATGTGCTTTCCAAGGTCGCCGACGTGGTCTCCAAAAGTTCTCAGCCGCGCATACAACTCTTTACCAAGCTTCCCGACCTCAATGGCGCTTTGGGTGAATTTCTCTTGCCGCCATCCATACGAAATAGCTTTCGTAAGAGCGATAAAGGTCGTCGGTGTACAAATTAAAACACGCGCATTGATTCCATCTTCAAATAAATCTGGGTCACGCTCAAATGCCGCCGATACAAAGTTATCGCCCGGGACAAACATTACGACGCAATCAACGCTGCCCGCAAAATGCTCCCAATATGACTTGCTCGATAAATTCTTTAGCCGTTCGCGCAACTGTAAGGAATGTTTCTTTAGCAGCACTTCCCTTTCATCTTCGGTAGCCGCATTTACCGCGTCGATATAGGCGGAAACGGGAGCCTTTGCGTCGACTACTATTGAACGGCCTCCAGAAACTTGAATTACCATGTCAGGGCGCAAAGCTTCATCGGTGCCTTGAAAGTGCTTTTCGGTTTCGAAATCACAATGTTCAACGAGGCCGGATAGCTCCACAACTCGGCGCAGCGTTTCCTCGCCCCAACGTCCGCGCGTCTTTGGCGATGCTCGCAATGCATTCACGAGGTTAGCCGTAACTGTCTTTACTTCGCCGTGCTGAACGCTAACAGCCTGAAGGGTATCGTTGATGGTTGTAAACCCTGCAATACGAGCTCTCTCGATTTCCTTTAATGCCTCATCATAGGCCTTTAATGTTTCCCCGATGGGTTTAACAAGATCAGAAATGTCTTTTGTCGCCGACTCTTTGTGATGACTGAAGAGCTCTTCCGCTCGTTTAGAAAAATTCTCGGTGTTCTGAATAAGTGCTTCCCCTGCCAATAGTTTGAACTGATCTTGAACGCCCTGCCGGAGAGCAGTTAATTGTTCAATTTGGTCTTTGTGAGATCGAGTTGCCTCGTCATATTTTGCAGCCAAGGCTGCCGCATCAGCGGTGAGACTATTTATGCGCTGGCGGGCATCGGCAAGTTCAGTCTCTACTAAATCTAGATGCTCAACTCGCGTGGTAGCGCTTGCCAATGATTTTTCCACTTGGCTGGCGGTGAGCCGCGCAGTTTCAAGTTGCGTTGTCAGTGGTCGGAGACTGAAAATTTCCGCCTCAAGCGGCGGTATCTTTGCCTGTATCTTTGCTAAAGTCTGCGCGAAGAATATCCACACTATTAGCGCACCAAATGCAAAAGCAACGACGCCGATCAGTGTTGTGAGGACAAAGTCCATATTAAGCCCTACAAAGACGGCCACTGTTTTGCAGCCATGGGCTTATATTAGACCAGGTAAATTGAGTTCACTATCCACCGGCAAGATCACGGGCCGGGCGGAACGGATCGAAAAGGTCGAACTGGCACCTCCGGAAGCTGTCAAAAGCCTGTCCTGACCTGCATCCAGGCAGGGGTGGTGCGGCCAATAGGGGTCAAAGCCGGAAAAATAGAAAGGTTTCCCCATGGACCATGATTCCTACTGGCTGGCGTCCCGCTTCTGGTGGCTGGTTTTCCCCCTATTCTGGATGATCATGGCGCTGGTATGGGGCTGGCAGCGCCATTCCCGCGCCAACCGCGCCCTGGACATCATCAAAAGCTATGCCGACCAGGGCAAGGACCCGCCGCCGGACCTGCTGAAGGGGCTGCAGGGCGGCATGGATGGCGGGTGCGGCCCTTATGGATGGCGCTATTCGCCGGAACGCAAGCTGCATCGCGGCATCGTCTTTACCGCTTTGGCGCTCGTTTTCGGCTTTCTGACTTTCTCGCATTACGACGATAACGGTCATTGGCATCATACCTCCGGCTTTTTGATCCCGATGGTCATTTTCGCCGCTTTGGCCTTCAGCAATTTCCTCTCTTTGCTGTTGATGCCGCGCGGCTGGCCGCCTCATGACAGGGATGGAAAAAATTCGTGACGGATGGCGATGCCGAAGCGGCCCTGGTGGCGAAAGCCCGGGCCGGTTCGGCCGACGCTTTCGGGCGTCTGGTCCATATGCACCAGCAGGGCTTGCGCGCTTTTCTGCGCCGGCTGGGCCCTGCCGATGCCGACGACCTGGCGCAGGAAAGTTTCGTTTTCGCCTGGGAACATATTGGCCGCTTCGATCCCGCCCGCAGCTTCCGCCCCTGGCTGTTCGGCATCGCCTGGCGCAAGCATCGCGAGGGCAAGCGCGGCTGGCTGCGGCGGCTGGCGCGCCAGGGCCGCGCGGTGGCAGACGCCGCCAGCACGGTCGCGCCCGATCCCGGCTTGAAACTCGATCTCGCCAAGGCCGTTGCAACCCTGCCGCCGGAGCAAAAGGCGGTTTTGCTGCTCTGCCTGGGCAACGAGTTCACCCATGCGGAGGCCGCCCAGGCCTTGGCCTTGCCGCTAGGTACGGTAAAATCGCATGTGGCGCGGGGCCGCGAAAAACTTATCGCCGCATTGGGAGGTCCGGATGGATGACATGAAACTGACCGCCTTGCTGGGCCCGGAAGAGGCGCCGCCCGCATCCGATCCACGCTTTGTGGTGAAGGTTATGGCGCGCATCGAACAGCGCCGCTTTCGCCGCGAACTAGCGGCAACAGTCGCGCTGGCTGCCTGCGCCATCGTGCTGCTGGGCATAATCGCGCCCATGCTGGAATTCACCTGGCACGACAGCTTTGCGCCCTATGTCAGCAACATGGCGATCCTGATCACCTTGATCAGCATCACCGTGGCGGTGCCCTACTTTTTGCCCGCGCGGGACTAGAGTGCGCGGCGGGCCTTGAAGGCCGCGCTCAGAGTGCCCTCGTCCAGATAATCCAGTTCGCCGCCCACCGGCACGCCATGCGCCAGGCGGGTGACTTTCACATCGCCCAGCAGATCCATCAGATAATGCGCGGTGGTCTGGCCCTCGACGGTGGCGTTCATCGCCAGGATGACTTCCTCCACATTTTGCTTCACCCGTTCCAGCAACTTCGCGACATTCAGCCGTTCCGGCGTCACCCCGTCCAGCGCCGACAGCGCGCCGCCCAGCACGTGATAGCGGCCGCGGAATACGCTGGCCCGCTCCAGCGCCCAAAGATCGGCGACGTCTTCCACCACGCAGAGGATATGGGGGTCGCGGCGGCCGTCGCTGCAGATCGCGCAGGGGCTTTGGGTATCGAGATTGCCGCAAATTTCACAGGTGAGGATCGCATCCGCGGCTTCGCGCAAACTCTCCGCCAGGGGTTCCAGCAAAGTGTCGCGCTTCTTGAGCAGCGCCAGCGCGGCGCGCCGCGCCGAACGAGGCCCAAGCCCCGGCAATTTGGCCAGCAGCTGGATCAGCCGCTCGATCTCGGAACCGATGGCCGCCATCAGGAGTCGGATTCGATCTCAGGCATGGAAGGCGCAATGTCCTCGGATGCCACATCCCGCACCGCCACGATTTCCGCACCGGGAAAACGGTCCAGGACCGCGCGCACCATCGGCTCTTGCGCGACCGCTTCAAAGCGCGCGGTCTTGGCCGACTGTTTTTGCTCCGCCAACGTGGGTGCGCCGCCCTGGCTGGCGATGGAAACCGTCCAGCGCTCGCCGGTCGCGGCGCGCAGCTTGGCTTGCAGGTCGTTGGCCAGGGTGCGCGGGGCCCGGGCGGTGGGGCGAATCTCAATCCGTCCCGGCTCCAGATGCACCAAATGGACATTGTGCTCCAGGTTTACCCGCAATTCCGAGCGCGGTTCGCACAAAGCGACAATGTCTTCCAAAGTCCGGACGGATGCGGTCGGCGCGCCTTCCGGCATAGCGGCGCGCGCCGGCATGGCCGAGCCCGACGCCACCGGGACGCGCGAGGATGGGGCAGGCGCCGATGCGCCATTGCCGCGCGGCGCGGGAGCCGACCCGCCCTCGAGCAAATCCTTCACCAGTCTGTCGGTGGGCGGCAGTTCGGCGGCATAGGCCAGGCGGATCAGCGCCATCTCGCAGGCCGAGATGGGGCGGGTAGCGTCGCGGACTTCGAACAGGCCTTTGAGCAGAATCTGCCAGGCACGGGTCAGCGAGGCCACCGACAGTTTGGCGGCCAGTTCGGCGGCGCGCTTGGCTTCGCCCGAGCCGCCATCGAAAAAGCCCTGGGCGGCGGGCGCGACTTTCACCCGGGTGAGAAAATGCGTGGTTTCCAGCAGGTCCTGCATCACCGCCAAAGGATCGGCGCCGGCATCGTAGAGGCCGGCAAGATCGGTCAGGGCCTCGGACACGTTGCCCGCCATCAGCTTCTCGAAAATATCCAACACCCGGCCGCGATCGGCCAGGCCCAGCATCAGGCGCACCGTATCGGCGGTGATCATCTGGCCTTCACCATGCGCAATGGCCTGGTCCAGCAGGGACAGGGAATCGCGCGCGGAACCTTCAGCGGCGCGCGCGATCAGGGCCAGCGCGCCCTCTTCGATCTTGACCTCTTCCTTGTCGGCCAAGGTCGCCAGATAGGCGGCGAGTTCCGCACTGTCGATACGGCGAAGGTCGAAACGCTGGCAACGCGACAACACCGTGACAGGTACCTTGCGGATCTCGGTGGTGGCGAAAACGAATTTCACATGCGGCGGCGGTTCCTCCAGCGTCTTGAGCAGGCCGTTGAAGGCCTGCTTGGACAGCATATGAACCTCGTCGATGATATAGACTTTGTAGCGCGCCGAGACCGGGGCATAGCGCACGCCCTCGATGATCTCGCGGATGTCATCGATGCCGGTGCGGGAAGCCGCGTCCATCTCCTGAACATCGACATTGCGCGATTCCGAAATGGAGACGCAGGGCTCGCACACGCCGCAGGGATGAATGGTGGGATCGGCGCGCTTGCCGTCAGGACCGATGCAGTTGAGGGCACGCGCGATGATGCGCGCCGTGGTGGTCTTGCCCACCCCGCGCACTCCCGTCAGCATGAAGGCATGGGCTATGCGTCCGGTGGCGAAGGCGTTGGACAGGGTGCGCACCAGCGCCTCCTGTCCGATCAGGCCGGTGAAATCGCTGGGACGATATTTGCGCGCCAGGACGCGGTAGGGCTGGGCGGAGGGTTTGGCCATGGGCGGACTATAGCAACAGGTCGCGGCAACGGGTGCGCGATTTGGTGGGAAATTGTGGGTAGGTGAGAGCCCGAACGACCCGAAGCAAATTCGTTACGGCTGCTTTCTTCCGAACCTGACCGGGTTGGCGACAGCTTCGTCCGCCGGACTCTCGCGGTATATATAAGATTTCCGGCTGGAAAATGCGAGTCGGTGTTATGGCGTTCGCGCGGCGAAAGCCCTGTCGGGCTTTCGCTTTTCGCGCTCACCCTTCCGGACCTGACCAGGTTAGCGAGAGCTGCGTCCGCCCGACTTCCGCGGCGGGATATAGGGTTTTTCGGGGCAAATTGCGAGTCCGCCCCAACGCCGGGTTTCAGGCGGCGGCGACAATCTGCGCCACCAGCCGGCCCCGCGGCAGGGTCACCGTCACGGTGGTTCCCACATTCACCTGGCTTTCCAGGCGCAGCGTGCCGCCATGCAGTTCCATCAATTGCTTCGACAAGGGCAAGCCCAGGCCGGTGCCCTCATATTTTCGCGCCAGGGAGGAATCGACTTGGCCGAACACTTCCAGGGCCTTGGGAATGTCATCGGGCGCAATGCCGATGCCGCTATCGGCAACCGTCAGTGCCAACCCTGCTTCGCTGAGTTGGGCGCCAAGCGTTACCCGGCCGCCGGCAGGGGTGAATTTCACCGCATTGGACAAGAGGTTCACCAGCACCTGCTTGATGCGCCGCCTGTCGGCCTTCAGTGCCGGCATACCGCAGGCAATGTCGGTGGACAGGGCGATATCGGCCTTCTGCGCCTGGCTCTGGATCAGACGCAGGGATTCCTCCACCAGTTCTCCCAGGCCAAACACCTCTTCGCGCAATTCGGCCTGACCGGCGTCCAGCCGCGACAAGTCCAGCACATCATTGATCAAGGCCAGCAGATGGGCGCCGCTGCTGCGGATATCGGAGGCATAACTTTTATAGCGCTCGCCCATTGGACCGAAAATTTCCAGCACCATGGCGTCGGAAAAACCGATCACCGCATTCAGCGGCGTGCGCAATTCGTGGCTCATCGAGGCCAGGAATTCAGACTTGGCCTTGCTGGCTTGCGCCGCCTGGCCCAGGGCGACAGTTAGATCGTTCGAGGTTTTCTCCAAAGCGCGCTGGGTTCTTTCCAATTCGGCGATATGATCGCGCAGACGCTGTTCTTCGCCCCTGGCGCGCTGACCGAGATGACGGTCCACCAGCACCATGACCAGGGCCTGCCCCACAATGAACATGCCCGCAGCGGTCACCAGCACCGCCATGGCGGTCGGCGACATCGCCAAGGGATGTCCATGCCCCGCGCCCGGCATGGGCTGAAACCGCACCGCCGCCATGGCCGTGAAGTGAACACCCAGGATCGCGAGCACGCGCAGGGCCACCGTGATCACATTGTTCAGGCGACTGGGAGGCAAGGCCGCGAAGTGACCTGCCAGACCGCCGACGGAAATGCCGATCAAAATCGAAGCGGCGACCAGTTGGGAATCCCAGATCGCCTGGGCGGGAAGTCTGAGCGCCGCCATGCCGGTGTAATGCATCGCCAGGATGGCTATTCCCACCAGCATGCCGCCAGCCGCGCCCTTAGTCGGGCTGCGGGCCAGCGCGAATCCGGCGGCCGAGAGCGTCATGGCCATGACCACCGACAGAATGGTCAGACCCAGGTCAAAACGCATCGGCAGGGAAGTGTCATAGGCCAGCATGGCGACGAAATGGGTGGCCCAGACGCCCGCGCCCGACACCACGCCCGCGCCCAGCAGCCAGGCAAGGCATGTCCGTGCTTTCTGGTAATCGCCGGCGCGCAACACCATGGCGCGCGCGGTGATGCAGGCAAATATGCAGATGCACGCCGCCGCCGCGAGCATGCGCAAATCATGCTGGTAATAAACGCAACCCAGTACCCGTAACATGAACATTCCTTCTTGAACGCAACATAGGCAGAGCATGTAAATTGGTGTTTAAAGATGCTGTGCCAAATCGGGAATGATGCTCACTTTGTCAATTTGCCGCCTCCGGGATAGTACGCAGTAATGGCCAGGTTAGCCTTTAGCGGTAATCCCCTCGACCGCGCCGGGCATCGGCGTGGCGATGAGGCCTGGTTGAGGGAACAAGCCGCGGTGGGGCTGTTTCTGCCCTTTTGGCAAAACCGGCCCCTGGTGGTGAACGAGCGCGCGGGCTTTCTTGTCTGGCGCGAGGATTGGCGAACGCGCACCAGCATTTTCCTGGGCCTGGACGACAGCCAGCCGCTATTTGCCATCGACCTTCCGGGGGAAGAAGAACCCCGGCTCGGCGAAGGCAGCTTTCAGGAAATGCGCGCCATCGCCTTTGTACTGCCGGCGCGCGACACCGCGATTGCCGGTCAGGCCAAAGCACTATTGGATTGGCACAAACGCCACGGCTTTTGTCCCAATTGCGGCACGCCGACGGAGCTGCGTGACGGCGGTTATCGCCGCATATGCCCTGATTGCGGCGCCGAGCATTTTCCCCGCACCGATCCGGTGGTGATCATGCTGCCTATATTGGGAAACGAATGCCTGGTGGGGCGCAGTCCGCGCTTTCCGCCGCAACTATTTTCCGCTTTTGCCGGTTTTGTCGAACCCGGCGAAAGCATGGAGGAAGCCGTGCGCCGGGAATTGCGGGAAGAAGTCGATCTGGCGGTCGGCGAGGTCGCCTATCACGCCACCCAGCCCTGGCCATTTCCATCATCCCTGATGCTGGGCTGTTATGCGCAAGCCTTGAGCAGGGATTTTCAGATCGACGGCCAGGAGATCGAAGCGGCGCGCTGGCTGAGCAAGGACGAGGCCCGCGCCCGTCTGGACCATCAAATTGAAGACGAAATGAAGCTGCCCGCGACGATTGCAATCGCCCATCACCTGATCCGGGATTGGGCGGCGCGCTAAGGCATATCTTCGCGAAATGGATGGGCGGGGTAAACGCCCATCACCGTGTGGCTGGCGGTGTGGAAGGCCAGCTCTTCCAGCGCATGCGCAACAGGGGGCTGATCCGGATGGCCTTGGATGTCGGCATAAAACTGGGTGGCGTTGAACGAGCCGCCCAATTGATAGCTTTCCAGCTTGGTCATGTTGACGCCATTGGTGGCGAAAGCACCCAGCGCTTTGTATAGCGAGGCGGGAACATTCTTCACCTGGAACACAAGACTGGTCACAACCTTGCCCTGGTTGGGGGCGCGCTCGTCCTGGCGCGACATGATCAAAAAGCGCGTGGCGTTATGATGTTCGTCCTCGACATCGGCTTTGAGGATTGCAAGACCGTAGAATTCCGCCGCCAGGCTGGATGCGATGGCGGCAGAACTTTTATCGCCCAGTTCGGCGACATGCTTGGCCGAGCCCGCCGTGTCGTACCAGTTATGCGCCACAAGCTTGCGCGTTCTGAGAAGCGTGCGGCACTGCGCCAACGCCGGGGCCTGGCTGTAAACGCTCTTGATGTCGTCCAGGGTTGCGCCCTTCAGCCCCAGCAACTGATGGCGAATGGGCAGGAAATGTTCGCCGACAATGTGCAGGCCGGAGTCGGGCAACAGATGGTGGATGTCCGCAATGCGCCCGATCAGCGAATTTTCCACCGGGATGATCACCAGGTCTGTGTCGCCGGATTTCGCCGCTTCGATGGCATCTTCAAAGGTCGGCTTGGGGATGGCAGTGGCGTGCGGAATGGCCTGGCGCGCCGCCAGATTGGCATAGGCGCCCGGCTCGCCCTGAAAGGCGACCCGCTTGGCCTGCTGGATTGTTTTTATCCCAGTGCTCACGACAACAACTTCCGCGCTCTTTCCAAATCGGCGTGAGTATCGACAGACAAAGGCGCCTCGTCCACACGCGCCACCGCAATGCTCATGCCCGCTTCCAGCGCCCTCAGCTGCTCCAGTTTTTCGCGTTGCTCCAGAGCCGAGGGCGGCAGAGCAACAAAACTCTCCAGGGCTTCGCGGCGATAGGCATAAAGGCCGACATGGTGATACAGCAGGCCATCGCCGCTGGGCGCCTTGGCACGGGTGAAATACAGGGCCCGGCCCAGCCGCTCCTTGGCGTCCCAGGCCACCACCGCCTTGACCACGGCGGGATTGATTTCGTCGGCCGCATTGTCGATCGGGGCCGCCAGGGTGGCGATATCGGCGCCGGACTTGGCCAGCGCCGCCACCACGGTCTTAAGCTGCTCGGGATCCAGCGCGGGCAGATCGCCTTGCAAGTTGACCACCACATCATGGGCGCCCTCGGGATCGGCGGAGGTCAGGGCCGCCCAGATACGGTCAGAACCCGAGGGCAGCTCAGGGTCGGTCAGCACCGCACGGCCCCCGGCTTTCTCCACCGCGTCCACGATCTCTATTTCGCCAGATGCCACCACCACCGGCCCCAGGCCGGCCGCCATGGCGCGGGCCCAGACCCGCACGATCATCGGCACCCCGCCAATATCAGCCAACGGCTTGCCGGGAAGCCGGGTCGAAGCCATGCGCGCGGGGATCAAAAGAATGGGATTCATGCGTCTCTGCGAAGGTGGCGGCGGCGGGTCATTTTTCCCCGGCTTCTGTCCCAGGTTCCGCCCGCCTGTGTAGGCCGGGATTGGCGCTAAAACCAGATACCGCTTACAATTTATGCGACGCTTCGCCGCAATGACGCGGTGGCGGTGGCGGGTAATGTCGCCCCGTATTTTGCCGGGCCCCTGTCCGGCTTTGGGGAGAGCCATGGATTCCTTCGAGTGGAACAAGATCATCGGTGCAGTCCTGGGCACGGCGATCTTCATCTTCGTTGTCCGTCTGGTGGCCGAGCATGTCTATGAGCCCGAGAAGCCCGCAAAGCCCGGTTATGTGGTGGAAGGCGTGGTCGAAGCCTCTGCCGGCAGCGCCGCGCCGGTTGAGGAAGCCATGCCCGACTGGGGCACGGTCCTGGCCGCCGCCGATGTCGCGGCCGGCAAGACCATTTCCACCAAATGCGAGCAGTGCCACGACCTGAGCAAGGGTGGTCCCAACAAGATCGGTCCCAACCTGTTCGGCGTGGTCGATCGCGCACGCGCCTCGCATGAGGGCTTCGCCTATTCCAGCGCCATGAAGGGCAAGCCGGGCAACTGGACCTATGATGAGCTGTTCAAGTTCATCAAGGCGCCGGGTGTCGACATTCCGGGCACCAAGATGAGCTTTGCGGGCCTGCGCAGCGATAAGGACCGCATCAACCTGATCGCCTATCTGCGCTCCAATGCCGACGCGCCCGCCGCCATTCCGGCGCCCGCGCCCAAAGCGGCGGAAAAGCCCGCGGAAGCGCCTGCGGCCGCAGCCTCTGCCAAGGGCGGCGCACCAGCGCCGGCGCCCAAGGCCAACTGACGAATCGGAACTAGCGGATCGTGACCGGGCTCTCCGGAAAGCCCCATGTCCTGTTCCTGTTGCCGCCGGGATGGGATGCGCTGAGCAAGGCGCTGTTCGGTCATGCGGCTTTCAACGGCTTCCTGCACGGCAAGGACCATTATGCGCCGCAGCAGATCGACTATTTCGTCGGCTTCCGCCCGCCGCACGGATTTCTCAAGACCCTGCCCCGGCTGAAAGCGATCTTCTCGCTGGGCGCCGGAGTCGACGGCTTCCTGCGCGATCCGGAATTTCCCCGCCATTTGCCGGTGGTGCGCTTTGTCGACGAAACGCTGCAGCGCGAGATGGCGCAATATGTCACCATGCACAGCCTGATCATCCACCGCCAGCAGCGCGGTTTCGATGCGGCGCAGAAGGACCAAGCATGGCGCCAACGCATGCTGTCGCGTCCCACCCGCGAGGTCCGCATCGGCATTCTCGGCATGGGCGATATCGGCGCGGTGACGGCGGAACGGCTTTTGATGTTCGATTTCCAGGTCATCGGCTGGAGCCGCAGCCGCAAGACGGTGCCTGGCGTCACCAGCTTCGCCGGCCAGCAAGAATTGCCGCAATTCCTGGCGCAATGCGATATCATGGTCTGCATGTTGCCGCTGACGCCGGAAACCGAGGGCATCATGAATGCCAAGCTGTTCGCGGGCCTGCCCAAAGGCGCCTGGGTGATGAATGTGGGGCGCGGCGGCCATTGCAATGAGCAGGATCTGGTGGCGGCGCTGGACAGCGATCATCTGGGCGGCGCGGTGCTGGACGTTTTCCAGACCGAACCCCTGCCGCCCGACAATATATTATGGAGCCATCCCAAGGTGACGGTGACGCCGCATATCGCCGGCATCACCGATCCGCGCAACGCCGCGGCCTTTGTGGTGGATTGCGTCACCCGCGCCGAGAGCGGAGCACCGTTCAAGAATGTCGTGGACTTGAATCGAGGCTACTAATGTCGTGGTTTCGAAGTTCGCCATGATATTGATATCAAACCGTGAGGCGAACTTCGAAACCGAAACGACATTAGGATTCAATAATTTGCTAGTGTCCTTCGATTCCGAAATTCGCTCGGAGCCCGATATGGAGATCATACGAATTTCGGAATCGGGACACTAGCGTCATGGCCAAGCTGGCGGGCCGGATAAAAGATTGGGCGGCGGAGCTGTTCGTGCGCGCCGAACAGCGCGGTACCTTTCGCAAGCTGCCCGCCTTTGAGCGCGACCTTAGCGAATATCCGGAGCTTTCCGTTCTGGCACGGAATTTCCCCGTCATCCGCGCCGAATGCGAGCAGCTGATTGGCGGCCAGGTGCGAATCCCCGGCATGGAAGAACTCACCAGCTACACCTCCGGCGGCATCCACCAGATCGCCTGGAAAAGCTTCATGTTCAAGTCCGGCGCCTTCATCGAGGAGAATTGCGCCCTGGCGCCCAGGACCGCGGCGCTGCTGCGCGGTATACCCGGCGTCTATACCGCCTTCTTCTCGGTGCTGGAGCCGCACCAGCATATCAAGGCGCATTGGGGCTATTGGAAAGGCTTTGTGCGCTATCACCTGGGCGTGGTGATCCCCGGCAACAATCGCGACAACAATTGCTGGATTCGCGTCAACCCCCAGGCCCAGTCGCGCACCGGCGACCGCGGAGCGATTGCCCAGGGCGAAAAATATCATTGGCATGACGGCGAAGCGGTTCTGTTCGACGATACCTTCCTGCACGAGGCCGCCAATGAAAGCGATTCGGTGCGGGTGGTGCTGTTCCTGGATGTGGCGCGCAAAATGCCGTGGTGGCTTTCTGGGCTGAACCACTTCTTCTTGTGGATTGCCCATCAGGACAAGTCGGTGCGCGAGATCCGCGCCAATGCGAAAGTCAAAGCCGCTTGACGGAGGTCACCGGGCCGGCGATTTTTTCGATCCGCGCTATCGCCTCCGATAAAGGTTCGACCGCCACCGCCATATGAAATGCGTTGGCATGCAGCAGCCGCGTCGCATCCAGCATCACGCCCATATGGCCTTTCCAGAAGACAAGATCTCCCCGGCGCGCATCGGAAATCGCGATGGTATCTCCCAGCGCCTTCTCCATCATGTCGGTGTCGCGGGGCGCAGCTTTTCCCACCGCGTGCAAGGCTGTCTGGATCAAGCCGGAACAGTCCAGTCCCGCCGCCGTTTTGCCGCCCCAGACGTAAGGCACGCCGACAAAGCGTTCGGCGATTGCCACAAAATCCTTTTGCGATTCCACAGCCAGATGCTGCCGGTGCACGAAACCAGGCCCTACATTCACATAATCGCCTTCACGCGCCAGCTCCGGTACGACGGCGTTGAGTGGCAAGAGATCGCGCACCGGTGTTTTGAGATCGGCGGCGGAAAAGACCGGCGCCATCAGGGCGCTCACACGTGCTTCTGTCTTGAGCGCCTTGCCCAGCGCATCCTGGCGCAGATAGCCGACATAAAGATCGCTCGCCGCCTGACCCCAGGCCCAGCCCGAGACGCTGTCATAGACGGTGAAGACTTCGCCGAAGAGCAATTCGCTGTCCTGGGCTGAATCGTCGCTGGGGCGAACCCGCAGGCTGGCCCGGCCGATGCAGACGGAGAATTTTTCGCCCTCGGCGTAGCGCGGCGCGTCCACCGCGCCCTTGAGATGCGCCGCCGCCAGGTCCGGCCGCGCTGGAGTAACCCGTTTATCGGCCATAGCGCTCTTTCAGCAGCGCATAGATCGCGCGCGCACCATTGGCTTCGCCGCCAATGGGGCGGCCCGGCTTGGCGCGATCGATCCAAGCGGGAATGTCCAGATGCGCCCAGCTTTTGGTCTTGCTCACAAACCGGCCCAGAAACAGCGCGGCTGTGATGGCCCCGGCATAATTATAAGACGGACTGTTGTTGAGATCGGCCACCCGGCTGGTCAGGGTATCCTCGTAGCCACGCCACAAGGGCAAGCGCCAAAGCGGGTCTTGTATGGCCGTTCCGATCCGCATCAGGTCGGCGGCAAACGCGTCGTCATCGGTGAAGAAAGGCGGCAGCTCCATGCCGGTGGCGATACGGGCGGCGCCGGTCAGGGTGGCGATATCGATCAGCAGTTCGGGCTTTTGATCATCGGCGTCGGCCAAGGCGTCGGCCAGGATCAAGCGGCCTTCGGCATCGGTATTGCCGATCTCCACCGTCAGGCCCTTGCGGCTGATAAAGACGTCGCCCGGACGCATTGCGTTCCCCGATACGGAATTTTCCACCGCCGGGATCAGCACCCGCAGGTTCAGATTGAGCTTGGCGCCCATCACCATGCCCGCCACCGCCAGGACGCAGGCCGCTCCGCCCATATCCTTTTTCATGGTCAGCATGGCGGCGGACGGCTTGAGGTCATAGCCGCCGGTATCAAAGCAGACACCCTTGCCCACCAAGGTGACACGCGGCGCATTGGCGTTGCCCCATGCCAGTTCGATCAGGCGCGGGGCGCGGTCCGAGCCCTGGCCCACCGCCGCGATCAAGGGATAATTTTTCTTGAGCGCCGCGCCGCTCACCACCGAGACTTTCGCGCTATGATTTTTGGCCAGGGCACGCGCAGCGGTTTCCAGTTCGACCGGTCCCATGTCATTGGCAGGCGTGTTGACCAGGTCGCGCGCCAAAAACAGATTTTCCGCGATGCGCGAGATTTCCTCGCCATCCACGCCCGATGGCGTCACCAGCCTGGCCTTCCGTGCGCTGGTTTTCTTGTAGCGATCAAAGCTGTAGCCGCCCATCAGCCAGGCCAGGGCCGCCTGCGACCCGCCGCAAAAATCCGGCACCTCGCCCAATCGGTACACTCCAGCGGGCAATTTTTCCGCCGCCGTCGCCAGTGCAAAAGCATCGCGTCCCTCCCCCAGCCCCAACGCCCAGGCAGCAATACCGCCTTTGGCGTCCGGCAGGGCGGCAAGCGCGCCCGCCGCGCCGGTAAAGCCCGACGCGATCAGGAGGCCTGCACGGCGCTGTCTTGTCAGCCAGGCCTTGGCATCCTTGGCCTGCACGGCATGAAGCGGTGTGGCGTGTTTGGCTTGGCTTGCCAGGCTGGGATGCATAAATCGCTCTTACGGTTAGACGTCTGGGACTTTATGAATCGGGACCGGTATTCGCAAGGACGCGACCTGTCGGACGGCAAAAGGAACCAAAATGTCCCGCTACACCCTGATCGCCGGCACCCGCAACTGGTCGAGCTGGAGCTTGCGGCCCTATCTGGCCCTCAAAGCCACCGGCGCGCCGTTCGAGATTGTCGACATCCGCCTGCGCCAGACGGACGCGCCCACCACCCGCGAACAAATTCTCAATTATTCACCGGCGGGCAAAGTGCCGGCCTTGAAAATCGACGCGGGCGGCAAAGTCCTGACGGTCTGGGACAGTCTGGCGATCTGCGAGACTTTGGCGGAACTCCATCCCGAAGCGAATTTGTGGCCCCAGGATGCGGCGGCGCGCGCCACGGCGCGGTCCTATGCTTGCGAGATGCATTCCGGTTTTCCGGATGTGCGCGACCAGCTCACCATGGATTTTGCCCGCAAGAAGCAAATGCCCGAACTACGCCCCGAAACCAAGGCACAGGTGGAGCGCATTCTTTCGGCCTGGGACAGTGCGCTTGCCGATCACAAGGGCGAATTTCTGTTCGGGAATTTGTCGGTGGCCGATTGCATGTATGCGCCGGTGGTGTCGCGCTTTCTCACCTACGGCGTGGAGACATCCGCCCCGGTAAAAACCTATATGAATCGGGTGATGGCTTTGCCGGCGATGACGGAGTGGGGCAAGGCCGCACAGGCGGAAGTGGATGCGGGGATCGTTTAGCGCGCTCCATTTTTGGTCCCGCCGGTTCGCACGACGCTGCCGCTCAGAACCTACGCATCCGCTCCGGATTGCCGGTCGCTCCGTCAGTCCGCCAGTTTTTCCAGTTCACGGTAAAAGCGCGCCGCGCCCGGATGAATCGGAGCCCCGGAGCCGGCGGCTGAGATGCTTTGGCCAATTTCTCGCGCACTAGGATGGCTGGCGGCCAAGGCGTCGCGGTTGGCCGGATTGAACAAGGCGCGGGTAATGCCATAGATCAAAGGGTCCGGCTCGCTGTCGCGGGTCACCCAATAGGCGCGCGTTGACACCGTTTCGACCACGCCAGTACCAGGATAGGCACCTGCCGGAATGCTGGCCGCTGAAAGCTGCGGCACCATTTGAAGCAGGCGGTCACGGCCTTCGCCATCGATCGGGATCAGGCGCGCCTGATGCTGCGCCAGCAGATCGCGAATCGAATCCAGCGGTACACCGGCCATCGCGAAATAGGCGTCGATCTTGCCCTTCTTCAGCAATTGCGCGTCGTTTTCGTCGGAGACCACTTCGCGCACCCGCACCCGATAGGCCGACAGGATGGTGCGCGCGCGCAGCAGCGACGCGCTGTTCGGCAATCCCATCAGCACCCGCTTGCCACCCAGATCGTCAACCGACCGGATACCGGATTTTTCAGACGCGACCAGATGCGCCTGTTCCGAAAACAGCGCCGCGATAACCCGCAAGTGCCGCGCCGGACGGCGAAAGGCGCCGCGGCCCGATATGGCGGCGGCAATTGCATCGCCATCGGCAAAACCGGAATCGACCAGGCCCCGATCGACGGAGCGCAGATTGTCCGTGGTGCCCTCGCTGGTGCGCGCCGACAGGATCACGCCGGCCGGCCCGCATACCGTGGCGGTATCGCAGCGGCCGACGCCCAAAGGATGGCTGATCAATCCCGCCATGGCCTGGCCGACCGGAAAATAGACCCCCTCGGTGCTGCCCGTGGCGATCTGGAAGGAAACCCGCACCGGCCCGGAATCCGCCATGCCCAGATTACCGCCCGTCAGCAATGCACCGATCACCAGGACGACAAACACAACAAGAGCGGCGATGGCCAGGAAACGCTCGGACATGATCGGAAAAGTTAATCCTTTATTACGTCAACACTGGGGCGTTAACCGATGGAAATGGGATGCAAGACGCGGCGGGCGTAAAAGCCGACAGGGCACAGGTCTCATGAGCGACTCCCAACGACGCATTCGAGCCATGATAGCTGACTTGGTGCTGCATCTATATGCGCGGATATACTTAAGGGTTTGTTGACTGGAGCGCTGGCACAGTCAGGGCAGCGTCTCTTTAAAGGCTGTCCCATGGCTGTTTCCGCAATTCGTAGAGCTCCTCTGGCTGCCCTGCTCATGCTTGGCTGCAGCGCCCTCGCCGTTCCCGCGCACGCAGGATGGTTGGATTTTGACTCCAAGTCTGCCGCCAAGAGCGACGCCAAGGCAGATGCAAAAAACGCGGCGGCGCAGCCTGCGACCTCGCTGGACGACAGCATCCACCAGGCACAAATGCTGCGCCTGGCGGGCAGCTATCCAGAAGCGATCAAGCATCTCTCCCAGTTGATGATGATAGCGGGCGACGATCCGCGCATCATCAGCGAATATGGCAAGACGCTGGCGGCGATGGGCCGTGCCACCGATGCGGTGAATTTCTTGACCCGCGCCCTGCAATTGCAACCCGGCGACTGGACGGTTTATTCGGCGCTGGGTGTGGCCTATGACCAGCTCGGCGACCAGAAAAATGCCCAGCTCAATTACGAACAGGCGCTGAAGATCAATCCCGAAGAACCCAGCATTCTTAGCAACTATGCGCTTTCGCGCATGCTGGCCAAGGATCCGGACAAGGCCCGCGCCTTGGCGGTCCGCGCCGAAAAAGCCGGGGGCGGCAAGGACGCCATTATCGGGCGCAACATCGCCATGATCCGTTCCATGGCGCCGGAACCGGCCGCGCCGCAGGTCGCCCATACGACCGTTCCTGCTCCCGCCCCTGTCGCCGCCAGCGTCCCGGCACATGCGCCTGTCGCTGCCGCCAGCAATGTTTCGCCGCAGCCCGCCGCCAGCACGGTCGCGAAAGGCGAGAACCGTGTGGTGATGCAAAAGGTGCCGGTCGATCCGCTGGCGGGTCCTGTCCAGCCCGCGGCCAAGCCCGCCAGTGCCGCTGTGGTTGCCACCACTGCGCCGCGCCCGCTCCAAGCCAAGACTGTCGCCGCGCCGATCGCAACCGCGATGACTTCGCCGGCTCCCGTGAAAGCGGCTGAGATCAAGCCGGTGCCGGCCAAGGCCGCCGCCCCTGCCGCTGTAGCCACTACCCAGATGACGGCACCAGCGCCGGTGAAGGCCGCCGAAGCCAAGCCCGAGCTGGTCAAACCTGCGCCGGCTGCCGTGGCCACCGCCAAGATGACGCCGGCTGTGCCTGTGAAGGCCGCGGAAGCCAAGGTTGCGCCGGTCGCGACGGTTGCGCCCGCCGCTGTGGCCACCGCCAAGACGACGCCAGCCGCCGCCGCGAAGACCGCCGAGGTCAAGCCCGTAGCCCTCAAGCCTGCCGCGCCGGTCGCCACCGCCACGGCGACCACGCCTGCACCGGTAAAGGCCGCCGACGCCAAACCCGTGCCGGTCAAGACTGCTGAAACGGTCGCCAGCGCCAAACCGGCCACACCCGTGCCGGTAAAGGCTGCGGGTGCCGGCAAGCCCGCCGCTTCTGTCGCCGTGAAGATGGCGGCACCGCTCCCCGTTAAAGCCGCCGAGATTGCCAAGCCGGACGCCGCCCCCAAGGTTCTTGCGTCGGTGCCCGTCAAGGCGACCGAGGCCAAGCCCGTGCCGGTCAAGGCCGTGGTCAAGACGGTCGGCCAGCCCAAAGACGCGATCCCGGGCCTGCGCCTGAGCGCCAACGCCTACTGATCCGATATTCCATCAAAGCAAAAAGGCGCGGATCACTCCGCGCCTTTTTTGTTTGCGATATCGAACAGTAACGTTCCAAGCCCTTCCTTGCACTGCGCAGGCCCGGGCGTAAATTGTCGGGAATGACCGACACCGCCTCCATCCAGAGCGACCTAATCTCCCTTTTTCAGGACTGGACCATTCAACGCGAGCCGATTGGTCTGGAAACGGCGATTTACCACGACCTCCATCTGGCCGGAGATGACGCCTATGAAATCCTTACTGAAATCGCGAAACGGTACGGGACCTCGTTTGAGGGCCTAAACTTCGACACCTATTTTGCGCCTGAATACGCAATGCCTTGGCGCTATTGGGCGGCAAGGCTCGGCTATCCGGATACTAAGCGCCCCCGGCTAACGGTGGCGCATATGGTTCGCGTCATTGAGCAGGGCCGATGGTGCGAGCCATGACTGACATCCACGTTTTCTTCGCTCTCAAAGAGAAGTGGATACAGGTCGCCAGCTCGATAAAGCCTTAAGGCGAACCAAAGCAGACGATCACCTAGATCAGGTTGACGCGAAGCTTGTTTCCGAGAGCACGGCGCGAGGGGATTCTGCGCCGTGGGCAGGGTTGCTAGCGGCAGCGTGGCAACGCGCCGAGCTTGTTGCCGCGGCCGCTCGCCCAAGCTCGCGGCGCTCGACGCTCAAATCGATCCACTGGATCGATTTGCCCGGCTTACGCCGGTCGCGTCTCTCACATCATCTTCTTAATCGTCAAGATGGCCGGGCCCATGATGACGACGAACAGACAGGGCAGGAAGAAGATGATCATCGGCACAGTCAGCTTGGCGGGCAGCGAAGCGGCCTTGCGCTCGGCTTCCTGCATGCGGCCCTCGCGGTTTTCCACGGCAGTGACGCGCAGCGCCTGGCCCAAGGGCGTACCGTATTTTTCGGCCTGGTTGAGAGCGGTGGCCACGGCCTTGACGCCAGGATGGCCGCAACGCTTGGCCAGATTGTCAAAGGCCTGGCGGCGGTCGGGAAGATAGCTGAGTTCGGCGGTGGTCAGCGCCAGTTCCTCGGCCAGTTCGGCGGACTGGGTGCCGATCTCGGCAGCGACCTTGGTAAAGGCGCTTTCGATCGACATGCCGGATTCCACGCAGATCAGCATAAGGTCCAGCGCATCGGGAAAGCCGCGCATGATGGAGGCCTGACGGCGCTGGATCATGTTGCCGACGAACATGTCGGGCAGATAAAAGCCGATCAGGGCGCCGACAATGGCAGCGCCGACTTTCTGCAGCGGCGACCAGCTCAGATGCAGGATCAGGAACAGGTAGAACAGCACCACCAAGAACACGATGAACGGCATCACGAAGCGGAAAAACATGAAGGCGATCAGCGGCGCCTGGCCGCGATAGCCGGCGCTGGACAGCTTTTCGCGGGTATTTTCGCTTTCCAATATGTTGCCCAGCTTGAAGCGATCCAGAGTCGCTTTCATGTAGGACACCGGCTCGATGCGCAGGCTGCCGCGCTTGGCGTTGAGGGCGGCATGATGCTTGGCGCGCAGTTCCTCGCGGCGGCGCGCCACCGATTTGAGCCGGTCGTTCAGCCCGTTGCCTTCCAGATAGGGGACACCCAGGGTCAGAACGGTGGCGAAGGCCAGAATGCCGACAAAAAGCATCGCCAGGAAGTTTTTGTCGAACAGCAGGTTCATGACGGTATCCATGCTAACCGCCTAATGCTTGAAGTTGATCATTTTGCGCATCACCATGATGCCCATGCCCATCCAGACGACGCAGAAGGCCAGCATGATGTTGCCGGCACGCTCGGTGAACAGCTTGGCGATATAGGCCGGCGTGGTGAGATAGACGATACCCATCACGCCCGGAGGCAGCGAGCCGATGATCCCGGCGCTGGCCTTGGCTTCCGACGACATCGCCTTGATCTTGCCCTGCAACCGCTTGCGGTCGCGCAGCACGGCGGAGAGGTTGCTCAGGGCCTCGGACAGGTTACCGCCCGACTTGCTCTGGATGGTCATGACGATGGTGAAGAACCCCACTTCCGGAGTCGGCATGGATTCCATCATCCGCTTAAGCGCCTGCTCCAGGGTGACGCCGACCTTCATGCTTTCCGTTAAAGCGTGAAATTCGCTGCCCACCGGATTGGGGATCTCGCGCGCCACAATGCGCAGCGCTTCATTGGTGGGCAATCCCGACTTGACGGAGCGCACAATCACGTCGATGGCGACGGCGAAATGTTCGGTGAATTTCTTCCTGCGGCGATTGGTGAGAAAGCCTAGAACCCAGCGAGGCAATCCCAGGCCCACCACGAACACCGCCAGCACGATCACCAGCGGTTTTTGATGAGTCATGATCGCGCCGCCCGCCGCCACGCAGGCCGCGATGCCGCAAAGCATCCAGAAGTTGCGGGGGCTGGCCTTGGGGAAACCGGCCTGCTCCAGCCGGCGCCGCATGGTGGGCCGTTCTTTCTTGGCGGCGCGGTTCTT
>Ga0097621_100000256_pt1 | contig 35916 bp, 30 predicted proteins | sample KBSMisM72_FD_73165 | JGI IMG/M metagenome (GOLD analysis project Ga0097621, IMG submission 73165) | Miscanthus rhizosphere microbial communities from Kellogg Biological Station, Michigan, USA - KBS Miscanthus M7-2 (version 2) (version 2) | ecosystem: Host-associated > Plants > Roots >... | reverse complement strand
CAGGTGATGTCCTTGCCTTACGGCAAGCCGTATGGACTAAACCTGGTCAACAATGTGATCTACACGGTCACGGGCCAGGGCTGTGGAGGTGTTCCCAACCTGCTGTACGCGATCAACCTTGAAAACCGAAAGGTCACGGTTTCTGCGCCACCCCAAGCCGGCTTGTGGGGGACGGCCGGCCCAGCAGTGGGGTCAGATGGCGCCATTTATTTCGAGTCAGGGGACGGGCCCTATGACGCCTCAGCCGGGAAGCTTTCGACGACTGTACAGGCCTATACGTTCGCCAACGATTCGTTGTCGCTTAAGGACTACTACACACCCAGCAACTACATTTGGCTGTCGCGACGCGATCTGGACATGAATGTCACGCCCGTCGTATTTCCTTACAAAGGACGAGACCTGGTCGTCGGATCGGGCAAAGAGGGGCGATACTTCCTGATGGACAGCAAGTCCATGGGTGGGGCGAACCATATGACTCCACTCTTCCGCAGCGAGCTGTACTCAAATAAGAACGTAAATTTTCAGACCGAGGGTACCTGGGGGAGTCTTGCGAGCTGGGAAGGAAAAGACACGCGTTGGGTGCTGGGGCCGACCGGCGGAGAGACCGCGGTGGAGTTCCCGAAGACCTATGGTCCGACGCCAAATGGCGGAATCATTGCGCTCAAGGTGAAGGACAAGGGCGGTAAAACAGAACTGGAACCGGCTTGGCGGTCACGTAACATGTTGACCGCCGAGCCTCCGGTGATTGTGAACGGCGTGGTGTTTGTATTGGCAGCAGGGGAGTTTACGGGACAGGCTAATGACGCGGAGGGCGGATTGTATAGCGCGGCGGAGCGGCTTCAGCGCTCGGTTCCGGCCAAGCTCTTCGCCCTCGACGCTAAGACCGGTAAGGAGCTCTACTCGAGCGGTGACCAGGTCACGTCTTTTCTTCATCAGGCTGGCCTTTCTGTTGCCCAGGACAAGGTCATGTTCGGAACGTTTGACGGGACGATCTACTGCTTCGGTCTCAAGTGAAATGCGTCACAAATTCAGCGAATAACATTGAGGGACGTACACGTGGAGAAAAGACTCTTAAGGATGACGGTCGGCTTGTGTTGTTTGGGTGCCTTTCTCTGCGGCACGGTGTTTGCTCAGGACGAAGATCCCAACTGGCGATTGACCGGAGCCGACGCCGGGCAAAGCGGTTCCAAAAAAGGTGAGGCGATCCTAACCCCGGAGAACATCGCCGCCAATTTCAAACTTCTCTGGAAACTCAAACTCGGAGACCCGTCGCAGGAAGGCCCGTCTTTTAGCGAGCCGCTGCTTGCAGGCCGCCAGATTAATGGTCAGGGTTTCAAAGACATTGCCTATTGGAGTTCGGCCGATACGCTCTACGCGGTCGACTACGAACTGGGGTCGCTAGTCTGGAAAAAGCAGTTCAACGTGCAATCCAAAACCCCGCCGGGATGCGGAGCCTCCAGCATGAGCATATTGATGGAGCCGCCGATCGTGATCAACTTCCGCGCCCGCAGACGTCCGCCAGGCACTCCCAGGCCGCCGGACCCGCCCGTGGCAAAAGCCAGTGAGCGCAGGCTGGGCGTTTCACCCGGGGGTGGATACTTCGGCTTCAAAGGCGTCTACGTGTTGACTGCGGATGGGATGCTCCACGAGCAAGTGATGACCACCGGCGCCGATTTCGCGCCCCCGGTGAAGTTTCTCCCTTCGGCCGATGGAAACGCGTTTGGCTTAAACTATTTCGACAAAACCATCTACACCGCGACCGGCCGCGAATGTGGGGGCGTCCCCAACGGAATCTGGGCGATCGATTTGTCCTCAGCTGATTACCCGGTAAAGAGCTATGCCACTCAGAACGTGCGTCCGCTTGCGCTGACCGGCCCAGTAGTCACGCCCGATGGTACTGCCATTGTGGTTACCGGTGCCGGGACCTCCGAGACGAATGCCGACGTGCATGCGGGCAGCGTAGTCTCCGTCGCAAAAGATATGACGGTCAAGGACTGGTACACGCCGGAAGGCGGAATGGGTAGCTATGAGAATGTTTCCCCTGCGACCTTCACCTACAAAGAAAAACAATTGGTGGTGGCGCCGGGGAAAGATGGCTCTCTAGCCTTGTTGGACGTGGCGTCGCTGGGTGGGGCCGATCATCACACTCCGTTGTTCGAAACGCCACCGGTCGCCAAGCCCGGCGACAAGCACACGTGGGATGGCTTCGCGGTGTGGGCAGATAAAGACGGAACAGTCTGGATATTTACCTCCATGTCCTCGGGTATTACATCGAAAGGCTCGACTCAGCATGGCGGCATCGTCGCATTCAAACTTGACGACGCCAACGGAAAGCTGGCTCTCAATCCGGTATGGGTCTCACAGGACATGGTGAATCCTGCGCCACCCCGCGTTGCCAACGGAATTGTGATTGCGTTGGCCGGCGGAGATACTTCAACTCACGCCACGTTGTATGCGCTGAACGGGGCAACGGGCGCGGAGCTGTATTCCAGCAAAGACCTGATCCCTACGTACACGCGATTGTCCGGTGTTTCCATAAGCGATGCTCACGCGTTTTTTACCGACCACGAAAACGTCCTCTACTCCTTCGGGATTGCGGTGGAGCACTGAGAGTCGATCGTGGGCAAACTTGCCCTTCTTAAAGAGAACAGTTCGGAGATTCTGCAATGCTAAATAAAGCCACGGTCGAGGAAGCAGTTAATCAGGGTGCCGGAGTACTGAGGCTCGAACCTTCATGGGTGCCGCGATCGTTCATGATTCCCGGACGCAGGTTGAAGCTTCATCCGGATGATCTGTATGCTTTTGGTGCGAACCGAGGTGGAATCAACGAGCGCTGGTTTTCTTCCACCACCAAAGCCGCGAACGGCCCCGATACCACGCCTGACGAGGGCTTGAGCTATGTGCATCCGGCAAAGGGCAGCAAATTTCTGCTGAAGGATGCAGTCGAGGTCGCCGGTGACATTCTGCTCGGCGCGGATGTCATGCACCGCGAGGGTGGATGGAACCTGCTCTGCAAATTCTTCGACAACCTGGGGCCGATCCCACATCACATGCACCAAAGCGACGAGTTCGCCAAACTGGTGGGCCACAAGGGCAAGCCCGAGGCCTATTACTTCCCTCCGCAATACAACCAGCTCGGCAACAACTTTCCCCACACTTACATGGGCCTCGAGCCAGGGACCACAAAGGCAGACATCCGGCGCTGCCTGGAGAACTGGAATCGCGGCGACAACGGCATTATCTTTCACGCCCGCGCCTATCGTCTGGAGCCGGGCAGCGGATGGCAGGTCGATCCCGGAATCTTGCATGCTCCCGGATCGCTGGTCACGTATGAGCCTCAGGTCAACAGCGACGTATTCGCCATGTTTCAGTCCGAAGTGGATGGGCGGCTGGTCGACTGGGGCCTCCTCGTAAAGGATGTGCTGCCCCAGTACCATCATGACCTCGACTACCTGATCAGCATGCTCGACTGGGACGCGAACGTGAATCCGCAGTTCGCCGAGAGCAACAAGCGGCACCCGGTGCCGGTCCGTCCGGTCAAGGAAACGGAGGATGCGGGTTACCGTGAGTTGTGGATCACATATGGCAACGCCTACTACTCCGCGAAGGAACTTACGGTGCTGCCGGGCCGCAGCGTGACCATCAAAGACGCGGCAGCCTACGGATTGATTCTGACCCAGGGCCACGGCACTTTCGGCGGGACGCCTGTTTCTACGCCCTCCATGATCCGGTTCGGTCAACTCACCGAGGATGAATTGTTCGTAACGGCCGCTGCTGCCAAAGAAGGTGTGCGCATCGAAAACCCCAGCAAGACCGATCCGTTGGTCATTCTGAAGCATTTCGGCCCCGGAAATCCGGATGCTGAGCCGTTCCGCCGAGACAAGAAAAAGGGTTAATCGCTTATGAGCCCCAAGCACAAGCTCCCAGTAATCCACAACGCGATGTGGCCGGGCATCGTCGGCAAGGGCGGAGATTCCGAACCCGCCATTGATCTCGACACCATGCTGGACCTTACTGCCGCGGCAGAGGTGAACGGCACCAGGTTCGATGGAGTCGACCTGTTCCTGTCGCTGCCCCACACCGATATCGACTCAACCGACGATGACCTTAAGCAACTAGCTGACAAGCTGGCTGCACACAAGCTCGTTGCAGGCTCGCTGGTCGCACCAGTTTGGCCTCCGGTGGGCGGCGGCTCGGCAATGGGATCCAAAGAAGAGCGAGACAGCTTCCTCACTCAAGTCCGGAAAGCTTGTGCCATCGGCAAAAAACTGCGCGATCTTGGAATACGCAAGTATGGTGTCGTGAGAATTGACTCTGCTACCGGCCCCGGACCCTGGGCAGAGAATCCAGCCGAAAACACGAGGAAAATCGCAGGAACGTTCCGCGAAGCCTGCACCATTGCTGAGGGCTACGGCGAACGCCTTGCCGCCGAGGGCGAGATCTGCTGGGGCGGCATGCACGGCTGGAAGCACATGGTCGAGCTTCTCGAGCAGGTGAATCGCCCCAAGACGCTTGGCTTTCAGGCGGATATGGCGCACACCATGCTTTACACCATGGGCTACAACTCTCCCGAGAGCGCGGTGCTTCCCGCAGGTTACGACTGGTCAGACAACAACATCCTGACCGAAGCGCTGCGTAAGGTCGCGCAGGCATTGCGTCCGTGGACCATCGATTTTCACGTAGCTCAGAACGACGGCACGGTCAAAGGCACGGGCTCGCACGACAAGACCGGCCGCCACTGTCCTCCCGATGACCCCAACGGCAAGATGGACATCGTCAAAATTGCCGGGCTGTGGATGCGGAACGACGATGGCAGCCCGACACGGGCCTATCAACACATCTGCTGGGACGGCTGTATGTTCCCCAACGCCATGATGACCTCGCCCGACACCTGGGTGAAGATTTTGGCGACGATGATCAAAGTGCGCGACGCGCACGGCTGGGATTGAACCGCGGAGATCGCAACTGTGGCGAAGAAAAAAGAACTGAATATTGGAATTGTCGGCTACGGTTTCATGGGGCGTACCCACTCGAACGCCTATCTCCAGGCACCGCGTTTTTTTGATCTGGCTTACCGACCGGTGCTGAAAGCAGTCTGCGCGCGCAATCCCGATCGGGTAAAGGGATTTGCCGAGAACTGGGGCTACCAATCTGTTGAATCCGATTGGCGCGCCCTGGTCGCGCGCAAAGATATCGACTTGATGGATATCGCCAGCCCAAACGACACCCATGCCGAGATCGCGATTGCCGCGGCCAAGGCGGGAAAAATGGTCCTCTGCGAAAAGCCGCTCGGCCGGACGGCCGAGGAGGCCAAGGCCATGGTCGATGCCGTAGAGGCTGCCAAGGTCCCGAACATGGTCTGGTACAACTACCGGAGAGTTCCGGCGGTGGTGCTGCTAAAAAATTTGCTGAACGAAGACCGCTTCGGCCGCATCTTTCACTACCGCTCTCAGTTCTTACAGGACTGGACCATCTCGCAGGACCTGCCGCAAGGCGGCGAAGGCCTATGGCGGCTGGATAGCGCAGTTGCGGGTAGTGGCGTGACCGGCGACCTGCTGGCCCACAACATCGACATGGCGTTGTGGCTGAATGGCCCGATCACCGAGGTCTCGGCAATGACCGAGACATTCATCAAGGAGCGGAAACACAACCTGACCGGCAAGGTCGCGGCGGTGAAGATTGACGACGCCAGCGCGTTTCTGTGCCGGTTCGCGAATGGCTCTCTGGCGCTCTTCGAAGCTACCCGCTACGCCCGCGGCCACAAAGCGCTATTTACTCTGGAGATCAATGGCGAACGCGCCTCCGCCTCATGGGATCTTCACGATCTACACCGGCTTAATTATTTCGATCATCGCGATGAGGGTGAATTGCGCGGCTGGAAGAGCATTCACATCACGGACGGCGACCATCCCTACATGAAGAATTGGTGGGTTCCCGGGCTTCAGATCGGCTACGAGCACACGTTTATCCATCAGGTCGCCGATTTCATTCTTGGGTTGGAGGGCAACAAGCCCGCTGCACCCACATTCCGCGATGGACTCGCCACCGATTACGTAACCGATGCGGTTTTGAAATCCGCAAAGACCAAGAAATGGGAAGCAGTGCCGCCCGCCTAATTCTCAGCAGCAGTTCGCATTCAAGGAGGAAGTATGGCGTTTGCACCTCGCAGTTTTTGGGTCTCCTCGGCCGCGCTGGCCATCGCGATGGTTTCGGCCTCCATCAACGCACAAGAGCCGGCCAAGCCGCCTCGTCGCCCTGCGGCTTTTCACTTCGTTCAGCCCGAGCCGATCAACTTCGACGATCACGTGGGCTGGATGCAGATCTTCGATGGCAAGACGCTCAAAGACTGGGACGGGGACACCGACGTCTGGCACGTGGAGAACGGCGCGCTGGTGGGCGAATCAAGCCCGGAGCATCCCTCAGGCACCACCAATATCATCTGGCGGGGCGGCGAGCCCGCAAACTTTATATTGAAGATGGAAATGAAGTTGGAAGGCGAAGGGGCTAACGCCGGCGTGCAATATCGCGGCTATCATGTCGACCCTAAATTCGAGCCCATACCTGACGACCTAAGCCCAGAGAAAAAGAAACAGATGCAGCAGCACCAGGAGCTGGATCGTAAACACGCGAAGTGGAACGTCTTCGGCTATCAAGCCGACTTCGATTCCAAAAACCAATGGACCGGCCAACTCTACGAACAGAATTCTCCGCGAGGCATCATCGCCTGGCGGGGGCAGGTCGTAGCCACCGAACCGGACAAGAAGCCGACTTTGCTTGCCACCTTGGGGACTTCCGATGAGTTAAAGGCGGTGGTCAAACCCGGCCAGTGGAACCAAGTAGAAATCATCGCCGATGGCAACACTCTGACCCACATCATCAATGGACGCATCATGGCGGTGCTGGTGGATACCGATACGAAATTCAGCCAGGCCAAGGGCTTAATTGCGGTTGAGATCGAAGGTCCCGGCAAGGTCAAAATTTCGCATCGCAACATCTGGCTAAAAAAGCTTCCGTAGATCGTGAACAAAACTATCTTTCAGGGCCGTCGAGCCGTTTACCTCGAAAACGAAACTTTGCGTTTAACCGTGCTCGAGGAAGGTGGCCACATCGCCGAGGTCTTTGACAAGCGCGCCGGCGTCAGCCCGCTGTGGGTGCCCCATTGGAAGTCCATCGAGCCCTCAGAATTTACGACCGAGAAGCATCTGCATTTCGGCTCGGGCCCGGATGCCAAGCTGCTAGCGGGAATCATGGGCCACAATTTGTGTCTTGACCTATTCGGAGTACCCTCGCCTGAAGAGGCGCGTGCTGGACTGACGGTGCATGGAGAAGCCTCCGTCGATCGCTATGACATCTCTGAATCCGGCGGGGAGCTTCTTCTGCGCCTTAAGCTTCCACTGGCTCAACTCCAGTTTTCAAGATCGATCCAACTCTGCGGGCACCAGGTCCGGGTTCGAGAGGTGGTTGAAAATATTGGTGGGACCGACCGCCCTCTTGGCTGGACGCAGCACATAACGCTAAGCCCGCCTTTTCTCCAGCCAGCCACCACTCAATTCCGGGCATCCTTTACTCGTTCCGTGGTCGCGGAGAGTGATCCTGGGTCGAATGCTTATTTAGAACCTGGGGGCGAGTTCGCCTGGCCGATAGCTCCCCGGTCTGACGGCGGCGAATCGGACTTGCGGCAAATGCATAGGACGGCCCCAGCCAGTGGCTACACGGCCCACTTGGCAGACCCAAAGCGTGAGCATGCGTACTTTGTTGCGTTCGAGCCTAAATTCCGGCTGGCATTTGGCTACATCTGGAGACGCACGGATTTCCCCTGGCTAGGCATATGGGAAGAGAATTGTAGTCGTCAGGCCGCTCCCTGGGATGGTCGAACTGTCACCCGGGGAATGGAGTTTGGAGTCTCACCCTTTCCCGAAACTCGGAGAGAGATGGTCGAGCGCAACCGGCTATTCGACGCACCCACTTACAAATGGATTTCTGCCCGGGGACGGTTGGAGGCGGAATATTGGATCGTCAGCCAGGTTGCAGAGGTAATTCCTGAATCGCTCAGTTGGCCTCAGGTTTAACGCCGGCCCCGAATACCAACCGATCTTTCTTGGCATCAATCTTCTTCGCGTCCACATTGGGAACCATTTTCATTTCCTCAATGGAATTGAAACCCTTCGCCTTGTCGCGGTAGGCGACAATCGCCTTGGCGTCGTCCAGGCTTATTTCCAATACGTCGGCAAGCTGTTTCTCATTCGCCATATTGACGAACACCTTCTGCACGGTGGACGGTGGGAAATGCTCGGTGAGATAGTCGGCGATCTCGGCAAAGTCTTCGTCTTCGCCCTCGGCGCCCTTTTGTACCATCTTCGTGATGGTGTTCTCCCAGCCGGTTCGGCTTTGTCCGTAAGCGAGAATGACATTCGGCGAGTGGCACTTCACGCACAATTGGAGCGTCGTATCTCGTCCCACACCCGGAGGAAATTCGGGGTGTTGATCGGCGGTGGCCGAGGCTTGAGCCGCAGCCACGGTTGGCAGCGTAGACACTGAGAGAACAATCATACCCAGGCCCAAGAAAAGAAGAAGCAAGAGGTTAAAACCGCGATGGTTGACTCCGGTGATCGGACTGCTCTTCACGTGGCGCTCCTGGGCCGAGAAAATTACGAGCTACTTGCTCGCTGGTCGCTCAAGTTCTTTCAACGATGCTTCAATCATGGCGTGCGCCCGCGGATTCCGCACTGTCTTCAGAAATTCCCGCAACTCAACTACCTCTTTCGAAGTCTCGCCCTTCTCATCATAGATTTGTGCCAGCAAAATGTGAACGCGCGGATCGCTGTAGCGATCCCGCTCATCCTGATTCTTGTACTTCCTGGCCTTTTCGATCTCGGAAGCCTTCAATGCGCTGGCTTCGGCATCTGCCAACTGCCGCAGAGAATAGTTGGCGCAGCCCTTGTAAACATAGCCCGCTGAGGTGTTGGCGGGATCAAGTTCGATGGCCTTGACGCTCTGCGCCAATACACCATTCCAATCCCCTTCGTGCATCGCAATGTCCGCCAGGCAAAGGTAGGCCTGAATGTAGCTTGGACTTGCCAAAGAAGCTTTCTGACATGCATCCCGCGATGCGGGCAGGTCGGGACGCTGCATCAATATCTGGCCAAGTAGCACCCAGCTCGCAGAATAATGAGGGAATAGCTCGGTTGCCTTACGCAGATGCTTTTCGGCGTCATCATTCTTGCCGCCCGCCAAGGATTCGCAGGCCTTGCCGTATTCTTTTTTGGCGGCGTTTGGGACAGCGAGGTCCGCAGCTTCGACGGTCACATCTTGCACGGTATTCAATGGCGGAAAAAAGCAGGCACTATCTCTGCCCGTTTTTACCCATTCTTTCCTGGCAACTCCCGGCTGGCTGTTCATCTTGAAGTCAAGATACTGCCAACCTCCCATGGCCCGGAACTCTCCGCCTGGCGTTTGAGGGTGTTGCTGTACTTGCGAGGCTGCGGACGAACCAAACAGGGAGGCGAGTCCGCAGGCAAAGATCCATGGCGCCACGGTTAACGCCCGCCGAACACTGAAGACCCGATGGTGGCCCATGTGCGCTGTCATAGAACCCTCCATGTAATGCGCCATTCTAATTAACTAAGTCGCGACACGCTTCAACTTAGTGATCCTGCCCGTCTGGTTCCAGTCGGAAACGTAAATATTCGCGTCTTGGTCGATGTAGCACCCGTGGGCCGCGCTAAAGACCGCAGGCGAAATGTCCTTTGGGCTAAGTTCGTAATTGGCCCACTGCTTTTGCTGCGGGTTATCTCCGATAAACGCGACCGGCACGTTGTTTTTATCAAGGATCGTAACTCTCCCGTGCAATTCCGAAACCACGGCGTAGTCTCCGTGAAAGCTGACCTGACAGGGGCGGCGCATATGTTGCGTGACCTGGGCGACGAATTTACCGTCAAAATCAAAATGGCTGAGGCGGAAATTCTCACGATCGCAGACCAGAAGCAGCGGTTGATCATACCGTGTATCGACTGCCAACCCGTGGCTGCAATCACACTTCCCGTCTTCGGAGCCTTTCCCGGAGAAGCTGGATTGATAGTTTCCCTTCGCATCGAACTTGAAAATGCGGGAATCGCCGTAACCGTTCGCTACATAGAGCGAGCCGTCGGGGCCGGGCACCACCGATGTAACCCTCCACTCATTCGGCTGTTTGAATCCTGCTTCCAGGGGAGCGGTGATCTTTTGCAAGACGGTTCCATCCGTCTTCATCTTGATGACCAGCCAGTTTTCGGCAGGAGTTCCCTTCTGCACGGTGGCATAAAAGAATTCATCGCCGCCTTCAGCGCTATAGTGCAGGGAATGGACTTCGGGATACTGATTGGCAATGGTCTTCAGAAGTTTGCCGCCGGGCTCGTACACCAGAACTCCAGTTTCACTCTGCGTACTCACATAAACATTACCGGCTTTGTCGCTGGAGATGGCTCCATGGGTTCCGCCGAATTGCTTGCCTGGTGGGAGCTTCCCCCATTGTGGGACCACGTCATAGGTCCACTCGCCGTTCCCGGTACGGTATTGAGATGTGCTACCGCTTTTCATGGAGGTCTCCGCTTGAACAGCCGATGTGCCGCCACAGAATGCAACCAGCGCCGAAACTGCCGCGCCGCTGTTAAAGGCTCGTCTGTTCAACCTGGTGGGGGGTGTTGTTTTCAGTTCTGCATCCATAAGTTTCTCCGATCCGCTGCTTCCCACGAAATGTTATTAAGCCTGTCGGGCCTGACTTAGTTCAACTTCTTGATCCAGATATTGCGCACTGAAACTTTGGTTGGAACACCTTCAATTTCGATTCCAATCAGGCCCGGCCTGTTGTTCGACGAATTCGGGTCGTCATCGACATAGACCGCCATCAACTGGCCGTTGATCACGTGGATAAAGGTCCCCCCTCTGGCCATGATCAGGTACTGGTTCCAGTCGTTAACTTTAACGTAGCCTCCGAGCGCGTCGCGATTCCCAATGTTCCCTAACAATTTTGGGTGGCTTCCTGGAGATGACTCGACGACTTGTCCCCGCCAGGCGAGGATTCCGAGAGGCGTGTTCTCCGAATAGAACTGCCCAGTCCATTCCGATGTTCTGGGCGTGACCGGAAACCAGAAATCGGCCTGCGGGCCGGTCATCATCCACCGCAAGTCGGGGATCGTTTGGCCGGGTGGGGGCTGTCTTGTCCAGGGTAGTCCAACCTGGCTTCGATACTGGATCCCGCTGCCTCCGCCGTTCTCCACCCTGATTTCGAACTTCAGATCCATGTCCTTCGCCTCAAAACCGTGGAAGGAAATGTAGCTGTTCGCCAGAGGTTTTTCCTTGGTGGATTCGCCGACAATCGCTCCTTCTTCTATGTGCCAGGTATTCGGGTCGCCGTCCCAATTCTTGAGGCTGACGCCATCGAAAATCTGGACATATCCCTGATGGTCATCAAAGTCGAGTGGCTCGGGCTCGAAGAAGCCATAGTCCCGCTTGATTCGCTTGTCGGGCTGGGCACCTGTAGACGTGGAGGATTGGGGAGCGGCCGATGCCGAGAGTCCAGTTAGAACTGCAAGGACAAGGATGACAGACCTCGTCCACAGACCCCTATGCTTTGTCATCGACATTCAAATGTCCCTTTCGCGCCTCTGGCTATCGCTACATCATCCCTGGTGTTCAGGATGGGTGCACTCGGGAAAGCTTCGAAGAAACGTGTTGCCGGTGTATTCCAGATCCTGATGAATTCCAACTTCGGAAGTGTAATAACCGTAAATCGTCATTCCCTTGAGCACCACAAAGAATCGCTCCAGATCGGTTTTCGGATTTTCTTCATTGGCGGCCGCCTTGTCCAACACTTCGATCAAAGACACAACTTTCGCCTGTTCGCGAACCAGGCTAAGGCCGTCGCGCCACTGTTTCTTAACAGCGTCTTCGCTGCTAGAGAGCATCTGATCTGCAAAAAGGCTGGCCCGGGCGGTGCGCGCACCCGGCGAGTGACCGTCCGCCGGAATAATCATCTCCATGAGTTGATCTACCAGTTTGTTTTCGTCTTCGGTAAAGAACTGCAATTTGTAGTCGATCGGTGGAGGAGCAACCGCGTCCGTCGGCATCGAGCAGCCGGGGACAGCGCCCTCAAGCGCGTTCAGCCTGCGCGAGAGTGCGGCCAGAACCACCAGTTTAAGTACTTCCCTTCGCTCCATAGATCTCCTTACAACTCCCCGCGTCTGCGTTGTTCCTTGATGTAGTCGGCGGTCCGCATCGAAAGCGCCATAATGGTAAGCGTCGGATTCTTCTCGCTGGAGGTCGTAAAACAGCTGCCATCTGTGACGAAAAGATTCTTTACCTCGCGCGCCTGACAATAGCCATTGAGCACCGACGTTTGAGGATCTTTTCCCATACGAATAGTACCTACCTCGTGGCTCGCAAAGCCTGCTGGAGCATCTCCGAAGGTGGAGAAGACCTTGCCTTTTAAGTGGGAAAACATCTCCAGCATGCTTTGGTTGGCCTGTTTCCAGAGGGCCTGATCATTTTGGCTGAAGCGGAAACGCACCACAGGAATGGGAATGCCGTTTGCGTCGAGGCGGGCAGGGTCGACAGTCACATGATTTTCCGGACCCGCAGTCACTTTGGCGAAGCTCCCCATTTGCAAATATCCCGGCTGCATCTTCCGCACGTTCTGCTTGAACGAACTTCCGTATCCCCTCAGGCGGTGCGCATGATGTGGGAACATGTAACTCTGAAAATTGACCTGCATCCCCCAGCCGCCGGCCACATCAGACTTGCCTGAAAGATGGTTGTATCGCGGAATGTAGACGTGGTCCGTGGCGCCGTCCTGGTTCGATGTTTTCCCCCCCTGAAGTTCCTCCAGGTAAATACTCACCTGGCTGCCCAAATGTCCATGCAGGTATTTGCCTACTATGCCGTTGGAATTGGCTATTCCACCGGGATGTTGTGAAGACCGGGAATTCAGCAACAGCCTCGCCGATTCGACGGTCGAGGCACAAACCACAACAATTCTCGCCTTCACCTGCAGTTCCCTACGAGTCTGGGTGTCCACGAATGAGACCGCCGTTGCCAACCCTTCTTTGTCGACAAGGATCTCGCGCGCTAGCGCATTCTCCCGCAAAGTGAAATTGCCTGTCGCGCGCGCCTTGGGAAACATGGAGCCCGGGGTATTGAAAATCGCCCCGATATCGCATCCGTCCATGCAATGTCCGCAATAGTGGCACGCTGGCCGGTGATCATGGGACTGGGTAGCAAGCGCTTTTCGCACCGCAATCAGCTTGATGCCCATGGCATTGGTGGCCCGCTTAAGAATGTGCTCGCTGCAGCGCCAGGGAATAGGACGCAGGTAGCTCTTGCCCGCCGGCAGAATTTCAAGACCATCGTCGTTGCCACAAACTCCGATGAGCTGCTCAATGCGCTCATAGTAAGGTGCTATTTCCTCATAGGTGATCGGCCAGTCTTCCTCGATGCCCTGCATGGACCGTTCTTTGAAATCCCGCGCCGCATAACGCAACGTGACCGCATTCCAATGCATGGTTCTTCCGCCGACGATACGCACCCGGTCCACGCCGACCTGATCGGAATCGGCGTACCGGATGGACTGGACAATGTCTCCCTGATAGAACGGCGCTTGCTTTTCGGACCGTAGACCGCGGTAAGGCAGCTCGTAGGGCCATTTGTGAGAGGGAAGCTCTGCGTTAGGCACTTGGCGCCCGGCTTCCAGGACGACAACTTTGGCGCCCCCCTCGCAAAGTTCTTTAGCCATCACGCCGCCGGCGGCACCCGACCCGACAACGCAAACGTCATACACTTCGGAAGCTTTTTGCAAGTCTGATTTCCTCTTAGATCTTTACTTCTTTTGTGTTTGCGAGTCGGTGGTCAAATTCTCAAAAAGAAATAAGCCGGACTTGCCCGCTACAACAATATCGAGGTCGCCATCGCCATCAATATCCACCACCGGAATCTGCATTCCAGCACCCGTTCGGGTGCTGTAGTCAATGACGTGCCGAATCCACTGGAGCCGCCCTTTGCTTTGCACTGGCTCGTACCAGTAAATTCCAAGGGGCTCGTTCGCTCCAGGATCGTGTTCATGGGCGTAGTACCTCTTACCCGTTACCAGTCCAAGTTTTCCGGCCCCGCTCAAGTCAGCGATCGTCATGGCGTGGGATTGCGACCACGCATCGTCGATTACGTGCTTGATCCAAGAGCGGCTGCCGTCCTGGCTCGATTTTTGCTCGTACCAAAGAATCCCGTAGCTGTGGGCCATGCTCGTGACAAGATCGGGCAGGCCGTCACCGTTAACGTCTCTCACGTAAATGAACCCGACCGAACCTAAGTCGAACTCAGGGTGAAAAGTCCACTTTCCGTTTCGTGGATCAGCAGGTGCCTCAAACCACCCCTTGGGCGTAAGGATGTCGTTCCGCCCATCTTTATTAAGGTCACCCGATCCGATGCCATGCCCATAACTTTTCTCGTCGACAATGTGACGCACCCACTTGGCTTCGTTGCCCTTGCCGACAAGCTCATACCACGACATGGGAAACTTTTCGTCCCCAAACTGCGGTAGAAGTTGTTTGGACTGTCCCGAGTTGGTGACGTCGACGAGGAACACAAATTCGACCGGAGATCCGGTCTGAATCACCGACTTTTGCCAGGCCTTGTCGAGAGTACCGGGATTCTTCCACCAGGTGAGGGGCTCTTCCCAGTAATTGCAGCTGACGATGTCGGGATAGCCATCTCCGTCCACATCGATGGCCAGGTCGCTTAGGTCTTCGATGTAGCCGTCGGTGAAGGCTAAGTCGCGAAAGTGATGCTTGATCCAGCGTGGCCCTTCACTTCTCGGAGCACGGGGTGCTTGCTCGTACCAGTTCTCGCCCGAGACGATGTCCAATCGTCCGTCGTGGTTGATATCTGCGACGGTGACGGTTTCGCTGCGCCCCAAATCAATGGTCTGCTTGCGGAATTGGATTTCGTCCGATCCCGTGGCTTTTACGGTGGTAGCACCCCAGGAAAGGAAGGACGCGGCTACCAGGATGGAAGTGATTGAGCGTTTCGTAGTTGATGAAACCTTGTGCGAGAACGACAAGGGAAAGCCCATTATGTTCGACCTTTGGATACTATCTTCTTGACGCCTTCTTCTTTCCAGCGTCCGACTTTTTCTTGCTGGCTGATGAATGTCTTCCATTTTCAGACTTGAGTTCACCAGTCAATTTCGTGATGAAGCGTATCCCACTTCTAGCCAATTCGTCGCCCGAGGGTGCCATGTCACGCCAAATTGCGGCAGCCGCAGCCAGTTCCGGCTCCGGCTTTGCGAACGATTCAATGGTCAACCAACCGTCGTAGCCGATTTGTTTGAGTACCGATAGCAGTCCCCGCCAGTCGTTATGGCCGCTCCCGGGAATTCCTCGATCATTTTCAGAGATGTGAACATGTCCGAGAACATTCTTGATCGATAGCAACGACGCGGTAGGATTTTTTTCCTCGATGTTGGCGTGAAATGTGTCGTAGTGCACGCGCACGTTGGGTGCGCCGACGTCCTTGACCAGTCTTGCTGCATCCGACTGGGTGTTAAGGAAATAGGTTTCGAAGCGATTGAGAGGTTCGATGCAAAGAGTGACGTTGAAGTCCCGGGCGTGACGTGCGGCCTGACCAAGGCCATCCACAGCATACTTCCATTCCTCGGATGTACGCCTGGCTCCGGTCATCACTCCCAAACCGGCATAGAGCGGCCCGCAGATCACTTTGGCCCCCAACTCCGCAGTTCGGTCGATACACTTGTTGAGAAATTCGATACCGCTAGCTCGTACCTTGGGGTCAGAACTCACAAGATTGGCTGAACGAGGCAACACGCTGCAAGTGGTGACCTCCAGTTCGTTATCCTCCAGCATTCGTTTGACAGCGACTGGGCTAGCAGGCTCGTCTGGAGAAAGAAAAAGCTCAACGCCATCGAAACCCCACTTCTTGATGTTGGCAAATAATGGCGCGAGCCGCTCGTCTACTCTGGTCGTCCAGACCATGGTGTTGACGCCGTATTTCATTTAGAGCGACCTCGCGAAATTTCCAGGGCAGTGATTCTTTTTCTCATTCCACAACTCTAGCTATGTGCGGCGACAAATAATGATCTAGCAACAGATCCCCCGCTGGCTTGGAGAGGACGTTCGGAGGGCAGCTTGGTGCAAATGCTTTTTATCCTCGCAGTGTTCGATTGTCAATGGGAAACTAATTCCTCAAATGAAATCCGAACGGCGCGGATGCAAGAGGGGGAAGATATCATCACGCAAGAAAAATTTCCGGGTTCGCCGTTGGGCCGTCCAGATGTCCAACCAGTCGTTTTTCCAGCCCGTCGCGGGCTGGAGTAAGTTGTCGGCGGAGTGTTTCCATCTCGCCGTCGGAAAGTGGGGAGAAACCCTGCGCAGTTTCTATATTGTGTGCGAGCATTTCCAGACGTGGCATGCCGACAACGGCGGTGGCCACCGGCAGGCTCATGGAGTAGCGAAGCAAGGATCTTATGTCTGTCTTTCCGGGCCCGTTTCCCAGCAGGAATTCCTGCCCCGTAACCTTCATGGCAATGATCCCGAGATTTTTCTTTCTGGCCTCGGGGAGCGCGAGCTCTTCAAAACGCCCATTCCGTGAGGCATTCAGGGCCATCTGCACACAGTCCAAGTCGTTCTGCCGAATCGCTTGAGCCATTACTTCTCCATTGGTGTGGCTCGTCATGCCGATGAACCTGGTCATCTTTTGGTCTCGCGCTTCGAGGGCACCCTTGATTGCCCCATTCGGTGCTTCGATTTTTGCGAGATCGTCAGCTTGGCCCACGCTGTGAATGTGGACCAAATCCACGTGGTCTACCTGCAGGCGCTTGAGACTGCCTTCCAATCGCCGCAGGAATTCGTCTCGCGAGCGATCTGGAATTTTGGTGGCAAGCCACACTTCCTTTCGGCGCTTCGCCATTACTTGGCCCACGCGGGACTCGCTCTTGCCATCTCCATAGGAATACGCAGTATCGAGATAGGTAATTCCAAGATCAATCGCTCGATTGAGCGCGGTCAGCGCCTTGTCTTCCTCCTCATACATTAGAAAACGGCTTCCGCATCCGAATGCCAGAATTGAGACCTTGGCACCGGTACGCCCCAAGGTACGCGATGGGAGCATGTTTGGCTTGGTCGGATCGGCGGCGACATCCTTCAAGAGCGATAGACTCGCCCCGGCTGCAGTCCCCAAACCAATTCGCTCAAGAAATTTCCTTCGAGAAAGGTCTTTGCTCATAGGATCCTCCAAATCAGGTTGATCTCATTCATTTCCGACTACGACCGCTTCTAGGTGCGACCAAGAACCAGGCGATCCATGCGGCTGCTCACATCTCGTAAATAAGCCTCGTCGCCTGCCTCGAGCTCGGCGATAGCACTGCCCGCATAATTTATCTCTGCCAGCGCACTGCGGACTGCTCCCCAATCTGCGTCGCCATCGCCGAGGTTCACCCATGAATATCCGTCATCTTTGCGTTTGAAGTCTTTGACATGAAGCTTGACGATGTTCTTGCCGAGAGTGCGAATCCAATCTTGGGGATAACCGTAGAGCAGCACGTTTCCTACGTCGAACCACGCCTTGATCCAAGGGCTCTGAAACTGGCGAATGTAAGTGTCCATCTCCATAGGGCTTAATAAGAACTTGTTCCAGACTTCCTCTATTGCAATCACAATCCTCAACTCTGTAGCCATTGGAATGAGTTTACGAATCTGCACTTGGGAGCGGGTCCACGCATCGCGGTAAGACGTCTGCGAGTTGACCACAGCGGGGACGAGCAGAACAGTGTCTGAACCCCAGAGTTTTGCATTGTGCAGGGAGGTTCGCATGCCAGCCAGGCTCTTTTCGACGACCGCCGCGTCGTTTGAAGAAAGGGGATATTTCCAGTGATCCATATTCATCACGGAATCGATGCGAACGTTTGCTTTATGGGCAGCGTTCTTGATGTCGTTTGCATCGTGCTCATCAGGTGTTGTCGGCGCCTGCACCACTTCGAAGCCAGTGTCCCTTGCCATCTTGAAGCGATCATCGTGATTCAGACTGCTGGGAAGCATGCTATAGACGAGGCCTTTTTTGATTGGAAGAGTGGCGATTGTCGGCGACGACGCGGCAAGCAAGGATCGTGCCAGTCCCTCGCTAATACCAGCACATGCACCTACGGTAACGGAAGACTTCAGAAACTGACGTCGGGAAGTATTTCCCATCTAAAACCTCTAGGTAAAATCTCCAAGCCTCACTTCAGCTTGTTCAGATCAATTTTAGGATCATAGACTTCCTTCGACTTCATCATTTCGTCCCATGTGATCTCATGTTTCTTGTAGGCTGACTGGCGGGCCATCATGCATGAGATCGCGGATTCAGCTCCCTTGTCAGCCTGATTGTGAAAGTTGCCGCTGGTAATGCTTTCGACGAACGCCTTCTTCTTTGTCGAGTCCGCCAATTCGAGATTCGAAGTAAAGCTGCCGGTGGTTGAGAACGCCTGAGGCTGATTGTTGTTCGACCCCGAGTCAGCCCATTGCCAGGGTTCGTCACCCCAAATACCCAGCGGTCCAGTGTAGGGGGATTGAGAAGTCCCTTTGGTGCCGAAAAAACGTTCTGTAACGTCCCACCATCCCTTGGCAAATTGGGTGGAGGTGAAAGTCACCTGGACGTCATTCGGATAGTGGAATAGCGCATGGTAATTCCCGTACGCATCTCCGTCATTCGTTGGGCGGCCATTGCGGCCCCCGTCGGCGGAAACCTTGAGCGGGTGCGATTGCAGAATCCAATTGCAGATGTCAATTACATGGATATTCTGTTCCACGATAATGTCGCCGGAAAGAGCGCGGTCACGGATCCAATTGCGAATGCGGAATTCTGCTGGAGAGGCACTCGGTCGCTCAGGCCGATCGATGTATCCCGTAAGATAGTGGGCTTCGCCACACACGATCGTGCCCAATGCACCGCCATGAATGCGTTTGACCATTTCCACAAAGGGCGGACAGTCGCGAATCTGGAACCCCACGTCCAAACTCAGCTTGCCTTGAGCGCGCTTCCCGAGTTCCATAACCTTTAGCGCGCCCGGCACGTCCACCGAAACTGGCTTTTCGAGATAAACGTGCTTGCCGGCACCCACAACCGTTTCGAGGTGATGGGGATGAAAATAGGGTGGAGTGGCAATGACAATCGCATCGACCTCTTTAGAAGCTGCCATCTGCTGGTAGGCGTTCGGACCGACGAAGAGTAGGGCAGCATCAAGCGGGGCATAGCTTTTCGCCAGCTGAATTTTGTCGAAATGCGCCTTGGCCGCGTCGATCTGGTCTTGAAACAAATCGGCTAGTGCCACCACTCGTGCCCCGCCAGTGTCGACGAGATTGGTCGCGTCTTCCGTTCCGCGGCCGCCACAACCGAGCAAGCCCACGCGCACCGCTGAGTTGGCACCGCTACCGAATGCTAACTTGGGCTTGATGAACATCAACCCGGCAGTAGTGGCGGCCAGTCCCACAAACTTCCGGCGGTCCAGTGATGTGCTGTTCGTCTTCCCTTCTTCTGCTGCCATGTTTCCTCCCGACGACTAGGATGGTCCGATTAAAGCTTCCAGGTATTTCTTTGCAGCCAAAACGTCTTCAACCTGCCGGGCCCCCGAAATCTCGCGCTCAATGGTAACGGCCCCACGATAGTTCAGCTCTTTCAAACGAGCAATGATACGCGGAAAATCAACCTTGCCCTTGCCAATTGGGACCTCCTGGCCGAGGTCTTTTGGATTGGTTGGCCACAATCCATCCTTGGCGTGAATGCCCTGCACGTAGGGACTTAGAATTTCGATCGCGTCTACCGGATTGGCTTTGCCATACAAGATCAAATTCGCAAGATCGAAATTGACGCCCTGGTTGTCGGTTCCGACATCAAGAATAGTCCGCACCAGTGTCGTAGGAGTTTCTTGTCCCGTCTCGTAACGAAAATTCTGGCCGTTGCCCTTACAGTAGGTGGTAACTTCGCGAATTGCGGAGACCACTTCCTTGTATGTTGGATCGTTGGGATTCTCTGGGATAAATCCGCAATGCGTCTGCACTGCCGAGATGCCGCACTGCTTGGCGAAGTCCGATGCATGTTTGATGTGAGCTATTCTTTCTGCGCGCGTCTGGAGTGGAACCAAGCCTATCGTCAACGGCCCTTGGTAGAAGTCCCATACCTCCTTGCCTGGACCTCCGACGACCAAAGCAGTCGGCTCAATGTTGTTCTTGTCCAATGCCCTATTTAGTTTTTCGGTGAGACCCGACTCAAATTCGTTTACATAGACCTGCGCTGTTGTCAGGCCTAGACCGCGGACCTTCGCCATAGCGGAATCCGGATCTTTGTCGATGTCGATGATCAGACCGAGACGCAAAGGCTGTTTGCCGTTGTCAGCAGGCACGGGCCTGACCTTTCCGGCAACTTTGGGTTCGGATGAAACCTGCCCTGAACTTGGGAAACCTAAAGCCGCTAGTGTCGAGCCCACCCCCAGCGCGGAGACAGACCGTTGCAGGAATGTTCGGCGATCTTGTTTACTCATATAGTTAAATCCGGGGAAGCCCTCTACTCAGCCTTAATGTAAATATCCTTCCATCGAACCTTCACCCCTCCCCCGGTATGAATCTGTAGAGCGATGACGCCATCGGTAAATCGCGGGGTGGAGTCGTTAAAGTCCGCAACTTTTGTTCCATTAACATGGGTAATGATGTGATTGCCGTGAACGAAGACTTCCAAGTAGTTCCAGGTACCAGGCTTCAGCGAATTCTCGGCGTCGGCAGTCGGCATCGCCACCCATTCGCGGCCGCCGCTTTCGTAGAGCCCCCCAGTGTGCTTGCCGCGGCTGGGATCCACCTCAACCTGCATGCCTACGATGTCGGGTCCATGTTCAGGATTCAGACCAGTGATTTTTGAGTGCAGGAACAATCCGGCGTTCCCATCGGCCTCTCCTTTGAACTTCAGACGCAGATCAAAGTCACGATAGGTTTTCTCGGTGGTCAAATAACCATACTTGTTGGCAGAGCTCTCTCCAAGGATGGCACCTTGTTCGACCACCCATTTTTCGTCGCCGTTATTTTTCCAGCCCTGCAGGTCTTTTCCGTTGAAAAGAGGAACCCAGTCTGGCTTCGCAGGCGCTGCAACTATAGCGTTTAACGTGGACAGAGAAATGAGTATGAGTAGCGCAATATTTTTCATGGCACGTCCCTTCATCTGAACCTGACGCATCGGTTCTGGCCGAAGAGAATTCTATTACGAATGGGCGTTAGCGCTTAGGGTGTTTTCTCACAGAAGGCTCCCTTTCCACACGTCCGAAAGATGTGAGCCCGAGATGCCAGCCGTTTTGGACCGCGCAATCATGATGTGCCTGACAAAGAATCCAGAGGAACGTACCGCAGATGCGCAGACGTTGGAACGAATGCTTGAAGACTCGGTTGAAATTGCCCCTTGGGGCAGGGAAGCAGCCCACAATCGGTGAAATACGAACATACCTCAGGAAATTTCACCAGTGGTTCCGGCGACTCAACGGGTGACTTCAAATGAAAGTCTGCCTCTTGTAGTTAGAGCCCATTCCTCGCGAGACGAGAAATGGGCCCCCGGTTTTGGACCACGCGATCTAGAAGTTGTACTTCAATCCCAACTGAATCTGCCGCTGTGGGATTGCGACGGAGGTTATGACGCCGGCGCTGCCCGGGCCGTCGTCGATGAAGTTGTCGGGCTGGGCGAAGTTGGCGTGGTTGAAGGCGTTGAATAATTCCGCCCGGAATTCCAGGCGCTGCGATTCGGTCAAGGCGAATTCCTTGCGTAACGAACCATCGAACACGTTCTGTCCTGGCCCGATCAAGCCGTTGCGGGGCGCATTGCCGAAGGCGAATCCGTTCGGCACCGCGAAGGCATTGATGTCGAACCAGTTGTCAGGAGTGCGTTGATCGCGCGGCAGGTTTCCGTCGTGCAACTGATCCGGTCGTACGATACCTTGTGTACCGGTATTTGACGGATCGAAGCCGAGATAGGGCGAGAACGGGAATCCGGTCGCGAGGGTATAAATGCCGCCCACGTGCCATCCTCCGAACACCGCATCCATGGCGCGATTGTCCAGGTGATGCTGCGATCCACCAAAGGGCAATTGGTAGTCAAAGCTCAGAACCCAACGCAGCTTCTGGTTGAAGTCGGCCGGGCCACGTTCCGCTCCTAGGTTATAGCTGTCCTGCGCGAACGGCGCAGCGCAGCAGATCTCGGGGAGATCGTTGATAGCTTTGCTGTAAGTGAAAGCGCTCAGCAAGTAGAGGCCGTGCGTCGCACGCTTCTCCACTTTGACTTGCAGTGAGTTGTAGTTCGAGGAAGCAATATTGGTGATGGCGGTGAAGCCGCCCAGGGTGGGGAACGGACGGCGAGCTTGCACGTCACCGGGACCAGGAGTTGGGTCTTGGTTTGGATCGACCACGCCCTGCAAGTGAGTTCCCTTCGAACCTGCGTAGGCTACTTCCACGCTGGTCTGCCCCGGCAACTGACGTTGGACGGCCAGGTTCCAGCTTTGGTAGTAGGGAGTATGGAGACGTTGGTCAACGCTGGTCACGCCCGGATTGACAGCCAGGCTGGGATCAAGTGACGGGAATCCTTGCGAGACCGTGATGAGGGGCGTCACTCCATCGCTGATGAAGTTCGGCTCGTAGAAAAACGGCAGGTTGTATGCCAGTTGCAGCGGAGCCGCAGTACGAATCTCCTGACCACCGAAAAAGATGCCGTAGGCGCCACGAATTACAGTGTTGCCGTCGGCGGTTGGCGTCCAGGCAAATCCCAGGCGGGGAGCGAAGTTGGCTTTATCGCCTTCCACCAGGCTACGCGAAGCGCCGCCGACGCCGGCGGTGATGAGGGTGCTGGTTGCGTAATCGAAGTTGCTCTGCCGATTGTTGGCTTCGACCGTCGGTGAGAAGTAGTCGTAACGTAACCCAAGATTCAAGGTCAGACGGTGAGTGACTTTCCAATCGTCCTGAAAGAATGCCGAGGGGACATGCTGGCGGTTGTATAGACCGACCACGGTGGAGATCCGGGCGCTGAGGGGAAGGCCCAGCAACATATCGGCCAACGGACTGCCACTGTCGTCAACCGCGCCTTGCGTGAATTGCCCGGTGAACGAGAATTGGCCACGGGGCGCAGCTTCCTGGGAAATGTTGAACTGGCTCCAGCGGATTTCGCCGCCGACCTTGAACGTATGCGAGCCACGCACCAGGGTCAGCACGTCGTTGATCTGCCGCTCCTGACTTGCCAGCAGAGTGGGCGCGAATCGAGGATCGCCAACCCGGCGGTAGCCGCCGGTGGGAGCGAATAACGTCAGGCCATTCACGCGAGAATCATCGGGAACGCCCGGAACTCGCAGATCGTCCGGGGGAAGAACGGTGCCGTTCACCGGCAATCCGCGGCGCACATGCACGTGATTAAAGCCGATGCGGGCTTCATTGATGATTCGGGGAGTGAAGGTGTGGGTGTACCCGACGGAGGCGCCCTCGGTGTCTTCAAATCCAATTCCGGTACTGGAATCGCCGCCATTGGCCAGTCCGGGCAGTGGCGCCGGGCGAACGTCCTTCCTTCCTGCCTGCGAATAGCGCACGAAGAACTGATTGGTTTCCGACGGGGTGTAATCCACCCGCCCGTCACCCTGATCGATTCCGTCCTGTTCCGTGGGGAAAATGATGTAGCGGCTGCCGGCAGCGTTGGCGTCCGGGTAAAGATTCATGTACGCCTGGCTGATGGGGTCGATGCGGTCCGTGGGGATGATGTTTCCAGGAAACGGATTGCCAGTTTGGGGATCGTAAACGGTCGGCTCGCCGGCGGCGGAAAAATCTCCAACCCGTTCCGCCGCGGTTGGGACCTTGGAGTTCCAGTTCAATGGGTTGCGAATGCGTGTTCCTTGATAGTCGCCGAACCAGAAGAGTTTGTTCTTGATAAGCGCGCCGCCCAGGGTTCCACCAAACTGATTCTGCTTGTAAGAAGCCTTGGAGTCGGTGGGGAGCTCGAAATAGTCGCGCGCATCGAGTGCGGAATTTCTGAAAAATTCGAACACACCGCCGTGCAGTTGATTGCTTCCGGACTTGATGATGGCGTTGACGACCGCGCCGCCGCTGCGTCCGAATTCCGCGGAGTAGCTGTTGGTCTGAAGTTTGAATTCCTGAATGGCGTCAACGTTGGTGCGAAGCACGAAGCCCCCGTTGTCGTTAGAGTTGTTGTCGATTCCATCGAGAAGGAAGTTGTTTAAGGTTCCGCGGGTGCCATTAGCGACGAAGCTGTTTTGGCCGCCGGTGCTGCTGCCGCCGGAGTTGCCGTTGGTGCCTGAACTGGTGCGAACTACGCCGGTACTTAGGGTGGCGAGCTGCACATAGTCACGCCCATTGAGCGGCAGTTCGGTGATCTGGGTGGTGGTGATGACCTGGCCCAGGGAAGATGTCTCCGATTGGATGGTCGGGGTCTCAGAAGTGACCTCAATGTTCTCTGAGATCGAGCCCACTGCCATGTCGAAGTCAACCCGCAAGCGATCCTGCACCTTGAGGGTGACCAAGTTACGAGTCGAGGTTTTGAAGCCTTGCGCTTCGGCGACGACTTTGTAGTCTCCCGGACGAAGCGGCGGGGAGACAAATTCTCCCGAACTGTCGGTTTGCGCCTTGGTGGTCACGCCGGTTGCGACTGCTGTGATGGAAATAGTAGCCGTCGGGACGCTGGCCCCTTGGCTATCGCGGACGCTGCCGGCAATCGTTCCTGTGTCGACTTGAGCAAAAGTAGCCGATAGGGTCAGAAAGCAAAAAGAGCAAAGTAGGAGAAGTCGTCGCATTGGGGCCTCTTGGTTCGGGTTAAAAGTGTGGAATAGAAAGTATACAGCACAACTAGAAAGCAAAGGAAAGTATATAAGGGACAAACAGGAAGGAAATGGCAAGTTTTCGATTGTGGAAATCGGGATTTCGAGAAAATGGAAATTCGGCTCCTGCCGGTTCAACCGAAGGCGGCGGGACGGTTCTCACGATTGCTTCCCTGGATGGAGAGCTAGTCGGCATTGGGCGGACGTTTTCTGGGGATACAATCGTGCAAGGTAAATTACCTGTGCGCTCATTCCTAACTGATCGAAGGAACCTTCATGAGCATTGCGCAATCGGAGATCGCAACCCGTTTTGCCGCCCTTAATCCGCCGAAGCGCTATTTGTTCGGGCCCGGCCCCACCATGGTGCATCCGCGAGTCTATGAAGCACTGTCAATACCCATCGTCGGGCACCTGGATCCCTACTTTATTCGGGTCATGGAAGACGTCCAGCAATTGCTTAAGCCGGTCTTCGGCACCAGTGAGGGTGTCACGATGGCAATCTCGGCCACCGGAAGCGGAGGTATGGAAGCGGCGGTCTCAAACTTCGTCGAACCGGGCTCGAAGTTTGCCGTCTTCGCCAACGGCTACTTTTGTGATCGCATTAGCGAGATGGCCAGGCGCCAAGGCGCGAATGTAGTGCGGCGAGAGAAGCCATGGGGTGAAACCTTTACGGACGGCGAAGCGGCGGACTTCCTCCGCTCGGAAAAACCACAGGCTGTCGCATACGTTCACGCCGAGACCTCGACGGGCGCACTACAGCGGGGGCAAGCCATCTGCAAAGCTGCCCACGAGGTGAAAGCGCTTGTGATCGCCGATTGCGTTACCTCACTTGGAGGAGTTCCAATCGAGGCCGACGAGACCGGAATTGATGTTGCCTATAGCTGCACCCAGAAGGGATTGAGCTGCCCACCGGGACTGTCCCCGATTTTTATATCTAAGCGGGGCATGGCCTGGCTGGGCACGCGGCAGTCGTCTCCCCATAGCTGGTACTTCGACATCAAATTGATTCACGACTATGCCAGCGTCTCGCACCGCTATCACCACACCGCACCGATCTCGATGTTCTATGCATTGCGCGAAGCGCTAACCGTGATTGCAGAAGAGGGCGCGGAGAACCGCTGGCAACGTCATCGGCATTGCCACGAAATGTTTGTTCGCGGCATCGAGTCGATGGGGCTGCGCATGCATGTTCCCGAGGGCGAGCGGATCTGGACTCTAAACACGGTCTCGGTTCCTGCTGGCATTGACGACGCAAAGGTTCGTAAGCGACTCATGGACGAGCAGGGAATCGAAATCTTAGGAGGATTTGGTCCGCTCGCCGGAAAAGTCTTTCGCATTGGCATCATGGGACCCCTGGCCACGGAAGAGAACGTTGAATTCCTTTTGCGCGAGTTCAAGAACGCGCTCGCAGCCGAAGGATATCGCGGCTAACATCGTTTCGAGCAAGACGGGAGCCGAATGGAAACACAAGTTCTCGACGAATTCCGTGAGGTCGTGGGCAAGGGCCTGATCACCGACAAGTCGCAACTTCATACCTACGAATGCGACGGCCTCACTAACTTCCGCGTTCTCCCGCAAGCGGTGCTGCTGCCCACTTCCACCGAACAGGTGCAGGCCCTGGTACGCATCTGCAGTCAAAGAAAGATTCCATTCGTCGCCCGCGGTTCTGGCACCGGTCTAAGCGGCGGCGCTCTTCCGCACGAAAACGGAGTCGTGATAAGCCTGGCCCGGATGAACCGAATTCTGGAGGTTGATCTGGTGAATGCTCGAGTTGTGGTGGAACCCGGAGTCATCAACGCCGAGATTACACAACGGGTTTCTCCGCACGGCTATTTTTATGCACCTGACCCCTCATCTCTTTCAGTATGCAGCATTGGCGGGAACGTTGCGGAGAATGCCGGGGGAGCGCACTGCCTGAAGTATGGTTTCACCACCACTCACGTGCTTGGTCTGGAAGTCGTATTGCCGGATGGATCGCTGGTGCATGTTGGCGGCAAGGCACTCGACCGTCCGGGCTACGACTTGCCCGGAATTTTTGTGGGATCAGAAGGCACGCTGGGCATCACAACCCGCATCGCTCTTCGGATTGTTAAACAACCAGAAACAATTCGAACTCTTCTTGCTGCTTTTAACTCTTCGAATGAGGCCGGCGCCGCTGTGAGTGAGATCATCGCTGCGGGTATGCTGCCTGCCGCGATTGAGATGATGGATAACCTCGCGATCCAGGCGTCAGAAGCTGCCGTCCACGCCGGCTATCCGAATTGCGGGGCCTTGCTTCTCGTGGAGTTGGATGGTCCTTTGGCGGAGGTGGAGTGCCTTACGGATCGCGTAGACAAAATCTGCACTCAATGTGGCGCGTGGGAGGTTCGTGTCGCACAGTCGGAGTCGGAGCGCATGATGGTCTGGAAGGGGCGCAAGGCCGCGTTTGCCGCCATGGGAAGAATCTCGCCCAACTATATCGTCCAGGATGGTGTCATCCCACGCACTGCTTTGCCACAGGTTCTTGCTCAAATCGAGCAGATGAGCGCGGCTGAGGGCTTGCGCGTCGCCAATGTTTTCCATGCAGGCGACGGCAATCTTCACCCCCTTGTCCTTTATGATCGACGCATCGCCGGCCAGGAAGAGCGGGCCTTTGAATTATCGATTAATATTCTCCGGCTCTGCATCAAACATGGCGGGTCGATCACCGGGGAACATGGCGTCGGCGAAGAGAAAAAGATGATGATGTCGGAGATGTTTGCCGAGCCAGACCTCGATACCATGCAGCGGGTTCGCTGCGCATTTGATCCAGAACATCTCTCGAATCCCGGGAAAGTTTTCCCCCGAACCAGGCTGTGTGCCGAAAAAACCGGGCCTTACCAGCCGCATCCCCTTGAACTGAGCGGAGCGGCTCAGTTCTTCTAGACGCCGAATGGAAGCCAGCCGCGTACCTCCGATTCCGCCTCTGATTGCGAATACTGTCCGCTCCGATTTGAAGACGCTGCTTGGAGAATCCCATCTGCGCCCGGCGCTTCTCGCAGATGCCATCGACGGCGTAGTACCTGAAACTATTGTAGAGCCCTGCAGCGCAAGCGATTTGGCATCTGCTCTCAAAATCTCGAGCGAAGCTGGACTGAGTGCTATTCCGCGAGGTAGCGGAAGCAAGATCGGATGGGGTAATCGGCCCACGGCCGCGAATCTGGTGCTTTCAACTGGCCGGCTAAACCAAGTGCTTGAACATGCGTGGGGCGATATGACCGCTACGGTCGAAGCTGGTTGTGTTTTTTCAGACCTGCAGCACACGCTAGCACGACATGGTCAACGCCTGGCACTTGATCCGCTGTGGCCGGGACGGGCGACCATCGGCGGCATTTTAGCTACGAATGACAGTGGCGCGATGCGCGCGCGTTTTGGATCCCTGCGCGATTTGGTCATTGGGATTACTCTGGCGCTGCCCGATGGCACGCTGGCAAAGAGCGGAGGCAAGGTCGTAAAGAATGTCGCAGGATACGACTTGCCGAAACTCGCCACAGGATCTCTTGGGACACTGGGCGTCATTACTCAGGCGATATTCCGCTTGCATCCTGTTCCTACCCACGCTCGTTCCGTCACCATCGGTGCAAAAGATAGCGGAGCGGTACAGGCGGCGGTTCTCGCAATTCTGGATTCTCAGCTAGTTCCTTCTGCGATTCAGATTCGGGCTAGTAGTTCCAGCACTCCGCTTGTCGACGTTCTGTTCGAAGGAACTGCGGCGGGGTGTGATGCGCAGCTTCAGCAGTTGGCGCGAGTTGTCTCGCCTTGTGTTGAAAATGGATCGGATGGTTCCTCGTGGGTAGCTCGCGAGCCCTTGTTTGAAGAATCGCCGAACACGGCAGTTTGTAAAATTAGTCTGCTACCTTCTGACTTCGGTCGCCTTTTGAACCGACTCGCTCGGTTGGCGGGGGCCTCTGAAAGTTTTTGGGCACTGATTCTGCAGTCTGTTGGCGTCGGATTGTTGCGCCTGGAGGCTGCCTCCGTTGATGGGCTTCGCGCGGCAGTCCTTGACCTGCGGTCCTACGCGGAGTCGAGCGGTGGAGCGCTGGTGATTTTGAAATGCCCGAATGAACTTAAATCCGGGACTGATGTTTGGGGAAGTGCAGGCGACGCACTACCGCTAATGAGAAGCGTTAAGGCGCAGTTTGATCCCTCGGGAGTCCTGAATCCGGGGCGTTTTGTGGGGTCGATCTGATGACAAAGCAGAGCATGTTTGCGGCTTCCAACCCCCCGGACAAATGTGCCTTCGATGCCCACCATCCTCCCTCTCGCGAATTGCTCAACGAGTGCGTGCATTGTGGGTTCTGCCTCGCGACCTGTCCTACCTACGCGCTTTGGGGCAACGAGATGGATTCGCCTCGCGGCCGAATTTATCTGATGAGCCTTGCTTCCGAGGGACAGATCCCGCTCGACTCCACTTTCGTGCGCCATATGGACAACTGTCTGGGATGCATGGCTTGCGTCACCGCGTGTCCTTCCGGCGTCAAGTACGACAAGCTGATCGAAGCGACGCGTGCCCAGATCGAGCGCAACCATGATCGTCCGCTTACTAGTGGCCTACAACGCCGCATGATCTTTCATCTCTTCCCGCGTCCTGACCGGTTGCGCTGGTTGCTTGCGCCGATGAGACTTTATCAACGCTCGGGATTGCAATCGCTCGTAAGAAAAAGTGGCGTTCTCAAGTTAATGCCTGCGGGTTTGCGGACGATGGAGAGTTTGCTGCCGGCCCGCCTGCCCGCTTCGAAAGCTTCCATCCTGCCGGAACGCATAGCAGCCGTGGGAACGCGACGCTTGAAAGTGGGTTTGCTTTCGGGGTGTGTGCAGAGTGTCTTTTTCTCCGAGGTAAATGCCGCCACAGCGAGGGTTCTATCGGCGGAGGGTTGTGAGGTCGTGATTCCCCGCGATCAGATTTGTTGTGGTGCTCTCATGGTTCACGCCGGTGAGGAATTCCAGGCGCTGGACTATGCGCGCAGGACCATTGAGGTGTTCGAACGCGAGGGCATGGATGTGGTCGTGAGTAATGCTGCCGGGTGCGGATCGAATTTGAAGGACTTTGGCTATCTGTTGCGGGACGATCTACAGTATGCAGCGCGCGCCAAAGTGTTTTCCGCCAAGTGTCGCGACATTTCTGAGGTGTTGGCGTTTCTCCCTCCTCGCGCTCCCCGGTACCCCCTCTCTCTGAAGGTCGCATACCAGGACGCCTGCCATTTGCAGCACGCTCAATCCGTGACGATCCAGCCGCGTACTGTTCTGGCAACAATCCCTGGACTTGAGTTATTCGAGATTGCCGAGCCCGCACTCTGTTGCGGATCGGCCGGCATTTACAACCTGCTTCGCCCCGAGTCGGCGGAAGAACTCGGAGCCCGCAAGGTTCAACACATCCTAGCCACTGGGCCTGACATTGTTGCTACCGGTAACCCAGGCTGTTTGCTTCAATTGCAAAAGGGAATCAAGATGGCGGGAAGCAACATCTCGGTCGTTCACATGGTGCAGTTGCTGGATGCGTCGATACGTGGTGCAACGTCCTTCAAGGACTGAATGGCCTCGCTTTTACTTTACGAACGTAAGTCCGTGCGGGACTGCGTGAGGGAAAACGTAGGCATAAAACATCACGATGCCCCCCACGATAGCCCCTAAAGCAATCGAATGCCAGACTACGAAGCGGAAGATGATTCCCTCGTTACCAACTTGCTCCGTAGCCGCGGTAGCTATGGTAATCGATTGCGCATCCACCATCTTCCCCACCACGCCGCCCGCGCTATTTGCCGCACACATCAGTACCGGGTCGATCCCCAGCTGCTGCGACGTTATCCTCTGCAGGCTGCCGAACAACGCATTAGAGGAAGTGTCACTCCCTGTGAGTGCGACGCCAAGCCAGCCCAAAAACGTGCCGAAGAACGGATACAGCCACCCCGTTCGCGTAAATGCCAGCCCTAGAACAGCATCAAGACCCGAGTAGCGGGTGACATAACCCAATCCGAGCATGAAGGAAATAGCTACCATTGCCAGCCGCATGCGAACCAGTGTGCGCCAGAAGATTTTTACCAACCTTGCGGGAGATAATCTAAGCAAGATGCCAGCGACAATGGCGCCCAGAAAGCAACCGGTTCCGGTCGCCGAAAGCCAGTTAAAATCGTACCTTGCCGCTTCTGGTGTCGGCTTGGACACAACCGGCACTGCCCTGAAAACCTCACCGTGGAGATAGGGAACGTCCCACCCCGGCGGACCGGGGCGAGCCTTGCCGTCCGGCATGACGACTTTGAACGCTGGCGTCGTTGCCTGGTTGATGGCCAGCTTGATCGACGGCAAGCCCCAGACCAGCACGAAGACAGACAGAATCGCAAAGGGCATCCATGCCCTCATGACCTGCGCTGGGGTATGGGAAGAGGCGGTCACGTAACCATCGAACTCCGCCGCGCTCCACTCGCCTCCGAATTGATCGGCGATCTTTCCAGTCGGTGGAGGCAGAGGCACTGCATCTTTGTCGTAGTCGAACCGCCATATTTTTTTTGGTTTCCAGAAACGCAGGAACAGCACCGTAGCGGCAATCGAGACCACGCCACCGACGATGTCGACAAGATTGCTGTCGATGTAATTCGACCAGAGAAATTGTGTCAGGGAGAAAGAAATCCCCACCACCAGAATGGCCGGCAGTACCTCCAAGGTTTCCTGCCAGTTCACCATCGTTCTTACCAACCAAAAGGGAACGAGGATCGCGACGAAGGGAAGTATGCGGCCGATCATCGCATTCAGATCGGATTCCGGCAGACCCGAAACCGCGGCCAGAGTGTGGACGGGGGTGCCAATCGCTCCCCATGCAACTGGAGCTGTATTGGCAATCAGATTGAGCGCGGCGGCCTGAAATGGCCGAAAGCCCAGCCCGATCATGAAAGCTCCGGCGATTGCTACCGGTGCTCCGAATCCGGCTGCACCCTCAATGAACGCGCCGAACGAAAAAGCTACGAGTAGCACCTGAAGCCGACGATCCGGAGTGATCCTCGCGATCGACTCCTTCATAATTTCAAACTGACCGGTCTCCACCGAAATGTCGTAGAGGAAAACCGCCGCCAGAACGATCCACGCAATTTTCAGAATGCCGAAGGCAACGCCATAGCCGAAACTCATGGCGGCCAATTGCACAGGCATTTTGAAGATGAGAATCGCCACTGCAGTGGCAGTTAAGGCGCCGGCAATGGCGCACCAATGTGGCTTCACCTTCAGTCCTGCAAGCAAGCCCAGCAGTACGATCATGGGGAGTGCCGCCGCGAATGTGGACAACCACCAGTTGCCTAAGGGGTCGTAAACCTGGGTCCAGTGCATGTTTTCTTATCTAGCGAGGGTAGCTTGCTTCGTGCCCTTACCCCTCCGCTTTCAAGTGGTGCTCTTTTAATCTTGCCACCGGGCTTTGTCAACTTGAGAATTGCCGAGCATCAGGCGAATGTCGGGAACTGACGATTCCCCTCCGGGCTCCGCAGCAAATTACCTGCTATAGAATTGTGATCTAAGTCCGTCACCTTGATTGATTCATGATTCTGACAACTCGAAGGATGGGAGCAATTCATGAAGAGCAAGGTTGTGCTCGTAACCGGGGCAAACGGCGGTTTGGGAACCGCTGTGGTTCAGGCGTTTCTTGATGTAGGCGCCAAAGTTGTCGGAACCTCGCGAAAGATACAGCAGTCAGAATTTGGCAGTCCTAATTTCACCGCGATTCCGGGCGAAGTTTCCAATAGCGAAGGATGTAAAGCCCTCGTCGATAAGGTCGTCGCAAGTTTCGGTAGGATCGATGTGCTTGCGCATACCGTAGGCGGCTTCGCGGGTGGGAAATCGCTAGCGGAAACCGATGACGCCACCTTTCAGCGCATGATGGCCCTCAACCTCAATGCGACGTTTTACCTGCTGCGTGCTGCAATTCCGGTGTTGAGAAAGGCGGAAAACGGGCGAATCATCGCGATCGGCAGCAAGGCTGCAGTGGATCCGGGTGCCAATGTCGGGAGCTACAGCGCGTCCAAGGCCGCCATGGTTTCACTGATCAGAACGGTTGCTCTGGAAAACGCAGACGCTGGAGTTACCGCGAATGTGATCTTGCCGGGTACGATGGATACTCCAACCAACCGCAAAGATATGCCAAATTCCGATTTTTCCAAGTGGGTGCAACCAACGTCGGTAGCAAGTCTTATGGTTTGGCTTGCCAGCGAAGACGCAAGAGACGTCAATGGCGCCTTGATTCCGGTTTACGGTAGTGTTTGAGCACTAACGGTGGAAAAGGGCTGAGGAATGGAAATAACGCGGCGCAATCTTCTGATCTCCGGCAGTCGGCTAGCCTCGGGACTCGCGATCGGCGCAGGAGGCGGTGCCGAGGTGGCCAGCCCTGGGAATCCAGGCCGGAAGATCAAGGTGATGGTTTGCGGCGGTCACCCTGGCGATCCCGAATATGGCTGCGGCGGTACGGTTGCACGCTTGACCGGGTTAGGTCATCAAGTCCTCCTACTCTACTTGAATGATGGCGCTTGGCCCCCGACCCCAGCTTCAGTTCGTATCGCCGAGGCTACCAAAGCGTGCGAGATTTTGAAGTCCCGGCCCGCCTATGCAGGACAAATTAATGGACATGCCGTCATCGATAACGCACACTACGATGAATTTCAGAAGCTAATCGCGGCTGAGAGTCCGGACGCTATCATCACTCAGTGGCCAATCGACAACCATGCCGACCACCGCGCGATCACAATGCTGACTTATAACGCCTGGCATAAATTGGGTCAGAAATTTGCCATGTACTTTTACGAAGTCTCAAACGGCGAAGACACCGTTCAATTCTCCCCCAATTGCTACGTCGACATCTCTGAGACCGAACCGCAAAAGCGAGCAGCCTGTTATGCGCACGCCAGCCAGACTCCCGATCGTTATTATGCTCTGCAAGATGATGTTGCGAGATTCCGCGGAATAGAACGCGGGTGCAAGCGGGCAGAGGCATTTCTTCATCAGCTACAAAGCCCATACGACATATTTCCACTGGCGCAAACCTACACGCTAAGCTAAGGGACTGAACCGACTGTCTTTCGGCATACTCACCACCTGCTTGCCCTGTCGTACACTAACTTCTGGGCCATTGAATACTATTAAACACATCCTCTCCCGCTACACTGCCTTCCTTTGGGCTTTACTAAAGCCGCTCGGGGTATGGGGAGTATTCGTTATTGCTGCCATGGACGGGGCGGCAATTGGCCTGCCGATGGATGTGGTCGTGGCTGGATATGTCTATCAGAACAAATCACTATTCCTGGTCTATGCGCTTCTCGCCGCGGCGGGCTCTGCAGTGGGCAGCAGCGTTCTCTACCTGATTGGGTACTTGGGCGGAGAGGCCTTTCTTAGAAAGCGCATGTCAGAGCAGCGCTTTGCGCGGATTCACAGCTCGTTCGATAAACACGAATTCTGGGCGCTGATGTTTCCGGCCATGTTGCCCCCGCCAACCCCTTTCAAGCTATTTGTGCTGTCGGCGGCCGTATTTGAGATGAATTTTGGGCATTTCCTACTGGCTATCTTTGCGGGACGGTTCATCCGCTTCTTCTTGCTGGGACTCCTGACCATCCGATTTGGACCGGAATTCGTGAATGTGGGCGGACGCATCCTAAGTGAGCACTGGGGATGGATGCTTGCTGCGGTCGGAATGGGGATCGCAATCTGGCTGGCGGTGCGCAGGAAACGTGCGCGCCGCGGTGAAGTGAAACTCAGCGAGGAAGATACTTCGGCAACCGCTTGAATTAGGCCGCCGCGGCACGGTCTTCGCCGCTCACGGCCGAAGACACTGCATGGATTACAACCGGGGCCGCGAACATAGCCGCCGTGAACAGAAAATCACCTTCGATGCTGTGGCGAAAGAAGGGAATCGCCACCGTATACGAGGTCAGCAGACCTGACAAGTTCTTGGTGTAGAGATCAGTTGCCGCCCAGACCGCAAAATTCGTAATCACAAAAAATGATACTGAACTCGCCAGCGCCGCACCCATGATCGGCAGGGGTTTCTGATGTTTCGTAAGACGGGTTCCCAACCATAGGATCGCGGCATACCAGGCCCAGATGACGACCTGATCCCACGACATGTGATAGGCCCAATAGTATTTGGTGAGAATCACATCAGAAATGATCAACAAGGCCAACGGGACCCAGAGCATGCGGCGCGGTCCTCGGGCGCCAAAGAACAACAGAGAGGCGGCGACCGGGGTAAACATCCAGGGATGTGGCATGAACCGCATCGCAATTCCCAGCAACACGAACAGGTAAGCCAACGTTGTCATCTCATTTCCTCGTAACTGATTGTGCAGCCGCGACCTAGACCGCGTCAAGCGATTCAGCTTTCACTCGGTAGCCGGTTCGAATTTGTCGCTCGTACCCATGCTGTAGCCAACCACGTGGAGGTTCTCATCGAGCCTCACGCTGGCACCGAGTGGATTGCGGCGGCTCATTTCGGGGTAATCAAAGCGGAGATCCCGGAAACGCACAATATATCCGGCCGGTTCGCTTACTCGCTCGGTTTCGGTGATCGGATATTTGGCCCAATCCAGAAAAACTCGTCCGAGATACGACCTTTTGGCGGCGAGCGTCACCGGCGTTTCCTCCGGCTTATAGCGGACCTGAACTTGTCCCTCTGGATCAACCGCTGGCGCGCCTGAGTCCACCGGCATTGCCGCCAAGAAGTTTTGCGTCTCAACCACCCCAGACCAGCGAACAACATTCCACCAGTATGGGTAGGCCGAAGCGCGCAACGCTTGCGACTCCTGGTAGGTTTGCGCCTGCAATGCATTCACGGCCGTGCGATGCTCGTAGTCGCGTACCCACCACAAGGGAATTAGGCCTATCAGAGCCACCGTTGCTGCGAGGCGTCCTTTTGGTCCGCGGCTGCGGACGCCGATCTCGTCATTGATGAGAGACCCTAGGGATGGCAGAACCAGGCCACCCACGAGCAAGAGCAAGAGCACCGGCTCGACGATGAAAACGATATCCCAGGAATACCATCTCTCGGAAAATGGCCAGAAGGGCCGGACGCCATAGTT
>Ga0097621_100000255_pt1 | contig 36008 bp, 36 predicted proteins | sample KBSMisM72_FD_73165 | JGI IMG/M metagenome (GOLD analysis project Ga0097621, IMG submission 73165) | Miscanthus rhizosphere microbial communities from Kellogg Biological Station, Michigan, USA - KBS Miscanthus M7-2 (version 2) (version 2) | ecosystem: Host-associated > Plants > Roots >... | reverse complement strand
GTCACCAAGGAACCGAAATTTTCCCGCCGCCACTCGGCTGGCGAGGCCGGCCTGCACGCGGCATTCAGCTTCCCGATGCTCCTCGACGGCGACGTCGTCGGCGTCGTCGAGTTCTTCACGTCGATGGTGCTGCAGCCCGATCCCGCCATCCTGAAGATGTTCGCCGCGCTCGGCCAGCAGCTCGGGGAGTTCGTCGGCCGCACCCGCGCGCAGGAACAGCTCGAACACTTCTTTACGATGTCGGGCGACCTGCTCTGCATCGCCAATTTCGACGGCTACTTCGCGCGCGTGAACGCGACCTGGAATCGACTGCTCGGGTACACGACGACCGAGTTGCTCTCGCAGCCCTACATCGAGCTGGTGCACCACGAAGATCGCGAAGCGACAGCGGTTGTCGAAAGCACGCTGCGCCGCGGCGAGCCGTTGAACGCCTTCGAAAACCGTTTTCGCTGCAAGGACGGGACGTACCGCTGGCTGCAGTGGACGGCCACGCCGAGGCTCGACGAACAGCTGATCTACGCCGTCGCGCACGACACGACGGATCGGAAGCTGCTCGAGCAGCAGACGCAGGAAACGTTGAAGATGCGCAACGACTTCGTGTCGTTCGTGACGCATCAGCTGCGAACACCCCTCTCAGGGATCAAATGGATGCTGGAGTTGGCGAACGAAACGACCGATGCCGGCGAGCGGTCGTCGTACATCGACGACGCGCGCGAGTCGGCGGACCGGCTCATCGGGCTGGTGAACGACTTGCTCGACGTGTCTCGGCTCGAAAGCGGGAAGCTGCAGCTGTCGCTCGAGCCCGTGTGCGTCCGGGAGCTGACGGACGGCGTGCTGTCGGACGTCGCGACGCTCGTCCGCGAAAAGGGCCACGCGGTGACCGTGGAATCCGAACCGGACATGCCCGACGCGGAGCTCGATCTGCAGTTGATGCGGCAGGTGATCTTGAATCTCACGTCGAACGCGATCAAGTACACGCCGCCCGACGGTCGGATAGCAATCACGATGGGCAATCGCGGACGAGCACTGTATTGGTCGATCCGCGACAGCGGGATCGGCATCTCTCCAGACGCGCAGAAACGCCTCTTCGAGAAGTTCTTCCGCGCGGACAACGCGCACACGGTCGACACGGAAGGCACGGGCCTCGGCCTCTACCTCGTGCGCCTGATCGTCGAACGTCTCGGCGGCACCATCGGGTGCGAATCGGAAGAAGGCCGTGGTACGCTTTTTCACTTCACGCTGCCGATGACGGCAGGAGACCCGACATGACGCAGCCGACCAAATCGATTCTGCTCGCCGAGGACGATCGTTTCCTGCGCCGCGCCTGCGAGACGAAACTGAAACAAGCCGGCTTCGACGTGCGCGTCGCGGTCGACGGCGAAGAAGCGCTCACGATGGCGCGTGAGCAGTCGCCTGATTTGCTGCTCCTCGATCTCCTGATGCCCCGCCGCGACGGCTTGTCGGTGCTGGCGACGCTGCGCGGCGATCCGAAAACCAAAGAGATTCCCGTCGTCATCATGTCGAACTCGTCGAAGGATCTCGAGCGGCAGAAGGCGGCGTCGCTCGGCGTCGTCGACTATTGGATCAAATCGAACTTGTCGCTGCAGGAACTGTGCGACCGCGTGTCGCAGCTGCTGCAGAAGCCGAAGTGACCATCCGCATCCTGCTCGCCGAGGACGACCGCATTCTGCGAAAAGCCGGCGAAACGGCGCTTCGAAAAAAGGGGTACGACGTCATCGCCGCGGTCGACGGCGAAGACGCGCTCGCGAAAGCGCGCGAGGATCCGCCGCCCGATCTGATGTTGCTCGACGTGATGATGCCGAAGGTTCACGGCTTCGACGTGCTCCGCGGGATCAAAGGCGATCCGCGCCTCAGGGATATCCCTGTCATCATGCTCACGAACCTGGAGCAGCCGTCGGACATCAAACGCGCAAGCGACGGCGGCGCGTACGGATACCTCGTGAAGTCGAACCTGGATCTCGACGACCTCGCGCTCAAAGTCGCCGAAGCACTTGCCGCACGGCGCAGCTAGTACGGCTGGGCTGGTACTTCATTTGCCTCATCAGTGTTCCAGAGGGCGCGGCGCTTGCGCTTTCTTACATTTCGCGGCACGAACGGGAGCGAAATTACATAGCGCCGCGTAAGTTGTTCACCATGACGGCCGTGGCAACCGGCACGTCGGTCAGCGGTTTTGCTCCTTGCGGACAAAATCGTTAGATTGGATCGATCCGTGACCAATTCTCGCGAACGCATTCTGATCGTGGAGGACGACAGCGCGGCCCGCATCGGCCTGCAGCAGCTGATTCGCGGCTGGGGATTCGACGTCGAGACCGCGGCTGACGGCGAGCAGGCCCTCGCGCAAATCGAGGCCTTCCATCCGGCGATCGTGCTGACGGACCTCGTCATGCCGAAGATGGGCGGACTCGATCTGCTGCGCAAGGTGCAGGAGACGGGCGACCCGATCACGACCGTGATCCTCACGGCCCAAGGCACCGTTGAAACGGCCGTCGAAGCGATTAAGCAAGGCGCATACGACTACCTGACCAAGCCCGTCGACCTGCAGCGGCTGAGGATTCTGCTCAGCAAGATCATCGAACGTAATGCGACGCTGCGCGAAGTACGCGTGCTGCGGCGTCAACTGCGCGAGCACGGCACGTTCGGCGCGATGGTCGGGAACAGCGCCGAGATGCGCAAGATCTATCAGGTCATCGAGCACGCGGCGCCGACCAACGCGTCGGTGCTCATCAGCGGCGAGTCCGGCACGGGCAAGGAGCTCGTCGCGCAAACGATCCACAAGCTGAGCCCGCGCGCGCCAGGGGCATACGTCCCGATCAACTGCGCCGCCATTCCCGACACGCTGCTCGAGAGCGAGTTGTTCGGCCACGAGAAAGGCGCGTTCACCGGCGCGATCGAACGACGCCAGGGCTGCTTCGAGCTCGCCGATCACGGCACGCTCTTCCTCGACGAGATCGCCGAGATGACGCCCGCCACGCAGGTCAAGCTGCTGCGCGTGCTGCAGGAGCGGTCGTTCAGGCGCGTCGGCGGCAAGAACGAACAGGCCGTCGACATCCGTGTGGTCGCCGCCACGAACCAGGATCCGCCGATCGCGGTGAAAGAAGGCAAACTGCGCGAGGATCTCTACTACCGGCTGAACGTGTTCGAGATCAAGCTGCCGCCGCTGCGCGACCGGAAAGACGATCTGCCGCTGCTGATTCAGGGATTCATCAACGAGTTCAACGCGCGCAACGGCCGATCGGTCGCTGCGCTCGATCCTGGCGCGATGGCGCTCCTCGAGGCGTACTCCTGGCCCGGCAACGTGCGCGAGCTGCGCAACGTCATCGAGCGCGCGACGATCGTCGCCGAAGGCCGGTTCCTACAGGTGAAAGACCTGCCGCCCCTCTCCGGCAGCGGGCGGGCGACCCCGGCCGCGTCGCCAGCCGCGCCGGGTCTTTCGCCCGGGATGACCGTCGAAAAAGCCGAGCAGGAGCTGATCCGCATCACGCTGCAGCACACGGGCGGCAACAAGACGCGCGCCGCCGAAATGCTCGGCATCAGCCTCAAGACGCTGCACAACAAGCTGCACCGCCAGCACGAAGAGGAAAAGGCCGCCGCCGACGTCTAGTACCGTTCGAGCCCGTTCGCATTAGGATTGAGCAGCGCCGCCTGGCGCGAGAGGCCCGAACGGCATCAGTCCATGCGTCTCAGTTTCAAGACAAAGCAGGTCTTGGGAGTGACTTCGATTGTCGCTCTGGCGGTCGTGGTGTTGAGCGCGTTTTATATCGTGCTGCTCGCCCGCGACCGGCTCCAGGTGAACGAGACCTACAGCGCGGTGCTCGCGAAAGCGATTTACCAGCGCGCGTTTCCGGTCGTCCGCACCGGCGAGGATCCCACCGACGCGCTGCGCGCCGACGAAGGACTGCACTCGATGCTCGAGTCGAGCCTGTACGTGAAGGAGTTGACGTACGCCGCCATCGTCGACACGGAGAATCGGGCGATTGCGCACAGCGACAGCTCGCTCGTCGGGCAAGTGATTCCTGACTACGAGGACGCGGGATCGCTGCTGCAGCGGGGGCCGATCGCGCTGCTGCGCGCGCTGTACGCGCCTGGCGGAAAGATTCTCGAGATTCGGACGCCGCTGCTGCTGAGCGGAAAAGAATTCGGCGCGATTCGCGTCGGCGTGTCGACGTTGCTCATCCGGGACGATCTCGACAAAGACCTGTACCAGGCGTTGCTCGTTGCAGCGGCGGCAGTTGCGGGCGCGAGCGTGATTGCGCTGCTGCTGGCGCAGCTCTTGCTCCGACCGATCCACGTGATCCGCAGTGGGATCAGTCGCCTCGGCCGCGGTGAGTTTGGCGTCATGGTAGATCTGCCTCGAGACGATGAGTTCGCCGAGCTCGGCCAGTTTTTCAACGCCGTGAGCGCGCGGCTGTCCGCCGATCGCGCGCAGACCTCGCCGCAGCCGATGTTCAACAACGGCGACGGCCAGCACACGGAAGACGCCGTCGCGGTATTCGACACGCAAGGCGTGCTGCTCTTCGCGAACGAGGCGATGCGCGAGTCGCTGCCGCGCGATCTGACGGCGCAGCGCGTCGACGATCTCTGGCCCACGTCGCACCCATTTCGCGTGGCCGTCGACGACGCGCTGACGTCGAAGCAGCCGCGCGATCCGGCGACGGTCTCGATGCCGTCGCCCGATTCAGGCGAGCGCCTCGTGCTCGCGCATCCGCTCGAAGCGCCCGGCGGCCGGAAGATCGGCATCGTCCTCATCGCGCGCAATCTCGATTACCTGACGCAGGTTCGCACGACGCTCAGCTACTCGCGCAAGCTCGCGGCGCTCAGCCGGCTGTCCGCCGGCATCGCGCACGAAGTCAAGAATCCACTCAACGCGACCGTCATTCATCTCGAGCTGCTGAAGCAGCAGCTCGCCTCGCCGTCAAGCGAGCCGGCCGCGGTCAACGATCACGTGTCGATCATCGCGGCGCAGATGCGCCGGCTCGACGAAGTGGTGCAGGGATTCCTGCGTTTCATCCGGCCGGAGGATCTGAAACTCGAAGTGACATCGGTCGGCGCGCTCGTCGAGGGGATTCAGCCGATCGTGTCCGCCGAAGCGGAGCGAAACGGCGTGCAGCTGGTCATCGAGATCCCCGCCGATCTGCCCGACATTCGTGTGGATCGCGGGATGATGGACCAGGCGCTGCTCAACATCGCGATCAACGCGTGCCAGGCGATGCCGAACGGCGGCCGCCTGCGTCTGGCGGGCACCGTGGCGAGCGGACGGCGGGTGGCGATCATCTGTGAGGACACCGGGCACGGGATCGCGCCCGAAAACCTCGACAAAATCTTCAATCTCTACTTCACGACGAAGGAAGACGGCAGCGGAATCGGCTTGTCGATGGTGTATCGCACCGTGCAGTTGCACGACGGCGAGCTGGAAGTGCAGTCGACATTGGGCCGGGGCGCCACATTCCGGGTACTCTTGCCGCAGGCCTGACCACCAGAGCGATAATGGCGAGAGTGTCATCGCTCTCGCATGTCGCGGCCATTGCCGCCCTCGTACTTCTTCCTGTGTGCACCGGCGCCTGTGCGAGCGCGCGTGCGGCGGGCCCTGCGCTCGACACGCCCGTGCCGCCGCCGCGCGTGATTCCGAAGGCGAAGCAGCCGATCGAGAGTCAGCCGATCGTCGCATCGCCACCAGTGGGCGAAGTGCAGCCCGCGACGCCTCCCTCGATCAACCCTGGATACGCCGCGCCGGCCGCGCCGCCGCCCGCGCCTCCAGCGGCCGCGCCGCCGGTCGCGACCGAGCGTCCGGCGACGCCGCCAGCACAGGAGCCTCCGCCGACGCTGCAGACGACAACGAACCCGGAGGCGGCGGAGCAACGCACGCGGTCGGCGCTCGCGAACGCGACGCGCGACCTTGGACGCATCGACGTGGCCAGACTCAGCGCGGACGGGAAGGCGCAGTACGACATCGCCCGGCGCTTCGTCACCCAGGCGACCGAGGCGTTGAATGCGAAGAACTTCGAGTTCGCGCAGCAGCTCGCCGACAAAGCCGCAACGCTCGCGGCGTTACTGCAACGACGTTAGATCTCTAGCTCCACGCTTTCTTCAGCGCGTCCCACTGCGAGCGCATCGACGCCGCCACGGTGTCGGGCGAGGTGGGTGAAATGACGCGGGCGCGATCGGGAATGATGGCCTGCGTGACGAGCGCGTCGAGCTCCGTGCGCGCCGCGGCGCCGCGCGGACCGAGCTGCGAGATGCGCACCCAGCCTGCAATCGCGGCATCCCAGGCGCGCTCGATGTCTCCCGAGCCGCGAGCCGCCGCGGCAAGCCAGTACGACGCGACGGTGGCTCCGGCGTCGATCTTCAGCTCGTCTTCCATCCGCCGGACGATGCGCGATTGCAGGGACCGCGCGAGCCCGTCGACCGTGCCTTGGGCTTCCCGGTCGAGCGCGGTCGCCCACCAGTCGAGCAGGCGTTCGCGGCGCGCGGTCTGACGACGATCGAAGTGCGCGAGCGCCAGTTCGAACTGCTCGGCGGCGGCGCCTGCCATGCCGTCGAAGTACAGCGATTCGCCGAGGGCGATCACGAGCTCGACGCGATCGTCGGCCGAGAGCTGCGGCGACCGTACTTGCTTGAGCGCCTCGCGCGCGGCGTCGCGATCGTCGTCGTCGCTGTTCTGCCTGAAGCGTTCGAGGTACGCCCGCGCGAGCACGAGTTGCGCGGCGTCCGCGATCTCCGGCGTGGCGGCCGCGCGGCGGGCGGCGTCGATCGCGCCGTCGTACTCTGCGCTGTTATAGAGCTGTCTTGCGCGTGATAGAACGTCGCGGGGCCCCGCCGCGGCCGTGACCACCACAATCGATGCGACTGCGCAGCACCATGTCAGAGTTGTGTGCACGGGACGTCTCACTGGCAATGTAGATCCTCGCACGGGACGATGCAATGAGTCATCCGTGGCGTGTTTCTTGCTGCCTCGCGTCTTCTTCAGGAGGCGATACGTGAAAACGGTCGGAGTAGCAGTTTCAACGGTGTTGCTGTGTGCGGTTTTGGCCGCGCGGGCCGAAGCGCAAAGCGCCGGCGTCCGCGTCGGAGTCAGCGGCGATCCTGCGCAATTCTATTTCGGAGGCCATTACGAGAGCGCGCCTTTCGCCGAGCAATTACGCTTTCGGCCGAACTTGGAAATCGGCGTCGGCGACAATCACACGCTGGTGGCGGTGAATTTCGAGTTTGCGTACTACATGCCAGTTCAGCGCCGGAGCCCGTGGAGTTTCTACGTCGGCGCCGGGCCTGCGCTCGTCGTCGACCGCGTCAACAGCAACACCAATACTGGCGGTGGATTCAACATTCTCGTCGGTGCACAACACTCGCAGGGCTTCTTCGCGGAAGTGAAAGCCGGATTCGTCGATAGTCCCAGTTTCAAGTTTGGCGTTGGTTACACGTTTCGTCCGTGAGTGATGAACTTCCCACAGTTGGCAAGACTCGTCCAAACGAAGCTCATCCGAGGGTCACTCCTCGTGGCCGCCGTGTATTTGGCGGCGGCGAAACTGGGGCTCACGACGGCGTTCACGGCGCAGCAAGTCACGCTCGTGTGGCCGCCGACCGGTTTGTCGCTCGGCATCCTGATGCTGCTCGGCCCCGATCTCTGGCCAGGCCTGCTGCTCGGAGCGTTCGTGGCGAACCTCACGGCGCATCAGCCCGTCGCCGTCGCGCTTGCGGTCGCCGCGGGCAACACCCTGGAGGCAATGACCGGCGCGTGGCTGCTTCGGCGTTTCGTCGGGACGCCGTTGTCGCAAAGCTGGCAGCGGTCGCTGCTCGCCGTCGTCGTGTTCGGCGCGGTCGCGAGCACCATGATCAGCGCCACGATCGGCGTCATCAGCCTGTGCGTCGGCGGTCTGCAGGCATGGTCGTCCTTCTGGCCGATGTGGCGAACATGGTGGCTCGGCAACGCGGCGGGCGATCTCATCGTCGCGCCGGCGCTGCTCGCGTTCACGGCGCGTCCGCGCGATCTGAATGTCTTGCAGCGCGTCGAGATTGGCGCGCTCGTCGCGGGCCTGTCGGTCACGAGCGTCGTCGTCTTCGCGCGGCGCTTCGACAGCGCGGTCCACTACCCGCTCGAGTATCTGGTCTTCCCGTTCTTGATCTGGGCCGCGATCCGTTTCGGCATTGCGGGCGCGGCGTTCGCGAACCTGCTGACGGCGACGATCGCCATCTGGGGAACCGGTCGTGGCTTCGGTCCGTACGCGGCGGGCCAGGGCGACGAGCGGCTGATGCTGCTGCAAATCTTTCTGAGCGTCGTGTCGAGTTCAGGGCTGCTGCTCGGCGCCACCGTGTCGGATCGTGATGCCGCGAGAGTGCGGCGGGCCGGCATGCTCGAGGCGGCCCTGGACTGCATCATCTCGATGGATCAGATCGGCCGGATCATCGAGTTCAATCCTGCCGCCGAGCGCGCGTTCGGTTACACGCGCCCGCAGGCGATCGGCCAGGATTTCGCGGACCTAATCATCCCCGAGCATCTGCGCGAGTTCCATAGGCGCGCAATCATGCGCCACCATCGGCTCGGCGACCCCGGCCTTCTCGGACGGCGCTTTGAAACCGTCGCCGTGCGCGCCGACGGTCAGGAATTTCCGATTGAGCTCTCGATGAGCCGCGTGCCGACCGCCGGTCCGCCCATCTTCACGGCGTTCGTCCGCGACATCACCGAGCAAAAACGGATGGTGAAACAGCTCGCGTTCAGAGCCACGCATGACGGCCTCACGAACGTGCTGAACAATGCCGCGTTCATGGAACGGTTGACGCTCGCCGCGCGTCAGGCCAACGTCGGCGGGCGCCACGACATTGCTGTGCTGTTCGTCGACCTGAACAAGTTCAAGGCAATCAACGACCGCTTCGGCCACGTCGTGGGCGACCGACTGCTGGTCGCGATCGCGCGTCGGCTGCGTGCGGCCGTACGCCCGAACGATTCGGTCGGGCGGCTCGGCGGCGACGAGTTCGCCGTCCTGCTCGAACATGTGACAGATCAGTCGGACGTCGACGCCGTCGTGCACAGAGTGCAGCGGGCGATGGACGAGCCCTTCAACGTCGATGGCCATGAGATCAGCGCCTCAGCCAGCGTCGGCATCTCGCTCGCGTCGGAACACGGGCCGCGTCCGGAAGACCTGCTGCGCGCCGCCGACAACGCGATGTATGTCATCAAAACCGGCCGCGGGGCCACGTCGTCCTTACACGGCTGAGCTGCGAAAACTACACACCTCACGACCGCGGAAGAGTGACGCGCTGAGCATTTCTGCTGGCAAGCATCCTGCACCTGCCCCGTAAGGAGTCCACAAACGCATGGGTCAGGTGCTGTACGCGCCGCAGTTTGCCGGTCGTCCTTCGCGAACCGAGCATGCCGGAACAGTGGCGCGCGTCCTTGTCGTGGAGAGCGAACCGGCGACGCTCGCGGCCATCTCCCAAGCACTCCAGAGCGAAGGACATGCGACCGCCACGGCGTTCGACGCGCCAGGCGCTGTTGCCGTCGCGGAGCGGTTGGGCCCGTTCGACCTGCTGATTACCGACGTCGAGGCGACGGGCGGTGTTGAGCTCGCCGATGCGCTGCGGCGACGCGAGCCAGGCATGCAGGTCCTGTACGTGACCAGCTGCCGCGATGGTCGCCTTCCGGCGCTATTTGACGACGACGAAGTCATCGAGAGGCCGTTCAGCGAGAGCGAGCTCGTCGACGCGGTGTCTTCGCTGCTGTATTGGCGGAGGCCGCGGGGCACACGATGACGCACACCACGACGACAGGAATCATGCGACGGCTGGCCATTGCCGTCGCCGCACTGCTGTTCACCCTGACCATGCCTGCCCTCGCACGGGCCGAGGGATTCATCAGCCCGCTCATCGGATTCAATTTCGCCGGCGACGCCAACTGCCCAGACGTCCAGGGCTGTGAGAACAAACGGCTGAACTTCGGCGTCGGACTCGGCGCGATGAACGCCGTCCTCGGCTTCGAAGAAGAGTTCGCATACGCGCGCGATTTCTTCGGCACGACGCCGTTATTCAAGTCGAGCGTGTTCACCCTGATGTCCAACGTGATGGTCGTCCCGAAGGTCGGGCCAGTGCGACCGTACTTCCTCGTCGGGGCCGGTTTGATCAAGACCCACGTGGACTTCACGACGGCGACGCTGCTCTCGACGGACAACAACAGCTTCGGATGGGATATCGGCGGCGGCGTGATGATCACGGTGGTTCCGCACGTCGCGGTGCGCGGCGACATCCGCTACTTCCATTCATTCCAGGATCTTGGCTTCGTGGGGTTCACGTTGAACGGGTCGAAGCTCGATTTCGGACGCGCGGCCGCCGCGCTGACCTTCACGTTCTAGTCGGGCGTGCGGACGGTGGCTTTTCGGACGCTTCTCAAGGCCGGGCTCGTCGCAGCCGCCGCCCTCCTGGCGTCCGGCCTCTGGTGGTGGCACGGGCTCCTCGCCGATCTCCCCAATGACGCCGCCATCCGCCATATCGGCGAGTCCGCGCAGTCGACGATCGTCTTCGACGAAAGCGATCAGCCGGCGACGACGTTGTCGACCGAAGAGCGGATCGACGTCCCCCTGGCGCAAGTGTCCCCGTCGTTTCTGAAAGCGCTCATCGCGGTCGAAGACCAGCGGTTCTATTCGCATGGCGCTATCGACCCGCCGCGCATTGCCGCCGCGGCATTCGCCAACATCACACGAGGACGCGCCGCGCAAGGCGCGAGCACGTTGACGCAGCAGCTCGCGCGCGCCAGCTTCCTGACACCGCAGAAGACGGTTCGGCGCAAGCTTCAGGAAGTGATCCTGGCGACGCGCATCGAGCGTCAGTACACGAAGCCGCAGATTCTCGAGCTGTACGCCAACAAGGTGTACTTCGGCAGCGGCCTATGGGGCGTGGAGGCGGCGGCGCTGGGCTACTTCGGCAAGCACGCGTCGGCGCTGTCGCTCGCCGAAGCCGCGACGCTGGCGGGTCTCGTGCAGTCGCCGTCGACGTACGCCCCGACGTCAGATCCTGCCAAGGCGATCCGGCGCCGCGGCACCGTGCTGAAGATGATGCTCGACTCCGGAGTCATCGACAAGCAGGCGTACGCGGGGGCGAACCGCGAACCGCTGAAGCTCGAAGATGCGCTGTCGCGCCGGCCCGCGCACGGCGAGTATTTCTTCGAGGCGATCCGGAAGGGGCTCGTCGATCAGTACGGCACGGAAGCGGTCTACCGCGGGGGACTGCGCGTCTATTCCACGCTCGATCCGAAGATGCAGGCTGCCGCCGAGGCCGCCGTGGCGTCGTCGCTGCAGGCGCTCGAGGAGCGGCGCGCGAAGACGATGGCCAAGCAAACCAAGGACGGCGACAGTGGACCGCTCCAGGCCGCGCTGATCGCCATCGATCCGAAAACGGGCTACGTACGCGCGCTCGTCGGCGGCCGCAACTTCACCGAAAGCCGTTTCGATCGCGCGCTCCAGGCGTATCGCCAGCCTGGGTCTGCGTTCAAGCCCTTTGTCTACGCCGCCGCGTTGGAACAGGGCTACACGGGCGCGACGATCATCGATCATCTCGACAAACCCTTGCCGACGCTGCAAGGCGCATGGCTGCCAGACGACGGCCACGTCGAGGGGAATTCGATCGACGTCAGGAACGCCCTGCGCGTGTCCAGCAATCGGGCGGCAATTCAGGTGATGGACGACATCGGGATTCAGCGCGTCGTCCGGTACGCGCAAGCGTTCGGTCTCGATCGGCTCCCGGCGGTGCCGTCGCTCGCGCTCGGGTCGGGCGAGGTGACGCTCGCATCGCTGACGTCTGCGTACGCGGCGTTCGCCAATGGAGGGTACGTCCGCAAGCCGACGCTCCTGCGCCACGTCGAGTACGGCGACGGCGAAGCGCTCATGCAATGGGAGGACGCGCCGGCGCGCGCTATCGACGAGACGACCGCCTTCCTCATGAGCGACATGCTCGCGGACGTCGTCAACTCGGGGACCGGCGCCCAAGCCCGTACGCTGGGTTTCCGTCTCCCGGCTGCCGGGAAGACGGGGACGACCAACAACTACAACGACGCCTGGTTCATCGGATACACCCCCACGCTCGTCGTCGGCGTGTGGGTGGGGTTCGACACACCGCACACGATTCTGCGGGATGGATTTGCGTCGAGCGTCGCGGTGCCGCTGTGGGCGAAGTTCATGGCCGACGCCACGCGCGGCGACAAGCCCGAATGGTTCCGCGTGCCCGCGAACATCGTCGTCGCGGAGATTTGTCCGGTGTCAGGGCGCTTGGCGACTACGAGCTGCGACGAGCATCATCGCCAGTACTTCGTCGACGGTACGCAACCGGTCGACTACTGCAGCGTTCACAACCCTGGGCTGTTCAAGCGGATTTTCGGCCTCGTGTCGGTGAAGCCCGTCGAGCCCGCTCCGATAGAAGTCGCGCCGCCGGCGACCAGCGCAGAGCCCGTGAGGACTGTGAAGGAAGATGCCAAGAAGGAGCCCGAAGCTCCCCCAAAGAAGCGCGGTTTCTGGTCGCGCATCTTTGGCAAGAGCTCCGGGAAGTGATTTCCCGGAGCGTTCAACGCTCCAGGGCTACGCGTGGTCGCTGTGGCTGTGGGAAACGACGTTCTCTTCAGCCGTCTGCTCTTGCTGTTCCATCGGCGGCGGCTGCTGGTCCAACGCCTCGTGACGACGGTGGCTCGCTGAACCACCCTTACGTCCCGCTTCCCTCGCCTCGTCAACTGTCCACTCGTGAGCTCGGCCTTTCGCGTGCGCGGCCTTGCCGCCCTTGCTCGCGATGCGCCGCTGTTTTTCCGGATCCATTGAAGCAAACCCACGATCCTGTTTCGCCACGGTTCCTCCCCCTCTGATTACGTCCCTGTCGTGTTGTGATGCAGAAAAAGCGCCAGCTTCTGAGGGGGGCGGGAAGCTCGGCTTCCCGCCCAGTTGGCAAGTGTTGGTCCCTGTTCGTTCGATCCGTGGCTTCGAGTGACCGTTAAGCGAGCACCCGAATGACCACACGGCGGTTCTGGGCACGGCCATCCTTCGTCTTGTTCGAGGCGACCGGCTTCTCCGAGCCGTAGCTGATGACGTTGATCTTGTGCAACGGGATCTGGTACTGCTCGTACAGGTACTTCTTCACCGCTTCGGCGCGCTCCATTCCGATCTTCTGGTTGATCTCTTTGCCGCCGACGTTGTCGGTGTGGCCTTCGATCTCGAAGTAGGCGCCGTTCGGATCGGCCATCAGCTTCTGGATTACTTCGTCGAGCTTCGCCTTGGCCTCGTCTGGCAGCTGCGTTTTGCCGAACTTGAACTGCCCTTCGTCTTCACTCAGGACGACGGTGTAGACCAGCCGCTTCGACGCTTTGTCGAGCGCGTCGGTCTTGTCGCCGACTTCATTGGCACGCGCGCGCGCAGCCCCGGCTGCGGAGTTCGCGGTGTTGGCCGCCGTCTGCGCCTGTCCGGCGGCGGCGTTGGCGGCCTGCGCCTTCTGATCGACGTCGCCAATGGCCGCCTCGTTCTTCTTCGTCCGCTCCTGTGTTTCCTCCACGGACGTCGCGAGGTTGTCCACCTTGCCGTTCACTTCACCGACCCGATTCCTCACGAACCCTTTTGTAGCGCACGCCGGAAGACCTACGGCAACGAGACCGGCAAGCGTGACTGCTGACATCCACTTCGACATACGTTTCCTCCTGAATTAGAGATTTAGGACCGTCCGCTCGCGCGCGGTCCCGCCATGTAGCCGCTTCGAGTGCGAACCACCAAGTTGTTTGCCTCACGCACGCGCACGAGCAACGGATGCCAGCCCGCGGGCGCCCCCGATTCGAACGTCATCACGTACTGATGGCGCAGTTCCGTGACGATCTGCTTCACCGCCGACGCCCGTTCGATCGGCGTCGTGCTGACGAAAGAGGCGCCGCCCGTCCAGCGCGAGAGGTCGTCGAGCGTGCCGCGGCTCGGCGTCAGCGCGCCGCTCTCGCTGAGCACTTCCTCTTGACGATCGAGCGCGGACGACACGACGAAGCTGTAGACGGGGACGTCGATGGCACTCGCCGTGGCCGAGACGTCAGTCGCGTCGAGCTTGCTGCGATTGTCGAGACCGTCGGTGATCACGATGATGGCGCGGCGGGCGCCGCCCTCGGCCTCGAGGCGCTTGCTAGTCTCGGCGATCGCGTCGAACATCGCCGTCGATCCCCACGGCTGCACTTTGCCGAGCGCATCGACGACCTTCGACGGCGAGGTCGTGAATGACTGGACGACGCGCAGCTGATTGTCGAACGCAAACAGGGCGATGTGATCGCTGGCCTTCTCGAGTTCCCCGGCGATCTTCGCCACGGCGTCGCGGGCGCTGTCCCACTTGCCGCTGATGTGCATGCTGCCGCTCGTGTCGAGCAGCACGGCGACGCTCACAGCGGACGAATCGGATCGGAAGTCCGAGATCTCGCGAGGCCGGCCGGCATCGAACAGTTCGAAGTTCTTGCGCGACAGCCCCGTGACCGGACGGCCTTTCTGGTCCTTGACGACGACGCTGACCGACACCAGATCGACACCCGACTTGAACGTCAGGCCTGGCTGCGGCGGCGTGTCTTGGCCGTTTTGTGGTGCTGGAACGGCTCCGGTGATGGCGCTAGCGAGCGCGAAAACCAGAGCGAGGGGAGCGAGCCGCGTCACGCCAGGCATACTGTTCAACTCTCTTGCCAGCGCAAAACGCCCCGTCAACTCATCGAAAAGGGCTCAACCGTGCTTATTGCCGTGTAACTTATGCGGCCACCATGTAATTGCTCTCTACTTCGGACTTTGCCCCTGGACGGGGCTTTCGAGGCGGGTTTTGACGGCTCGGAGGTTCTCTTCGAGGCTGTTTCTGGCGCGGCGCTCGACGACCGACCGCCGGATCCGGGCGAATGAGCCCCGGAGGGCGCTCGCGCGGGAGCGGTTTGCGTAAAAGAGGTAGAAGGAGCTGGGATCGCGGACGCTGTCGCTCGCGACGACCAGCGCCACCGAGGCATCGAAGTAACGGCTGGAATACACGTCGCGGGTGCTGGCGACGTACTCGCGTGGGTTTGTGGTAACCAGCGTGACATGCGTGACGGAAATGAACGGGGCAATTCCGAACTTCTCTTTCGACCAATAGAGGAAATCTTCTGCCCCTGGGATGCGGCCGGAGGGGTACGACGTGAGGTGCGCAGAAAGACCCGGCAGGACGGAATCGAAGTACGGCGAGCTCTTCAGTAAGCCCAGAAAGTCTTCGACCGGCTTGATTGGCGCCTTGTCGTCGTCGTATTCGGTGATGCGGCCGGGGCCGCCGGACGTGTACGAGCGCACGTTGTCGAGTAGGACCTGCTTGAACAGCTGTGCGGCGCGCGCGTCTGCGCCGGGGCGCTGCCAATCGGCCTCCGATGCGATGCGCCGGATGACGTCGGCGGGCAGCCGGATGTCGCACTCGCCCACGCGGCAGTCGCGAAGATCGAAGTCGTCGGACGTGATGCTGAGGCCGTCCAGATCCGAGAGCTGCGGCGGATTTCCGAAGCGGCCGATCTGCAGCACGCTCGGGTTCTTCTTGAACCGGACGATGTCGCGGTAGGCGTCGGCAAATCGATCCTTGCTCGCGCGAATTCGAACGCCACCGACCGCCGCGACCTCGGCGGCTGCCGTCGCCGGCAGCGCGTGTTTGACGACTTTTCCGCGCTCGAGGTCTTCGAGATCGTCGGGCGAGAACTTCAGATCGCGGACGAGAACGGCGCGGAGCTGGGGCTGGAGATCGGAGCCGTCGGGGCGCGCCGCCAACAACGCGGCGCCAAGGGCGAGGAGCGCAACGACGAGGACGGCGGCGCGGACTCTACTTCGATTCGACGGAGTCCTTCCCATCGATTGGAGCACCCGTGCCGGACGATCCCATGAAGAGACGGCGTCCGTCTTTGAGAATCAGATCCCGTCCGTTCGCGCGGTTGGCGCCGTTTTTCGCGCGGTAGCCTTCGACGGTAATCTCCATGCCCGCCTTCACGGCCTCGCGCGTGAAACCGCGCCGGAACAGCGTGTTGGGCGTACCGCCTTCGACCATCCACTCGGTGACGGAGCCGTCGGCATTCTTGACGTCGATGTGAATCCACGAGTGCGGGTTGATCCACTCCATCTTCGTGATCGTGCCGTGCAGCGTCACGGGCGCGTTCGCGTCGAACTCCGCGGCGAACGAGTGATGCGCGGAGGCGACACTGGCGGCGCCGGCGAAAAACGCGGCGGCGGCCGACGCGACGATCAAGGCCTTGTTCATTCCGACACTCCTGCTTTGCTCGCGTTTTTCGCGGCGGCCTTGTCCGCGTCGCGTGCCTCTTCGAGGATGTTGTGAAGCCCGTAGTTCCCTTCGTGGCAGGCGTACTCGTACAAGTCGCCTTCGCTCGTTCGCATGTGAAGTTCAATCGTCCACGGCCTCGCCCAGGTCGTCGGGTCGTCGACGGTCACGCGGTACTCGACGGTGTTCTTGCCGGAGCGCGTGAACCGCTCGACCATGTGCAGCGTCGCGCCCGAGCCGCGGTAGTTCGTCTTGTCGCTGAAGTTCGCCGTCTCGACGACGAGCGTGTTGCCCTCCCAATGCCCCCGCGAGTCGCCGAACCACTGGTGGATCTTCGGCGAGAGCGGCGCCCGGCCGTCGAGCGGGATGATGCGGGTGTCGTGGACCATCTCGTGCGTGATCGCCACGTAGCCGGGGCCCTGCACGACGCGAATGTTGTTGTTGTAGAGGGTCGGGAGGATCCCCGACGGCAGGCCCATCGTGATGCAGCGTTCGAGCGTGCTGCGCTGCTCGGGGCCATCGGTGCCGCCGTTGCGGCCGCCGGACTGACGCAACGCCTGCCGACGCTGTGCCTCGGGCGTCAGCGGTGGAACGCGGCCATCCGCGGGGTCGACGATGAGCGACGTCCGGCGATCTTCGTCGACCTTCCGTCCAGGATCCGTCATGTACGGCGCGTGCACGAGAGTAGCGGGCACAGTTTCGTCCGGCGGCGCGTCCAGCCGTTTCGCGGCATTGGCTTCGAGCCGCGCCACCTCTTCGTCGGTGAGGAACTGGCGGTCGCCAAAGTTCGCTGGACGCTCGAGCGGGGTGATGGTCTTGTAGTCCCACACGCCCTGGAGGTCGGGATCGCCCCACGGCGTCTTCACTGCGTACGCCTTGGCGGCTGCGGGCTTCGCAGCAGGCTTGGCTGCCGGTGCGGCCTGCGCGTGCAGCGAAACGAAGGCAGACGCGGCGCCAATCGACATCAGCCCGGCGACCATCGCAACTCGTGCCTTCATAGACGTCTCCTCAGCCTCCATACTTTAGCCCAAACTGCTTAGAATGAGCCGGGAGGCGCCATGCGAAACCGACGAGTGCTTCTGCTTCTGGCCGCGGGAGTGTTCGCAGCGATCGGACAACTCTCCGCGCAGAGCACAACCGCCAAAAAGAATTCATATAGAGCGCCGAGGACGTCGTGGGGCGCGCCCGACATCCATGGCGACTACACCAACAAGGACGAGGCGAACACGCCGCTCGAGCGGCCGGCACAGCTCGCAGGCAAAGAGGCTGGCGCCTTCGGTGAGGCCGAGCTGGCGCAGCTCGCAAAAGAACGTGCGGCGCAGGCGCAGCAGATTGCGAGCGGCATCGGCGGCGCCGAAACGGGCGCCGGCCCGACGCATTGGTACGACCATCTGAGCGCAAAAGGCAGTCGTCCTTGGTTTGTCGTCGATCCGCCGGATGGCCACCTGCCGCCGATGACGCCGCAGGCGCAGCGTCGCGAGGCGGCCGTCGCGCTGCTGAACGACGCTCGCGATGGCGAGGGACGCGCCGACTCTCCTGGCGACCGCAGCATGTACGACCGCTGCATCACGCGCGGGTTGCCGGGTTCGATGATGCCCGCCATCTACGGCAACGCGTACCAGATCGTCCAGACGGCCGACGCCATCGCGATTCGCTACGAGATGATCCACGAGACGCGGATTATTCCGCTCGACGGCCGGCCCCACGCGCGGCCCGGCATCCGGCTGCTGATGGGAGACGCGCGCGGCCGGTTCGACGGCGACACCCTCGTCGTCGAGACGACGAATTTCACCAACCGGACCCACTTTGGCTACAACAACCGCTACAACTCGGAGAAAGAGAAGATCGTCGAGCGATTCACACCGATCGGGCCTGGCAAGCTGAATTGGGAAGTGACCATCGATGATCCCGACGTCTGGACGCGTCCTTGGACATTCGCGATGACGCTCACGAAGGACGATAGCCAGCCGATCTTCGAATATGCGTGCCACGAAGGGAATTACGGCTTGCGCGACATCCTCAGCGGGGCGCGCGCAGAAGACTCGAGCAAATAGAGTTCTCGGATGACCAAGCACTCTATGTAATCCCAATGAGCACCCTGTCCAATCGCATTGAGCACCTTATCTGATCGCATGAAGCACCCTCTCTGCTCGCTGCCCGTGCGAGCGATGCTCGCCACTCTTCTTCTTCTCGCACAGGCCGCAGCGGCTCAGCCGCCTCCGTCGGCGCGAGCGGCTGTCGAACGAGCATTGCCTGTGCTCGAACGATCGGCCGAGACCTTCGTCAAGGAGCGGAGTTGCGTGTCGTGCCACCACAACATCCTTCCGATCCTGACGTTTCGTCTCGCCGCAAGCCGCGGCTTCGCGATCGAGGCGCCGACGTTGCGCGAGATCGAGCGAAAGACGTTTCGCGAGCTCACGAACGCGCGAGCGTTCGACGACGCCGTGCAGGGACTCGCGGTCAGCGATCCGACGCCGAACGACAGCTGGCTGTTGATTGCCGCGCAAACCGCCGGACTCGCACCCGACCTGACAAACGCCGTGTACGCGAAGCGCATTGCGAGCTGGCAGCATGACGGCCACTGGACGACGTCGGATTTTCGTCCGCCACATTCGAGCAGCCTTTTCACCGCGACCGCGACCGCCGTGCGCGCGATCGATGCGTACCTCCCGCCGGAGCTGACGGATGTTCGTGAAGCCGTCCTTGCGAGCGCGCGACGGTGGCTGACGGCCACGGCACCGGCGTCGACCGAAGACGCGACGTTCCGTCTGCTTGGGCTCGTCTGGTCGAAGGCTCCGGCAGCTGAAATCAAGTCGGCGGCACACGACCTGCGAAAACGACAAGGGCCGCGCGGCGGCTGGCCGCAACTCGCGGGCTATCCGCCGGACGCATACTCAACGGGTGAGGCGGTGTACGCGCTTCACGAGGCAGGCGCGGGTGACGACGCGGCCTGGCAGCGAGGCATTCAGTTTCTTCGGTCGACGCAGGCCGCCGACGGCTCATGGCACGTGCGAACCCGCATGGTCTCGCCGGCGGACGTGAGCCCTCCGTACTTCACGACGGGCTTTCCGTACCAAAAGGACGAGTACCTGTCCTACGCCGCGAGTTGTTGGGCAACGATGGCGCTGCTGACCGCGCTGCCGGCAGCCAGCACGGCGAAGCCGGCTGCACCGGTGACCTCTGTCGAATTCCCGTCGGGCCCGCTGTTCCGTACGGCGTTGTTTGGTACGGAAACACAACTCGAATCGTGGGCACGAGTCGACGCCAACACGACGACGGGGAACGGTACGTCGGTGCTGATGGCCGCCGCAGACAGCGCCAACAAAGCGAAGCTGCTGCTGGCGAACGGCGCCCACGCAAAGTACCGCGCGCCGTCGGGCCACGACGCGGCGACCGTCGCCGCGTCATACCGTGGGAGCGCGGCGTCGATCACGCTGCTGCTCGACGCAGGCGCGGATGCGGAACCGTCCGCGGAAGTGAAGACGAAATACTCACCGCTGCTGCTCGCCTCCATGTCCGGCGATCTCGAGACAGTGTCGCTTCTGCTCTCGCGCGGAGCCAGCGCCAACCCGCGGCCGAATCCGTCCGGCGATTCACCGATCGCGCAAGCCATCACGTTCGGTCATGCCGACGTCGTCCGCGCGCTGATAAAGGCAGGCGCGAAAACCGATCTCGTCGAGCGGACCGGCGTCAACCTGCTGCACTGGGCAACCATCACGAATCGCGCCCAAGTGATCCCAGAGTTGGCCAAGGCGGGCGTCGACATCGACGCCATCGACGAACACGGGTTTACGCCGTTGATGTACGCCGCCACGATCGACTTCGGCGACGCCGTCACGCTTCGTGCGCTGCTTGCCGCCGGCGCAGACCGGCGAATCAAGAACGAGGCGGGCAGGACGCCGCTGCAACAGGCGCAGCGGCTTGGATATGCGCAGCTCGCTCAGGCGCTTCAGTAGCGCCCGATAGTGTCTATGGACAATTCCCTGCGATAGGACGCCAGCCTTCCACGTCGATCATGGGCTGGTTGGTCATCGACGCGGGAGGCAGCGTCGCGCTTCCCGGCCCCCCGCTCGGCCCAACTCGAACGCCGCCTCCGAGCCCCACGCCGCCCGGCGTGTACTGCCCCTTCTTCATGACGCCGGTGATTGCGATCATTGACCCCTGATGCGCTTTGATCTCCGCCAACAGCGTCTTCGGTCCGTTCATCCGGATATGCATGCCCTCAGGAATCTCGAGGTTGCTGGTGGCTTCGTCGGCGGTACGCGGTCCGACGGTGAAGAGGTAGTTGCGCGCGCATCCGGGAATCGACACCCGAACCGAGTTCTTCGGCACGGGCTTGGGTTCCTGGGCGGACGCCACGGATGTGATGAGCGTGAGGAGAGCCAACGACGGCAGGATGCGCATACAGGTATTTATCGCACACAGGTGGAACGGATATCGTGACGAGTTGATGACCACGGAGTCCTTGCCGGTCTACACGATTGGCCATTCCAACCGTCCCATCGATGAGTTCGTCGCGCTGCTCACACAGAATGGCGTCACGCGCCTCGTCGACATCAGGAAGATGCCGAGGTCGCGGCACAACCCGCAGTTCGAAAGCGAGGCATTGAAGCGCGTGCTCGACGACGCGTCGATCGACTACGTCCACGAACCTCTGCTCGGGGGATTGCGGCGGGCGCGAAAAGACTCCGTCAATGACGGGTGGCGCAACACGTCGTTTCGAGGCTTTGCCGACTACATGTCGACCGACGAGTTCAAGCGCGGGCTCGACGCGCTGCTCTATCGTGCCGCGCAGGCGACGACGGCAATCATGTGTGCAGAGGCAGTTCCGTGGCGCTGCCATCGGACGCTCGTCGCAGACGCGCTCAAAGCAGCCGGCCGCCGCGTGTTTCACATCGTCGGGAGCGGAGCGCCGTCGGCGCACAAGTACACGCCGTTTCTACGGCGCCATCATGGCGAGCTGACGTACCCAGCCAGCGCGGTCACCGCTGACTGACTTGCATCGTCTGATCCATCGACAGCGTCGGCCAGTTCTGCTTGTCGGCATCTTGCGGCGAGGCCGTCGCCGTGAAGCCCTGGCTGCCGTCGACTTGCACGGTGAAGACGTAGCCGCGGCGATTGGCGCCGCCGGTCAGCAGCTTGTCCTGCTCGAGTTCGTCGAGCGTGCCGTACGTCGAATGCGTGACGAAGTATTGCCGTTCGGCCTGACCGATCGCGAGCAGCTCGCTCTTGATGCCGACGACGTCGATTTGCTGCTGTGGCGGCGCGGATTGGCTGGTGCAGGCGACGAACATCGTTTGTGCGGCAAGTGCGGCGGCGATCGTGAAACTGCGCATCGTCATTGCGCCCTCTCCTCTGCTCTCGACCCGCTCAGGGCGTTGATCAGCCCGTGATTCCCCTCGTGGCACGCGTACTCGAACATGCCGTACTCGGGCGTCCGCGTCAGCGGGAACGCTACCGTCCACGGGCCTGCCCACGTCCGCGGATCGTCGACGGTCGCTTCATATCGAATTTGATCTTTCGACACTCGCGTGAACCGCTCGACAAGTCGCATCGCCGTGCTGTTGGGCGTCCCTCCGCCGCTCAGCCCCGCGCCGATTCGGTCGGTGAAGTTCGTCGTCTCGACGATCAGCGTGTCGCCTTCCCAACGGGCGCGGGCGTCTCCCATATAGAGCGGAATCTTCGGCGAGACGTGCGGACGCCGATCGATGGGGATGATGCGGAAGTCATGGACCATCTCGTAGCGAATCCCGACGTAGCCCGGTCCTTGCGTGATGTCGATGCCGCTGTTGTAAAGGACCGGCAGCGTGGACCCGAGCGCGCCTCGCGAGATGCAGCGCTCCCAATAAGTGAAGTCCTCGGGTCCGTTCAGCGCGGCGCCGCCGAGTGTGCCTCTGGGAGCTCGCGCCGTGCGCGCCTGGCCCTCAGCCGTCAGCGCCGGCATTCGGCCGTCCGGCGGATCGACGATGAGCGACGTCTGCGACTGCGACGTGCCCCACTCGACCCACCATCCCGGAGCACCGGTGGCGCCTCCGGCGCCGTCGTTCGCCATCCGCACGATCTGTTCCTGCTCGCGCTTTTCGAGCGCCGCGTGTTCTTCCGCCGTCATGAACAGCCGCGTCCCGTATTGCGGCGCGCGCTGGACCGGCACGCGCACCATGTCGATGTCCGGCCACACGCCGTTGAGATCTGGATCGCCCCACGGCGTCCTCGGCACGACGTAGCCGGCCTGTTTCGGCGCGACCTGTTCGGCCGCCGCGATCGCCTTCAGGCCCACCGTCGGCATCGCCTTCATGAACGCTTCGACGGCGTGCATCTGCCCGCCGTACACCTTGAACGCTTCCCATGCGCGAAGAGTCGCGCTGCTGTTGCGGATCGAACCGGGGCCGAAGTCTTCGTCGAGCCACACGACGCCAGTGTCTTCGTCGAACGCGAGCAGCCGATACGTGAAACCTGAAAGCGTCGGGACGCCCTGCGTCTTGATTCGATCGCAGCCCGGCAGAAACGAGCAGCCGGGCCCCGCCATCAGTCGTCCGTTTTCGAACCGGTACGCGTCGGTGCCGAACGGGACGTCGACGGTGACGAAGCTTCCGGCCTTCAGCCCCGCCGGATAGAGCTCGCCGATCGTGATTGCCTGCGCGCGAGGCGTCCGCGCCGCCATGGGCACGAGCGCGCCCATCGGGCTCGCCTTCTTCTCGAGGCTGTCCACGTCGAACAGCACGCCTTCGGTGCGATTGTGCGCGACGAGGGTCTCGAGCTGGACGATCTTGCGGTCCACCACTTTCGCAGCGGCCGCGACCATCGCCGGCCCGCCGTTCACGTCCACGATCGCCATCGTTCCCGCCACGCCGAGCCGGACGTCGAGGACGTCGAGACGGTACGGCCGAAGCTTCGTCGCTTCCTTCCAGAGGCCATCGCCGGACCTGGTGTCGATCGCGTCTTGGATGTACCTGAAGCCCGGCGCAAACGCGGCATTCGGCTGATGCGCGACGAACGCGTCGAGGTACTGCGTGACGATGCTTCGCAGACACGCTCGGTCACAATCGAGCGCAGATGCCGACGCCGCGTGGCACGCGAGGAGGAGCACCGCGATCGAAAGGCGTGGTCGAAGTCTCATGGCGCGCCAGTGTAGCAGGCCGCACGCGCACCGTAAGCCCTTACCTTTCGCGTAACGCTCCCGCACTCCGTCAGCGCCAAACGTGGAGCAAATCACACCTTAACCGTTGGTCCTTCGATTGCTATCTTCCGGGCTCGTGATAACACGGACTCTCAAATCGTTCATAGCCCTTGGTGTCTTCGCTGCTCTCATTTTTTCTTTTGCTCCGTCCTCTTTCGCCCAGGCCACCGACGACGACGCGGCGTTGCAGCCGGCTGAACCCGACTACCGCGTCATCAACCTGCCGACGACGCTGCGGCTGCCGCTCTACAAATCGAGTTTCGAGCTGACGCATCGGTTCAACGGCAACCTGCGGCACGGCGATCTTGGCGATCAGGCCAGCAGCCTGTTCGGCATCGACGAAGGCGCCGTCGTCGGCTTCGAGTACCGCTTCGCACCGATCCGGCATGTGCAGCTCGTCGCGTACCGCACCGGGTTCGACAGGACGATTCAGTTTTACGCGAAGTGGGACGCGCTGCATCAGGGCGGGGGCCTGCCCGTTTCAGTGTCGCCGATGCTGTCGATCGAAGGCGGCAACAACTTCCGCGATCGCTACGCGCCGTCGGTCGGCGCGACGATCTCGCGGCAAATCGACGACGTCGCCGCGGTATACCTCGTGCCGATGTGGTCGAACAACGTCTCTCCCCTGCTGAACCAGTTGCTCGGGGATAAACGGAACACGTTCTACCTCGGAATCGGCGGACGTCTCCGCATCCGGCCGACCGTCTATGTCTCTGCCGAAGTGTCGCCGCGGCTCGCCGGCTTCGCGCCGAACACGGCGGAGTACGGCTTCGCGATCGAAAAGCGCGCCGGCGCCCACGTCTTCCAGTTGAACTTCACGAACAGCTCGTTGACGACGTTCGCGCAAACCGCGGCTGGCGGCCAGGTGGAGGATCTGCAAATGGGCTTCAACCTCACACGGAAGTTCTTCTAACCCATCAAAGGAGTGACACAGCACATGAAACGACTCTCGATCGTGGCTCTCGGCATCCTCCTGGCATCGGGCTGCTCGTCGAGCAACTCGTCTCCCTCGACTACCTCTGGGCCTACGACGACACGTTTCACCGCGGACCTCAAGCCGGCGAATGAGTCGCCTGCCATCACCAACTCCGAGTCGTCAGGTAGCGGGAGCGTGCAGATCGACCTCACGCAAACCAAGGATGCGGCGGGCAACGTCTCGACGTCCACGGTGAACTTCACTGCCAACATGACAAGCTTCCCGTCGAGCACGGTCGTGAACATCGCGCATATTCATACGGGTGCCGCAGGCGTGAACGGCGGGATTGTCGTGAACACCACGATCAACCCCGGCGAAGTGGTGCTGACGAGCGGCACCGGCACATTCACGCGCGTCGGGATTACCCTCGCCAACGATCTGGCAGCGCAAATCCTCGCGAACCCGGCCGGGTTCTACTTCAACATCCACACGGCCGCGAATCCTGGGGGCGTGATGCGCGGACAGTTGGTGAAACAATAGAGGAAGGGAGACCTCTCCACCACAGAGGACATGGAGGACACCGAGGAATGAAAAATCACAAGAAACACTCTTTCTCTGCGTCCTCTGTGGTGGCGTGCTTTCTCTGCGTCCTCTTTTGCGCGATTCTTTCTGCGCAAACCAAAACCTGGACGCTCCCCGAGGGCGCCGCGAACGAGAAGAGTCCCCTCGCCAGTGCACCCGACGTGCTCAAGAAGGGCGAGTCGCTCTACAAATCGAATTGCGCCGGCTGTCACGGGCAGGCAGGGCTCGGCGACGGGCCGAACGTGGACAAGAAAGATCGCGCACATCGTCCCGCGAACCTGACCATCTCACGCAATCCCGACGGCGTCGTGTTCTACAAAATTTGGAACGGACGCAAAGATCCCGACATGCCGGCATTCAAGAGCCGCATGACCAAAGACGAAACATGGGCCGTCGTCGCGTACGTTGTCTCGCTGCGTCCTTGACGCAGTTTCCTTCCGACGCCGGATGAGCTGACCCCCACCGATACCAAACGTCCGCCATGACGCTTTTATGACGGGCCGGTATTGCATAGGCCGAGAGTAATATCAGGGGGAACATGACGCGTTCGATCGCGCGGCTCGCCGTGCTCGCCTCGTTTGTCTCCTTGCTCCCGTCGACAGTGCTCGCGTCACTCGGAGGGACCGTGTCGACCGTCGAGACCGATCGCGTGCGAATGAACAGCGCGCTTGTCGGCATCGAGCTGAAAGGATCGTACACGGTCCAGAGCATTCAATCGCCGACCGGTATCACGATTCGCCAGTACTACACGGCAAACGGCCGCGTGTTTGGCGTCGCGTGGGAAGGGCCGTGGCAACCCGACCTCAGGCAACTGTTCGGCGATTACTTCGACCGCTACCGGCAAGGCGTTCAGCGTGCCCGCACGACGCGAGCCGCGCGCGGCCGCGTCGCGATCGACGACGGCGCATTCGTCGTGAAGATCGGCGGTCATCTTCATGCGATTGCCGGCATCGCGTACGTCCCGCAACTTCTGCCGGTCGGCGTCGACGCTGCGGTCGTCAGGTAACCGGTGCCTCGTCTGCTTATCGTCGGCGCGCTGCTCCTGATCGCACAGGTGTCGTCCAAGCAGTGCGACTCGAACTCCACCGGCAATGCCGTGCCCGTCGTCGTCAACGGCGGGCCGACGAATAATGCCTTCAACCAGCCCTTTGTCAGCGTGACCGTGTGCGTACCGGGCTCGTCGACCTGCCAGACGATTGACGGCATCTTGCTGGATACCGGTTCGGAAGGCCTTCGCATCGTCTCGAGCGCACTGCGGATTCCGCTTCCGCAGCAAGCCAACGCCGCGGGCCCGGTCGTCGAGTGTCTGCCATTTCTCGACAGCGTCACCTGGGGCCCGGTCGTCACCGCCGACGTCAAGCTCGCCGCGGAACAAGCGGCCGGCATTCCCATTCAGGTCATCGGCACGGATAAGTTCGCGTCGATCCCGAGCGCGTGTTCGAATCAAGGTACGCCTCAGGAAACCACCGACGATCTGTTTGCCAACGGCATCCTCGGTATCGGACTGGGCATCCACGACTGCGGCATCGGCTGCGCGTCCGTCGGCGCGTCGAACCCGGGCCTGTACTACGCGTGCCCATCGAACGGGACCTGTCAGATTACGGCGCAGCCCGTGGCGAATCAGGTGGTCAGTCCCGTCGCGCAGTTCGCCGCCGACAACAACGGGTTCGTCGTTCGTCTACCTGGCGTCGCGGTCGGTGGACAATCGAGCGTGTCCGGCGTGCTCGTGTTCGGCATCGGCACGCAGTCGAACAACGGGCTCGAGGACGCGCGCGTGTTCACGACAGACGCGGTCGGAAACATTCGGACGACATTCAACAACCAAACGTACCCGGCCTTCCTCGACTCTGGATCGAACGGGATCTTTTTTCTCAACAGCGCGACCACCGGCCTGCCGCTGTGCAGGCACAGCATCGGTTTCTACTGTCCGCCCTCGATTGTGACTCTTTCGGCAACGCAGACCGGTAACAACCGGAACACCGCCGTCATCTCCTTCGGGGCCGGGAACGTCGACGTCGTCAATGCGACGTTCTCTGCGATGGGCGATGCGACGGGAGAAAACCCGGGTGGATTCGACTGGGGATTGCCGTTCTTCTACGGGCGCAGCGTGTACGTCGCCATCGTGGGCCGATCCACTCCCGGTGGAACCGGACCGTATTGGGCTTTTTGAACTTAGAAGTTAGAACTCAGAACTTCTAAGTTCATCTCTTCGCAACGACGACTTTGTCCTCGAGGGCCAGCACGCCGTTGATGAAGCGCGCGGCCTCGTACGCTTTGCGCTTCTCGATGTCCGATCGCACGACGCCCACCAACGTCACGTGCCCGCGGTTGACGATGACGTGAATCGGCGGGTTGGCCATCGAATAGCGCTCGAAATCGGTCAGCGAGTAAATCGCGGTGGCGATGGCGGAGCGCAGACGGTTGTCGTCTTGATTCGCGGGCAGCACGGTGACCTTGTTGTCGATCGCCTGAACGCCGCGAATCTTCGCGACGCGTTCGATCACGTCGTCGAGCTTCTTCTCGTCGGTGACCGCCCCGCGCAGGAACACGACGCCGTTCTTCACGTTGCCTTGAAAGTCGTCGTACACCGTGAACAAGTCGTAGTGCTGAATTTTGTCGACGACTTCCATCGCGAGCTTTTCGTCGCTCTCGGCTTTGGCGATCATCAGCTCGGAGACCAGTTCTCCGATGCCGGTCACTTTGAGCGCGCGCTTGATGGTTTCTTCTTTCAACCAGAGGCTCACGACGGTGCCGGTGATCGTCACCACGCCGCCGGACACCGACACCACGGGCCGGCGAGATCCGTAATCGAGGCCGGAGAGCTGTTTCTGGATGTTCCGCGTCAGCTCCGTATCCGCCGTCTGGGCCGCGGCATGGACGGCCGCGGCGAGGAAAATCATGACGATGAGTAAGACAGTTTTCTTATGCATACCTTCCGTCAGCTTCGGTCAGCATACCGCGTTCGTTCGCGTGAAGCGTGGCGCAAAGCTTGCTTCTTTCGGTGCTATTCTTGACGGACTGTCACCGTATGGCTGCATCGTCACAAGCTGACATTGAAACGGGCGTCGTCGAGATCCTCAAGAACGTCAGCCGACGTCCCATCGATCCCACGCCAGCGAGCGATCTGGCCGCCGATCTCGGGTTCGATTCCCTGCAAATTCTCGAGGTCGTCGCTGAGCTCGAAGACCGCTTCGACATCTCCATCCCGTTGAACGATGTGCCTGCCGCACGGACCGTCGCTCAAGTTGTCGCGCAGGTCACTGCTCTCGTCAACGGCGCGGCGACCGCCTGATGCCGATCGCCCACACGCTTCCGGAGGCGCTGGCCGCGGCCGCGCGCAGTTCCCGCGGCTACCGTTTCGTGCGCCCGCGTTCGGCAGAAACCCTTACGCCGTACGCAGACATGTATGCCGGCGCCCTCAGGGTGGCCGGATCACTCGCCGGCCTTGGGCTCCGCCCCGGCGATCTCGTCGCCATCATCGTCCCCGACCCCGAAGCGTTTCTGACGACTCTCTTCGGTACGTCCGTGGCCGGCGTCGTACCGGCGTCGTTGTATCCGCCCACAGCGACGAGCGACCTGCCATCCTACTTGGAAGCCACCGGCCGGGTCTTGCGCTCGTGCGGCGCGCGCGCCGTCGTCACCTCTGCGACGCTTCTCCCGCACGTCGACACGCTTCGCGCGATGTGTCCGGACCTGGCGATTGTCGCCGCATTCGACGCGCTGCAGGGGCCTGCCATGGAACCGGGCCGGACGCCGACGACCAGCGACATCGCGTTCGTGCAATTCACGTCTGGCTCCACGGCGACGCCGAAAGGCGTCGTCATCACGCACCAGAATCTGTCGGCGAACATCACGGCCTTCGCCAGCCCTGACGGCGTCCACGCGTCTCCCGACGACGTCGCCGTGAGCTGGCTGCCGCTCTATCACGACATGGGGCTCGTCGGCATGGCCATCGGCGCGATGTACAACGCGGCGGATGCCGTGCTGATGGCGCCGGAAATGTTCGTCAAACGTCCGGTCGAGTGGCTCCGCGCCATCTCGCGATACCGCGGCACGGTCAGCTTCGCGCCGAACTTCGCATACGATCTCGCGGTTCGACGCGTGAAGGACACCGACCTCGCGGAACTCGATCTGTCGTCGTGGCGCGTGGCCGGGTGCGGCGCCGAGCCCATCCACGCCTCAACGCTGTCGGCATTCGCCGAAAAGTTCGGTCCGTGCGGATTCGACGAAACGAGCTTCCAACCGTGCTACGGTCTCGCCGAGATCGTGCTGGCGGCGACGATGTCGCCGCGTGGACGCGGGCTGCGCGTCGAGCGGCTGCTCGCCGACGACGTCACCATCAGGCGTGTGGCGACGCGCGCGAACGGCACGCGCGCAGAAACCGTGTCGGTGGTCGCTTGCGGCACGCCGCTGCCGGGCCACGACTTGCGCATCCTCGACGAGAGCGGGCATCCGCTTCCCGAGCGCCACATCGGCGAAATCGTGTTGAGTGGGCCATCCGTGACCCCCGGCTATTACAATGATGCCGCCACGACGCTGGCAGCGATTCGGAACGGGCAGCTTTTTACGGGCGACCTCGGCTACTTGTCGAACGGAGAGTTGTTCGTATGCGGCCGCGTCAAGGACCTGATCATCGTCAACGGCCGGAAGTACCACCCGCAGGACCTCGAATGGGGCGTGGCGGAGCTGGCAGGCATCAGGCGCGGGCGCGTCGTTGCCTTCGGCACGACGAGCGACACGGGGCCTGACCGCACGGTGGTGATTGCCGAGCCGAGCGGAACGGTGCCGGCGAACGAACTGACCGAGGCGATTCGCCGTCGTATCGTCGACGTCTGCGGACTGGTCGTGGACGACGTCGTGCTGGTGCCGAGCGGCACCGTGGCGCGCACGACGAGCGGCAAGCTCAAGCGGTCCGCGACCAAGCTGCTCTACGAACGCGGCGATCTCGCCACAGCGGCAGCAGGCACGTCTGGAGCGTGACACGGTGACCGAAAAGCGTAGAGATCTGCTCGACAAGCTGAGAGCCATCGAGGCCAAACGCGAGATGTTCGAGGCCGGGACGGCCACCCCCGGATCGACCGTCATCGAGCGCGTCCTTGGCCCCTGTGAAATCGTGATCGGCGGCCGCCCCACGCTGATGTTCGGCTCCAACAACTATCTCGGCTTGACGTTCGACCCCGAAGTCGTCGCCGCCGCGCGCGAAGCCATCATCCAGTACGGCACGGGGACGACCGGCTCGCGCACCGCGAACGGCACGCTGTCGCTCCACGAAGATCTCGAGCGCGCGTTAGCCGCATGGTTCGGCAAGAAACATGCGCTCATCTTCAGCACCGGCTATCAGGCGAACCTGTCCGTCGTCGGCGGGTTGTGCGGGCAGGACGACGTCATCCTGATCGACGCCGACAGCCATGCCAGCATCTACGACGCCACGCGCCAGACGACATCGCAAGTGGTGGCGTTTCGGCATAACTCGCCCGAGAGCCTGCGCAAGAAGCTCGAACGGCTGCCGAAGGGGCAGCGCAATCGTCTGGTCGTAGCCGAGGGTCTCTACTCGATTCGCGGCGACGTCGCGCCGCTGCGCGATCTGGTGTCGGTTGCACGCGAGCACGGCGCGTACATGATGGTCGACGAAGCGCATTCGCTCGGCACATTCGGCCCCACGGGTCTCGGATGCGCCGAAGATCAGGGTGTCCTCGACCAGGTCGACTTCGTCGTCGGGACCTTCTCGAAGTCGCTCGCGGGCATCGGCGGCGTCTGCGTGTCGGATCACAAGGAACTGCGATCGCTGCATTTCCTCGCGCGCGCGTACGTGTTCACGGCGTCGGGTTCGCCGGCGATGGTCGCCAGCGTTCGTGCGGCGATCCGCGTCATCCGCGAACACCCGGAGCTGCGCGAGCGCCTGTGGGACAACGTCAGGCAGCTGCGCTCGGGACTCCAAAAGATGGGCTACGTCATCGGATCGACGGAGTCGCCGATCGTGCCGATCTTCACGGGCGACGAAGACCGCACGATCGCGCTCTGGCAGGAACTGCTCGCCGAAGGCCTGTATGTGAATCTCATCGTACCGCCTGGCTGCTCCGCGGACGACTGCCTGCTTCGCGCCAGCTGCTCGGCCGCGCACACGCCGCAACAGATCGCGAAAGCGCTCGACATCCTCGAGCGCGCCCGCGTCGGCGTGGGCGTGACGGCGTAGGTCCGCCTGAAGGCGCGTTAGCCGGACTTAAGCCATCCGGCCGCTCGATACCACGCGGCCGTCTTCGCAACCCCTTCGCGCAGTCCCGTCGCGGCGACGACGCCGAGTTCGTCATGTAAACGATCGACTCGGCAGACGAACCCTTCGGCCGCGAGCTCCGTGTACCGCGACAAATTGAGCGGCAGCGGCTTTCGCAACGCACGCCCGGCCAGTTCACAGGCCACTGCGGCGACGTACGCGATTCCCAGCGGAATCGTCACGCTGCGGGCGTGTCCTCCCAGTCCCGTTTGAATGGCTTCGAAAAGGGCCCGCGCTGTAACAGGCTGCGGATGGCCGACGAACACGACGCCCGACACGTCGACCTTGTCGACCGCAGCGACCACGGCGCGTACGATGTCGTCGATGTAGATGAACGTGTACGCCGCGTCGTCGCGCCCGACGAGCGGGAACACGCCGCGCGCGGCTGCCTGGAACAATGGGAACACCGCGCGATCGCTCGGGCCATAGACGACGCCAGGACGGAGGACGATCGCACGGAGCCCCTCAATCGCCTCGACGATCCTCTCGCTTTCGAGTTTGCTGCGGCCGTACGGCGTCACAGGATGCGACGCGTCGGTCTCACGGTGCGGCGCCGATGCCGGCGCGGGACCTGCGGCGGCGAGGCTCGAGACGTGAACGAGCCGCGCGCCGGTATCGCGAGCCGCCATCGCCACGGCGCGTGCGCCCTCCGCGTTGACGGTTCTGTATGTCCGTTCGTTCACAGCCGCAACGACGCCCGCAAGGTGAACGACGGCGTCCACGCCTGAGAACGCCTGCTGCAGCGCGTGCGCCTCGAGTGGCGCATTCACGACGAGCGAGCCGGGCGGCGGCGGGTGCGGCGAGCCTGGCCGCACGATCGCCTTGACCGTCACGCCGCGCGCAACCAGAGCCGCAGTGACATGGCGTCCGATGAATCCGGTTGCGCCGGTGATCGCGACAGAACGAATCACGCGCTCTTGTTTCCCTCCTCAGGGAGGACTACCTTATCAACAGTGGCGTCTCTCGACTACATACACGTGACTTACAGCGAGCCGCACGCGCAGCGCGCGCGACAGATGCTCGCGGTGCATCCCGAGCTGCGCGATCTCGCCGGCCCGCAGCCGACCACGGCGCTGTGGGTGCTGGCGCTGGTCGCCGTGCAGCTGGCGATTGCCGTGCTCGTCGGGGATCGGCCGTGGTACCTCTGGGTCCCCGTCGCGTACCTGGCCGGCGCGACGATCGATCACGCGCTCTGGGCGCTCATTCATGACACGTGTCATAACCTCGTGTTCCGTTGGCGCACCGGCAATCGCTGGGTCGCGATCCTCGCGAACCTGCCGCTCGTCGTGCCTGGCGCGATTTCATTCGGCAAGTACCACCTGCTTCACCATCGCCACATGGGCGACCTCGATTTCGACGCCGGCATCCCGGGTCCGACCGAAGCGCGCGTGATCGGACGCTCCCGGTTGAAGAAGGCGACGTGGATTGCAGGCACGATCGTCGTGCAGGGCGTCGTCCGTCCGAGCCGCATGAGAAAGATCACGCTGCTCGACGGCTGGACGATCGTGAACATCGTGCTTCAGGTAGCGGCGATGGCGCTGCTCGTGTCGCTCGCCGGCTGGGCGCCGCTGAAGTACCTGCTCTTCTCCACGGTGTTCGCCATCGGGCTCCATCCGCTGGGCGCACGATGGATTCAGGAACACTTCGCGCTCGCGCCGGATCAGGAAACGTATTCCTATTACGGCCCGCTGAACAAGGTGTCGTTCAACGTCGGCTATCACAACGAACACCACGACATCGTGACCATCCCGTGGTCGCGGCTGCCACAGGTCCGGCGCATCGCGCCTGAGTTCTACGAGAACCTGCACTCGTACTCGTCGTGGTCGACGCTTCTCGTGCGTTTCATTCGCGACTCGAACATCACGCTCTACAACACGATCGTGCGCCCAGGCAAGCAGGGCAGCGCGTAGCCATGTCTCTGCCCGCGCGCAGCGAGGCGCCACCGAAGCGCGCCATCGACGAAGCCATTCGCGCCATTCCAATCGAATGGTTCAAGGCGTCGCCCGCCATCTACTGGAGCGACATGCTCGTCAGCGCCGCGATCGGATGGGCCGCGTTCGCCGCCGGCGCAATCAGCACCGGCTGGGTGCGCGGCGCCTGGCTTGCCGTCGCCGTCCTCGGGCTGTATCACGCGGTGCTGTTCATTCACGAGATCACTCACCGCGCGCAGCGCGACGTGCCCGGATTCAAGTTCGTGTGGAACGCCGTGGTCGGCGTGCCGCTGCTCGCGCCATCGTTCACCTATGAAGGCGTCCATACCGATCATCACCGGCAGCGCTGCTATGGCACCGAGGCCGACCCTGAATACGTGCCGTTCGGACGGCGATCGCCGTTCTCGATCGCGATGTACGTCGTCGGATCGCTGCTTGCGCCGGCGATCTTCTCCGTGCGATTCGCGATTCTCGCACCGCTTGGCTGGCTCATTCCGCCCATCGGCCGGTTCGTCACCGACCGCCTGTCTTCCTTGGTGATCAACCATCGGTACGTGCGCCACGCGGCCATCGGCGTTGCCGGCCGCGCGCAGGAGGCCGGCGCCTTCGCCGTCTGCTGGACGGCTGCATTCCTGTGGTGGAAAGGCGTCCTGCCGACATCTGTCGTGTGGTGCTACGCGCTCGTGAGCGCCGTCGCGTCGGGCATCAACGCGGCTCGAACGCTGGCAGCCCACCGTTACGACAACGACCACGACGAGCTCTCGATGAACGAACAACTGCTCGACTCGTGCACCATCTCGCCGTCGACGCTGCCGGGCCGCATGGCCGCGCAGGCCGCCAACGCCGTCAGGACGCTCATCGCACCCGTCGGCCTGCGCTATCACGCGCTCCATCACTGGATTCCGTCGCTGCCATACCACAACCTCGGACGGGCACATCGGCTGCTGATTGCTGCACTTGCGCCTGACGCGCCGTACGGCAGGACGATTGCGCGGGGGTTCACTCCCGTTCTCCGCGATTTGCTGCAGCGATCGAGCTCGTCGTCCTCGCGTTCATGACGGGCGCTCGCCCCGATCGTCCGCTGCGCATCGGCATCTGCGCTTCATACGATCTCGGAAGGGCCGGCGGCGTGAACAGCCACGTTCGCGCGCAAGCGGCTTCGCTGCGGCGTCTCGGACACGACGTGTGCATCTTCGGCGCGACATCCGCGCCGCTCAGGCCGGATGAGGCGTCGCTCGGCGGCTGCATCTCGCTCGTGATCGGCGACACCGAGACCGCTTTTGGCATCGATCCGCGTTCGTGGTGGATGTCCAAGCGGTTGCTCCGCGCGCGGCAGTTCGACGTGCTGCATATGCACGAGCCGCTCATGCCGCTGCCGTCGTGGTTCGTGCTCTGGCAAGCGCGCGTACCGGTTGTCGCCACGTTTCACACGTACCGCGAGCACGGCCACAAGTGGTATCCGCAGTACCGCTGGATTTTCGATCCCCTGATGAAACGGATTGCCGTGCGCCTCGCGGTGTCCGAAGCGGCGAAGCGAACCGTGGCCGCGTATTTCCCAGGTGAGTACGAGGTCGTACCGAACGCGATCGATGTCGACCGGTTTGCGGCGCCCGCGCCGCGGCCGCCGTCCATGCCGCCCGGACCCCGCTACGTGCTCTACGTCGGCCGGCTCGAACCTCGAAAAGGCATCGACCGGCTGATACGCGCGATTGCCTTGGTCGGGCGTCAAGGACCGTGCACGCAGCTGATCGTCGTCGGCGACGGGCCGGATCGCGCGGCGCTCGAATTGGCGGCGCGCGACGCGGATGTCGACGTCCGTTTCGCCGGCCGCGTCAGCGACGACCACCTTCCCGGCTTCTACCAGTCAGCCGACGTCGTCTGCTCGCCGGCCCTCGGCGACGAAAGCTTCGGCATCGTGCTGCTCGAGGCGATGGCGGCAGGACGCCCCATCGTCGCGACCAACATCGCGGGATACGCCGAGCTGCTCGGTCCGGCCGGATGCGCGCGCCTTGCCGCCGTCGACGACGCGACGTCGCTGGCGCGAGAGATTACCGTCGTGCTGACGGACGCGGCGCTCGCGCGAACGCTCGGCGATCGCGGATCGGTCGCCGCGAAGGGATACGACTGGAGCGTCGTCGCGAAGCGATTGGAAGAGATCTACTACTGCGCGATCGGATCACGGCAGACCTAGGTTAGGCCTGCCCTACCAGCTGCGTCTGCACCAACTGGCGATAGAACGTCGACGTCCTGATCAACTCGTCGTGCGTGCCGGTTTCGACGATGCGGCCAGCGTCGAGGACCACGACGCGGTCGACGTGGGCCACCGTGGACAGCCGATGCGCGATGACAAGCGTCGTGGGGCGGTATTCGATTTTCCGCAGCGCGCTCTGAACAATCGATTCGAGCTCCGCGTCCAGGGCGCTGGTGGCCTCGTCGAGGATGAGGATCTTCGGCTGCCGCAGCAGCGCGCGGGCGATTGCGATTCGTTGACGCTGCCCGCCTGAGAGCTGTACGCCGCGGTCGCCGACGGTTGCGTTGTACCCGTCCGGAAGCCGGTTGACGAATTCGTCCGCCGACGCCCATTCGGCGGCGATTCGAACGGCTCCTGCTTCCGCATCGGGCATCGCGTAGCGGACGTTCTCCTCAATCGTGCGCGAGAAGAGCGTCGGCTCCTGCATGACGGTCGCGATCTGCGCGCGCAGCCACGACGGATCGAGCGTGCGCACATCGCGGCCGCCCGCGAGAATGCGGCCGTCGTTCGGATCGTAGAAGCGCAGCAGCAAGTTGAGCAGCGTGGATTTTCCCGATCCGGACTTTCCGACAATCGCGATCACTTCGCCAGGAGCAATCCGCAGATCGATGCCC
>Ga0097621_100000254_pt1 | contig 36129 bp, 29 predicted proteins | sample KBSMisM72_FD_73165 | JGI IMG/M metagenome (GOLD analysis project Ga0097621, IMG submission 73165) | Miscanthus rhizosphere microbial communities from Kellogg Biological Station, Michigan, USA - KBS Miscanthus M7-2 (version 2) (version 2) | ecosystem: Host-associated > Plants > Roots >... | reverse complement strand
AGTTGACTGCGCTATTTCTGAAATAAGCCTGATGTTTTTCGTTATCAAAAGCTGTCCTTCCAGGGTGAGTCCGAATATTTGTGAGGGATGACTGTACGTCGTAGGAGAAAGGATCTGTTTTTGTCCACCGTAGCCGGTTAGGATTAGGTGATTAGCTTCTTTTAGACCAAGGCCTATGCTTCCAGCGTAGACTGTTTGTGGAATTCTCTTCTGGTTAGTTGAAACAAAGTCCCTGATTCTGAAATCCACGCTGCCTGCAGTGACGGCAGCGTAAATTCCATTGGCATTATATTCGAAGTTGACGCCTCCAACATTGACATTCTTTACGGAGAGATTGCTCATGTTAGGCATCGTTCTTCCTATGGCCAGTGTACGGATGGCATTCAGTCGGTTTAAAAGCTTTTGAAGACGCTCATCTTTCAGTTCAGCATCTTCAACGGCTTTCTTAATTTCCTGTACTCCTTGTTGAGTATAGCGGTTTTGGCGGAAGATATTTTGGAGCCGCTGTATTTTTTTACTCGCCACGATAGCTTCCTGCTGAAGTGAATCGACCGATTGTTCCAGGCCTTCAATTTGCCTTTTTTTCGTATCAAACATGTCCAGGAATGTCTGCGCTTTGTTCAACAGACTATCCTTTTGTGTATCATTATAAGGCAGGTTGCTCTTTGCTATAAACAATTTTGTGCAAAAGATGATGGCGTTTTGCAGCTCCGAGGAATTCAGCCAGTTTTTTGCCGCTTGGATGCGGTCGAAGCTGGAACTCAGGCTTTGAAATGAATACCCTGGATTTAGCTTGTCAAGGCTTTTATTGAACACTTTTTCCAATTCATTTTGTTGTACGCGTCTGAATTCACCGGTGTTCAGCTCGGCTTTAAAATGTGAGTAGTCCCTGAAATAATCTGAATTTGAATAGCGTCCATAGAAGGTAACGCTAACAGGAATGTGATTGGCAACCGTTATATCAAGGCCTGCGGAAATCAGGTGTTGAGAAATATTGTTTTCTGCGTACGGAGTGTCCAGGTTCGACCTGTAAAAATATTCATAGCCCAAGTACCCGCCCTTAATTGCAATTGCTGGCTTAAAAGAGCTTGAACTAAAGTCAGTGAATTGTTTTTTAAAATTTGAGTCCGTTTTTGGAATAACGTCTTTTGCTATATTGGTGTAGCGCTTTAACAGAGCACTGGGCACACCCTCAAGTCTTTTTCGAAGAGAGTCGGGAGTAAATCCAATGGCGAAAGATTTTATGAGTGAGTCAAGATAGGATGAAGATCGTGCGTAGCCCGCATCAGAAGCAGGGGCTTGCGCAGCCCCTCTGTAGCTCAAAAGGACAAACACAACTATTGCACTTGCTGCAATAAAATAGCAGTTTGAAGCCAAGCTTCTTCTCATGTAGCAGTTAATTGGTTCAGGGCTTTCAGGGTGCGGACAATGACCTAACATCACCAAATTTGTGATGAGGCAGGTTCAGTTAGTCGTAAATGTTAGAAATAGATTAGTGAGAGATTGAGCAGCGAAGAAAAAAATTATTTTTGATTCATTCAACAGTATAAATACGTATTAACAATGAAAATGTACGAAGATCAAAAACAGAGTACTCCGAGATCATGAATCAGTTTAAGTCTCATGACTTTACAGATTTTCAAACATAAACATGTGACCACATACTCAATATGAATAAATTATTAAGTCGACAAAATCACAATACCATACAAGTATAACGGTAACGATCAATTGTCGGAGTAAGAAGAATTGGCTGCGTCGATTCCTGACAGGGGTGGTTATTCATACAACAAGGGCCGGCCCTACCCTCTTCGATGTTGGAAACCAATATCTTCGGGGCTAGCAATTCCCAACTCCCGAATTACTCATCAGTTCTTGTAATACAATCAAATGGGGGACATTTAGAACTTCATATCAAATCGTTCTTTAGAAATCACGATTGGGCCGCAATCGCTTCTGGTCATCGTCGCGTCAAAAGTGCCTGAAATTATGTGGTTGACTTTGTCCTATTAGCGCGAGATCAGCACAGCCGTGGCTTGTGCTTTGATGGAAGAATCGAGCGATCCCAGTTCAATCAGTTACATCCCATTCTTTGTAGATTGCTTTGGACTTTCACTGGTCATTGAGCCGTGCTCTTCTAATACTATTGTGCACAGTTATTTTTGCGACCATTGCTCATAGATTTGGCACATCTTTTCTTTGATTTCATCTACCTTCCTCAAGAAGCTTTTTTGGGTTGTTTCGTTCAATATTGCCCAGGCTTTTATTTCGGGAATTTGGTCAAACGAATTGAGTTTGTGAACGACCTGGTTGAAGTTCTTTCCGATAGCGTTTAGTTCGTTTTTCAGGAAGATCATTTCTTCAAGAAATTCATCTGCTGTCCGGTTACGGTAAAGAATAATAATTGGCTCTCGTAAGAGGACTCCTCTCGCATATTCGCTCAGTGCATTGCAAGTAGTACGGGAGTAGAGTTGATTCAGCTTTTTTTCTTCCTCCTCGTTTAGGCGAATGGTAAGCCATTTGGAACGAATTTTATTTCCCTTTTTCATCACTTATCATTTTCACAATTGACCAAATTAACACGTCCAATTTCTGCCATATAAACCCCGAAACGACTCCGGAGTGAAGGGCAAGGTGCCCCAAACGTGCCACGTTTGTACATCTTGCCGGTTGCAGAATTAGCAACCTAGACAATTCAATAACCTCAAAGTTGCTTATACCTATTCAATTCGTGAACACATGAAAATTCTTGTTCTAAGAGATCGTTTTACCTTAGTTTTTAGTTTTATAGGGTACGGAATTGGATTGCAAAGGAAGGCAAAAAACATTATGCAAAAGAAAAGGGAAAAAGAAAGTTATTTGAATAGCGGCTGTGCCCAAGGCAAAAAGGAAACGGAATAAATGAAATCTAATCATAGGCTGGCTTATTGATTTATGCCGTAGTCTTTTTGCGTTTTGATAAACATCCTTCACAGCCGCTAAATTGCTTTCGAATTTTCCCTTTTTTCCGGAAGAAATTGCGATAAATTTTGTGCGTTTTTTGCCTCGATTTCCCGGGTATTTCGCTTAAATTTTTCCTCAAGCATGCTCATATCTTCACTCACTTTTCTGTCAAGGATTTTAGCATAAATCTGTGTCATTTTAATGCTTTTGTGCCCAAGCATTTTACTAACTGTCTCAATTGGCACTCCATTGTTAAGCGTAACAGTTGTAGCAAAAGTATGCCTGGCCGCGTGCGTAGTTAAGTTTTTATGGACGCCACAAATGGTCGCTATTTCTTTCAGATACTCGTTGTATTTCTGATTACTAAGTACCGGCAATAATTTATCCTGATTTTGGACTCCAGGACAATCTTGATATTTTGACAAAATTGCCTTCGCAATTGGCAAAAGGGGAATTCTCGACTGTGTATTTGTTTTTTTGCGTTTTGTCAAAATCCAGTCATTACCATCAACACCAATGCCTATTTCTGATGTCTTTAGCTTCTCAACATCAACAAATGCGAGTCCTGTGTGGCAACAAAACAAAAATACATCCCTTACCTGAGTCAGCCTCCCGGACGTAAAATTCTTGGTAGCGATTTTCATTAATTCATCCTCGGTCAAAAATTCAGGAACAACTTCTTTCTTTGTCATTTTGAATCCAAAGAACGGATCTCGAGCTAACCACCCATTTTTGATGCACCGATTTACAACCTTTCTGAAATTGGAAATATACTTGATGGTTGTGTTGTGATTGCAATTTCGAACTGCCTTAAACCAGAACTCAAATTGTGTTACAAATTCATAGTCCAGTTTCTTGATGTCCATATCCGAAACCCCATACTTCCATTCTATGAAAGATTTTGTGTGATCGTAGGATGTCTTATAACGAGTCAAGGTGGTCGCTGAATAGCCCTTGTCAACCAACGCTTCAACTTCCTCATTATGCTGCTTAAAGACCTGCATTATGGTCTTGATTTCCCTATTGGTCCCTTTGAGAATATCTTTGAGGTTGTCTACAGTAATTAACTCATTTTTATCAAGCAGTTGCCTCCTGGCTTCATAAACCTTTGTTTGCACTGTGTCCAAATATGCATTTAAGGACTTAATGTCCTCTTTGGATCCATAACACCGTTGGCTATTGGCATTCCATCTATCCGGATCAACCTGTCTTGCGATTGAAATCTCTTTCTGATAGCCGTCAACGGTAATTCGGAGGTAAATCGGCATTTTACCTTTGAGATAATTCTTTGGCTTCCTTAAAAAGAAAAGAAGACTGAAACTTTTTTCAAGCATGGTAACTCATTTTGAGGGTTAACAAATTTCAGATTTGAGTTACAGTTTCAAGAAGCAGTTCAAAAACTGAACTTCTTGTTTATCAGTGAATTGGCAGGTGTTCAGTGAGTCTTTTTTTGATACACTCAGTGACTCACGAATTACTCACTGGTTTATGGAGCAAATTGGAGTTTTATGACAAGGTCCTAAAATGACAAAACTCGCATTTACAATGAATTGCGAGTTTTGAACATCATTGGATAGGTATTCTAGTGGAGCTGCAGGGAGTCGAACCCTGGTCCAAACACATTCCCCATAAACTTTCTACATGCTTATTCCGGCATTATTTGTCGGGATTACGCAGGAGACGGACGAACCAACGTAATCCTTAGCTGCATATCCTTTGGCAGGTGTCACAGCCTTCACCTGCCGCATCCCATTTTCTTTTTTAGTCGGCGACGATGCTTGGCAACGGGCGTGCCCGCAAACGCGGCCCTAATGACTACTTAATCACTGATTAGGCAGCCATGGCATACTGAGTATTGCCATTTGATGTTTGTGTATTCCAGATTAAAGTGCTGATTACACAACGCACTGCATGCTTACTTACAAAGATCTATGCTGTCAAAACCGGTCAGCCCCGTTGGAGAGATACCAGATACCGGATACTGGATGCCAGATAGCGTGAGTGTGGGTGTGTGTTATTTTCAACTTAGTACTTAGTACCTAGTACTTAGTACAACTTTGAACTCTGAACTGTGAACTATGAACTTATTTATGCCTTCCCCATCCAAACCAATCATTCCCATTGGCATACAACATCAATCCCAGCAACAATACCATGCCAACAATCTGGGCATACTCCAGGAATTTATCACTGGGTCGCTTTCCCGTAATCATCTCAATCAACGTGAACAACACATGACCTCCATCTAATGCCGGAATCGGCAACAAATTCATGAATGCAAGAACGATCGAAAAGAATGCCGTGATGTTCCAGAAGGCTTCCCAATCCCAACCGTCATTGGGGAAAATTGAAGCCATTCCCTTGAAACCGGACAAGCCCTTGTAAGCACCGGTCTTGGGATTCAGGATCATCTTGAATTGTTGAATATAGCTGTTGAGTTTCTCCCCCGCCTTTCGCACACCTGCAGGGAAGGAAGCAAAGAAGCTGTAGTTCTTATATTCAAAATCATAAGCGCTCAATTTTTGCAAGTCTTCCATCGTGAGCGGATAAAAATAAAAACCAAGCGTGCCTTCCTGCGAAACCCTGGCGTGTAACACGGTATCCCTGTTTTCTCTCCTCACCTTCAGCAAAAGCGAATCACCCTTATGTTGCTGAATCATGGCACGCAACTGATCAACATATCGCACGTCCTGGTCATTGACGCCCAGGATTTCATCCTTAAATTTCAAACCGGCAATCTTCGCTGGCGAACTGTCCTGCACTTCACCAATCAAGGCCGGAATACGCGGTGAAACGAGATAAGTTCTTCTGCCCTTCTCCACTACACTCTCAATGAGGTTCACAGGAATGTTCAGCGTTTGTTCGGCGCCGTCACGCTCAATCGTAATATTTTGTCCCAACAACAAAGCCACATTCAGATCAGAGAAATAAGTCACGGGCTTGTGGTTCACTGCAAGAATTTTATCGCCATCTTTCAGTCCGAGTTTATAAGCCAGGCTATCCGTAACTGCAATACCATCTTTTAAACTCTTCATGGGCAGTTGCGTTTCTCCCCATTTGAACAAGATCATTGCGTAGATGAAAAAGGCGAGCAACACGTTTACGGTAACACCACCCACCATAATGATGAGCCTTTGCCAGGCTGGCTTGCTCCTGAATTCCCAAGGCTGCGGAGGCTGCTTCAATTGCTCCTTGTCCATGCTCTCATCGACCATTCCGGCAATTTTCACATAACCACCCAGGGGCAGCCATCCAATTCCATAAATCGTATCTCCAACCTTCTTTTTGAATAGTGAAAACCAGGGATCGAAAAAGAGGTAGAATTTCTCAACGCGGCATTTAAACCATTTTGCCGGCAGGAAATGCCCGAACTCGTGAAGTATGACCAATATCGAAAGTGACAATATCAGCTGACCAACCTGCAACCCAACCTGGGACCAATTAATTGCTAAAAGCATTTTCATTTTTTAAGATATAGACCACACAGACCTTTTGGTGGTCCATGACACTAGGTCGTATTATATATTTATTAAAGAAGCCGCAAAATTACGAGCCTCACCGTCGCTGTCAAAATATTCCTCAAGCGTAGGATTCTCTATGAATCCAACTTTACTCATTGTTCGTTCAATGACTTCCGTCATGTCCAAAAAGCCAATCCGGTTTCTTAAGAAGCCAAAAACGGCGATTTCGTTGGCAGCATTCATCACGCAAGGCAGGTTTCCACCCTTATTTAACGCTTCTACAGCAAGTGCCAGGTTTCTGAAAGTCTTGATGTCCGGCGATTCAAATGTCAGCTGGTTGGTCCGCGTAAAGTCCAAACGTGGAAACTTGTTCGTTATTCTGTTTGGAAATCCCAACGCGTACTGAATTGGCAATTTCATATCGGGCAACCCCATTTGAGCCTTTACACTCCCATCCTGGAATTGCACCATGGAGTGAATAACACTCTGTGGATGCACCACAACCTGGATCTGATCGGGTTTGAGGTTAAACAACCACTTGGCTTCGATCATCTCAAGCCCTTTATTCATCAAAGTGGCCGAATCGATCGTGACCTTCGCGCCCATGTTCCAATTTGGATGCTGGAGCGCGTGTTCGCGTTTCACGTTGACCAGGTAATTAGGCTTCTTGCCTAAAAACGGACCACCCGAAGCAGTTAACACCACTTTTTCAATCGGATTGCGCATCTCACCCACCAGGCACTGAAAGATGGCTGAATGTTCCGAATCAACCGGAATGACCGGAACCCGGTATTGAATTGCCTTGCGCATCACGATATCACCGGCCACCACCAATGTTTCTTTATTTGCCAGTGCGATCGATTTGCCATTTTCAACGGCTTTGAGTGTGGGTCGCAATCCGGCAAATCCAACAATGGCCGCCAGCATCATGTCATAATTGTCGAAGGACGCTACCTCTTCCAGCGATTTTTCGCCGGTAAATACTTTCACATCGGTTGACGCCAACGCCTTTTGAACTTCAGGGTACTTCTTCTCATCCACGATCACAACCGCATTCGGCTTAAATTTCAAAGCCTGTTGGATCAGCATTTCGTGGTTGCTGAGCGCAGTTAAAATTTCCACTGAAAAAAAATCGGGATTGGCTTCAATTACCTCAAGCGCTTGTGTTCCGATAGAACCTGTAGAGCCAAATATGGCGATACGTTTTTGCATCAGGATATCAGTCAATATATTTCTCCAGGGCTTCCGCCAATTTTCGGTCGTTACTTAATCTGGGCACTTTATCCTGGCCCCCCAGTTTTCCTACGCTGCGCATGTAATCGATAAATCCATTTTTCCGCACCGGCCTGATGCGCAACACCTGCAATATATTGCCCCTGATCAGGTCATCATAATAAATGTTTTTCTCGCGTAGATTATTGTCCACCTTTTCAGAAAAAGAACGGAGGTCCCCGGGCCTGTCTTCGAACTCGATAAACCATTCATGGAAGGATCTTCCATCGCCCTGCTGAATCATGGGTGCGACCGTAAATTCCGTAATCCGCAATCCCTCTTCCCTGGCCGCTTTCATTAAACTATATTCCACTTCTTCGCCGATGACATGTTCACCAAATGCGGATATGAAATGTTTAATCCTGCCACTCACCACTAACCTGTAAGGCTGCGTGCTGATGAACTTCACCGTGTCTCCAAGATCGTAAGCCCAAAGTCCGGCATTGTTGCTAATGATCATCGCATACTGCTCACCCGTTTTCACGTCCTTCAATCCCAATCGCGTGGGATTCTCCTTATGAATCTCCTGAAGCGGAATGAATTCAAAAAAGATTCCTGAATCGGTGTTCAACAACAATCCCTCTTCTTTTTGGCTATCCTGGAATGCGAAAAAGCCTTCCGAAGCCGGGAAGAGTTCTACAGTGTCTATCTGCTTTCCAATACTGTCAAAGAGTTTCGTTTTATAGGGTTCGAAATTCACCCCGCCGTGTACCATGAGGGTGAGATTCGGGAAAATGTCCTTGACCTGTTTGCCCGTCCTGGCCATGAGCCTGTCATAATACATCTGAACCCATGGCGGTATACCACTAATTAGTGTCATATCCTGATCAATTGTTTCATCGACGATCCGGTCAAGTTTGGTCTCCCAGTCAGGAATACAATTGGTCTCGTAAGAAGGCAGTTGGTTGGTGCGCAGGTACTTCGGAATATGGTGATTTACAATGCCACTTAACCGGCCCGTGGGGATCTCACCGATACGTTCCAACTCAGGTGATCCCGACAAAAAGATCATCTTCCCGTTGGTGAACAGGTGGTTGCCCGTTTCGGCTATATAACATAGGAGTGCATTCCTGGCAGTGTTAATATGATTGGGAATGCTGTCGTTGGTGATGGGTATATATTTAATGCCGCTGGTGGTGCCCGAAGTTTTGGCAAAGTAAATGGGCCTTCCCTGCCATAGCACATTGTGTTTCCCGTCTTTGATCTTCTGGATATAGGGCTTAAACTGCTCGTAATCCCGAATCGGGACGGCCTGGCGGTATTCTTCGTAATGACCTATTTTGTCGAACTGGTGGTCTTTGCCGAACTCCGTTTTCTTACCCGTTTTGACCAGGCTGGCCAGGATTTTCTCCTGATCTTCCAGGGCAGTTGTCATTCCCTTACGGATCTGCTTATATATATAGCTGGCAAAGGGTTTTGCCAGAAAGGATTTGATCTTCATTTTCTTATGGCGGTAATCGCGAACAAATATAGCTTGGCCCCGGCAAAGCTCGGACTTAAAATCGGTCAATTTTTTTGTCACAACCGTTTGGGAATAAGTCCAAAAACCCTACCTTTGCACTCCTAAATTTTGGTATTTTATGTTTGCAGTTGTAATAATCGGCGGTCAGCAATTCAGGGTTACGGCAGGACAAAACCTTTATGTCCCCCACCTGGAAGGTAAAAACGGAGACAAGATTGAATTCAGTGAAGTATTGCTGGTTGACAACGATGGAAAATTGTCGCTCGGTAAGGACATCAAAGTAAAAGTGAAGGCCGAAATCGTTGGAGATGTTAAGGGTGAAAAAGTGATCGCTTTCAAAATGAAAAGAAGGAAAGGGTTTCGTAAGAAACACGGTCATCGCACCCAGTACACCCAGATTCGTGTAAACGAAATTGCATAAGACAACCCATTCATTCCTGATTTAAAAAACTTCTTATATGGCACACAAAAAAGGTGAAGGTAGTGTTAAGAACGGTCGCGATTCGCACAGCAAAAGGCTGGGTGTGAAAATTTACGGTGGCCAACCCGCAATCGCAGGAAATATCATCGTTCGTCAGCGCGGTACAACCTATCATCCAGGCGTAAACGTAGGTGTTGGAAAAGATTTCACACTCTTCGCATTGGTAGACGGCATGGTTGAATTCAGAAAAGGAAAGAAGGACAAGACCTTCGTTTCCGTGAACGCCGCCGCCATCTCCGCGTAAAAAAAATTTTGCAGTTAAAAAAAGGTTTTTATATATTTACTTTCGATAACCTTTTTTTACTAACCGTTAAATTCAAAAAAATGGCAACTGCAAAAAAAGCTAAAAAAGCTGCAAAGAAAGCCGCTCCTAAAAAGAAGGCTGCTCCAAAGAAGAAAGCCGCTAAGAAAGCTGCTAAGAAAAAATAAGGAAAGCTTTCCGGAAAGAGCAAAAAGATATAAAGTCCCGCATCTGCGGGACTTTTTTTTGGCCCTACCCCATAAAGCCCGCCCGGTGCAGATTTCAAAGGATTCAGTAATTTTATGATATGCCAGACAATTACCAGATAGCCGACCATTTTTCCCTGCTTTCCAAACTCATGGATATTCACGGCGAGAACAGTTTCAAGTCGAAATCATATTCCATCGCCGCATTCAATATTGAGAAACTTGCGACGCAATTGAGCGAAATGTCGAAAGAAAATATCGCCTCCATCAAGGGAATCGGAGAGGCGATCGGATTGAAAATTGTGGGGATTCTCCAAACCGGGAAGCTCGCATTACTGGAAGATTATATACAAAAGACACCCCCTGGCATACTCGAAATGCTCCAAATTAAGGGGCTGGGGCCCAAAAAAATTGCCACCATCTGGAAGGAGATGGAGATCGAGTCAATAGGAGAATTACTCTATGCCTGCAATGAAAATCGCTTGTCGCGCTTCAAAGGATTCGGCGAAAAGACGCAGCTGAATGTGAGAGATTCCATCGAATTCTTTCTCAAAAACCAGGGCAATTATCTTTATGCCGAGCTCGGTGTTTATGCCAAACAGGTAGATCAAACGCTGAAAAAACAACTCCCTGCTGCCCAATTTGAATTGACCGGTGGATTTCGGCGACAAATGGAAACGCTAAATTCGCTCGACTGGGTCACCACAGCCGATAAACAATCACTTCAGTCAGAACTGGAGAAAAATAATTTTGCGACAGTTGAATTTTCAGAGGACTTGCTTTCGGTAAAGGGTCCCGAAAATATTCAACTCAATTTCTATTTCGCAGGCAAGGAGCATTTCGGAAGCAGGCTCTTTGAAACGAGCGCTTCGAGCTCTTTTTTGGAGGCCTGGAAAAAAAATTATGGCGAAATCTCTGCTACTGCGGATGAGTCCGCCATCTTCTCGAAACAAAAGCTTTCGGTCATTCCGGCCTGCCTCCGCGAAACGGCAGGCATCCTGGAAATGGCTGCAGCCTCCCAATTGCCAACCCTTATTCAACCTGAAGATATCAGGGGAATCATCCATAGCCATAGTACCTGGAGTGATGGCGCCCACAGCCTGGAAGATATGGCCAAAGCGGCTAAAGATCGGGGGCTGGAATACCTGGTCATTAGCGACCACAGCAAGGTGGCGTTTTATGCCAATGGCCTGAACGAAGAAAGAGTGAAAGCCCAGCACGAAGAAATTAATTTACTCAACGAAAAACTGAAGCCTTTTAAAATTTTCAAGAGCATTGAAGCCGATATCTTAAATGACGGCAGCCTTGATTATGGTGACCCGTTTTTGTCGTGTTTCGACCTCGTCATTGCATCGGTGCATTCCAATTTGAAAATGACGGAAGAAAAAGCCATGACCCGCCTTCTGAACGCCATCAAAAATCCTCACACAACCATTTTGGGCCATATGACTGGCCGGCTCCTCCTGAGTCGCGCGGGTTATCCCGTGAACTATGAAAAAATCATTGAAGCCTGCAAAGAGCATGGCGTTGTCATCGAGCACAATGCACATCCGCGCCGCCTGGATATTGATTGGAGATGGATTGAGGCGGCATTGAATGCCGGACTGTTGATTTCCATTGACCCCGATGCGCATTCCATTGAAGGATTTGATGACACGCGCTATGGTGTATTGAGTGCACAAAAGGGCGGGCTCACCAAAGAAAAAAACCTGAGTAGTTTTTCTTTGAAAGAATTCGAAGACCACCTGGCAAAGCGAAAGAAGCGCTAGTTTAGTCCCAGTTCAGCCAGTGGCAACTCTACAAAGAAAGTGGTGCCTCCACCTTCCATGGTCTCGAACCAGATCTTACCCTTGGCCTGCTCTACAATTCCCTTACTCATCGCGAGACCAAGGCCGGTGCCCGAAGTCTTTGTTGTGAAATTGGGAGTGAATATTTTCGATTGCATATCCTGCGGTATGCCGCTTCCATTGTCTTTGATGCAAATGAGTACAGTGTGGCCGTTCAACACCTCCTGTACCTGCACCGATCCATGTTGCGTTTCCGGAATGGCCTCAAGCGCATTTTGCAACAGGTTGGTGAAAAGCCTGTTCACCTGCGTCTTGTCGGCATTGATCAAAACTTCTTCGGTTACCGGGTGCCACCTGATATCGGCTCTTTCCTGGACAGCGTGCAGACCCACCAGTGAGTTAAGCAATTCATGCAGGTCAAATACTTCATTCCTGCTGTTCCCGATGTTTGCAAAATGCGAGAAGTCGGCTGCAATCTTTGATAGGTGATCAATTTGTTCGATCAGTGTCTTCGCTACATTCGACGTGAGTTCCTTGATATTCGGCGCATTATTTTGAATGGCCTTTTGCAGATACTGCATACTCAGCTTCATCGGCGTGAGCGGATTCTTGATTTCGTGCGCCACCTGCCTGGCCATTTCACGCCATGCTCCTTCCCTTTCCGTTTTGGCAAGCATCACGGCGCTGCCCTCGAGTTTCTTCACCATCTTATTGTATTCTTTCACCAGGCCTCCGATCTCGTCATTTCGTTTCCACATAATTTCTTCGTTGTGCTTGCCCAGGTTCACCTCCCTCATCTTTTCGCCGATCAATGAGAACGAATCCGTGATCCTGTTTGTAATCACTACAGCTATCACGCCACCAATCAGGAAGATGAAGGCATTGAGGTTGATGATGGTCACAAGGAAATTCGAGATCTCCTGTTTTAAGTCAATCTGGGAAGAGAAATATGGAATATTAAGGTAGGCGTAAGTCTTGTGGTGTTTATCCTGAACCGGCACATAAATGCTCAGGTACTCCAATTTCCCCGATTTTTCCTTCTGTACGTGTTGGATCTTGCGAAGCCTGTCCAGGTAATAAAATGCACGCGGTTCCATCTTCCTGCTCAGCACACCGCGGTTATAGACCAGGGGATGTGAAGTAATTTGTAACTCGCCACGCGGATTATACAGATTGATATCGGCATTGTGCACCTCCGATACATCGTCAATGGTCTTACTCAGTTTTTCGTGGGAAACGGAATCGTATGCCGCCAGCACATCATCCATCATGGCCTGTTCATCAACTTTGTTATTCACCTCGTTTGCCATCACCTGTATGGTTCTGCTGAGCCGGTCGCGATTGTTGTTGTCGTAGCGGTTGATGAAAAAGATGATGGTGGCGGCGCCGATCACGATGAAAGAGAAAACGCTGATGAAAATGGTGGTGCTATAAATCTGCGCCCTGATATTGAGTTGCCAGAGCAGACGGAGACTGCTCCATCGCAATCCGGATCTCACAATAAGGCTGGCGATTTGGAATATACCCACCAGGAACAAAAAGGCGCAAAACAAGTAGGCAAACAAGGTCATCGCCTCCAACACCATGTTGCTTTTCTTAGTGATCACGATGATTTTCTGGTCGCTGGGCTTGTACCAGAGTTCGCTGAACCCGTTCCGATTGATGATTTTAGTTTCCTGTGGTGGAATTTCGTCCCTGTTAAGCGTGGTGGGGAAGGGATAATCATTAATATGCGTAGACAACTGCCCCTGGTTGTACACCGCGTATGCATAGCTGAAAGATCGCTCAAAAGAAAAATCTTCCGACTTCCTGAACAGTTCCGGGTAAAGCGCCTCGCTCTTGTAATGCTTGGGCTCAGCAAGCATAAAAAGGTAACCCATTGTTGCACCCGCGGTATCTACGATGGTTTTTTTGTAAATGTATTTGAACAGATCCATCGCCGTTTCATAGAAGCGCAAACCTTCCACCGTCGTCTTTTTCCCCTGGATGGTGTGAATGGTGTTTAAGGAATCATAACTCAGTGATTCGAATCCTGACAGTGGCCGTTGAATGGCGTCGTAAATGAATAAGCGGGTGTCGTATTTATTCAGGTAAGCGAAGAAATTGCTGTTGATCAGGCTGTCCTTGATTTGGTGGCTGGCGGAATCATTCCTGAGCCTTTTGAAATTAGAGGCAAAGAACTCAGTTCCGAATCCCTGCAATGACATACTGAGGATACGTTCATTGGTGGGATCACTTTGCTGGGATAGCTTTTCAGCCACACGCTTTCTTACTTCCAATTCCTTTGCCCTGTTCTCAAAAATGATGATAATGGAAATGGACACGGAAAATATAAAGAGCCAGAATAAAGCGTTGCCCGAACTGAAAACCACCCAACGATGTTTGAGCCGGCTGGGCGACATCATCCACGTATAGACGAGCAACCATATAAGCAGGAACAGTTCAAATTTTACCAACGGATAATTGATGCGCAGGGAAAGGACAATAAGTCCGAAAAATGAAATAATCAACAATTTGATCAGGTACGTAGCATCGGTCGTATCATTGATGAATTTGAAAAGGATCTGCGATAACATAAAATATCCCATCGAAACGCAACAAAGCACGATGAAGCCAAAGACGCTATAAATATTCAGGCTGAAGAAATTCGTAACATCAAATGAAATCTGTGAATCCGCAACCAGGCTCCTGATCACGTGCCCTGATATCAGGGTAGACAGCACGAGAAATCCAACGAGCACAACGGCAATCAGCCATCTCAGGGATTTGTTCCGAACGAAAATATGCACGTCCTGCTGGATCAGCTGCATGCGCGTGAAAAGAATCAGCCAGAAGAACAACAGTGCGTTGATAAGCAGGTCGCCGAGTGACCCAAGTATGATGCTGGAACCATAGATATCAGGATGAAACAGGTCGAATTGTTTGAAATTAATGGGAAGAGGTGCGAAATAACTCAATGCCCTTAATCCGATGATCATCAATCCAAGGAAAAGGATGGACCACCCGGCGCCCTTCGCCCGCGAGATATGAATGGCGATGGTTTGGATAAAAAATAATACCATCAACGATCCCACCATCCTAAGCAGGAGTGTAATCCAGTCGTTGCTGTAAATGGTGCCACTCGTTTTCTGGGCCATATAGAACAGCGTCTTACCCGAAAAGCTGTTCACGGGATAACCCGTAGGCTCAAACGACATATTGTAGTTCCGGTCTACGTTGCGATGATCAACAAAATTGTTCTGGAGGTATTCATTTTCGATGAAGTACTGCCATTTTACGGGGATCAGGGCGATCATGACGGCCTTGGAACCGTTCAGAAAAACATCTTTTTTGACAAGTTCAAATATGCCATTTGGCTGCTTTACCATGTAATTCCCGTCGGCCCTGAATAACATTTCCTCTGCAGGTTCGGTAAATTGGGTATTCCAGAAATTCAACCTGAGGTCGCCGGAAGCATTTCTGCTGTAAAGAAAGAAACCGTATTTCCTGTCGGTAAGATCATCCAAATCGGCCTCAGACTCTGTGCCACTGCTGAGTTTTTTCAAAAAAACCGTGTCTTTGATCAGGTCGTCGAAACTCTTTTCCTGGTGCTGAACGTATTTTTCGATGGATTTGCTGACGCCGTTCGGTGAAGACGTGAACGACCAGTAATTACTAAACACAAATGACAGCGTGAACAGCCATGCGGCTGCAATCAGCATGTACCCATTCTTGTAAAATATATCGCGTACAAACTGTCTCAAGCTTGTCTATTTTGCTGCTTTATTTTGTTCCAGATCGCGTCCATTTCATCGAGGCTCATGGCAGTCAGATCCCTGCCTTCCTGTAAAACGGCAGCCTCCATTTGGTTGAATCGTGAAATGAATTTTTTGTTGGTGAGTTCAAGGGCGTTCTCGGCATCAATATGCAAAAATCGTGCATAGTTGATCAATGAAAAAATCAGGTCGCCATATTCCTCTTCTATTTTAGTTTCATCGGCTGAGGCTACAGCCTCCTGCAACTCTTCCATTTCTTCCTTCACTTTGTCCCAAACCTGCTCCCGGTGGTCCCATTCGAAGCCAACCTGTTTGGCTTTTTCCTGCAACCGCATGGCCTTTACTGTCGCGGGCAGCGTTCTGGGCACGCCACCCAAAACCGACTTCTTACCCTCCATGATCTTGAGGCTTTCCCAGTTCTTTTTGACTTCCTCATCGTCTTTAACTTTAACATCTCCATAAATATGAGGGTGCCGGGCAATAAGTTTCTCACAGATGCCCCTGATCATTTCTTCCAGGGTAAACGCATTTTCCTCGGTTCCTATTTTAGCATAGAACACGATATGGAGGAGTAGATCACCCAATTCCTCTTTAATGGCGGCCCAATCCTTCCCGGTAATGGCGTCCGCGAGTTCATAGGTCTCTTCGAGCGTTAGCTGGCGAAGGCTTTGGATGGTTTGCTTCCTGTCCCAGGGACACTGGTCGCGCAACTCATTCATGATTCTCACGAGACGTTCAAACTGACTGCTGGCATTGTTCATAATTCATGATTAAGTCTGGATGGCTGAAAAAATAAGAAACCCGCCCATCAGTATCGCGATCATCAGGAAAGCGAGAACGTTCAGCAGCATCCATTTCATAATGGTTTTAAATCTGCCCTGCTTGTAAAAATTCCGCATGGCCTTGTATTCATAAAAGAAAGCTGAAAGTACAACGAGGACCGAAATTATTCTGAGCGGCATCCAATCCAAAGGCTCATTGATCGCCGAAATTATATACCGCAAAAGGATGATCACGAAACTTGCGCAATATAGGTGGATCGCAAAGATCGCGTGATCCTCATAAAAAAATTGCTTTTTCCTCACATAAAGTAATTTCAGGATAAGGGCAAACAGGGGCAATGAAATGAAAAAAATCTGAGGAAAGTAATGAATGAATTTCTCCAAAATGGTTCTCATCAGCGTAATGCTCTCACTGTTTGATTTTTCTTCAAAATAAATCAGCTTCCGCGACACCAGGTGGTTAAAAAACCCGTCCCTTCTGTCTTCCGGCAATTCGGCCTGTATCACGTCATAAGCCTCAACGCTGGGATATTCCATCTTTCCAACGTTGCTGCCTGATGTATCGATATGGATCCCGTTGTTATTTTGACGCCCAACACTGAACCGAAACCCACCCGATTTTTTCGATTCGTCGCGCGCTGAGTCTTTGTCCAATATCGCATGAAGTGAATCCTGGGTCTTCTTTTGTCTAAGGGAATCCGATTTTCTTCGTTCAACATTCACCTGCTCATCAATTTTCGCCTGGCCTCTTTGAATTGCTGCAGTCAAAACCGTATCCCCCGTTTCGTTCTTTTTATCCTCCAATTCCTGCTTCGTCTTTAACAGCTCCACAATTTTCTGATCCGGGCTCCTGCTGTTTAGTATCGCGTCAACATCGTGAACAGGACTCATAAAATTGAAGAAAATAACAAAAAAGAAGGCCGCCGTAAAAATATACATCCTGACCGGATGCAGGTAGCTGGCACGGCGACCTCTCAAATACTCAGACGTGAGAAAACCAGGCCGGAAAAGCAGGTATTTCAGCGTGGAGAAAAACTTGCCATCGAAATGGGTAAAGTCGTAAAAAAAATGCGTGATAAGGCCCCAAATGTTCTCCTTTGGCTCCGTATTTTCCTGGCCGCACACCTGGCAATAGGGCCCTTGAACCTCTGTCCCGCAGTTAAGGCAGTTCTTCTCTTTTCTTTCAGGCTTGTGCGACAAACTGATTTTTGATAAAAATAGAACAAATCCGGCTTTGCGAATATGATAAGACCGGTTCCAAACGTTAGCTGTTTTAAATTAAATTTGCGCATATTCCATCGTATGAAACCACTGGTATCCCTGTTATTCCTCCTTAGCCCTTTTGTTCCTTCCGAGCTGAAAGCTCAATATTATTACAAGGATATATTGATCAGCCAGTACAACCTGGAGCAATTCAAGCTTGCCAAAACGGCCAAGGTAACGCGCGTTAACCTGCAAAGCTTCGAGGCAGATGGCCGGCCCACGGAAGACTTTATTTGCAACCAGACCTACAATAACACCTATAGCCAGGTTAAAACTTATTCCAATGCACCTATTACAGGTGAATCTTTGCTCACCGCATATTACAATTTCCAGGGATTAATTTATAAATCGGTCGACAGCAGTAAGGAATCCGTGGTCGTTTATGACTACAAATTTGATTCAACAGGCCGCCTGAGTTCAATTGGAACCAGTTCTGCCGGATACGGCGATAAGGTAAGGGAAACAGAGGACCACCAATGGTTCTATAACAGTAAGGGGCAACCGGAGAGGATGTTGAAGGTCAAGAACGGCAATGACACCAGCATCGTAAAATTTACCTATGATGAAAAAGGAAACATTGCGGAAGAAGAGTCATTTTGGCGAAATAGCTCCCAGGACAAAGTGTATTACTACTACGACGACAAGAATCGCATGACCGATGTCGTGAGGTACAATGCACGCGCCAGGAAATTGCTGCCTGACTATATGTTCGAGTATGATGGGGAGAACCGTCTAAGCCAGATGGTTAATGTTCAGGGCGGCGGGATCGATTATTTTACCTGGCAATATACCTATAACGAGAAGGGATTGAAAGCCAAAGAAACCTGCAGCAACAAACAGAAACAGCTTATCGGGAGGGTGGAGTATCAGTATGAGTATAAGAAGTAGTTGATTGGGTTGATTAGGTGGAAACCCAATCAACCTAATCAACCCAATCAACCCATCACCCAACATCCTCAATTCATTCACCCACCAATTGCCCACAGTAACAACCTGACATAATTTGGTGCCGGATTTAAACCACCAGATTATGAAACGGACCATATTAATTTCGGCTTTGCTCACCCTTTTATTGGGGACTTTTTATGTAGCCTGCCAGTATAACTTATCGGAGAAGGTTATCATCGCGAAACCTGCATTTGATTCCGTGTTGGTAAAACGGGGAGAATACCTGTTTCTCACGAATGTTTGCGATGCGTGTCATTCACCTAAGAAGCTCCAGGATCATTCAGATCGCAAGGTCTCAGCCGGATCAACCATCGCTGTTTTGATGGATTGGAAACTAACAGTAAACAAACTGATTCCCATTAAAGTGGCAGTGGCAAGTAGAAACCACAGGGGTTCAAGTTTTACGTGATAAGCAAATCCGCTCAACCATTGATTCATCAACAACCAGGCGATCGGAAAAGCAACCACCATCGCGATGATGACTGGTTTCAAATAATCTCTACCCAGCAAAATGGCGATCTGATGAGCTTTCGCTCCAATTACTTTGCGAATGCCCATCTCCTTTTTCCTGCGTTGAGCCGTGAATGAAGCAAGGCCGAATAATCCAAGCGAGGAAATGATGATCGCCATCAACGCGAAATATTTCGACAATTGGGAAACGCGATTTTCGGCGGCATAAAGAGCCTGGAAATCCTCGTCCAAAAAACGATAGTCAAATGAGAATCCGGGATTGAATTGCCTGTAGAGATCTGAAAGTTTTTTAATGGTTTCTTTTTCTTTCCCGGCTTCGATCCTGACCATGATTTTTGACGCCCTTTCATTTACCAGCAAATCCAGAAAACAGGGCTTCAAATTCTCGTGAAGCGATTCAAAATTGAAGTCTTTCATGACGCCAATGATCTGCCGGTCTTCACCCCAAAGATGCACAGTCTTTCCAACAGGGTCCTTCAACCCCATGACCCGGATAGCGGCTTCGTTGAAGACAATTTTCGATTTCTCAGCCGGGTATGACGCTGAAAAACTTCGGCCGGCTTTCATTTCGATGCCCAGGGTCTCAACAAAGCCATATCCCGCCGCAATGTCTGTGAAGTTGATTTTCGATGTGGGATCCTTGCCTTCCCAACTCAAATCCGTGGTGCCGCCTTCGCGACTGATAATATTATGTCTGAAATTAGCAGCGCTCTTTACGCCCGGAATCTTTTGAATTTCTGCAATGAATCCTGCCATTCCTGATTCGTAATTCGCCGGAGCATCTTGAGTTGTCATCCCTCCTTTTTCAAAATAGACAATATGGTCGCGATGATATCCCAGGTTTTTTGTTTGCACATACTGCATCTGTTGGTACACGACCAAAACGGCGACGATAAAAATGGCGGATATGGTGAATTGAAAAACGACAAGGCTTTTCCTTACCCACTGTTGAGAAATGCCCGCAACCCACCGTCCTCTAAGAATGGACGCTGAATTGAATCTTGTAAGATAGAGGGCGGGGTAACTGCCTGCGAGCAAACCAGCGATGGTCGCCACTGATAGTCCGGCTACAATAGTGTCCCAATCAGGGTGGAAAACAATCTGCTTCCCAACAATTGAATTAAAGGAAGGCAACAGGACAAGCACAGCCAGGACCGCAACGATCAAAGCTGCAAAACTCATCACAAGTGATTCGCAGATGTGTTGAGCAATTAAGGTGAACCTGCTCGCTCCCAATATCTTCTTAATTCCAACCTCTTTCATTCTGCGCGATGCCCTGGCCGTAGCCAGGTTCATAAAATTGATGCAGGCGATAACCAAAATAAAAATTGCTATCATCGAAAATAGGCGCAAATACTCAATCCTGCCACCAGACGGCACACCATTTTCGTAGTGGTTGTAAAGATACCTGTCGGAAAATCTCTGAAGTAAGATCGTAGCCTTAGCGTTTTGATCCTTTGTCTTCAAATAATCCGCTATCTTACTATTGAACCGAACCGGGTCAACATCATTTTTCAACACTACAAAACTTACCGGGTCGTTATTGCTCCATTTCTGCAATTTCGGATTCGCCAGCAGGAACAAATCATAATTGAAAAGAATGTCAAAACTAACAGTGCTGTTTGTTGGCGGGTTTTCAAATACGCCGGCGATGGTATAGGGCCCGCTAAAATCCTTCTGATCCCAGGTTATCGCTTTTCCCAGCACGTCGGTTGAACCAAATAATTTCTCAGAGAGGCCGCGCGATAAGAACACGGAATGCATGTCGCCCATCGACCGTTCGTTACCCCTGATGATGGGAATCGAAAAAATTGAAAAGTAATCTCTGCCGGCAAATTGCGCAGCGGCATTTATGTGCTTGTCGCCAAAGGAAATGATACCCGGCTTGTCAAACCAGGATGAGGGAATAACGGAGGCGGAATATTGAATTTCCGGGTATTCGGCCCTTAGTGAGGTGGCTAACAGACCCGGTGTCGCATCAAAAGTTGAGATTGATTTTCCGTCATCCCAGTTCAGTAATACCTGGTACAAGCGGGAATCATTTTGATTGAATTTATCGACCGCTTGTTCATCATGTACCCAAAGCCATATTAAAAGGGTGCAGGCAAGTCCGGTAAAAAGTCCAAATAGATTGAGAAAAGTAAACTGGCGATCTCGCTTGAAATTACGCCAGGCGATTTTCAGGTAATTGCGGAACATGTTGTCTTGGTTTATTAACCCGCCTGCGGCGGATCACAAATAAAGACGTCATGAAATTCTCCCTGTTGCATGGGGTGCCCGCTTATTTTTTCAACTTTATAAGGGAATCTACCAACGCATCAATATCACTACAGGAATTGTATAGCGCAATGGATGGACGAACAGAGGTTTCCACTCCGAACCTGCGAAGAATGGGCTGTGCACAATGATGACCAGAACGAACGGCAATGCCATCCTGGTTGAGAGCGGCACCCACTTCTTCAGTTTTATAGCCCTCCATGATCAAAGAAATAACACCTGCCCGATGATGTGGCATGCCAATAAATTTTAATCCCGGTACGAATTTTAATTTTTCGATGGCGTATTGCAGCAGAAAATGTTCGTATTGTTCAATGAATTCGATGCCCAACTTCATCACATAATCAATCGCCGCACCGAGTCCTACGGCATCGGCAATGTTTCCTGTTCCTGCCTCGTAACGTGCGGGGGTCTTTTGATAACGGACATGCTCAAACGTAACGTCTTCGATCATGTTCCCCCCACCCTGCCAGGGCTCGGTGGCATTAAGCAAATCTTCCTTTCCATACAAAACGCCGATCCCGGTTGGCGCAAAAATCTTATGGCCGGAAAATACAAACCAGTCGCAGTCCAGCGCCTGGACGTCTGCGCGCATATGCGAAACCGACTGCGCTCCATCCAGCAGAACCTTGGCGCCTGCAGCCTTTGCCATCTCAATGATCACCTTGGCCGGTGTGACTGTCCCGAGCGCATTCGAAACCTGTGTAAAAGAAACCAGTTTGGTCTTCGGATTCAAAAGCTTTGCGTATTCATCCAACAACACCTGCCCGGTATCATCCACAGGAATGACACGTAAGCGAAGTCCGTTCTTTTTGGCCAATTGATACCAGGGAACAATATTCGCATGATGTTCGAGGTGAGTGATGATGATCTCGTCGCCCGGTACCAGGTTTTGTTCTCCCCAGGATTTCGCAACCAGGTTGATGGCTTCCGTGGTGCCGCGAACAAAAACAATTTCTTTGGGTGAACGCGCATTTAAGAAATGCTGAATCTTTTTTCTCGCATCCTCATACGCGTCCGTGGCGCGTGCCGCCAGTTCGTGAGCGGCCCTATGAATATTTGAATTCTCGTGCTCATAGAAATAGGAAACCCTGTCGATAACCGACTTCGGCTTTTGCGTCGTCGCAGCGTTATCGAGCCAGATAAGGGGTTTGCCATTCACGCGTTCGCGAAAAATGGGAAAATCATTCCTGATATGATTCACATCGAAAGGCGCGCGAGGCATTCCTCCCGGTGCAGGCTTAACCGAAGGCTGCCGAGCAGTAAACGGCTTTTCACCCATCCAACTCTCCGCCAGAAAATAATACGAACCGGGATCAGGGATCTGTGAGAATTCACCAACATGGCTCATTGGAATATAAGAAAGCACCTCCTGCATGTCTTTGCCAATGGCTGCTTCTCCGAAATAAGGAAATTGATCCAGCGAAAATGGTTTCGTAATCGACAATGGCGACGATGATGAACCCTTTTGTGCTTGTTGTTGCCTTGTGAAATGCGGATCGGGCAAACTGGTTTGTGGATCATCAATATTGAATGCGCCGGGATGGTGAATGGCTGAGGGAGAAATTCCGCTTCCGGCAACCGATGCCGGAATATTTCCCGAGCCCGGACTGGGAACAGTGGGAATGGCTGATTGCGGCTGCTGGGGTTGAATTCCTGCACCCGATGCCGCCGATGGTGAAATGCCACTTCCAGCAACTGAAGAAGGCACTCTTCCATCGGTAGAATTTGGATCAGGCAAACTCGTTGGCGGATTGTCGATGCTAAATGATCCTGGTTGATTAATTGCAGAAGGCGAAATTCCACTTCCTGCAACAGAAGCGGGTATGTTTCCGGACCCCGGCATGGGCACATTTGGAATCTCGGTGGAAGATCTCGTAACACCCTGCTGACCTTGCTGCAGATGATGTGTAGGCATCCCATTCGACATGAAAGAATATTGATCCTGGGGTAGGATATGGCTTCCCCCGTCTTCCGTCATCGGGAGATGATCGAAGTCTGAAGGATTCGGAAATTTTGGCTCCTGTCCTGGCGCGGCCTTAAAGAAAGCATTCGCCAGATCTTCAAGCGAGGCTTCGTCGGGCCAGCCGTTGGGCAAACCATTATTTGTACTCATGATATTTATCAATTTGTATATCGTCCAGCACGGCGATGGCGTCGTCAACCAATACTGCGAGTGAGCAATACAAGGAAACCAGGTAAGAAGCGATGGCACGTTCGTTAATGCCCATGAATCTCACTGATAGTCCGGGTGATTGTTCTCCGGGCAAATTGGGTTGATATAATCCTACCACGCCCTGCCTTGCTTCCCCGGTACGGATCAGCAGCATCTTAGTCATATTTTTCTCGACCGGAATTTTGTCAGATGGAATAAGTGGAAGTCCGCGCCAGGTCAAAAATGGTGAACCAAATAAATTAACAGTTGGCGGCGGTACGCCCCTGCGTGTGCATTCGCGACCAAAAGCAGCGATCGCCTGGGGATGTGTAAGAAAGAATCCCGGTTCCTTCCACACTTTCGTGATGAGTTCATCGAGATCATCGGGCGTGGGTGCACCGGTCCTGGTTTTTATCCTTTGAGAAGCCACAACACTGTGCAGCAATCCGTATTCCTTATTATTAATCAGTTCGCCTTCCTGGCGTTCCTTGACGGTTTCGATGGTGAGCCTCAATTGCTCGCTGATCTGATTATATGGTTTGCTATAGAGATCCGACACGCGGGTATGTACATCCACCACCGTGTTAACCGCTGTCAGATTGTATTCGCGCGGTTTTTCAACATAGTCAACGAAAGTTTGCGGAAGGATGCGCTCATCTCTTGCCGAGCAATCAACTTCAACACTGTCGGCATCTTTTACCTTATTAAGCCGGTATACGCCTGATTCCACAGGTATCCAGCTCAATAAATGTGTGAGCCATCTCGGCGAAATGGTGATCATTTGGGGAACAGTACGCGTTGCAATCGCTAGTTGTCTTGCCGCCACATCACCTAGCGCGGTCTGTTTCCTGGTTGTTGCTGTTTCTGCCATGAGGTTGATGAATTAAGAGGTGAAGAATTGTTGAGGTAAGGTAACGAAAAGAAAAAATTCCACAAAGCGGGTATTGGTGAAAGTTCAACGAAGTCATACCTTGGATTACCTAAGAAAAGGGATACATATCTGATTAGCTCCATACCCTTTTTCACAAAATTTCGATCCTGAATTTACTTAGACTTTACTGAACTCCCTCCCGGAGAGGAAGGTTGAATCGTTTTCATGTAATCGACGTGATCTTTCCTGCCATCGATATTATTCGCCAGGAATTGGTTGCCGGCGGCGTGTCTGCTGAACTTGGCAACATCAGCGAAATTGTCAGTGATCCCAACAATAATGGTGTCAACGCAAATGTCGTGATTTCACTGATCAACATTGAGGAAAACAGGATTTCGCGGGATCCACGGAATTATGTAAGAAAAGATTCTACAACTGTCATATTCAAGAATCCCGCGATTCACCTCAATCTAACACTGCTGATCACTTCTGTAAGGCGCGCAGGAGGCTACCAGCTTGCATTACAGGATTTGCAACAGGTTATTGGTGTGTTTCAGCACAAGTGCGTTTTCGATGCATCCAATACACTGGCCCTGGTGCCATTCCCCGAGATAGAAAAACTGACGATTGAAATGGTGAGTTTGAACCTGCAACAGTTGCACGAAATATGGTCGGTGCTGGGTGGTCGATATTTTCCTTCGGTCGTATATCGTTTGCGAATGGTGACCATAGACCGCTTAGATGATAAGCCCGAAGGCCAGGTTATCAAAGAAATTGAACTGGATTTTTAAAGCAATATTATGGGAGTGTCCCCCATCAAATTGACGGGCGAGAAGATCACGATGGTTTTCTCGGAATTGTTCAGCATTCGCTTCGATCATCCTTCGTTCGAAAACGCCAACGAAAAATTCATTTGGCGGGAGTTGCAAATTACGCCCGACAAGGAGACCGCCACCACAATGATGAACTACCAGCTTCTACTCAGATGGGACAGCAACAGGTTGGTATGTTTCATGCAAACCTCGCCTGCCAATCCGCCAAATAAAAAACCCCGTATTCCATTTATCAAGTTGCCCACTGGATTCAAATTGAGGTTTTTGGTGAAAGGCAGCGCGAATTTTCTGTCTCACACTTATATCGTAGGGGCGGGCAAAAGCAAAACTTATCAGTTCACCAATACCATCAATCACCAGATCCCAAACAATGTTTGGCTATTCAATGCCGTGGATTTCTATTCAACGGCAAGAGACTACAGCGCAGGCACACTGGTGCAGGACAGTTCAACCTATTACACCACAAAAAGGGACGTGTTGGCCGCAGACGGCATATCGTTATCCAATGTCGATTACTGGTTGCCGTTAGACGCAGTGAATAATAATGAACCTGTCGTGAACAATGACGACCTGGCAGACAATACAACTGTCAAAGCTGACGAACCTTGCCTGGCAGTGATTGACATTGTGAAGACGGGCGCCATCGATCCCAAGTATGAAATATTTGACGGCACTGATCGGCTTTTCGATCCCGCACCCTCCTTCATTATCGCTTTCAAACGCATTAAATAATTAAGATCTCATAACATCTAAACACAACTGCCATGAATGAATCAGCCATCGCAACCCCGGGCGTATATGTAAATGAAATCTCGGTCCTTCCCCCTTCTGTGGCCCAGGTAGCCACCGCTATTCCCGCGTTTATTGGGTATACGCAAGATGCCAAAGACGCAGACGGGAATCCTTTAAAACTTAAACCGACGAAAATTTATAACCTCAAAGAATATGAACAATATTTTGGAACGGTAGACTTGGAAACGAAAATAGAAGTTGCTGTCATCCTCAGTTCCACAACTGGCGTGAGCAGTGCAATTGCCAAATTTACTGCTGATCCTAACCAGCACAACCTCTATTATAGTATGCGCCTTTATTTTGACAATGGCGGTGGCCCGTGCTATATCGTATCTGTAGAAAAAACGACCACAGCGGTTGCCTTTGGAGACCTTGAAAAAGGTGTAAAAGCAGTGGAGGCATTTGATGAGCCGACGCTGTTTGTGGTTCCGGAAGGAAAATACCTCTCTCCCTCCGACCACTACAAGTTGATGCAGGAAGCAATGGACCAGTGTTTCAATCTGGGTGACAGATTCACTATTCTGGACGTTCACGAACAACTGGCCACCACCGACCTGAGCATGACGGCATTCAGAGCCGCTCCGGAACTAGCTGGCCATTTCAATTATGGCGCAGCGTATTATCCCGACCTGAAAACGCTCTACGAATACGACTATGATGAAACCAAGGTTGATCTCAAAATAACAAAAGATGGAGCGCCGGTAGCGACTGCGAAACTCGACACCTTTAAGGCCACGGAAGGAGCAGCATATAACGCAGCGAAGGATGCAATAAGAAAATTGAAAGTTGTACTTCCCCCATCTCCAGCTATTGCAGGCATTTATGCGAGTGTGGACGCAGACCGGGGCGTTTGGAAAGCGCCCGCGAACGTGGGTGTGAGAAGCATCTACGATTTGGTTGACAATGTAACAGACGCTGAACAAGCAACCATGAATATCGATACGACGGCAGGCAAATCCGTAAATGCCATTCGAGCATTTAATGGCAAAGGCATTCTCGTTTGGGGCGCGAGAACGCTGGATGGGAATAGTGCCGAATGGAAATATATTCCTGTTCGACGTTTCTTCATCATGGTTGAAGAATCAGCAAAAAAAGCAACCGCACAATTCGTATTCGAACCCAACGATGCAAACACCTGGACCAAGATCAGGGCCATGATCGAAAACTATCTCACCCTGTTGTGGAGAGAAGGCGCATTGGCAGGCGCAAAGCCGGAGCACGCCTTTTTTGTAAAATGCGGATTGGGTCAAACCATGACTGCACAAGACATTCTGGATGGGAAACTCATCGTGGAAATCGGCATGGCTGCCGTTCGGCCGGCAGAATTCATCATTCTTCGTTTCATGCACAAACTTCAGGAAAGCTAGTCAACCATTCAATCATTCATCCATAAAACATCTTTCAAATGGCACAATACCCAATTCCAAAATTTCACTTCCAGGTAGAATGGGGCGGCTCCAAGATCGGATTCACGGAAGTATCCGGACTTGATGTTTCAACCGACGTTATCGAATACCGTGAAGGTTCCAGCCCGGAATTCCATAAAATAAAAATGCCCGGCATGCAGAAATTTTCGAATGTCACACTCAAGCGTGGCACATTCAGGGGCGACAATGACTTTTACAAATGGTTCAATACAATTTCGCTCAATACCATCGAACGTCGGGACCTGGTGATATCGTTGCTCAATGAGAATCATGAGCCCGTTGTGGTATGGAAAGTGAAGAATGCATTTCCTGTGAAAGTGCAGTCCACTGACCTCAAAGCGGACGGAAACGAAGTGGCGATTGAAACAGTGGAGATCGCGCACGAAGGTTTGACAATCCAAAATGAAGGATGATGAGCAGGTATCCACCCGTTGGATTTCATTTCCTCGTCAAGTTTGAATTGAGTCCTGCAAACGCAGAGGATACCAGGTTCCAGGAAGTGTCCGGACTGGAGGCTGAAATGGAAATGGAAAATTTTACGGAGGGTGGGCAGAACAGGTTTACCTGGCAACTGCCCAAACGAACACGCTATTCAGACATCACGCTGAAAAGGGGGATGTTCATTGGATCGCCACTCATCACCTGGTGCCGCGACGCACTTGAAAATTTCAATTTCGCGCCGGCTAACGTTACCATCTCGCTGTTAAATGAACAGCACACGCCGGTCATGACCTGGTATGTTGTCAATGCTATTCCGAAGAAATGGTCGGTCTCGGGTTTCAACGCAACCGACAATACCATCGTGGTGGAGTCCGTTACGCTGGGTTACCGATATTTCAACGTCATTCCTTCAAACTAACCATAACGTTCAAACGAATTGATCATGCCGATAGAAATCAGGGAGCTTGTTATCAAAGCCATCGTGAGCGAGACCAGGAAAGACAATACCGATTGCGTTAAGCAGGAGGACCTGGCAAAAATGAAAAAGGAATTGGTCAAAGAAATAACCGACAAAGTCATAAAAACGCTCAACCAAAAAAATGAACGCTGATGGCCTTTGATCTTTCTCAACTTGAAAAGCTATATCTCCTCGCCTACAGCGACCAGGAATACAACAATGTGGTGGGGCCACCCTTCTATGCCCTGATCAATCCCGAAACCTACGCTTACAAATACAAGATAGAATTCTGCGAAACGCAGGCCCCTGGCACATCCGGCGTGGCATTGAAATTCAACAAAATGCCACCCCAGGAATTCAACTTCGACTTTCTTTTTGACGGCACGGGTGTCATCACCAACATACACATACCGCCAAACACGTCTGTAGCAGACCAGTTGGACGACTTCCGGCATAAAGTCCTGCAATACCAGGGAAATATACACAGGCCCTATTACCTGAAGATCCACTGGGGCACTTTGCTATTCAAGGGCGTACTCACTTCCATGGACATTGAATTCAAGCTTTTCAAACCCGATGGCACACCCATCCGCGCCGTGGCCAAATGCGCCTTCAAGGGAACTGTGGAAGAAAACCTTCGCGTGGCCATGGAAAATGCAATGAGCCCGGATATCACGCATGAAAGGATTGTAACGGCAACGGATAAGCTACCACTGATGACAAAAAAGATCTACAACGATAAAAAATATTACCTCGATGTAGCCGAATTCAACAAACTGGATGGATTCAGAAGCATCAAAACCGGATCAAAGATTTTCTTTCCTCCCACAGTTTAAAAACAATGGCCACCGCAACCAGAACCATACCAACCAGGCAAAATCCCGATCTCGTGAGCTGCACCGTTTTGGTGGAAGGCAATGAAATTGACAGGAAATACCAGCTGGCCTCGGTTTCAATCATCAATGAAATCAACAAGATCCCAACTGCCAGTTTAATCCTGCTGGATGGTGAGCCCAACAAGGAAAAATTCGAGATCAGCGATACGGGTGATTTTCTTCCCGGGAAAAAAATTGAAATACAGTTTGGTTACCATAACGAAAAAGATATCGTGTTCAAGGGCATGATCATCACCAACACGCACAAAGTCTCGAACAATTGTGCAGAATTGAACCTGGAATGCAAGGACGAAACGGTGAAAATGACGATTAACAAGGGTAACCGGCATTTCAATGACATCACTGATAGCGATGTGGTGGGCCGGCTACTGGACGATCACAAAATTGACGATAAAGACGTTGAAGACCTGAAGAGCAAGCATGAACAATTGCTGCAATCAAATATTACCGACTGGGACTATATGATCAGCCGGCTGGACGTGAATGGAATGATTTGCGTCATCAGGAACGGACAGGTGACAGTAAAAAAACCGAAACTGGATGACGATGCTAAACTGGACCTCACCTATGGAGCAAATATCCTGGAATTTCATGCAGACATGGACGCGCGAACGCAAACGTCGGCTGTGAAAACACTCAGTTGGGATTTCCAAAATCAAAAAGTGCAAAGCACAGAGAGTGAGGACCAAAATCCGCCGGAGGAAGGCGCCTTTAAAAGAACCGATCTGGCAGCCGTTAACGACCAGCCCCTCGAGATGAGAACCTCTGCAAGCCTGAGCCAGGAAGAAACGCAGGCCATCGCCAACGCAAGAAAATTGCGCCAGGATCTTTCTAAAATAAAGGCCAAAGTAAAATACCAGGGCGTGACAACCGCCGCACCGGGCGATTTTATAACACTTAACGGACTCGGAAAGAATTTCAACGGCAAGGCCTTCGTCTCTGCCACGCATCATGAATTCGCAGACGGAGATTGGATTACAGAAGCCACGCTGGGATGGCAGGAACAATTTTTCGCCGAGCAAACCAATCCTTCACATGCGGCTTCAGGCACCGGGCAAGCCTCTTCCATTCACGGGCTTCAAATTGGAATTGTGACGGGCATCACAGACAGTAACGGTCAATATCGCGTGAAAATTCGGTTGCCCCTCGTGAACGACCAGGACGATGGCATTTATGCAAGAGTCTCCACCCTGGACGCAGGCGACAAGAGAGGAACTTTTTTCAGACCTGAAAAAAATGATGAGGTACTGGTGGGCTTTATGAATGACGATCCTAAAAATCCGGTCATACTGGGCATGTTACATAGCAGTGCGAAATCTGCGCCGCTGGAACCCAAGGATGAAAACCCTCAAAAAGGATATGTATCCAGGGAGGGCATCAAACTCATTTTCGATGATTCAAAAAAATGGGTAAGGATTGAAACGCCCGGCAATCGTGTGTTTGAACTGAACGATGATGAAAACAAAATCACGGTTGATGACGGCACCGGCAATAAAATAGTCATGGAAAGCAGCGGTGTAAGTATTGAATCCGCTACGGAATTGAAAATCAAAGCAGGGACTTCACTGTCCATATCCGCTCCAAAGGTTTCTATTAAAGCCGATGCCACGCTTAGCCTTGACGGAAGTGGAAGCACCTCTGTCAACAGTAGTGGTATCACGGAAATAAAAGGCTCGTTGGTAAAGATCAATTGAGTATGATAAACATAAAACAAAAGAAATGGGATTCGCAGCCAGGCTAACGGACATGCATATCTGCCCAATGGTAACTGGTGTTGTGCCACATGTGGGCGGTCCAATCATGTCGCCAGGCGCACCCACCGTATTGATTGGTGGATTGCCTGCGGCCCGCCTGACTGACATGTGCGTTTGCACAGGTCCGCCGGATGTAATCATTGTAGGTTCAGCAACCGTGTTGATTGGCGGCTTACCTGCCGCAAGAATGGGTGATGCCACAGCGCATGGTGGATTGATCGTAGGATTTTGTCCAACCGTAATCATAGGAGGTTAAAAATGGAAATATCAAAATCATTTCTTGGCACCGGCTGGAGTTTTCCTCCCAGTTTTATCAAGCCGTCACACGAGGTGGCCATGTTGAGCGACGAACCTGACATTGAAAGCAGTTTGAAAATTTTACTCAGCACCAGGCAGGGAGAACGCGTGATGCGACCGGACTATGGTTGCAATCTCGACGAGTTGGTTTTTGAACCACTCACTACCACATTTAAGACTTATATCAAGGATTTGATCTCAACAGCAATTCTCTATTACGAACCCAGGATAGATGTCAACAGGATTGACCTGGATGATACGGGTGAACTGGACGGGCGCATCCTCATTTCAATTGATTATACTGTTAGATCTACCAATTCAAGATTCAATTTTGTTTATCCATTCTATAAATCAGAAAGCAACGCTGCCCATTAAATCGAAAAAGAGCCATGTCATGTCATGAAAAAAATCCGCTAGTCAGGGAAGGCACCAGCCTGGTCAACCGCGTGCTTCCCGCGCTTTCGCCCGGTTTTGCGAAGGTGGATGAGCGTGATATGATTGACCTGAGTCTTTTTGCTAAAAGATATGCGGCCTTTCTCAAATACTTCGATTCAACCAATACAGAAAAAGGGAACTGGCAACCCCTGATTGAATTTGACGTCAGTGTCATCCTTGCATCGCTTGCCCGCGTAGACGCCAGCCTGATTCTCAACTACAAGAAATTACTACTGGATGAAATCAGGAATAGCGCAACTGACGCGGATGCAAAGCGACAATTCAAATACTTGTTCGACCTGCTTTTCTCTCTCGTCAAATTTATCGACCATCAGTTCCAGCTCTTCCCGGGTGAATTCGAGTTTAAAGATGAGATCAGCCATTTTATTGCAGCCAAACTAAATGACCCGCTGGCCAACCTCGAAAATTATTTTAACGAGTATAAGGGCCTTTCTCTTTTGGATTACACCTTGAACGAAATCGATCCCGCTGCACCCATAGAAGTGACATCCGAAGAAGCTTTCACGCGGATGAATCTCTCACTTCCCTGGCAGGGTCCGGCAACCCTGGTCACCATTACACTTCCTGCCGTGCCAGGCATTACCGAGCGGATCATTTATGTTGTTAATCACAACATCTTTAATTCCCAGATTGAATTGTTACTGAATGGTGTGGCTTCATTGTCCATAAAAGCAGCGAAGCTTTTTGACCAAACGGTCGCGGATTACCCGCAACACAGTCCACACATGGCGCTTTTCCTGGCCTGGCTGAAACTTTTTGCACATGAACAGGACGCTCTGAATACTTACACGAAACGCCATCTTGATTTTTATTACAAAGAGGTTTTGCAATTAATCAATAAGGCGCCCGAACCCGATTCGGCGCACCTGGTATTTGAATTGCAGAAACCGGTTTTGGAACACCGTCTCCAATCGGGCATCCTTTTCAAGGGTGGCAAAGATGTAACGGGAAAGGAGATCAGTTATCAACTCACGGAAGATATCGTTCTCAATAAGGCGAGCGTGTCTTCATTGAAATCCTGGCAAAGTGTTAAGAAGACACGTGAATTGGTAAAGACTTACCCGATTGCTAATTCAGAAGATGGCGAAGGGGCCAAATTAAGTTCAACCGACAAAAGCTGGTTTAGTTTCGGAAATCCAAAGTCGCCCAAAAATGGCGTCTTCGGCTTTGCCATCGCTTCCAATACGCTTTACCTGAATGAAGGTGAACGCATCATTCGCGTCACCGCCGAATTCGCAGCGCCGCTGCCCGGTCTCAATTTTCCCGCGCTTTATGATCTCAATTGTTTCACCGCGCAATATACAGGAACAAAAAAATGGCTTGATGCGCCTGTTCCAATTGTACAATGCAATGCCGCAGGTACGGTGATCAACTTCACCATTGTGCTGACACCCGATGCGCCGGCCTTAGCGCCCTATTTGGAAAAGACGCACGCGAAAAATTTGGGAATCACCACGCCGGTGTTGAATATTTATCTCGACCAGAATAACAATAGCGCCATTCCTTATAGTGTATTGAGCAAGGGCCGACTCACCCGGCTGACGGTGAATGTGGGCGTGATCGGCGTACATGATTTGATGCTAAGCCACGATGGCGGGGCCATTGACGCGTCAAAACCATTCAAACCCTTTGGCGACTTCCCCGGCCGTGGCGCCGGCCTGTACATCGGTAGCAAAGAAGTCTTTCAAAAAAAATTGAATATACTGGTCGTATCCACCAATTGGAAGACGGCTAGTCCGAATTTTGACGGAAGCTCCAGCTACCTCAGGCAAAATATTTGGGGCAAGGATCAGTTCAGTGTTTTCAACAGCACGGCTGCACATGCCATTTATTTTTCAGGCGGCAATCATTTTACGCCCATGCCGCCCGACTACACGAAAAACGAAACCCTCACGGCAAATACGCTGGAAGGGTTCATCCAACTCAGGTTGAGTGATGATTCATATTCGCTCGACAATCATATGGCCGCGATCAGTACGGCCTTGAGTGCCACTAAAATTGTATCTACCGATGACGACCCACAAACCTATTCTATATCGGTGCCCAAAACGCCCGTTCCGGTTGAAATCGTTCTCAATTCCCTTTCGGTAAATTATGAAGCATCAACAGATATTGTGTTAAGTGCGACTGCAGAAATGGATAACGATTTGTTGCTACAGCTCTCCCCATTTGGATTCAAGCGCGTGAGTGCGTCACTGGTTGATCCCTCGCCTGACACTGAAAATATAAACGAGATCTCGCTGCTTCCCGATTTTTCCAGTGTGGGAGAATTGTTTGTTGGTATCGTCAACGCAGAACCGAAGCAGGTTTTGAATTTACTTTTCCAGGTAGCCGAAGGAAGTTCCAATCCACTTAGAAATATGGAAGAGCTGAAATGGTATTATTTATCAGCTAACAATAACTGGAAGGTCTTTAAGTCCGAGGCATTGGTAGATCGAACAGAGAACCTGACCCAATCGGGAATCGTTACATTGACCCTGCCCGCAGACAGCACAAGCCGGAATTCAATTTTAGACGACAATACTTACTGGATCAAGCTTACAGCAGATCCATTTGCAGACGCTGTTTGTAAATTGATACTCGTGCAGGCACAGGCTTCAAGGGTGGAATTGGTGCAGGACAAACTAAAGCAGATTGAATTCAGGCAAACGCTCCTTGCGAAATCTATATCAAAACTGGTGGTCAGCGATGCCAGTCTGAAGAGCACCGATCAACCTTTTGATTCCTTCAACGGAAGAACGCGCGAAACCGACGAGCACTTCTATGTACGGGTGAGTGAAAGGTTGCGCCATAAGCAGCGAGCCATTACCATTTGGGACTACGAACACATCATCCTGGAAAAATTTCAGAAGATTTTCAAAGTAAAATGCATCAATCATGCGGGATTCTATCCGGAGAATGGCAACGATGTATTCTGTGAAAATTTTCCCGGTCATGTTTCCATTATTACCATTCCGAATCTTCAATTCAGCTCCAATGTTAATCCTCTCCGACCTTACACGCCCATTGGATGGCTGGTAAATATATCTGACTACCTGAAGACCATCACTTCTCCCTTTGTTCAGCTGCACGTCAAGAACCCGGCATTTGAAGAGATACAACTCGAGTTTAAAGTGAAATTTTATGAACATCTCAGTGAGGCCTTCTACCTTGATTTACTTAACAAGGAAATCGAGCAATTCCTTTGCCCCTGGGCCTTTGACAACAAACGGGAGATTTCCTTCGGAGGCAAAATGTACAAGAGTGCGGTTTTGAATTTTGTTGAAGAACGCCCCTATGTGGATTTCGTTACCTGTTTCAAAATGCATCACTATATAGAACGCGATGAATTCGGCGTAAAGGTAGAACTGGACGTGGAAGTAGCTGAGGGCTCAACCGCCAGGTCCATCCTGGTTTCCTATTATGACGAAGACACCAATACCAGACACCTGATTAGCTCACCCGCAGATTGTACCTGTTGATGGATGAAATAACTACCATACCAAAAGAAAGAACCTTGCCGGCTTCGCTGGATTATGAGTTGCTAAGGGCAGAGGGCTTGAAATACCTGGAAGACCTGGGCCATCTTTCGTGGACGGATTTCAATGCGCATGATCCCGGCATCACCGTATTGGAAGCGTTATGTTATGTGATGACGGAATTGGGCTACCGCACGGGCTTCCCCATGCGTGACCTGTTGACCAAGGATAGTACCCACCTTGCAGATGACCAGGTGCTGTACACAGCCAAACAAATCCTGACGAATAATCCGCTTACTATTAATGACTATCGGAAAGTTCTGATCGATATTATTGGCGTACACAATGCGTGGCTTTTTGCAGAAAACAGTATCAAATCGGCTAACGGTGTCCTGCAACCGATCAACGAAGTACCCATTTTCGCGAATTGCAAAGCTGATCAACTCCAATACGAAACAACTGACGTCCCCTTGTTCCTTTCCGGCTTATACAAGGTGTTGTTGGATCTCGACAATAGCCTGATCTATGGTGACATGAACAATGGCGAAATACTGGACGACAATCCGGCATTGGGTGGCCGCTATGAAAAGGGGGAGTTTCAGATTGCGCTTGAACTGACTTCCTGGAAATCGGCAGATTTTGATTTTGCCGCGCTCGCCGCCAGTGCAGCGAATATCGACACCATCGTCATTTCGGGTGTGCCTGATGGGTGGGCGGGTAAACTTACGCTTACCAATGGCAAAACGGAAGATTTTGTCATTGACATTCCAAAGAAGCCTGCCTCCTCTCCTGTTACACTCGCCGATCTTCAAACTATGCTTGGAGACAAAGACTACATGGCGTCCAGGTTTAAGTTCTACCTCGATAAGATAACCGAATCGAGAAGGATTGTGAAAACGGCCATTAAAAAATTGCAGGAGCGGCGAAACCTGTGTGAAGATTT
>Ga0097621_100000252_pt1 | contig 36187 bp, 36 predicted proteins | sample KBSMisM72_FD_73165 | JGI IMG/M metagenome (GOLD analysis project Ga0097621, IMG submission 73165) | Miscanthus rhizosphere microbial communities from Kellogg Biological Station, Michigan, USA - KBS Miscanthus M7-2 (version 2) (version 2) | ecosystem: Host-associated > Plants > Roots >... | reverse complement strand
GGAATTGGGCAAGCCCTTTCCCGAAGATGTGCAGGAACAGCTTTGGGGCGCCATCGGCGCGGTGTTCGGAAGCTGGCACAGCCCGCGCGCCAACACCTATCGCAGGCTGAACAATATCCCGGAGGACTGGGGCACCGCGGTGACGGTGCAAGCGATGGTGTTCGGCAATCGCGGCGAGACTTCGGCCACCGGCGTCGCCTTCACCCGCGATCCGGCCACCGGCGAAAAGCTTCTCTATGGCGAATTCCTGGTCAATGCCCAGGGCGAAGACGTGGTGGCCGGCATCCGTACCCCGCAGCCGATCTCCAAGATCGTGCGCGAGCGCCAGGGCGGCAAGAAAGCCTCGATGGAAGAGGCGATGCCCAAGGCCTTTGAAGAGCTCATGGCCATCGGCGAGCGGCTGGAACAGCATTACCGCGACATGCAGGACGTGGAATTCACGGTGCAGGAAGGCAAGCTGTTCATGCTGCAGACCCGCGCCGGCAAGCGCACGGCGGAAGCCGCCCTGAAGGCGGCGGTCGACATGGAGCGCGAAGGCCTGGTCGACAGGAAGATCGCCATCACCAGGGTCGAGCCGGAAGCACTCAACCAATTGCTGCATCCCACCCTGGATCCCAATGCGCCGCGCGAGCAGATCGCGGTCGGCCTGGGCGCGTCTCCCGGCGCGGCCACCGGCGAAATCGCTTTCACCGCCGAGGAAGCCGAAAAACTGGCCGCCGATCACCGCGACGTGATCCTGGTGCGCACTGAAACCAGCCCGGAAGACATTCACGGCATGCATGCGGCCAGGGGCATCCTGACGGCGCGCGGCGGCATGACCAGCCATGCGGCGGTGGTGGCGCGCGGCATGGGCCGTCCCTGTGTGTCCGGCGCCGGGATGCTCAAGATCGATGCGGTGCGCGGTGAAATGGTCGCCGGCAATGTCACTCTCAAGCGGGGCGACATCATCACCATCGACGGCGCCGCCGGCCTGGTGTTCAAGGGCAAGGTGGGGCTGCGCCAGCCGGAAATGACCGGCGATTTCGGCACCCTGATGGGCTGGGCCGATGAAGTGCGCACCCTCAAGATCCGCACCAATGCCGATACACCGGCCGACGCTGCCACGGCGCGCAAGTTCGGCGCCGAAGGCATCGGGCTGTGCCGCACCGAGCACATGTTCTTCGAGGCCGACCGCATTATCGCGGTTCGCCAGATGATCCTGGCCGATGCGGAAGACGAGCGCAAAGCCGCGCTGGCGAAACTGCTGCCGATGCAGCGCAGCGATTTCGAAGGCATCTTCCGCGAGATGGCGGGCTTGCCGGTAACCATCCGCCTGCTCGATCCGCCGCTGCACGAATTTCTTCCCCACAAGGAAGAAGAGTTCGAGGAAGTGGCCCGCGCCGCCGGCACCAATTCCAAGAAGCTGCGCGCCCGCGCCATCGCGCTGCATGAAGCCAATCCCATGCTGGGCCATCGCGGCTGCCGGCTGGGCATCACCTATCCCGAAATTTACGAGATGCAGGCGCGCGCCATCCTGGAAGCCGCCCTGGCGGTGGAGGATAAAGGCGGCAAGAAGGTCGAGCTGGAAATCATGATCCCGCTGGTGGCGTTCAAATCCGAACTGGATGTGTTGGCGGCGCGCATCGCCCAGGTCGCCGCGGCGATCAAGCAGGAACGCGGGAAAGTCCCGGATTACTTGATCGGAACGATGATCGAGTTGCCGCGTGCGGCGCTGCGCGCCGGCGAAATCGCGCAGACCGCGCAATTCTTTTCCTTCGGCACCAACGACCTCACCCAGACCACATTGGGTATTTCGCGCGACGATGCCGGCATGTTCATCAACGATTATCTCAGCAAGGGTGTGATTGCGCGCGATCCCTTTGTCTCGCTGGATGTTGAAGGCGTCGGCGAGCTGGTGAAAATCGCCGCCGAACGCGGCCGTAAAACACGCGAAAAACTCAAACTCGGCATTTGCGGCGAGCATGGCGGCGATCCCGACTCGATCCGCTTTTGCCACGACTCGGGACTGGATTATGTCTCCTGTTCACCTTTTCGCGTGCCCGTGGCGCGTTTGGCGGCAGCCCAGGCAGCGTTGAAAAAGAGTCGCAGCGACGTTTAATTTTCGCAGGGGTGGCAGGGAATCATTGGGTTTTTTCCGTTACCACGCCGCACATGGTTATTTTAATGAAAAAATCTATTTGACGATTCGTTTTATTGGGGGGCATAAGCCGCCCAGATGGTGCTGGGAACCATTCGGAACTTTTGAAGGAATACGCCTAATCGAAACAGCCTGATTGAAATAGCAACTGCGCATACAACGCCGAAGGGGCGGAGCTACACGCAAGCGCGAAATAGACCAAGCCACATTGACCAAGCGAACCCAAAGCCGAAACGAGTACCCCATGTCCAAGAAAACCACAGACGCGATTTCGCGTTCCGACCGCGTGCTTGTTGCCGCGCTGGCGATCATTCTCGCCACCGCCAGCGCCGCCATCGGCGCCTCGCTGACCTATCATCCGCACACGGACAATGCCGCCCTCAAGCCGGCGGTGCATGTGGCCGAAGTCGCCAAGCCCAGCGCCGATCCGGTGATGAGCCAGCTTCTGGCCGAGCATAAATGCCTGTCGGAAGTGCTGTATTATGAGGCCCGCGGCGAAGGCGCCGGCGGCCAGAAGGCCATTGCCGAAGTGGTGTTTCACCGCATGAACCGGGGCAATTACGGCCACTCCATCTGCGCCGTGGTCTATGAGGGCAAGGACCGTCCCGGCTGCCAATTCTCCTTCACCTGCAATGGCGACATGAAGCGTCCCAAGCAGGAAGCGGCCTGGCAGCAATCCGAGGCTCTGGCCGCCCAGATCCTCACCGGCCAGGTGGCGCTGAAGAACGCCACCGGCGGCGCGCTCAATTTCCACGCCGTGTCGGTGGCCCCCGACTGGGCCGAGACGATGGACAAGACCACCCAGATCGGCAACCACATCTTCTATCGTGGCGTGGCGCGGACACGGGATTCTTAGTTTAATTGTCGCGCGGCCTAATGTTGCTGGGCCGACGATCCCTGTCCTAGAAATCCAGTCCGATATCCAGGTTCGGCGCGCTGTGGGTGATGGCGCCTGAACTGATATAATCCACGCCGGTTTGTGCGATGGCGCGCACGCTCTCCAGCGTGACGTTGCCCGAGGCTTCCAGCACGGCCTTGCCTTTCGCAAGCATCACGGCGCGTCGCATATCTTCCAGTGACATATTGTCGAGCAGGATGGTGTCGACGCCATGGGCCAGTGCTTCTTCCAATTGTTCCAGCCGGTCCACTTCCACTTCGATCTTGACCATATGGCCAAGCCCGGCGCGCAGCCGCGCGACGGCCGGAGTGATCCCGCCCGCCGCCTGGATATGATTGTCCTTGATCATGGCGGCGTCATCCAGGCCGAAGCGGTGGTTGAAACCGCCGCCGCAGCGCACCGCATATTTCTGAAGGATGCGCAGGCCCGGAAGGGTCTTGCGGGTGCAGACAATGCGCGCCTGGGTGCCGTCCACCGCCTTGACCAGGGCGGCGGTCATGGTGGCGGTGCCCGACAGCGGCCCCAGGAAGTTCAGCGCCACGCGTTCTGCGGTGAGGATGCCGCGGGCGGGGCCGCTGATCGTCGCCAGCACCGAACCGGGTTTGGCGTCGCTGCCGTCGGGCAGCGCCACAGTGAGTGTCAGCCGCGGATCGACCAGCCGCAAGGCGATTTCCGCGCAGATCATTCCGGCGATGCGGCCCGCCTTTCGCGCCACCAGCCTGGCGGACGCGGATTTGTCGGCGGGAATTGTCAGCTCACTGGTGATGTCGCCGGCCCGGCCCAGATCCTCTTCCAGCGCGGCGCGGATCTGCGGTTCGATGAGCAGCACCGGCGGCGGACGTGTGAATTCCAAGGCAGTCGTCATAGGCTGGCGCGGCGCGGCGCTTCCGCCGAAGCGGCGATGCGGTCGGCATCCGCCAGGGTCATGAACGTGCGGGTGGCGATTTTGTCGGTCTGGGGAAAATCGCTGCGCCAATGGCCGCCGCGCGATTCCTGGCGGGCCAGGGCGCCAGCCGCGACCAGCTTGGCCGCCGCCGCCATGTTCAATAACGCCGGTTCGCTGCTGGCGGTTTGAAGCCGCGTGATCACATTCAGGGCGGAGCGCAAACCGCCCGCCTCGCATTCCAGCGCGACATCGCGGGTCATGGCGCTGCGCAGAACATGCGGCGGCGCCGGGGAAGCAAAGCGCGACGGAGCCGGCGGGATGCCGCGCATTGCGCCGGCGGCAAGCCGGCCGCGGACATCCTGGGCGACCCGCGCGCCGAAAATCAGGCCTTCCAGCAGCGAATTGGAAGCCAGCCGGTTGGCGCCATGCAGGCCGGTGGAGGCGCACTCTCCCACCACCCACAGGCCGGGCAGGGACGAACGTCCGTGCATATCCGAGGCGATGCCGCCCATATGGTAGTGGGCGGCGGGCGCCACCGGGATGGGCTGCAGCGAGGGATCGATCCCGCCCGACATGCAGGCGGCATAGACGGTGGGGAAGTGGTTTGCGAATTGCGTACCGATGGCGGCGCGGCAATCCAGGAACACTTTTTCACCATCCGTGATTTGGCGATGAATGGCGCGGGCGACGATATCGCGCGGCGCCAATTCCGCATCCTTGTGGATCCCAGTCATGAAACGCTCGCCATGGCCATTGATCAGCACGGCGCCTTCGCCGCGCAGTGCCTCGGTCGCCAGCGGTGCGGGATCGCGCCCGATGGCGATGGCGGTGGGATGAAACTGCACGAATTCCGGATCGGCGATCAGGGCCCCGGCGCGCGCCGCCATCCCCAGGCCTTCACCGCGCGATTCCAGGGGATTGGTGGTAACGGCATAAAGCGCGCCCAGTCCGCCGGTGGCCAGGATCACGGCGCGGGCCTTGAACAGGATCAGCCGCGCATCGCCACCCAGGCCGGAGCGGGCGAAAATGCCGGCGACCCGGCCATCTTCCATCGCCAATTCGATGGCGTGAAAACCTTCCAGCAGAGTGATGCAGTTGGTCTCGCTCGCCCGCGCCGCCAAGGTGGCGGAAATCGCCGCGCCCGCGCCGTCGCCTTTCACATGCACAATACGGGGCACGGAATGGGCCGCCTCGCGTCCCACCGCCAGCGAACCGTCGGCATTGCGGTCGAAGGGGGCGCCATAACCCACCAGGTCGTCAATGCGGGCCGGGGCTTCCCAAGCCACCAGATCGACCATAGCGGGGTCGCACAGGCCGGCGCCCGCCACCATCGTGTCATGGGCATGGGATTGCCAGCTATCGCCTTCGCCCACCGCGGCGGCGATACCGCCTTGCGCCCAGGCGCTGGAGCCAGACAGGCCGGGGCGCGTTCCCGCCAGAACGATCGACGGCATCGGCGCCAGCTTCAGGGCGGTGAAAAGCCCGGCAATGCCCGCGCCCAAAATCAAAGCGCCGTCCGTTTCAACGATGCTGTCGATATGCGGGGTCATGTTCAGGCCTTCACCGCCAGCATGCGGTCGATGGGCGCTTTCGCCCGCGCCGCGACAGCTGGGTCGACGATGACCTCATGGATCATGGTCTGGAGCGAATGCAGGATGCCGTCCAGGGTGATGCGCTTCATGTGCGGGCACAGATTGCAGGGGCGCACAAAGTCGACCTCGGGATATTCCACCGCGACATTGTCGCTCATCGAACATTCGGTGATCATCACCACCCGCTGCGGCTTGTGGCTGCCGACATAATTGATCATGGCGGCGGTCGAGCCGGCGAAATCGGCTTCCGCCACCACTTCCGGCGGGCATTCGGGATGGGCCAGCACCACAATGCCGGGATGGGCGGCGCGATAGTCGCGGATTTCCTGGGCGGTGAAGCGCTCATGTACTTCGCAGGCGCCTTCCCAGGTGATCACCTTGACGCCGGTCTTGGCCGCGACATTGCGGGCCAGATACTTGTCCGGGATCATGATGACGGTATCGGTGCCGAAGTCGCGGGCAATGGACTCCACCACCCGCACGGCATTGCCGGAGGTGCAGCAGATATCGCTTTCCGCCTTCACTTCGGCGCTGGTGTTCACATAAGTGACCACCGGCAGGCCGGGATATTTCTGCTTCAAGAGGCGCACATCGGCGCCGGTGATGGAGGCGGCCAGCGAACAGCCTGCTTCCATGCTGGGGATCAGCACGGTCTTTTGTGGCGAGAGAATCTTCGACGTCTCGGCCATGAAATGCACCCCGGCCTGGACGATAATCTTGGCATCGGTTCGCGCCGCTTCACGGGCCAGGGCCAGGGAGTCGCCCATGAAATCGCCCACGCAATGGAAGATTTCCGGCGTCATGTAGTTGTGCGCCAGGATGACGGCGCCTTTTTCGCGCTTCAGCCGGTTGATCTCGGCGATCACCGGCGCATAGGCGATCCATTCCGCCTTGGGAATGAAGTTGGCGACCTTGGCATAGAGACCGGAGGTCTCGCGCGCCACGGCGTCGGTATAGGCCAGCTCGACACCCATTTTGTCCTCCGTCCCCATTAATACTCATTTCGAGTATATATATGGGGCAAAAAACCCGGCCTTCAAGGAGCCGGTTCAGGCTTTATGCTACACAGGAGCATTAAGGGGTCAAGACTCGAAAACGCGCAAATCAGAGTTGCGTTGCAAGCCGATGACGGTTTTTAGGGTTTTTAGCCGGCTCTCGACCGGCGCCCGCCCAGCCTGAGGCCGGGGGCGGGGCGCTCCCGCAGCACCACCCGGCGGAAGCGGAACAGCTCTGCCGGGCGTCCACGAACGGGCGCGTTGAACTTGCCGGTGCCTTCCACTAGGCCTTGCTCGGCGACCAGGCGGCGGAAATTCTGTTTGTGCAGGCGAAGTCCCGCCAGCGCTTCCACCGCCCGCTGCAATTCCAGCAAGGTGAAGGTGGGAGCCATCAGCTCGAAGACCACGGGCCGGTATTTGAGCTTGCCGCGCAGCCGCGCAATGGCCGTGGCCAGAATGCGGCGATGGTCGAACATCATGGGCGTGCCCAGACCGGCGTGCTTCTTATTGTCCCGATCATTGCCTTGGCCGCTGTCGCGGTAAAATTCCTCCACCAGCCCGGCTTCGTAAAGCAGCTCATAGCGTTCCAGCACGCGCTCCTCATCCCAGCCATCGCCGAAACAGACATTGACGCGTTCGCGCCTCAGTTCGGCGGTTTCGCTGTCAGGCGCGGCTTTTACGAATTTCTTGAGAGCGGGAAGAATGGCGCTTTCGATCATCGCGGGCTTTTGGCCGCGCCAGTCTTCCCAGGGAAAATAATGGTACCAACCGCGCCACTGGGTACCCGGCGCGTCCGGCATTTTGCGGGTTAGCGCCAGATAGCCCACCGAAACCACGCGGCCGCCCGAGCCGGGCGACGGCAGGTGGCGGCCTTTGTCGCCAAAAGTGTAGAGCTGTTCGGTATAACCCAGCTCGTAACCGGTTTGTTCGCCGACCCATTTGCGCAGGCCCGATTCCAGGGTGCGATGATCCGCCGGATCGAACGGGCCGAAGGGCAGGGCATCCTGCGAGCCTTCATGCGCCACCACCAGCACCGACGGGCTTTCGCCTTCCACCGCGACAATCGCGGCGGAGAGGCCGATGGAGACGCTGTCCCTAGTGCTCACGTCTTTATTTCTCACAAGTGTTTTCTCACAAGTCCATCAGCGGCAGAAGGGTGGTGACACCTTCCTCCACCAGCAAAGGCGGCCCCATGGCGGTCAGCGCGGCGACCATGGCGCCGCGCCGGCCCAGAGCCTCGTCGGCATGACTCACCAGAAGTCTGTTGGGCTGGGCGTGCGGCGCGCGCCGCCGCATGGCGCGGGCGATTTCGAGTTCGCGGCCCGGTTCCAACCGGTCACAGAGAATGGTGAAAGCCGATGCCATCGAGCGCGAGATTCCCGCCCAGCAGTGAATCAACAAAGGCTGTCTGCCATCCCAGCCGCGGGAGAATTCCAGCAATTCATCGACATGGCGCCGGGCGGGTGGCGCGGTGCCCGCCGCGGGATCGACAATATCATTGACGCCCAGCCGCAGGTGCCGGTCCGCCGGAAATCCCGGCGGCGTGTCAATCATATGTTCGGGAGACAGAAGACTGATCAGATGCGACGGACCGTGACTGTCCAGGGCGTCGGCGAGGCTCGACAAAGGGGAGACCAGCAGGTGCGGCATAGGCGGCTTTTAGCATTACTGAGCATAAAGACGGTGAAATCTGACCAGGAACTGGGCCTGGGCCTCGGAGGTGCTCAGAGGGGCCAGCCGGGGCGTTTTCAGCCCCTTGGGCGGGGTCCCGAACAATCGGCGGGCCTCGGCCTCCTCGAACCCGGCCAGCTGGGTGGCCTCATAAAAGGCCGAGAGATGATCGGCCCGCTTAAAGAGCGTTTTTAGGCCTGACGGAACATGTGCCGGAAGCCCGAACCGCAGATGAATTGCCATCTGAAGGCTTTCTTCCAAGTCTTTGTAATTAATGCCGACCGCTGCCTTGAAGGGACTTATGAGGTCGCCGACAACATATTCCGGACTATCATGCAGCAGGGCCATCAGGCGGGCCTCCCGCGCCAGCCGGGGTGACAGCTCGATCACCAGTCTTTCCACCAGCACACTATGCTGGGCTACCGAAAAAGCATGCGCCCCTTTGGTCTGGCCGTTCCACCGGGCCACCCGCGCCAGGCCATGGGCGATATCGTCGATCTCGATGTCCAGGGGACTGGGTTCCAGCAGGTCCAGCCGGCGGCCGCTCAGCATCCGCTGCCACGCCCGGGGCGCGACAGGACTACGGCCTCTTTTGATCGCATCAGGCACTGAGCAGCCTGATTGCGACCACGATCAGGGTAATGGCAAGGACAATGCGCAGCGCCCGGTCGGGCAAGCGGGGTGCAAACAGGCTGGCCAGCATGATGCCGGGCAGCGAACCGCAGAGCAGCGATACCAGCACGGTCATATCCACGCCGCCGGTCATCACATGTCCCATGCCCGCCACCAGGGTCAGGGGCACGGCATGGGCGATGTCGGAGCCCGCGATCCTGACGACAGGCAATTCCGGATACAGCAGCAACAGGGCGGTGACGCCAAGCGCGCCCGCTCCCACCGATGAGACGGTGACCAGGACACCCAGCACCACCCCCGTCACGATGGTATAGCTGCGGGTTTGTTGGTCGCTGAGAACGCCGACCCGTTGAGAGTAGGTCGCCAGCAGCTTGCGCCGCATCAAAAGCGCCGCCGCCGTGGCGATCAGCGCGACTCCCAGCACCTTGGTCACCAGGGCGCTATAGGCGGACTGGTCGATCTTCAGCAGCCAAAGGATCGCGAGTGTCGCCAAGGACGCCGGCAGGCTTCCCAATGCCAAGCGCCGCACGATGCGCCAGTCTATGGTGCGGTTGAAGCCGTGCACCAGGCTGCCGCCGGTCTTGGTGACGCTGGCATAAATCAGGTCGGTGCCAACCGCGGTGACGGGGTGGACGTGAAACAGCAGGATCAGCAACGGTGTCATCAGCGAGCCGCCGCCCACGCCGGTCATTCCCACCAGGAAGCCGACGGCGAAACCGGATATGACAAAAAGGGGCTGGATGGTCGCGAACAGGGCCATATGATTGGGGAGGCTTTTTCTGATTTATTTTTTGAGCGAGGCGCAATCAAACACAAAGTCGGCCCCGGAACAATCACCGGGCAGTTTGCGCCTCTATTGGGCAGGAAACCGGCGGAGGCTGTGTTTTGACGCGGTTTGCAGCGGCAATTTTAACCCGCCAGACACCTTGGTTTCCAACTCGCTAATATCCAGACGCAATGCCGCAGGCCGCCGCGCCCTAACCGCAACAGGGCATTTAGGTTTTTGCGCTACCAAGGGCTCGTATCCAGCACAAGCTTCAGCGATATGCGGCCGTTTCAAGATCCCATGGAGAATCCCGGACAGAGCCGCGCGCCGGGTCTGGCGGCCTCGCTTGCGGTATTCGCGGCGGGTTTGGTGGTCGGTCTGGGTCTGGTTGCCCATCTTGGCGGGCAGTTCATCGCCGGCCTGATCATATTGGCGGTGCTGAGCTTTATTCTGTCGCTGTTGCAGCGGGTGGCGGAAAATACCCGCAAACGCGTTACCGCCGGCGAGGCCAGCTACCGCGCGTTTTTCGATCACGCGATCGAAGGAATTTTCCGCACCACGCCCGGCGGGCATTATCTCGCGGTCAACCAGGCGCTGGCCGATATTTATGGCTATGCCTCACCGGAATCCTTGATCGTGGGCCTGACCGACATCAGCGGCCAGCTTTATGTCGATCCCAAACGCCGTGATGAATTCCGCGATCTGATGCAGGCCAACGACGTGGTGATGCATTTTGTGTCGGAAATCTATCACCGTTCCGGCAAACGCATCTGGATATCGGAAAATGCGCGGGCGGTGCGAGACTGGTCCGGCGAACTGCTTTGCTATGAGGGCACTGTCGAGGACGTCACGGAGAAATTCGAGCAGGAGCGCGCCCTGCGCGGCGCCCTGCGCCAGGCCGAAATCGCCAACAAGATGAAAGCGGCGTTCCTGGCGGCGATGAGCCACGAGTTGAAGACCCCGTTGAATGCCGTTCTGGGTTTCTCCGAAATCATTCGCGATGAAGTGCTGGGCCCGGTGGGGCATGACGGTTATCGCGACTATGCCGGCGATATTCACAAGAGCGGCGCGCGGCTGCTGGCGGTGATCAATGACGTGCTGGATGTCTCCCGGCTGGAAGGCGGTTTGCTTACGATCGACGCGCGGCCCGAAAATGCCAACGATGTGGCTGAAGCGGCGATCAAGCTGGCCCGCAAAATTACCCAGGACCAACGCGGCATCGAGATCGATGTTGCGGCGGACGTGCCGTCGCTGCTGGTCGATCCGCGCCGGCTGGCGCAGGCATTGGGCAATTTGCTGGCCAATGCGCTCAAATTCACGCCTGCAACAGGGTCGGTCCGTTTGTGCGCGCAATTGCTGGCCGGTGGCGGCGTGGCTCTGACGGTGGAAGACACTGGCATCGGCATGGCGCCGGAGACTGTTGCCGCCGCCCTGGAACCTTTCCGTCAATTGGATGGCGCATTGTCGCGCCGGTTCGAAGGCGCCGGCCTGGGCCTGTCCATCGCCAAGGCGCTGGCCGAATTGCACGGCGGCAGGCTCAATATCCGAAGCGCGGTGGGCGAGGGCACCAGTGTGACCATTGCGCTGCCAGCCAGCTGCCTTGCGGCGCGGCCTGCAAAAGTCGCCTGATTTACGGCATCTTTTGTTTTGCCACCATGCGGGCTAAACAGCCCGCATGACGGACATTGCAGATAGATCGGCCGCACTGGTTCTGTTTTCTGGCGGCCAGGATTCCACGGTTTGCCTCGCTTGGGCGCTGTCACGCTTCTCGCGCGTGGAAAGCGTCGGCTTTGACTATGGCCAGCGTCACAAGGCGGAACTGGCGGCGCGGCCGCGCATACTGGAAAAGTTGCGCGCGGCGGGGGGGCAGCTTGGCGCCGATCATCTGCTTCCGCTCGAAGTTCTGAAGACCATCGGCGGCAGCGCCTTGACCGACGACATGAAAATCGAGATCGGAGCAAGCGGGCTGCCGACCAGCTTCGTACCCGGCCGCAACCTGATGTTTCTGACCGCCGCCGCCGCACTGGGCTATCGGCGGGGCATATCGCATCTGGTGGGCGGCATGTGCGAAACGGATTTTTCCGGTTATCCCGACTGCCGCGATGAGACAGTGCAGGCGACCGCCCGCGCGCTGTCTTTGGGCTTGGCGCGTCCCGTGACCGTGCATACCCCCTTGATGTGGATCGACAAGGCCGAGACCTGGCGGATGGCCGAGCAACTGGGCGGCCCGGCATTGGTCGGGTTGATCGTGGAGGAAAGCGTGACCTGCTATGAAGGCGATCGCACGCATCGTCATGTCTGGGGTTATGGTTGCGGCCAATGCCCGGCCTGCGAGCTGCGCGCCGCGGGGTATCAGCGGTACATTGGAGCGACCGCGAACCCGGAGCGAAGCGGAGGGGTCGCTAGCGACAGCGTCGTGCGACGCGGCGCGACCAAAGAAGAATCCGCATGACTTACAGTGTCAAGGAAATCTATTACACCTTGCAAGGCGAGGGCGCCCAGGCCGGCCGCGCCGCCGTCTTCCTCCGCTTTGCCGGCTGTAATTTGTGGAGCGGACTGGAACAGGATCGCGGCCAGGCGGTCTGCCGCTTTTGCGATACCGATTTTGTGGGAACCGATGGTCCGGGCGGCGGCAAGTTCGCGACGGCCGGCGCCCTGGCGCGTGCCGTATTTTGTCAATGGCCGCGGCATGAAGCGGGCAAGCCCTATGTCGTGTGCACCGGGGGCGAGCCATTGCTGCAATTGGACAAGGCACTCATCGCCGCACTCCATGATGAGGGCTTTGAGATCGGAATCGAGACCAATGGCACCTTGCTGCCGCCGCCCGGTATCGACTGGATCTGTGTCAGTCCCAAGGCCGATGCCGAACAGAGGCTGACCCATGGCGACGAGTTGAAACTGATCTATCCGCAGGCCGGCGCGGAGCCGGAGCGTTATGCCGGACAGGATTTCCGCAACTTCTTTCTTCAGCCGATGGATAATCCTACCCGCGCCGCCAATACCGAGGCCGCAATCCGCTATTGCCTTGACCATCCGCAATGGCGGCTGAGTCTTCAAACCCACAAGCTCATCGGAATCCGCTAGGCGCGGTTCCAAGGCGCGGTTCTTTCGCGCCAAGAGAGTAGCAGCTCTGCGCTGGGCGCATGTTGAATCATGCGCTGGGATGGCCACCTCAAGCATTCCTTGGAGGGTCAAATGGATTCCTGGCCAGTTGTCATCAGCTTTTCGACGGTCGCTGCGGCGATTTTCGCCTATAGCTTCCTGATCGCTGTCTGATGCGGGGGTGGAAAGCTGTCCCAACCCGCCCCATATCATGGCTGCCATAAACGGGTGTGAAGCGGAGAAAAGGCCGGTTTTGGGCGTTTTGAAATTCTACAAACTTTCGTGGTAAAAGCACCATCTTCAAGGCCTCGAGGACAGTGATGGCAAGCCCGCGCGAAAAAGTTACTTCGGTAGACCCGATCTGGACCGACCTGCGGCTGCAGGCGGAAGCCATGGCGGGGCGCGAGCCCAGCCTGGCCGGTTTCGTCCATGCCACCATTCTGCAGCATGACCGGCTGGAACAGGCCCTGTCCTACCACCTGGCGCGCAAACTGGGCAGCGACGATCTCAGCCCGTTGGCCATCCGCGAAATATTCGACGATGCAATCGCCACTAGCGCCTCTTTCGGCCAAGCCGTGCGGGCCGATCTGTCGGCGGTGTTCGAGCGCGATCCCGCCTGCCACTCCTATCTTGACGCCTTCCTGTTCTACAAAGGCTTTCACGCCCTGGAATGCTATCGCGTCGCCCACTGGCTGTGGCAGGACGGACGCCAGGCAATGGCGCTGTTTCTGCAGAGCCGGATTTCGCAATTGTTCGCGGTCGACGTCCACCCGGCGGCAAAGATCGGCCGCGGCATCATGTTCGACCATGCCACCGGCATCGTGATCGGCGAGACCGCGGTGGTGGAAGACGATGTCTCGATCATGCAGGATGTCACCCTGGGCGGCACCGGCAAGGAAAGCGGCGACCGCCATCCGAAAATACGCCGCGGCGTGCTGTTGTCGCTGGGCGCCAAGATCCTGGGCAATATCGAGGTGGGCGAGTATAGCCGCGTCGGCGCCGGTTCGGTGGTTCTCAAATCCGTACCGCCCGGCTGCACCGCGGTCGGCGTGCCCGCCAAGCTGGTCAATTGCGACTGCGGTGAAAATCCGTCGCAGCAGATGAACCATTTCATCGAAGAGCTGCCTGATAATACAGGCTGACGGTAGTGCAGGCTGGTGCGGCTGACGAGGTTCCGTTGCCCAATGCGCCTTGACGCTGCTGTCCCGGCATGCGAGTTCAACCGGCCCAATCAATGAGGAGCCGGCCTTGACCCGCAGTGAAATCTGGCGCCTGGAAAAGTATCTTCGCAGCCTGTTCCGCCTTGACACCATCACCATCGTGGAACGTCCCAAGCAGCCGGATTCCGTCGAGATGCATATCAACGGCGAATTTGTCGGTGTGCTGTTCAAGGACGAGGAAGACGGCGAAATATCCTACGCTTTCAATATGGCGATCCTGGAAATGGACTTGCCGGAAGCGCCGGCCTCGCGGACTTAATCGATCGCCGTGTTCAGGAATTGCGGAACTTCGCAATCAGCTGTGCCACGCCCGTAGAGATTTCTTGCCAGCGCGCCAGATAGGCGCGCTTGAAACGGTAGGAAAAGCTCACATGCGCGGCCAGGGGCCGGTCGATCGCCAGGCAATTGGGGCTGGGAAATTGCCCGCTTGCACGCTCGCACAAAAGCAGCTCCAGGCCCTGTGCCGTTTCGCGGGTAAACAGCTCATAATCCCGATAGGAGCTGGCGGCCGAAAAGCCGTAGCGGGTGAAGCCGAGCGGCCCGTTCTCCGCTTTGGAGCCGGCGAAATGCGGCCGATAAATACGGTCCAGCCGCGCGCGGCTATCCAACCCGTTGCTGCCGGTGCGCAGTGACAGGCGGATAACAGGGGAATCCGGCGCGTTGCCGGCAAACAGGCGCGCATCGCTTTCCGAATAGCCCTGCCAGGATGGAAACAGCGCCACCAGGGTAATCGCACTTCTCTCGTCGCCCGCGGCGGAGGTTTCGAAATAATTGGCGGGAATGGCGAAGAATATTCCGCCAACGCTCACCCCCACCCTATGAGACTGGCCGGTGGGAATCGCAGGTTTGAGGCCGGGCCGCAGATACCAGCCCAGCAACAGGCCTGACAGCGCGATGACCGCGAGGAAGAAAACCGCCGGTATCCACCAACCGGAGTGACGGTGAATTTCCTCTTTCTGCCCGCTCGCGGCCATCATCCACCTGCATCTCTATCCTAGCACTTCAGGACAGTCCGCAGGGCGCACAATCAGGGACGGACGCCAATTCTATCGGCGCGTGACCAGGACGCATCAGTGGGCGGCCGGCCGCCGGGGCTCAGGCCGTCACAGCACGGTCAGCATCGAGGCGACCAGGGGATGACGGACAATATCGCCTTCCGCCAGCCGCACCACCGGAATGTCCGGCACATGCTCCAGCCTTGCAGCGATGTCCGCCAAGCCGGAAATTCCCGGCAGCAGATCGGTCTGGTCGGGATCGCCGGTCAGCACCATGGTCGAGCGCCAGCCCAAACGGGTGAGGAGCATCTTGATCTGGGTATAGGTGCAGTTTTGCGCCTCATCGATCACCACAAAACATTCGCTCAAGGTGCGGCCACGCATATAGGCCACCGGCGCGATCTCGATAATGCCGTCGGCCAGCATCTGCTTCAGCCGCTTGGTGCCCAGCCGTTCGGTGAGGGCGTCATAAAGCGGACGCAGATAAGGCGCGAGTTTTTCGGTCAGATCGCCTGGCAGAAATCCCAGGCTCTCGCCCGCTTCCACGGCCGGACGCGACAATACGATGCGCTGGACCTTGCCGTTTTCCAGGGCTTCAACCGCCTTGGCGATGGCAAGATAGGTTTTGCCGGTTCCGGCGGGGCCAAGCGCCAGCACCACGCTTTGGGCGTCTATCGCGTCCATGAATTGTTGCTGGGCCGGGCTCATCGCCCGGACGTTTTTTACGTATTTCCGGTCTCGGAATTGGCCATCGGGGTCATGCGGCGTCCAGCCTTTGGCTTGGTGACCTGGACGGCCGGGAAAAAGCGGATGCACATTTTCTGGGGCTGCATAGGAAGAGGCACGCGACTTCGAACGCATAGAGCGTTTGGCCATGAATACTCCCGATGTGTGAGACTGGTGTTTGAAAGCAAGAGCGTGAACGAAGGGGAGGGGCTGTCCGGCGTACCGGCCCTGGATTCTGTTGGCGAACGCAGTGCGAAATGCACCAGTGCCTTGTCCCCCGTATGCAAACAGGCGAATCACATCGCCTGACTTCAGGGTATCGTTTTTTACCCGCTCGTGTATGAAATTATCGCTACGGAATTTGCGCGGAACCAAGACGATGCCTGTTTACCGACTGGACGGCGTCACGCCGGAAATCTCCACGGATTGCTGGATCGCGCCGGATGCCGTGCTGATCGGGAAAGTGCGCTTGCTTGAAGGTGCGAGCATCTGGTTCGGCGCGGTGCTGCGCGGCGACAATGAGTGGATCACAATAGGGCCGAACTCCAATGTCCAGGATCATAGCATTATTCACGCCGATGCGGGAGAGCAGGTGACCATCGGTCGCGGCGTCACCATCGGTCATCGCGTCATTGTTCACAGCGCCGAGGTGGGCGATCATTCCCTGATCGGCATGGGCGCAATCCTGCTCAATCGCGCGCGGATCGGCAGCCATTCCCTGGTGGGCGCCGGCGCCCTGGTGACGGAAGGCAAGAAATTCGAGGATGGCAAGCTGGTCCTGGGAACGCCGGCCAAGGCGGTACGCGACCTTTCGGCCAGCCAGCGAGCCGCCATCGAACAATCGGCGGCAGGCTACGCCGCCAACGCCCTGCGATACGCAAAGGCTCTCAAGCCCGCTTGACGGTTCTTTTTTCCGTGCCGGACTGGCTGCCGCCGGAACGGCTCCAGATCATGCGGATGCGGGTGTCTGCCTCCGGACCGAAATTGAACCAGGCGGCTTTGTCGTGCGCCGCATCGACAATGAACAGCGTGTCGGTTTTACCCAGTTTCTGGACCAGGGCGGTGCGGATGGTATTGATCGAGGCTTCGCTGGAAAGAACCCAGGCCTGTTGTCCGAACTGCTGGGCCACGCCCAGCGAAAAAATTTCTTCCTCCAGCGCCATGATGGAACGCGCTTTCATGTCGGCCACGATCACAAAATGCCCCGGCGATCCGGTATCGGGATCGAACCGCATTCCAAAACTTTTGGGTTGGTCGGACTTGGGTAGCTCTGATTTGGGCGGTTCGGGCGGCGGCGCGGCTTCGGCCGCGGTCTGAAACAAAACCGCCAGTTCGGGATCTTCGCCCGCGGGATAAAATTGCTCCCGTCCTTCGCGCGCAATCAGGGAATGGCTTGCCAGCCGTTTTTCGGCGTGGAAGCCCTGCATCTGTTCAAGACTATAGGGGCCATACACCCGGCCCCCGACGCTGATCGTCCAGGACTCTGCCATTTCCAACGCAATCCGATTGCATCTTACAAGTTAATATCAATAGGTTACCCAAAAGTTGCCCAGCAAAGACGCAAAGGGCGGAATGGGCGGGATTACCGCCATTTCTAGGGTCTTTTGCCGGCACGAACGGTCCGGTGGGAGCAGTTTTGCCCAGCGGCTAGAGGAATTCCCACTCACCGTCCCGCCGGTGGCAGGCCGTCCCGGCGCGGTCAAATTCGCGGCCGCGGCGATAGATGACCTGGGTGAAATCGCGGCACAGGCGCGGGCCGCGATAATATTCCCGGTTGGTCACCACATAGCCGCGATTGCGGCCGCGGCTCCATTCATATCGCCGGCCCACCGGACCGCGAAAACTCTGGTCATAGGCGCGCGCTGCATAGGGACGGTCCTGGCAATCCATGTCGCGGGCGATGGCGTTTCCCGCCAGCCCGCCCAGCAAAGCGCCGCCGGCGATGCCCACCACCTTCCCCTTGGTGAGGACCCCGCCCAACACGCCGCCCAATACACCGCCCGCGACGGTGCCGCCGGTATGATCCTTGCCGCTGCAAGCGTCCGCGAAAGCAGGATTGGCCGTGCAAGCAAGGCCCAGAAGGACAATGGCGGCGATCATCCTCATTGCGGTCTCTCAGGGCATGACAAATAAGCACACGGCCCCGGCTTGCGGGACCGTGCGCGGTTTCTCAATCAATCAAAACGCCAATGGCCGTTTCCAACATCGCGGCAAGCGATGCCGGTCCGGGTGAAATCCCGGCCGCCGCGCCAGCTGGTTTCGGTGAATTCGCGGCACAACTGACCGCCGCGCCGGAATTCGCGGGTGCTGGTAAAGGTGCCGCGATTGCCGCGATTATGCCATTCATAGGGACGGCCGATATCGCCGTTCAAGCCGTCGGCATAGGTGCGATAGGCGACCGGCTGGTCTTCGCAATCGATGTCACGCCCGATCACATTGCCGAGCAATCCGCCCAGCACAACGCCGCCCACCACTGCGCCGCCATTGCCGCGGCTGGCCGCGCCGCCGATCAATCCGCCGGCCAGTGCGCCGAAGATGGTTCCGGCGGTCGCATTGCCGCGGCGGCAGCTATCCTCATAGCGACCCTGTTCATAATATGCCGCGGTAGGCGGCGGCGGTGGCGGCGGACCATAACCGCGCTCATTGCGCCAGCCGCGATCGCGAATGCGGCGATAGCGGCCGTCGCGGTCGTAATAGCCATTATGATCGGCATCGCTGTAGTAACCGGCGGGATCGTTGCCCGGTGGCACCCAGCCCGGTTGCGCCCAGGCGCCTGTAGAGGCCAAGGCCGCCGCCGCGCAGACGGCGAGCAAGGTTTTCTTGAGGATCATGGATGTCTCCCTTTGTAGATCGATGAAGACCAGCCTCGTGTTCCGTGCCTGAACAGTATCTGAACGGAATGGGGCGGCTTTGGGGCTAGTTCACCGTATAATCCGTCACCACCCAGCCGTCATTCTCGAAAGCCAATGTCACCGTTTCCACCGCCCCCGCCTTATGGGCGAAAGACGTGTCGTACCGGATCACGGCGATATTGTTGCGGCTGAGATCTATGGATTTGAGATCGCGGCTGGCCACCGCACCCAACGGCACCCGCTTTGTGCCCGCATCATTAGCCCAGGCATCGGCGGTCTGACGGTTCTGGAACGGCTTGCCGGCGTCTTTCCAGCTTTGGGCAAAATTCTTGTCGTCCACCAGCACCAGCCATTGCCGGGCCCGGTCGTCGGGCGCCGGCGTGACGGAGGTGACGGGGGCTTTGCCGGCGGGTGCGTTTCTGGCGGGCGCGGATTGCGCGGCAGCGGGCAGGGCGGCGCCGAAGAGCAAAAGAGCTATGACCGCGAATCGAACAAACATATTGGCCTCGAATGGGGACAATCTACCGTCCCTGTAACGCCCTGGGAAGCGCAAGGTTCACGGCGATTCAGGGTCCGAACACCAGCGCATGCATGATGCGGCCGGGCAAAAAGGCGAAAGTGCCGGCGATCAACAGGCCTCCGATATAGACCCCCAGCATCGAGCGGCGGTGCATTCTGATGTTGTGGGTCCAGGCGCCGCGCAGGGCGCCCACCACGCCCGAAAGGGTGACGAATGAGAAAATATGAATGGGGCCGAAGCCGTAGACGATATCGATGGCGGGAATCTCATGAATCCACAGCGCCGTGATGGCGGTAATGGTCATCAGGGTCAGATAGACATAGCCGACAGCGCGATGACGCCGCGCTCCCTTGGTGCTGAAAAAGATCAACCAGGTGCCGAGAAAAAAGGCCGGCACCACGGTGAAGACATGCAGCTTGATGGCGAAAGGCGCGGCAAGGAGCGGCGCTAAGGTCACCTAGGAAGCGTCAGCGGGAGCTGGAGCGACCATTCAATAAGTCCTAGCCTTGGGCGCGATATATTCCACGTCGTTGGTCAGGGTGTAGGTGTGCACCGGACGATAATCGATCCTGGTTTCGCCCGTATTCACATCCAGCCAGGCCAGAGTGTGCTTCATCCAGTTTGTGTCATCGCGCTGGGCATAGTCCTCGCGGGCGTGGGCGCCGCGGCTTTCCTGCCGGTTGACCGCGCCGGCCACCGTCACCACGGCCTGCTGGATCAGATTGTCGAACTCCAGGGTCTCCACCAGATCGGTATTCCAGATCAGCGAGCGGTCCTGGATGCCGATCTCGCCGCGTTGGGCATAAATCTGCTTCACGCGGCCCAGGCCCTGTGACAGGGTCTCTCCGGTGCGGAACACGGCGGCGTCTTCCTGCATCGCCTTCTGCATGGCGGCGCGCATCACCGCGGTCGGCGTCGCACCCTTGGCGTTGCGCCAGCGATCAAAGCGAGCCAAGGCTTCGTCGCCCGCGCCCTTGGGCAATTCCTGGTGGCTGGTCATGCCTTCCAGAGACTTGGCCGCTTCCATGCCCGCGGCTTTGCCGAACACCACCAGGTCGATCAGGGAATTGGAGCCCAGCCGGTTGGCGCCATGGACGCTGACGCAGGCTGCTTCGCCTACCGCCATCAAGCCATGCACCACCGTGTCGGGATTGCCGTTCGAGAGCGTCAAAGCCTCGCCGGTATAGGCGCAGGCGATGCCGCCCATATTGTAGTGGACCGTGGGCAGGACCGGGATCGGCTCCTTGGTAACGTCGACGCCGGCGAAAATGCGCGCCGATTCCGAAATGCCGGGCAGCCGCTCATGGATGATCTTGGGGTCCAGATGCGACAGATGCAGGTGGATATGATCCTTGCCGGGACCGACACCACGGCCCTCGCGTATCTCGATAGTCATGGCGCGGGACACCACATCGCGCGACGCCAGGTCCTTGGCGTTGGGGGCATAACGCTCCATGAAGCGTTCGCCTTCCGAATTGGTCAGATAGCCGCCTTCGCCGCGCACGCCCTCGGTGATCAAAACGCCCGCGCCGAAAATGCCGGTGGGGTGGAACTGGACGAATTCCATGTCCTGCAGCGGCAGGCCGGCGCGCAGCACCATGGCATTGCCGTCGCCGGTCTGGGTGTGGGCGCCGGTGCAGCTTTGATAGGCGCGGCCATAGCCGCCGGTGGCCAGTATCACTTTATGGGCGCGGAAACGGTGGATGGTGCCGTCGTCGAGATTCCACGCCATCACGCCGCGGCAGGCGCCGTCATCCATGATCAGGTCGAGGGCAAAATATTCGATGAAGAAGTTGACCTCATGCTTGACGCACTGGCCGTACAAGGTGTGGAGCATGGCATGGCCGGTGCGGTCGGCGGCGGCGCAGGTGCGCTGCACGATGCCCTGGCCGTAATTGGAAGTCATGCCGCCAAAGGCGCGCTGGTAGATTTTACCTTCCTCGGTGCGGGAGAAGGGCATGCCGAAATGTTCCAGCTCATAAACCGCTTCGGCCGCGTTGCGGCAGAGATATTCGATGGAATCCTGGTCGCCCAGCCAGTCCGAGCCCTTGACGGTGTCGTACATGTGCCAGCGCCAATTGTCCTCGCCCATATTGCCCAGGGACGCGGCGACCCCGCCTTGCGCCGCCACGGTGTGGCTGCGGGTGGGAAACACTTTGGTGATGCAGGCGGTCTTCAAGCCGCGAAGGGCGCATTCCAGGGTGGCGCGCAGACCCGCGCCGCCCGCCCCGACAACCACGACGTCGAATGTATGATCTACAATAGTATAGGCGGGCATCAGCGGGTCCTATAGAGCGGCGATGCGCACGATTGCGAACAGACAGGTCGCGCCCGTGGCGATGACGGAAAAACGGATCAGCAGCATCAGGGATATCTTGGCGCCGGCGGCATGAGCGTAATCGTCCACCACCACCTGCAGTCCCAGATAGGCATGCCAGAGCGAGAAGCAGACAAAGGCGCCCATCAAAAGTGCGTTCCAGGGATGGGCGAGGAACTGCAGGGCGGTGACTTCGCTGGTGCCCGCCAGTCCCAGCATCACATAGAGGAACCACAGCGACAGCGGGATCAGCGCCACTGCGGTGACGCGTTCATGCCAGAAATGGCCGGTACCGGAATGGGACGAGCCCATGCCGCGAACTTTGTGCAACGGCGTTTGGGCAGTGCTCATTGCAGATACCCCGCATGGCCGGTCCACACCGCCGCGAAAATCGCCAGCGCACCCAGGATGGAAAGCGCGAAGATGATCACGCTGTTGCGTTCGGCATCCCGCTTGTCGAAGCCATAACCCATATCCCAGGCCAAGTGCCGAACACCGTTGAGGAAGTGATAGACCAGAGACCAGGTCAGCCCGAACAGGAGCAAGAGACCGAGCGGGGTGTCCCAGATGGCGTGAAAGCTCTGCCAGCCTTCCGGGCCGTTGGAGATGCAAACCAACCACCAGGCCAGGATCACGGCCCCGATCGATAGGCCCGTGCCGGTGGCGCGATGGGTAATGGAGGTCATCATCGTGACCGGCCAGCGGTAGATAGTCATATGCGGGGAGAGCGGGCGTGCGTGCGCCACAGGTCTTTGCGGAGTCTCCGCCATAAAAGTCCCTTTAAACCGAAGGTTATTTAGCCGGAAGGGAGTTTAGGGGGGCATCGCCCCCAGTCAACCGCGGACGCGGGGCTTTTGGCCTCTGGACGGCGTTGCTTGTGGTTCATGGCCGCCAAAAGCCCGTTTCGCAGCGACAGCGTACAAAACGCTCCTCGCGTCTTGCCGGCGAACCAAAATCCCTCGCGTCCGGGCTCTCGTTGCGTCAAATTCTCGCCCATAGGGGCAAATGCGCGAATCATCCGTCCGAAGGCGCGGTTGGAACCTGGCGGCACAGCCGGTCCGGGGCACGATCAACTATGCATTGGGGCTGTCGATCCTTTGTCTCACGTTCCTGTCGGTGGCGATCTGGAACGGCTTTCCCCTGATTTTCTACGATACCAGCGGCTATGTGCTGGAAGGGCTGGGCCATGTTTTCCTGGTCGAGCGCGCCCCCGTCTATGCCGAACTGCTCTTCCTGGCGGGCGGCCGCTTCAGCCTTTGGCCGGTGGTGATCTTGCAGGCCTTGATCGCCAGTTTTTTGATCCTGGAAGTCGCCCGCGCCGAAGTACCGAAACTGAGTTTGGCGGGATCGGCGGCGATCGGCGCCGGCTTGAGTCTCTTCACCGGCATCGCCTGGTATGCGGGCCAGGTCGAGCCGGACATTTTCACGCCGGTCGTGATCCTGGGCGCCTATCTGTTGATGTTCCGCAGCGGCCGGCTAGGCGGTGCGGTGCGGCGTTTGATCACCGGCCTGACAGGTCTGGCCGTGGCTTGCCATCCTTCGCATCTGGGATTGCTCGGCGGGCTCTTGATCTGTGCCGCGGTTCTGAAGCTCGCGGCCCGTTGGCGGCCGGATCTTCCCAGGCCCGACCTCAAGCGCGGATTGATCGGGCTGGTGACAGCGCTGGCACTGATGGTTGCGGGCAATTTTGTCCTCACCGGAAAGCTCTTTATCAGCAAGTCCGGCTCGGTGTTCCTGTTCGCGCGCCTGATGCAGGACGGCATTGTGCAAGAGTTGATGAACGACACTTGTCCACCGCGGGGCGAGAGTCATTGGCGGCTTTGCGCCTTCAAGAACCGGCTGCCGAAATCGGCCAATGCCTGGCTATGGGGAGAGCGCAGCGGCTTTCACGCCTTGGGTGGTTTTTCCAGCCAGGCGCAGCAGGAGGAAGATCGCCGCATCATCGTGCAAAGCCTGCAACGCTATCCCATGATTCATCTACGCGCCGCGATTTACGACTCCGTGGCGCAGTTTTTCCAGTTCAAGACCGGTGACGGCATTGAGCCGCAATTGTCGATCACCGTGCCCAACTTCCAGCGTGTGATCCCCGCCCAGATACAGGCCTATCGCGAGGCGCGGCAGCAGCGCGGATTGATGCGTTTCAAGACCCTCAACCTGATCCATGTTCCCGTCGGGGCGATGTCGGTCCTTGGCCTGCTGCTGCTGCTCCAACGTGCGGCGGCGCGCCGCGACTGGAATGACGGCCTGTTGCCGGCCCTGGTGCTGCTGGGCCTGATCGGCAATGCTATCATCTGCGGGACGTTTTCCAATCCCCATGACCGCTACCAGTCCCGGGTCGTCTGGCTGCCCAGCCTGGTCCTGCTACTGGCAGTGGCAAGGGACCGCCGTGCCTTGCAGCCTGTGCCCGAATCCGGCACTTAACCCTATGACCCAGCCTGTACGAATCGCGCCGTCGATTCTTTCCGCCGACTTTTCCAGGTTGGGCGCGGAAATCGAGGCTGTCGAGGCCGCGGGCGCCGATTGGATTCATGTCGATGTGATGGACGGCCACTTCGTTCCCAACATCACCATCGGTCCCCAGGTGATCAAGGCGCTGCGGCCTCACGCCAAAAAGCCCTTCGACGTCCATCTGATGATCGCGCCGGTTGACCCCCACATCCAGGCTTTCGCGGATGCGGGGGCCGACGGGCTGACGGTGCATCCCGAAAGCGGGCCGCATGTCCATCGCACCCTGCAGCATATTCGCAAGCTGGGGAAAAAAGCGGGCGTGGTGCTCAATCCCGGCACGCCCATCGATGCGCTGGACAATCTGATGGACCTGGTCGACCTGATCCTGATCATGAGCGTCAATCCCGGTTTCGGCGGCCAGACATTCATTGAAAGCCAGCTCTCCAAGATCGCGGACGCGCGCATGCGCATCGACGCCCAGAAAAAAATCAGTGGACGCGACATCGCGCTGGAAGTGGATGGCGGTATCACACCGCAAACCGCCCGGCTGGCTATCGCCGCCGGCGCCACCGTGCTGGTGGCGGGCACCTCGGTGTTTCAGGGCGGACCGTCGCAATACGCCGCCAATATCGCGGCGCTAAGAGGCTGAGAATGGGCGAAATGCTGCCCCTCCTGCCCGACATGTTGCGGGCAGCGTTGCGCCGCGCGGCGAAGCCCTTGCGCGTATGGTGGCGCAGCAACTGGCTGTATCGCCGCCTGCTGCAGGGTCCGCTTGCCGACCATATCGTGGTTCATCCCTGGGATGCGGCGCCCCGGCGGCTGGAAGATGCCGATGCCTTGTTGCGGGGCCGTTTTCGCTTTCACGGTGTTCACCTTGACGTTCCCGACGGGGTTTCGGTGTTCGACCTCGCCCCGCCCAGTCTGACATGGCATGAGGCACTGCACGGCTTTGCCTGGCTGCCGCCATTGTCCAACGCCGGAGGCGACAATGCCCGGCGGCTGGCGACCAATCTGATCAGCCAGTGGATCAAGCGATACGGCGCCTATAGCGAACCGGCCTGGGCGCCGCATGTCATGGCCCAGCGGCTGGCCGCGATTTTCAGCCATGGGCGGTTGGTGGTGCAGAATTCCGACATGATGTGGCGTTCGCGGCTGTTCGTCAGCCTGCGCGAGCAGTGCAAGATGCTGGAGCGCATCTCCGCCGAAGCGCCCGACGGTCTGGCGCGGCTGGAAAGCGCGGCGGTGCTGGCGCTGTCGGCGCTGTGCCTGGACGATAGCGCGCGGCGGCGCCAAATCGGCCTTGCGCGCCTGGAGGCGGAAATCGAGCGGCAGATCCTGCCCGATGGCGGCCATATCAGCCGCTCTCCCGAGATCCTGTTGCAGGCCTGGCGCCATGTGGTGATGGTGATGGAAGGCTTGAATGCGGTGGGCGAGGAACCGCCGCATGGATTGCGAAATGCCCATGACCGCATGGCCCCGATGCTGCGCTTCTTCCGTCATGGCGATGGCGCGTTGGCGCCGTTGAATGGCGGCGGCGAGGGCGATGCGCGGATGATTGCCGGCCTCTTGGCGCGCGACGAGGTGCGCGGCCAGCCTTTCCATCATGCCCGCCATAGCGGCTATCAGCGGCTGAACGCGGGACGCAGCCTGTGCCTGATCGATTGCGGCAAGACGCCGCCCGGCGCCTTCTCGCTCCAGGCCCATGCCGGGATCGGCGCTTTTGAGCTTTCATCCGGTAATGACCGCGTCGTTGTGAATTGTGGCACAGGCGGGCAGGCGAACCAGGCCTGGGACCTGGCGTTGCGCGCGACCGCGGCTCATTCCACCGTCACCATCGCCGACACGTCCAGCGCGCAAATTCTGCCCCCTGGCATCGCCCGCGATTTGCTGGGCCCACGCTTGCTGGACGGCCCGCAGGAAGTTTTTTCCCGCCGGAGCGAGACCGCCCAGGGCTGGACGGTGGATATGTCTCACGATGCTTATGCCGGGCTGTTCGGCATCAGCCACGAACGCCAGATCACCCTGTCGCCGCAGGGCTTGATGGTGACCGGCCGCGACCGGCTTGTTTGCGAGAAAGCCAGGGGCCCCGCGCGCAATTTCGCGGTGCGGTTCCATATCCATCCCGATGTCCGGGTATCGCGGCTGGATGGCGGTGGGATCTTGCTCAAGCTGCCCGGCGGGGAGGGGTGGCGGTTCCGTGCCGGGGGCGGGCAGCTGGATGTGGAGGAAAGTGTTTATCTGGGCGCCGGCGCGGTGCGCCGGACCGAGCAGCTTGTGGTCAATGGGACGATCAAGGATTCCCCTGCCGAAATCGCATGGGTGTTCGAGCAAATCGTCGCGTAAAGCGGGGTTGTTCCCGCCGCCCCGCGCTGGCACATTCGGGGGCAAATCACCCCGGTTTATCAGGAGCTTTTATGGTCGAAATCATGCTGCCCAAGAACAGCCGGGTGAAGAAGGGCAAGATTTGGCCGGCCGACAAGGCGGCTCCCCTTGGAAAAGGCGGCAAGAAGCCCAAACGCTCCAAGGAATTCAAAGTCTATCGCTACAATCCCGATGCGGGCGAAAACCCGACCATGGACACCTATACGGTGGACTTGGACAGTTGCGGGCCGATGGTGCTGGACGCGCTGATCAAGATCAAGAATGAGATCGATCCCACCCTGGCGTTCCGCCGCTCCTGCCGTGAAGGCGTGTGCGGCTCCTGCGCCATGAACATCGCCGGCGGCAACACCTTGGCCTGCACCAAGGCGATCAATGATTGTTCCGGCGCGATCAGCATCTATCCCTTGCCGCATATGCCGGTGGTCAAGGACTTGGTGCCGGACCTGACCAATTTCTACGCCCAATACGCCTCGATTCAGCCGTTCCTCAAGACCAAGACGGCGGAGCCGGAAAAAGAGTGGCAGCAGTCACCGGAAGACCGCGCCAAGCTGGATGGATTGTATGAGTGCATCCTGTGCGCCAGCTGCTCGACCGCCTGTCCCAGCTATTGGTGGAATTCCGAACGCTATCTGGGGCCGGCGGCCCTGCTGCAATCCTATCGCTGGCTGATCGACAGCCGCGATGAGGAAACCGGCGAGCGGCTGGACGATCTGGAAGACCCGTTCCGGCTTTATCGCTGCCACACCATCATGAATTGCGCCAACACCTGTCCCAAGGGTCTCAACCCGGCCCAGGCCATCGGCGAGATCAAGCAGATGATGGTCAAGCGGAAGGCTTAAAGGAGCGACCATAAAGATTGAGCGACCGCGAACCCGAAACGTAGCGGAGGGCCTCGCGGCGCGACCATAAAAAATGAGCGAAGCGATGTTTCCGGAACGACTGACCAAAGGCTATCGCACATTTCTAGGCGGCCGCTTTGCGTCCGAGCGCGCCCGCTATCAGGAGCTGGCGGGATCGGGGCAGAGCCCGTCCATCATGGTGATCGGCTGTGTCGACAGCCGGGTCTCGCCGGAAGTGATCTTCGATGCCGCGCCGGGCGAGCTGCTGGTGGCGCGCAATGTCGCCAATCTGGTGCCCCGCTATGAACCGGAAGGCACCCAGCAGCACGGCACTAGCGCGGCGCTGGAATTTGCCGTCCGCGCGTTGAAGGTGCGTCACATTGTTGTGTTGGGTCATGCTTTCTGCGGCGGCATTAGGGCTTTTGCCTCCGATGAGGCGCCCCTCACATCAAGCGATTTCATCGGCCGCTGGATGCGCCAGATTTCGCCCGCTGCCGAGGCGATCGGCCCCAAGAATGGCGAGGGCGAAGAAGCCTATCTGCGCAAGCTGGAATTCGCCTCGGTCGATCTCAGTCTCAAGAATCTGATGACCTTTCCGTTCGTGCAATCCGCGGTGGAGCGGGGCGAGCTGAGTCTCCATGGCGCCTATTTCGGCGTCGCCTCGGGACGGTTGCTGATAAGGAATGAACGGACCGGCCTATTTGAACCGGTAGGCGATTAGGCAGATTTCGCTGCCAGGCGCCGCCACAATAGGGCCTCGGCCAGATTGGCCAGCCAGCCATGCGGGTTGGCGCCCACCACCTTGATCACCATCTGCACCAGCTTCTGGATATGCTTGCGGTGATAAACGGTCATGCTGGCCTGGCCCGCCAGCCTGGAATATTTCTTGCGATTGTAGGGCGTTATCGCCTCTTTCTCAGGCGAAACATTGGCGCAATAGAAAGCGAAAGCAAGCTCGTCATCGTCACTTTCCCGCACCCGTCCCAAGGCAATCCAGAGTTTCCTCCAGAAGCTGATGTCCGGCTCGGCCTGGGCGTGCAGGGTGTCGTAAAACAGCTTGTAGTGGCGGTATTCGTCGGCGGCGACGCGGCCGGCAATTTCCTTCAGCACGGGTTCTTCGGTCGCGTCCCGGATGGCCGAATAATAAGACGAGGTGCCGCTTTCCACCACGCAACGGGCGATCATCTCGCCCCGCCGCGAGCCGCGCACCGAACCCTCGCCATCGGTAAAATGCGCCGGGGTGTAACCTTTGCGGAAACGGATAAGCGCGTCTTCCAGCTTGAAGGACGGATCGGCGATCTCGGCCCAGCGCCCCAGGGCGCGGCCATGCTGGGCCTCTTCGCGGCCCCATTGCTCGATGGCGGCGATGGTGGCGGCGCCGGAGCTGGCGAAGACCCGCTTCAAATAGGTGACATAATCGGGTGCGTTATATTCCACCAAGGCCGCGGCCTTCACCGCAGCCAGCATCGCGGGTTCGACCTTGGCGGGGTCGAACAGCGACCAATGGATGTCGTCCATGGTCCAGCCCTGCTTGTAGACTGGCGCGGTCGTCATATGCGCTCCCAACTGACGCATTCCTTATACCAAATAAGGTTCCGCCCGCGAAGCGCGGCGCAGGAACAAGGACTTAGCGCCCCGGTCCGCCTATGTCCATTGGGACGGTTGCGTCTGTCATAAAATGGGTATACAGTGTATACCCATGAGCGAGACAACTCTTCCCTCAACGCAGGCCCGGATTTTCACTGTCGCGCGCCAACTGTTCGACCAGGGCGGGTTGGAAGCGGTCTCCATGCGCCGTATCGCCGAAAAGGTCGGGATCACCCCGATGGCGATCTACAAGCACTATCCCGACAAGGACGCGCTGCTCAACGCCCTGATGCTGGACGGTTTTCTTGCTTGGGAAACAAAAGTGGCGGCGATTGACGCCAAGGCGCCGCTGGCATGGCTGGAAGCGGTCGACGAGGCTTTTCTGGATTTCGCGCTCGAGCAGCCGCGCCGGTATGAAGCTGCGTTCCTGCTCAAGGCCAGCGCGGCGCGGCGCTATCCTGAGGACTTTCTGGCCGGCCGCTCGCCCGTTGTCACCAAGGTTCTGGCGCACATCGAAGAGGCCAAGGGGCAGGGACTTATCCGCAATGTCCCCGCGATCGACATCTCCATGACATATGCTGCGCTAAGCCAGGGCCTGGTGAGCCTGTATCGCGCCGGCCGGTTCACCAGCGAGGCGGAATTTCGCGACGCCTATAGCCGATCCATCAATCATTGCCGACGCTCTTTTCTGCCGGAGAAACAGTCATGATCGCTTTGTTATGCGCCGTGTTCAGCGGTGTCATGTTCTATCTGTCGCAGGGCGTGGACGACGTCTGGTGGCTGGCTTGGATCGCGCCCGCGCCGCTCCTGTGGCTGGCCTATGGGGAAATGAACCGTTGGCGCGTGTTTGTTGCCGCGCTTTCGGCTTACGCCTGCGGCCAGATTTACGTGGTCCAGACATATGGCGGCGCCATGCCAGTCCTGGCGATGGCGGTGATGATGTTCGGCTGGGGTGCGTTGTTCGCGACCGCGATCCTGTTCGCACAAGTCGGCTGGCAACGATTGTCGCCCGCAACCGTGATGTTGGCATTTCCCGCCATCTGGACGGCAATTGAATATGGCGCCAGTCTGATATCACCGCATGGCACATGGGGTGCCCTTGGCTATTCGCAGGTTTCCTTTCCGGCCGCGATCCAGGTTGCATCGCTGTTTGGCCTGTATGCGATCACCTTCATATTGTGCCTATTCGCCAACGCGCTGGCGTTGATCGCGCGCCGCAAAGCGAAAGCCGCATTACCGGGTTTGGCGGCGGTCGCGCTGGTGCTGGCTTTCGGCTGGGTTCATCTCAGCCGTGCGCAAGGCGAGACCATTCACGCTGCCATGCTGTCGGACTGGGATGGCCGTGAGAGGAGCACGAAGAAATTGGACCTTCCGGCATCGCGCTATATGGCCGAACGTTATGCGGCGGCAGCGGGTGAGGAAGCTGAGAAAGGTGCTCGCTTCATCGTCATCCCAGAGACCGCTCTGGCCGCCGATCCCGCCTGGCGGAAAGAGGCGTTGCAGCCCTTGGCCGACACTGCGCGCGAAAAACAGCTGACCATTGTCGTCGGGGTGCTCCTGGTGAAGCCCTGGCGGAACGCCGCCATTTCCTTTCTGCCCGATGGTTCGCAGCGGAGCTATGATAAGCGCCATCTGCTGCCGCCGGGCGAGAATAAATTCAAACCGGGACCCGGGCCGGGTCCGCTTGGCGGCGCCAGGTCGGTCGCCATCTGCAAAGACCTGGATTTTCCGAGCACTCTTCGTAGCGATGCCATGGAAGATCAGGCTGGCATTCGGCTGATGGCGGTGCCCGCCAACGATTTCGTCAAGGACGGGTGGATTCATGCGCGCATGGCAATAATGCGGGGGGTGGAAAACGGCTTCGCTGTTGTGCGTTCGGCTTTCAATGGGCTTGAGACCGTCTCGGATGCCCAGGGGCGGGTATTGGCGCGCGCCAGCACGGTGCAAGCGGGCATGGTCCGGCTGTCGGCAGACGTGCCGTTGGGGCCAGGGCCTACACTTTACACGCGGATCGGCGACATTTTTGCCTGGTTCTGCGTGACGCTGACGTTGGGGCTCGTGGCGATGCTGCTTAAAAAGCGGCCCTGACCAACTTGAGGTCATCCACTATCTGCGCGACACGATCCGGGGCGGACCGGTGATCTGGGGGACAGACCGCTAGTTGCCGGTCAAAGCGCGACGAGCCGGATAAAAGGAGGAAATGAGGCATGCCATTTTTTATGCGGCGAGAGATATTGATCGGCGCGCTAGCGACCGCAGCGGCTCCGGCTTTGTCATCGCCGGAAACCGACATCGCCGAGATTTTGAAGCGGCGAGTGGACGTCGAAAAGCGCTCCGTCGGGATGGCGGCGGCCCTGATAACCCGCCGCAGCTATAAAATCGTTTGTCACGGGCGTGAGCGGTTGACGAATGACCGCAAAATTTCTGCGGATACGCTGTTCGAAATCGGCTCGGTCACCAAGATTTTCACCGCGCTTCTACTCACCGGTCTGGCCCGGGACGGGATGCTTGCGATCGACGACCCGGCAGAAAAGCATTTGCCGGAAGACTTGAAGCTGCCGGAGCGTGACGGTCGCCGCATCACCTTGGCGGATTTGGCGACCCACACCGCGGGCTTGCCGCGCTTTCCGCCGATGGACGGCCCGATTTTCGACGCGATGCATTCATACAGCCTGACAGACCTGAAATCCTGGCTTGCCGAATTCAAACTCCCGCGCGCACCAGGCTCAGGCTGGGAATATTCCAATCTGGGCTATTGCCTGCTTGCGATGGCTTTGTCTCACCGCGCCAATCGATCTTATGAGGAACTTTTGGCCCAAAGGATATTCGAGCCGATTGGCTTGACGAGCACGTTTCTCCGTCCTCCGGCGCAAGCAGTGGCGCGTAGCGCCGAAGACCACGACACCAAGCTCAATCCGATGCCGTCATGGGATGGCGGTATTTTCGCGCCAGCCGGCGGCCTGTGGGCGAGCGTCACAGATCTCGCGCGTTTCGTGCGGGCGGTGATGCCGGGATCGGGCTCGCCGCTCGAACCTTCGGCACAGCTTCTTCTCCAGACACGCCGGCCTGCTCCGGCCGCCGGCGGGCAGCAGGCACTCGGTTGGGAGGTGCTTCCCGCGCGGGAAGGCGATTATGTCAGCAAGGATGGCGTCGTCGGGGGGCAATGCGCGACAGCGGTGTTCGATCCTGCCGCGCGGGTGGGCGTGGTGGTTCTCTCCAACACGGCTCCGCGATTTAATGCCCGGTATACCAGCCCGTCGGGAGGCGGTATTGGCGCTGCGGATATCGCGCAGCATGTCTTGCGCCCTTCCATCCCGTTGGGGACCTAGGCGCGGGCTGCCCAGCCGAACTTTAGAACGCGGCCCTGACCTTGAGGCCGGCCATTGCGAAAGCTCCAGCGGAGCTTTCGCAATGGCCGAACGCCCGCGACAGCGGGCAGCGGCCTAAAACGCGGCTCTAACCAGTTTCAGATCATCCACCATCTGTGCCGCCTTCTGGCGGTCGGTGTCGCTCTTGGCGGCGATCTCGTCTTCCTGGGCATCGGCAATGCGCTGATCCAGCACCGCAAGGTCCATCTCGGTCATGGGCAGGGCTTCCTCGGCCAGGACGGTAATCTTGGCCGGGCTGATCTCGGCAAAGCCGCCACGAATGAAATAGCGGTCGTCCTTGCCGTCCCGGTTCACGTCGATCATGCCGGCGCGCAGGGTCGAGACCAGCGGGCTGTGGCCCGCCATCACGCCCATATAGCCCTCGGTGCCGGGCACGGTGACCATGTCGGCCTGGCAGGAGAGCAGTAAACGCTCCGGCGAGACCAGGTCGAAGGCGATCTTGGCGGCGGCCATCAGGCTGCCTTGGCGGTTTCGGCGGCCATCTTCTGGGCCTTGGCCACCACTTCCTCGATCGGGCCGACCATATAGAAGGCCTGTTCGGGCAGATGGTCATACTCGCCGTCCACGATCGCCTTGAAGCTGCGGATGGTGTCGGCCAGCTCGACGAACTTGCCGGGCGAATTGGTGAACTGCTCGGCGACGAAGAAGGGCTGGGAGAGGAAGCGGCTGATCTTGCGGGCGCGCGCCACCACCAGCTTGTCGTCTTCCGACAGTTCGTCCATGCCCAGAATGGCGATGATGTCCTTCAGCGCCTTGTATTGCTGCAGCACTTCCTGGACGCGGCGGGCGACGGTGTAATGTTCCTCGCCGATCACCTGGGGGTCCAGGATGCGCGACGTGGAGTCCAGCGGGTCCACCGCCGGGAAGATCGCCTGGGCCGCGATATCGCGCGACAACACGGTGGTGGCGTCCAAATGGGCGAAGGAGGTGGCGGGCGCCGGATCGGTCAAGTCGTCGGCCGGGACGTAAATCGCCTGTACCGAGGTGATCGAGCCCTTGTTGGTCGAGGTGATGCGTTCTTGCAGGTTTCCCATCTCGGTGGCCAGGGTCGGCTGATAGCCCACCGCGCTGGGGATGCGGCCGAGCAGCGCCGACACTTCCGAACCGGCCTGGGTAAAGCGGAAGATGTTGTCGATGAACAGCAGCACGTCTTTGCCTTCGACGTCGCGGAAATATTCCGCGACGGAGAGGCCGGTCAGGGCCACGCGGGCGCGGGCGCCCGGCGGCTCATTCATCTGGCCATAGACCAGGGCGCATTTGCTGCCTTCGGCCGAGCCGTTTTTCTTGGGGTCCACGTTCACGTTCGACTCGATCATTTCATGGTAGAGGTCGTTGCCCTCGCGGGTGCGTTCGCCCACGCCTGCCAGCACCGAATAACCGCCATAGGCCTTGGCAATATTGTTGATCAGCTCCTGCATGGTCACGGTCTTGCCCACGCCGGCGCCGCCGAACAATCCGATCTTGCCGCCCTTGGTATAGGGGCAGAGCAGGTCGATGACCTTGATGCCGGTGACCAGGATTTCCGCCGAGCCTGCCTGTTCGGCGAAGGACGGAGCCTCACGATGGATCGGCGACATGTGGGTCTGGGCGATGGGGCCGGCTTCGTCGATCGGCTCGCCGATCACATTCATGATGCGGCCCAAGGTGGCGGGACCGACCGGCACGCGGATGGGCGAGCCGGTGTCGACCACTTCCTGGCCGCGGGTCAGGCCTTCGGTGGTGTCCATGGCGATGGCGCGCACCGCATTTTCGCCCAGATGCTGGGCGACTTCGAACACCAGGCGGACTTCCTTGCCGGTCTTGGCGTCGACATTCTTGGTCTCCAGCGCGTTCAGGATCGCCGGCAGCTCGCCATTCTCGAAAGAGACGTCGACGACAGCGCCGATCACCTGGAGAAGCTTGCCCTTGGCATTGGTCTTGGTGCTCATGGTCTATTCTTTCCTTTTTAAATGGGCGGTCCGGCTTTCGCCTAACGCCCTTAAACGGCGGAGGCGCCGGAGATGATTTCAATCAGCTCCTTGGTGATCTGCGCCTGACGGGTACGGTTCATCTGGATGGTGAGGGCTTTGATCATGTCGCCGGCATTGCGGGTGGCGTTGTCCATCGCCGTCATCTGCGAGGCGAAGAAGCCTGCCTGATTCTCCAACAGCGCGGTCAAGAGCTGGACGGAGATGTTCTGCGGCAGCAGTGCCTGCAAAATCGTGTCTTCGTCCGGTTCATAATCATAGAAGGGCGCCGGTCCGCCACTGGCTTCCACCTGGGCTGGGATCAGCTGTTGAACGCGCGGGGTCTGGGTCACCACCGACTTGAAGGTGGAATAGACCAGGGTAACGACGTCGAACTCGCCGTTGGTATAGGCACCCAGCACGCGCTGGGCGATGGGCTTGACCAGCGCGAAGCCGGGCGCCTTGAGGCCGACTTCATAACTTTCGATATAGCGGTTGCCATACTGGCGCTTGAGTTGGTCGCGCGCCTTGCGGCCGATGGTGATGATCTTGACGTCCTTGCCCTCGGCTAGCAGGGCCGCGATCTTCTCGCGCGCGGCCCGCACGATGCCGGAGTTAAAGCCGCCCGCCAAGCCGCGATCCGAGGTCGCGACGATCACCAGTTGGCGCTTGTCGCTGCCGGTGCCCGCCAACAACAAGGGCGCCGACGGACCGGAGACGCCGGCCGCCAGATTGGCAATCACATTGGCCATGCCGCGCGCGTAAGGACGCGCCGCTTCGGCCGCCTGCTGGGCGCGGCGCAGTTTCGCCGCCGCCACCATCTGCAGCGCCTTAGTGATCTTCTGCGTGGACTTCACGCTTCCGATCCGTGTGCGCATTTCCTTGACGGACGCCATGAGCGATCAGCTTTCTTTAGGCGAAAGACTTCGAGACTTCGCCCAGCGCCTTCTTCAGCATGGCTTCCAGATCGGGCGTCAGTGCCTTTTCCTTGCGGATGCCTTCCAGGAACTGCGGATAGCTGGCCTTGAGCTTGGACAGCAGGGCTTCCTGAAACACGCCGACCTTGGCGGTGGGGAAGGGATCGAGATAGCCACGGGTACCGGCATAAATCACCGCCACCTGTTCCTCGACGGCGAAAGGCTTGTACTGCGGCTGCTTGAGCAGCTCGGTGAGGCGCTCGCCGCGCGCCAGCATCTTCTGGGTCGAGGCATCGAGGTCGGAGCCGAACTTGGCGAAGGCCGCCATCTCGCGATACTGCGCTAACTCGCCCTTGATAGGTCCAGCGACGGTTTTCATCGCCTTGATCTGGGCCGAAGAACCGACGCGCGACACCGAGATACCGACATTCACCGCCGGGCGAATGCCCTGATAGAACAGGTCGGTTTCCAAAAAGATCTGGCCGTCGGTGATCGAGATCACGTTGGTCGGGATATAGGCCGAGACGTCGTTGGCCTGGGTTTCGATCACGGGCAGGGCGGTCAGCGAACCGCCGCCATTGTCCTCGTTCAACTTCGCGGCGCGCTCCAGCAAACGGGAGTGCAGGTAGAACACGTCGCCGGGATAGGCTTCGCGGCCCGGCGGACGGCGCAGCAGCAGCGACATCTGGCGATAAGCGACGGCCTGCTTGGACAGATCGTCATAGATGATCAGGGCATGCATGCCATTGTCGCGGAACCATTCGCCCATGGCGCAGCCGGAGAAGGGCGCCAGGAATTGTAGCGGCGCGGGTTCCGACGCGGTGGCGGCGACCACGATGGTGTATTCCAGCGCTCCGGCGTCGGCCAAGGTCTTGACGATCTGCGCCACGGTCGAGCGCTTCTGGCCTATGGCGACATAGATGCAATAGAGCTTGGCCTTTTCATCCGTGCCCGCATTCACCGCCTTCTGGTTGATGATGGCGTCGATGGCCACCGCGGTCTTGCCGGTCTGGCGGTCGCCGATGATCAGCTCGCGCTGGCCGCGGCCGATCGGGATCAAGGTGTCGATGGCCTTGAGCCCGGTCTGCACCGGTTCATGCACCGACTTGCGCGGAATGATGCCGGGCGCCTTGACGTCGACGCGGCGGCGCTCGGCGGCGCCCTTGATCTCGCCCTTGCCGTCGATGGGGTTGCCCAAGGGATCGACCACGCGGCCCAGCAGGGCCTTGCCCACCGGCACTTCCACGATGGCGCCGGTGCGCTTGACGGTGTCGCCTTCCTTGATGGTGCTGTCATTGCCGAAAATCACGCAGCCGACATTGTCGGTTTCCAGGTTCAGGGCCATGCCCTTGATGCCGCCGGGAAACTC
>Ga0097621_100000249_pt1 | contig 36276 bp, 36 predicted proteins | sample KBSMisM72_FD_73165 | JGI IMG/M metagenome (GOLD analysis project Ga0097621, IMG submission 73165) | Miscanthus rhizosphere microbial communities from Kellogg Biological Station, Michigan, USA - KBS Miscanthus M7-2 (version 2) (version 2) | ecosystem: Host-associated > Plants > Roots >... | reverse complement strand
GACCGTCCTTTACCGTGAGGTAGAGGACGGTTCTGCTTTCATGCTCCGTCTGCCGCGCCCGGATTCCACTGGCCTTTGCGCATCCGCGTAATGGTAATGCTTTCGAAAACACCGTTCTGGGTAAAAGCATCGCCGTCGGAAAATTTCTTCGCTTCCGCACGGCTGTTCACGTTTACCACGAACATACTGCCGATCGCCTCGGTGCCCTCATCGTTCTGTGTTGCTCCAGCCAGCACCAGTATGCCTTTCGAGTTTTGCAGATGCTCGCGATGCGGCTTGAGAAACTTTTCGCGGATGGCGGCGGTATTAGGTTTGTCCTTGCAAGATATGACCCATAGCATGATGAGAGCCCCCGTTGAAGTGAATGCCGGTGTGTGACGCCGTTCTTTAACCGAACGCGGCGCATATGATAGTTTAAATTCGTGAGCCTGCATGCGCAGTCTCTAGATGTTAAACACATGTACCTGAGAGTATGATCGGGTAGGATTCGAAAGGGATATCGATGCTCGTTAGCTGCTTCGCGTACGAAAACGGCCGGCGCATCGCGGAGATCAATCCAAAGGACATCAGCGAATACGTAAAGCGCCCCGAGTGCTTCGTATGGGTGGCGCTGAAGGACCCGGAAGCCGGCGAGCTCGAGGCCATGCAGGAGGAGTTCGGGCTACATGAGCTCGCCGTAGAAGATGCGGCGCACGGGCATCAGCGTCCGAAGGTCGACGAATACGGCGACTCTGTATTCGCGGTCTTGCATATCATCGAGATCGTCGACGGGCAGCTGCAGGTCGGCGAAGTGGATATTTTCGCTGGGCCGAATTACATACTATCGGTACGTAGTCGCGCCGAAAAAGGATTTCGCGAGGTGCGCGCCCGCTGCGAGCGCGAGCCCGAGCTCTTGAAACTCGGGTCCGGATTTGTCCTGTATGCCTTGATGGACGCAGTCGTTGATCGCTATTTTCCGGTTATCGACGCGCTCGAAACGGAACTGGAGAAACTGGAGGCCAGCATGTTCGGCGGCGGTTCCGTGCGCACGAACATCGAAGAGATGTACAGCTTGCGGCAGAAGCTCATGGTCTTGAAACATGCCGTCGGTCCGTTGTACGAGGGTGTCGGCAGGCTCGCGGGTGGTCGCGTGCCGCAAGTCTGCTCCGGCACACAGGAGTATTACCGGGACGTCTCCGACCACCTTTCGCGCATTAACCAGTCGATCGATGCGCTACGCGAAATGGTGACGACGGCGCTTTCAGTCAACCTGTCGTTGATCACATTGCAGGAGAGCGAAACCACGAAGCGCCTCGCGTCGTGCGCCGCGCTGATTGCCGTGCCCACCATGATAGCGGGAATCTACGGCATGAACTTCCGGCATATGCCGGAGCTCGACTGGCAATTCGGGTATCCCGTCGCGATCGCAATCATGCTCATCATAGACGCGTATCTGTATACACGTTTTCGCAGCGCCGGCTGGCTCTAAACCGCAGGAGTAAACGCCCGCGCATCAGTTCGCGGTCGTCGACAGGCCCTTGAACACGAATTTCTGCGCGCGCTTTCCGTCCTGTACTTCCGTCACGTACAGATTGCCTTTGGTGTCGACATTCATGTGGTGCAGTACATAGAACTCGCCGGGCGCGATGCCGGGCCGGCCAAACGAGTCGAGCGGCTCGAGCGTCTTGCGGTCGAGAACCCATACGCGCGCCGGGCTGCGGCTGGCGACATATAGAAACCGCTGTTCCGGATCCTGTGAGAATGCGGTACTCGCAACTGTCTGGCCATTGCCGCAGTGAGGCACTTCACACCAGCGATCGATGAATTTTTGCGTCACGTACGTGCCATCGAGCTTGAACACCTGCACGCGTTTGCCGGCACGGTCGGATACATAAACGAGACCATCGTTCGAGACGCGCGCCGCGTGCACGGTGCTGAGATAGTCCGGGCCGGGTCCCGTCTCTTCTTTTGCTGCAATGCGCGCAGACTCCGGGATTTTCGACGGCTCAGCCTTCGGCTGATCGACGGGCTGTTTTCCGAAGGCGCCCCACATCCGCTTGAATGCGCCCGTATCCGCGTCGAATACGATGACCCGGTTGTTGCCATAGCCGTCGGCCACGAATAGCTCGTTGGTCTTAGCATAGACAAAGGTGTCGGCCGCCTCCTTCACGTTCTGCGTATCTGTATTCCCCTTGCTCGCGCCTTTCTTGCCGATCTGCATGACAAACTTGCCTGCCTTCGTGAACTTGACCAGGTGATTGTCGGACTTGCCGTTGCCGCCGATCCACACGAAGCCTTTGGGATCGACATAGATGCCATGCTCGATTTCGGGCCAATCATAGCCTTCGCCCGGGCCACCCCAGCCTTGCACGAAGTTTCCGGCCGCATCGAATTCGAGGACCGGTGGCGCCGCCATCCCTTTCTGATCGTCTCTGATCGTCTTGGGCCGCTGCAATATCCACGCGTGATCATCGGAGTCCACTGAGACGCTCGACACCTGACCGAAGACCCACTTCGCCGGTAGCTTGGGCCACGACGGATCGACTTCAAACTTCGGGACTGCCCGCGGCGCTGCAGTCGTTTGTGCGGCCGCGTTGTGTTGTGGCAACCCGAACGCCAGACTCAGCGCGAGGAATGTCGTAGCTGCCAGTGCGATTACCTTGAATCGTTTCATACTTGGTCTCCCCTTGAGTTTTCGCTATTCAGTGGCCGGCCACCGATGATATTCGTTTTCATGCGCATGTTTGAGCGTTCGCGTGCCGAGGCTCACGCCTGCCAGACACCATACCCCTTTTCTCGGAGACTGATTGCGAGTTCTACTTCCATGTCGCACGCAGCCTCATACGGCATCGGGTTGTAGCATTCATACAGCGCAGGCAGCAGCCGTTCGCCATACTGCTGTACAAAACGGTTCGACCGGATGCCGGCTTTATGCTTGTCGAAGCGGGCGTCCGGATCGAGTCCGGTCATGCCGACATACACGCACGGTTTGGTGACATCGTAATCGGGATTGCAGCGGCGGAATTTCGCTTCGTTCAGAACCAGCGGCGAGAGCAGCACGACATACACGTTGTGATGAGCGCGCGGGATCTTCGATGAATTCATTATTGATTGATCTGCAGCCCACTCTGCGAAATGCGACACAATGCTAACATCACACGGCCCACTCACGCGGAAGTTCGGATGACTTTTTCCTTCGCGAATGCGCGCTCCATCGCTGGATTGTGTCTGCTGTTTGCAAATGCCGGTGTCGCGCATGCCCAGCCTGCGCCTTATCCGAACAAGCCGATTCGCCTCGTGTCGCCGTTCGCCCCCGGCGGCGGCACCGACGTTGTGTCGCGTCTCGTCGCGCAAAAAATGACTGAGTCCTGGGGCCAGGCGGTGATACTCGACAACCGCCCGGGCGCAGGCACCATGCTGGGCACCGAGATCGTGGCCAAATCGCCCGCGGACGGCTATACGCTGCTCATCGTTGCCGCGGCGCATTCGATCAATCCGAGTCTTTACGCGAAAGTGAACTATCACCCGACGCGCGACTTTGCACCGATATCGATGGCGGTTTCGTTTCCGTTTCTGCTGGTCGTGCATCCGGCAATACCGGCGCAGAACGTCAATGAGCTTATTGCGGTTGCGAAATCGCGGCCCGGGAAACTCACTTTTGCGTCGAGCGGCAGTGGAAATACGAATCATCTGGCCGGCGAGCTTTTGAAAAGCATGGCCGGCATCGACATCACGCACATCCCGTATAAAGGCGGCGCCCCTGCGTTGACCGATGTGGTCGGCGGCCAGGTGTCGATGATGTTTGGCACCGTGCTCGAAAGCCTGCCCCAGGCACGCTCCGGCCGGGTGAGAATGATCGCCGTCAGCGGCGTGAAGCGCGCCGCTTTCGCGCCGGAAGTGCCGACGGTTGCAGAATCTCTGCCCGGTTACGAAGTAACGGGGTGGTATGCGTTTCTCGCGCCTGCGGGCACACCTGCTGCGGTCGTAAACAAGCTCAATCAGGAAATAACCCGCATCCTCGAGTTACCTGACGTCAGGCAGCGGCTAATAGCATTGGGTGCCGAGCCGTGGCCCACTTCGCAGACAGAGGCGAGTCGCTTCATCACGAGTGAAGCCGCGAAATGGTCGAAGGTAATTCGGCGAGCGGGTATCAAAGCGGAGTAATCATCAACGTTCCGCTCGCGTGTCTGGAGCGGGTTATCTGCCGCAAGGCGCGCCACGTGCTACTCCGCTTTGATGCCGGTCGCTTTCGCGAGCCGCGTGATCTTCGCGATCTCGGTCTTTATGTAATTACCAAACTGCTCGGGCGTTCCCGATATGACTTCGAGCCCTTGCGCCAACAACGCTGCCTTTACGTCCGGCAGTGCAAGCACTTTGGCAGTATCCGCGTTAATCCGCGTCACTACGGCCGGCGGCGTTCCCGCGGGAGCGAGCAAGCCGAACCATGACAGCATCTCGAAGCCCGGCAGCGCGGCTTCAGCTACCGTTGGCACGTCCGGCAACATGTCCGAGCGCTTCGGCGTGGAGACGGCAAGCGCGCGCACTTTACCGCTTTTGATATGCGGCTGTACACCGGTCACTGTAACGAACATCACCGAGACTTCGCCCGCCAGCAATGCCGATAGCGCCGGCGTTGTTCCTTTATAGGGAATGTGAACCATATCGATGCCAGCCATTGTCTTCAGCAGCTCGCCCGACAAATGATGTGTGCTGCCGTTACCTGCCGATGCGTAATTCAGTTGCCCCGGCTTCGCTTTTGCAAGCGCGATAAGCTGCTTGACGGTCGTTACGGGCAATGACGGATGAACGGACAACACATAAGGCGTGGCAGCGACATAGATGATCGGGGCGAAATCCTTCACCGCGTCGTACGAAAGCTTGGGATACAGAGCGGGATTGGATCCGTGCGTCGAGTTATTCGCCATGAAAAGTGTGTAGCCATCCGGGGCTGCACGCGCGGCGAGCTCGGTACCGAGCGTGCCGCCCGCCCCGGGCCTCGCGTCGATGACCATCGGCTGCCCGAGACTCTCGCCAAGCTTATTGCCCAGTATGCGGCTGACGATATCCGTCGTGCTGCCCGGCGCTTGTGCGATGAGAATGCGTATGGGCCGTACTGGATAATTCTGCGACGAGGCAGATTGCGCGACGCATAAGGCAGACACGGCAGCAGCGGCAAACAGCATTACTTTTTTCATTATTGCCCGTTTCCTCCGATGTAAAAATCGTCGCCATCTTAAACGAATGAGCGATGCGTGCCTGGACTATTTGATTGTTATGTTCGCGGTGCGCACGATGCGGTCCACGGAATAACCTCGTCGACCGCGGAACCATCGTACACATCGGACTATTGCGGTCAACACGATCGCCGTGTGCAAGACGCATCGAGGCCGGTGATATACTCGTTTGAAACATCAAACATGGAGCTGCCCGTGATTCCACTGCGTATTTCCTTGCCGATTCTGACGATCGTAGCAGCGACTTCCGCGTGCACGCAGATGCCTTACAGCATTGACACGCACGTGAACTCGACTCCGCAAACTGTGAGCTGGGGACACCTGCCCGGCGGACGGCAGCCTGTCGCCCGCGTCCGTCCGGGACAAACGGTGTCCATCGACACCGTCTCCCACCAGGGCGTCAATAACGGCATGGACCCGCTCAAATTCTTCGCGGCCGGCGGCGTATCAGCGAATGAAGTACTCGCCGACGCGCTCGATATTTACCACAAGGCGGATCATCCGAAGGACTCGGGTGCGCATGTGCTCACAGGCCCCATCTACGTCGAAACGGCCGAGCCCGGCGATATGCTCGAGGTGCGCATGGTTGATTTCAAATTCCGCGTACCGTATGGCGTCAACAACAGCGCCAAAGGGACCGGCGTGCTGCCGGATGTGCACACGGCCGCCTATCCGAAAATCATCCGCTTCGATTTGCAACGTCGCGTTGCGCTGTTTGCGCCCGGTATCGAAGTACCGCTTGTTCCCTTCATGGGAATCATGGCAGTGCAGCCGCCGGCACCGCTTGCTAACACGCGTCCGCCGGGCATTTATGGCGGCAATATGGATTTCAATCGCCTGACCACCGGTGCTTCGCTTTATCTGCCGGTACACCAGGCAGGTGCGTTGTTCTATACGGGCGACTCGCACGCCGTACAGGCGGATGGCGAGATTAACGGCACCGCGATTGAAGCGTCACTGACACCGGTGCTTCAATTCATCGTTCATAAGGGCGCCGGCCGGGCGATGAAGTGGCCGCGCGCGGAAGATGCCGACAACTACTACGTCATGGGAATGGATACCGATCTCGACGTAGCGCTGAAGGAAGCCGCGCTCGAAACCATTGCATTTCTGCAGAAAGAGCGGGGACTCTCTGCGCAGGATGCTTATTCACTGGCAAGTATCGCCGTCAATTACACGATCGCCGAAGCGGTCGATGCCGTGCAGATGGTGTATGGCGCGATCCCGAAAAAAATCTTCGGGACTAACCGCGAGTACTGGTACCGGCGCTAATCGAGCGCTGCCGCTTATGCAGATTACCGCGCGCGCTGACGGCGCGCGCGTGTTTGTGCCGCCTTCCTGCCCGCTGACTGCAACACTTTACTGCCCTTCGTTCGCAGCGCCTTTGCGGCTGCGCGGCGCCGGTTAGCCGGGCCGCGCTTTTCAGCGCTTGCATGCGCCTGGCGCGCGAGTGCATCGTGCGATACGGTTGAGTGCGGCTCCCGCCGCAGCGCTTTCAACGTAGCGCGGGCCCTTTTCGCCGACGGTTTTTTCTTCCGCGCGCGGTTGGCTGCGGCATCGGCCTTATTGCCTGGCCGCGGCGGCAGCTTGACGCCCGCCCTGCGCGCTTCGGATAGCCCGATGGCGATCGCCTGCTTTGCTGATCGCACACCATGCTTGCCTTCACGCACATGCTCAATCACCTCGCGCACGAATTCGCCGGCCTGAGTAGTCGGCGACTTCCCTTCACGCGCGTCTTTCTTTGCGCGTTCAATCGCAGTCTTTGTGGGCATCGCGCTCTCCTGTGAAATGCGCATCTGCGCAGTGTCCAACGTATCGCTTCTACTGACAGTCGGGGCAACTCCACTAATGTTGTCGGAAGTACGCGGTCAACATCAATGCAGGCGGCATACAAGGCGACAAAAAGGGGCCGCAAAGGCCCCTTCTTCCGTACATCTCAATCTAGACTCAGGCGTACTTGCCGGTTAACTGGGGCGTCGTACCTTCAAGACCTTTCATCTCGCGGTCGAGCCGTGTTTCGCGCAGCCAGGTACGTTTAAGATCGTCTTTCACCTTCACCGTCAAACGTCCTAGTCCCTCGGTCTCCAGCTCGATGGTGTCACCATCCATAAAGGCGGAAAGGCCGCGATGATTGGTGCCGGTTGCGAGAATATCGCCCGGCTCAAGATCGTGTATGGACGTAATCCACTCGATGCAGCGCGCAATCTTATGCGCCATGTCACTCGTGTTGTAGTTCTGCTTGAGCGTGCCGTTGACCCACAGCTTCACTTGCAGCTTCAGCGGATCGCGAATCTCGTCAGCAGTGACCAGGTACGGTCCGATCGGCGCAAACGTCGCGCGCGATTTCATCTGGTAGAAAGAATTGCTTGCCGGCACCACACCCCGCGCCGACCCGTCGATAAAGTTCGTGTAGCCGAATATGTAGTCCATCGCTTTTGCAGCGGGCACATTGCTAGCCGGCTTGCCGATCACCAGCGCAAGCTCCGCTTCGCCTTCGAAGATCGTGGCTGGAATGTCAGGCAGCACCATGGTCTCGCCATGAGCGATGATGCAGCCGGGTGTTTTGTGAAACGCGTTGATGGGCGCGGGCGCTTTGCGCGTGCCGTCTTCCATATAGTTGACTGCCATGCAATCGATGTTGACCGGCTTCGGCAGCGGCGGACGTATCTTGACCTGAGCGACGGGAACGCCCGCGCCCGTGCTTGCGGCTCGTTCAAGCGGCGCACGAAAATCGCTGAAGCGCGCGATGAGGCCGTTCATGAGATCACCCGGGCCGGTGTGTGGAATGTTTTGTACGACCGACGTCACGTCAACAACGTTGTCGCCTTTGAGGACGCCCAACCTGAAATCGTTGAAGTAAAGCAGCTTCATTTTATTCTCCTCGCTCGTTGAACAATCATCGTCGATCGCTGTTATGACAGTCCGACATATCGATGCCGGCAGCCGTAGATAAGCTGCTCATATCGGTCACACTCCTGGATGAGTTTCACGATCTTAGTGCAACGGCGCACCCATCGCAAACCTTCCCCATACGCTTATGCCGAGGGTATGATGGTGTTCTCATGGCCGCCATGATCACCAACTCGAGGAGACCAATGTGAAGAACGAACCCTTGTCATTGCGGCGCCGTCGTCTGATGATCGCAGCCCTCGCGACCGCCGCGGCTCCCTCTCAGCTGCTTGCCGCGCCGTTCCTCGCGCCCGCTGCCATCACCGGCTATGCCGACGGCAAGATGGTTATATCGGGACGCGTGTTGGATAAAAGTGGGAAGCCACTTTTCGGCGCGACCGTTGAAATTATCAACTCACCGGTCAGCCGCTTGATGCCGGCGGATGCGCGAATGAACGTTTTAACAGTGACCGATGCGGACGGGCGTTTTATGTTGCAGACGGCTGCCGTGCCCGCAACCACGCGTTCGGAGCGATTCGACTACCGTGTCACTCATCCCGAGCACGCATCGTTCTCCGCAAAGCTAAATCTGGCGCGGAATGGAGAGCAAGACGCCGCGGGGGTGCAACTTGACGCCGATGGCGTATGGCGCACAACGTTGGGAATCACCGTCGCATAGTGCGCCCGACGTTCGACTAGGCGTGACTCATGCGCGCTGCATCGAAATCGAGCGTCGCGCTCACCGGCAAATGATCTGAGGCCACGCGAGCAAGCGTGCTCATGTGCACTTCGAGATGCCGCAGTGCCTGCCGCGGCCTCACCCAGATACGGTCCAACGCGAGCATCGGCCGCCCCGCAGGAAAGCTCGCAGGCGACGGCGTATGTTTGAACTGCTTGTGCAGCCAGCGCACAGGTCTGCCCCACACGAACCACTCGTTAAGATCGCCGAGCAGGATGATCGGCGCAAGATCCGCATCGCGCACGACGCGCAATAACTGACGGATCTGTAGACGCCGCTCTGAAGGCCATAAGCCGAGATGCGTCGCTATGAGGCGCAAGGCGAGACCATGACAATCGAGGAGCGCGGTAATCGCGCCGCGCGGTTCACGCCGTGGAACGCTCAGATCAATGCGCTGAACGTCATTGACGGAAAAGCGCGTGAGTACTGCATTGCCGAAATGCTCATGCGCGGTTTTGATTGTCGGTCCGGCAACGGCAATGCGCCCACACGTCGTGGCGAGATACTCAAGCATGTCAAAGCCGCCGGTAGTGAACGGCACTTCCTGCAGCGCGACGATGTCCGCGTCCAATTCACGAATGACGTTGGCGATGCGCTGTGGCTTGAACTGACCGTCGCGACCGATGCCGACGTGTATGTTGTAGGTAGCGACTTTAATGCGGCACGGGGAAGCGCGGGTGTCGCCTTCGCGCTTGATTGGTTTATGCATGCGAGGCGCGCGCCGGAGCCGATCCTTCACTTTCATGCGATCGGCCGAAGAACCAGCGCCTGAAGAGCAATATCGCAACCGCGAACAGCAGAAGGACGGCGCCGACCAACCAGTAATTGATGGTGGAGGGATCGCGCAGCGCGGCTTGAAGCTGATCCCCGAACACTGTGGTTGCGAGCGTTCCCGGCGCGTTGCCGATCGCGGTTCCGAGCGCGACGTGCCACACCCTTACGCGAATTGCGCCCGCAACCAGACCGATCACGGCGAACGGCGCAACCGGCACCAGACGCACCGCAGTCATCGCGAGCAGACCGCGTTTGCGCAAGATCTCGCTGACTCGATTAAGCTTAGGGCCGGCCAGCCGGCGTACGCGTGCACGACCCGCCAGCCGCCCGCCTAGATATGTCGCAAGCGCCGCAATGACAATTCCGGCAAGCGCATAACCGAAACCAGCCCACGCGCCAAAGGCGACGATCGCGAACAGCGTGATCAGAGGCCGGGGGAACATCGTGACGCATGCCGGCGTGTAGGCGAGCATCACAACGATGGGCGCCCATGGCCTGCTGCCAAATTCGCGCGCAGCTTTGATAATGACGTCGGGATCGGCGAGTTGAGCAAGCGGTGTGTACTTCCACGCAGCGGTCATCACCGCCACGGCGATCATGACACCCAGAATGATCTGCCACTTCGGGCGCGCCTTTCCCGCTTCGAGGTTGGGAGAAAACTCTTTGACGAGATCATCGATCGATGCGGGGCGCTCGGGGTCGGCGACGGCTGCGACTTCGATGACAACGTCCGGCCATTCCGGCAATTCGCCGAAGGCCTGCAGCGTGCGTCCTTCACGCTGCAGCGCTGCAATAGCGCCGGCAAGCGTACCCGCTCGTTCCAACTCAGCCCGCACGTCCTGCGCGGGGACATCAAGATGTTCACCGAGCAGCCGGTCGCGGAAATTGGCGATGACGTCGGAAATTCGCGGATTGCCGCGTGCCTCGAAAGTGAGATCGCATTCACTGTCCATGCCCATCGAGCGATTGCAGAAATTCGCCGACCCGATGCGCAAGAGCTCGTCATCAACGATCATCGCCTTCGAGTGAATGTCGACACATGTGCCCTCCTTGAGTCCGGGCACGTGCGGATAAAAGATGCGGCAGCGATTCCAGCGGTCCACAGCACGCAGTTTTTTAATCAGCCGCGTCCGCAGGGCATGCATGGTGTTTTCTTCGAGCCATCCGTGACTCAGATAGCGCAGTACGATGATGACCTCGGGGCCGTCTTCTTCAGCAAGCCGCTCGGCGAGCGCCGCGCCCAGCTTTTTCGAAGTGAAGTACTGGTTTTCAATATAAATGTAACGCCGCGCCGCGGCGATCATGTCGAGATAAAGCTGCTCGACTTCATGGACGCCCGGACGTCCCGGCTGCGGCGGCTCGGTTCGTGACACGGCAACCGCAACGTCCGTCATCTCCACTTTGAGCTCCGGCGGCCAACCGTCACTCTGCTTACGAACAGGCGGAATCCGCGTGCCCGTGGCACGGCTCCATCGTGCGCGCGCTATTTCAGCCAGCACGCGCGCAGCTTCGCCGTCTACCGCTGCCATCAAATCGTGAAAGGGCGGATACGGATTGCCGTTCGCCACACGTCGCGGGTTGTCAGCTTTGTGGTCGCACGAGTCCCAACGCCGGCTGGTCAGATCAAGGCCGCCTGAAAATGCGACCGCATCGTCAATCACGACGATTTTCTGGTGATGCGATCCGCCGACGACGTGCGTGTTGTCGTAGCATAGATGCACGTTTCGAGGCGGCGACCACCCGAGTCCATACAACGGCGGGAACTCGCGATCCGTGCCGAACACCATCGGATAATCCCAGTTGAGAATATAGATGTGGAGTGCCGGCCGGCGCTCGACGAGATAGTTTAAGAACGCGCCTAGCGTGGCGGGGACGCCTGAGTTTTCGTCCTCCCAGTGCAGCCGCATGCGACTATCGAAGTCCCACGCGAGGATGACGATGGAATGCTGGGCGAGTAGCGCCGCGTGGGCGAATGCGCGGAAGTAATGTTCACCGTCAACCAGAAGCGCAACCCGATTTGCTTTGGTGCTCCGGTAACAGTTGCGACCCGGAGTGAACAAGGTAGGCGTGACACGGCGCCCATTGTTTGCGCGCGTACGGCGTGGATTTTCGCCGCCTGCAATTTGTATCGGTGCGCTCATAACCTCCCGCGGAATAGGGCGCGCCCGCAGTAGTAAACGTCGCTGCGGACACGAAACGTGCTGCCGACATCATGGCGGTGACCCATGAGGCAGTCTGTCAAAGCAGTCCTATTCCTGCGTAGGTCTGTGCTTACGGTTGCGGATGAAGCGGCTTGACACGCCTCGAGGTGACAGCCGCAGGGAGTCAGAGAGCGCCGGCACCGCCCTCCGTTAACACCGCTTTCATCTGATTAAGCGGCAGCAGTTACACCGCGAATGCCGTTCTTCTCGATGGTGCGTGCGACAAGGCCTGATTTTTTTATGTCCGCCACAAATTGGCGCAGATAAGCGGCGCCAGCGTCATGTCCCTTCGGCGTGCCAACCGCCTGCTGAACGGCGGTGAAACGGCCGTCGAGTATCCGAGAACCCGGCAAATTATCGCGATCGATGACAAGGCGCGGCTTGAGGCCTGCAAGCGCTTCGAGTTTTTCTGCAACGAACATTTTGAAGACATCATCGGCGCTTGACGCGTGCAGCAAGGTTGCGTTTTTGAGATTGCGCTGCAGCCACAAGTCATAGGCGGCTTTCGCTGTCGTCACGACTCGCACGCCTTTCCGATCGACGTCTGCGATCGCGCGTATGGGCGATTCCGCCGGCACGAGATACGATGCCTCGATCTCGAGATACGCGGCGGTAAAATCGATTTGATTGGCACGCTGCGGCTCAGCGCCCAGAAACCCGACTTCCCAGGCACCTTTGACTGCGGAGTCAGCGAGCTCGCCCGCCGACTCGCACGACACGATTTGAACGGGCACGCCGAGCCGGCGCCCCAGTTCGTGCGCAAGGTCAAGCGCAATCCCGCTTGGTGCGCGCGTCACAGGATCGCGCGCAGTCAGAAGATTGTTGGCGAAATTAATACCCACGCGGAGCTTGCCGCTTGGTGCGAGATCTGATCGTGCGGCGGTGGTGTCATCACTCATGATTCGGTACCGCCACCGCATATTTAGAGAGGGACTCAGTTGGCGTCCTAGGCGTGGAGTTGCGTCGCATCTTTAGTTGCTCCCATGAGGTAATCGTGCATTCTAGCGCGCCCGTTACAACTCGGTCGGAAAGCCCGGGAACGCGAACTGCAGGATAATGTCAGATCGAATCCAAATTATCACCTTCGACGGTCGTCGTGATACGGGACCACTCCAGAACGCCCGACGGTCGACGCGCCGATTACCTGGCGCGCAGTTTTTGTCAAGACATGTGACTTGCCCTTGAGCGCATCGATCTACGACGGCTCGAACCGCCGCGATGGCATCACCATCCCGACGTTCTGGCTCGCCATTATCCTTTCACTGCTGTTCCACGCTGCCGTGATGTGGAAATGGCTGCCGCATGTGCGTCTTCCCTCGCTCGACGATCCGGAACGCGGACAATCTGCGGGCTCGCTCACCGTGCAGCTTGCTCCACCCCCAAGCACGCCACGGGTGCCATCGGCGCCAGCGGTTATCGAGAGACAGCCGGCGGCCGCGAAGCCGCCGTCTCCGGCGAAACCACCGCGCATCGAGCGTGCGCCGCCCGTCATTGCCCTCAACAAACCGGCGCCGGCGCCCGCTCCTCCCGCGCCTGCACCGGTGCAGCCTGCGCCAACTGTTGCTCCGGCGCCGAAACCGGCACCGCCAGTGGGCGATCTCGCGTCATACATCGAGGCACGCCGGCGGGAGCGTGGGGCTTCGGCGGCTTCGCCGGACAGCGCGCCCAGCTCGCCTCAAGGCGAAGACGAGAGTGCGAGAACCAACCGCATCGTTGCCGGCAATCTCGCATCACAAAAACAACTCGTATTTGGTTATGACCCGGCGCATGGTGGCGGCGTGTTCGAGATTCGCCGCATTCACGATGACAATGCGGAGTTCCTTTTCTTCGGCTGGAACAAGGATATCCGCCGCAACACCAAGCAGTTGATAGAGGTGCGCAAGGGAAATAACAGCAATATCAAAATTGCGGTCGTCCGCAAGATGATTTCAATCATCCGCGATTACGAGCCCGGCGATTTTCTATGGGAATCGCACCGCCTCGGTCGCAGCCTTACGTTGTCGGCTCGTGCCGCCGATAACGCGGGCCTCGAAGAATTTATGATGAAGGAATTCTTCGACGATCCGCGGCAACCGTACTAACTTCGGCTTGGTGTGTGAATGACGTATCACCGCTGTCCGGGAGTCGCCGGTACAGGGCGCCACGGAGTACGGCATTCGGTAACGTACGGGTAGTACGTTTGACTGGCGTCACAGTAGTACCACGTGTTGTTTGATGGCTGCGGGGGCGGAGCCGATCCGACTGGCGGGCCGGAAGCGATTGGCGCCGGCGGCGGAAGCTGCGCAATATCGCCAGGCGCGAGCAACGGATCGGGATATGGATAGACGGGTTGCGGATAATAGTAGTAGCGACCATCGACCATCCACCACCAGCCATACCGACCGGCAAACCGGCCGTGATACCAGTGCCCGCCTCGCCAGATGTGAAAATCGCGGTCATGGTAGCGGTGGATATCACGATGCCACTCGCGTAATCGAAGCTCCTCGCGAGGCTGCGCCTGGAGCGTTCCTGATGCGGTAGTGAAAACGAGTAATGCGGCCGCACAACCGGCGAGCTTTGAAAATTTCATTTGATCCCTCTCCGTAAGAGGCGAACTTCGTACATCTTTCGAACCGCTGACCTGTATTCAGTTCCGTGATCTTATCGCCGGCATCATTCCGTCGTTGTAAAACTTTGTAACCCGGCGTTACGACATGTTTTCAAGTATAGAGGCGCGCGTGGGCGGACCCTGCGTGGGTTGATATGATGATGGTATCGTGTGTTACGAAAACAAACGGGGAACACAATGAAAATATTTATATCGGCGGCGTCATTGAGCGTTATGTATTCAGCCAGCGCATGGTGTGCCGTTGCGCAACAGTACCCCGTGCGTCCCGTTCGTATGATCGCTGCATCGTCGCCGGGCAGCGCAGTGGATATCATCGCGCGCACTGTGGCGCAGAAACTTTCTGAACAGGTCGGCCAACAAGTCATCGTCGACAACCGCGCTGGCGCGGGCGGGAACCTCGGCGCCGAGATCGCTGCAAAAGCAGCACCGGATGGTTACACCGTCTTCATGGGAACCCCGGCGCACGCAATCAGCACCAGCCTTTATCGAAAGCCCACCTACGACCTGGCGCGCGATTTTGCACCGATCAGTCAGGTAACGAGTGGAAGCTATGTGGTCGTAGTGAACCCCGCGGTGCCTGCAAAGTCTATCGAGGAACTCATTGCGCTCGCCCGCGCCAAGCCCGGTCAGCTCAATTACGCATCCGCAGGCACCGGCAATGCAACGCATCTCGCAGGCGCCCTGTTCAGCACGCTTGCGAAGGTCAACATCGTCCACGTCCCGTACAAGGGAAGCGGGCCTGCGTTAACCGATCTGATCGGCGGTCAAGTGCAGTTGATGTTTGCGAATCTCACAGCGGCGTTGCCGGCAGTCAAACCAGGACGCTTGCGCGCGCTTGCCGTCACGGGTCGTCAGCGATCGACTGCAGCGCCTGAATTGCCGACGGTAATGGAGGCCGGCGTGCCGGGGTATGTCGTCATCTCGTGGTTTGGTCTGTTTGCGCCGGCCGCGACGCCGAGAGACATTGTCATGCGTCTTAACAAAGAAATAGCGATGGCCACGCGTTCGGCGGACGTGCGCGAACGGCTAGCGACTGAAGGCGCCGAACCGAGCGCAACTACGCCCGAAGAATTCGGCGCATTCGTAAAGTCGGAAGTTGCTCAGTGGGGTAAGGTCATTCGCGATGCCAAGATCACGCCGGAGTAGCACTAGCGAAGATCACACCTTAGTATGACTGGCGAACATTACGCCTGAGGAGCAAGTACCACTAGTGGCAGATCACGCCTGACATAGAGCGACGGCGCGCTAGCGCACCGTTCGCACGCGCGGCAATGCGAATCGCCCCGGTGTACAAGCATCGGGCGGCCGCGGATGGATATTCCGCATGCCGCCCGATTAGTTACACATTGATGTCATGCCGCGGTGCTTGGCATACACGGCCGACTGATGTACGCGTGTTAAGAACGCATGCGGCCCGCGATTGAAGCCAATGCGATCGACAAGGCGGCGCTGCCCAGCGTCTTAACAAGCCCGGGGTGCTCCGAATAGAACCCGCCAATCTTATCCACGACAGTCGGATCATGTTTTTCGACATGGGTTGCGACCTGCTCCACTTGCTCCGGCGTGACTTGCGCAGCCTGGTCAGGCGTCACCTGCACGTTGCCGGTGTTGCCCTGCCCGAGCAGTTTGCCTAGCATGCCGCCGCCAAGCCCCGTGAGCATGCCCGGACCGACGGAACCGAGCAGTTGATTTAAGACGCCGGCTCTCTGCTGGGGATTCGACTGGCCGAACAATTGAGCAACCATCTGTCCGAAAGGCGGTGTCTGGTTGGAGCGAAACGCTTCGGCAACACCGCCGCGCAAAGCGTCGGGCGGAGCACTTCGTGCCACTTCATCGAAATGCTGCGAAGCGACGTTCTGATCTCGCGCGCCGGCCTGCGTCGAATACTGCTGAAGAATGTCCATGAGGCCCATGTGTGGCGTCCTTTAATCAGTCTGCGCTACGTCGTCGATTTGCGTGCAATCATGTGATAGATGACAAGCAGAATAATCGCGCCCACCAGAGAACCGAGGAAGCCGGCAGGCTCACCCGCGTGATAGAGACCTAACGCCTGGCCGCCGTAGGTCGCAAGAAGTGAGCCGGCGATACCGATTGCCGCGGTTATAAAAAATCCTGAAGGGTCCTTGCCGGGCGTGAGCATCTTGGCCAACAGCCCGACTACGAAACCAATAATAATCGTCCAGATAATGCTCATGGTGCTCTCCTTGGTTAGTTAATAGTTACGCCGCTAGCGATACTCACCGCGTAACGGCAATCAAAGCTCGGCCAAGTATGCTGATCGACGTAGAGTCCACGCTAGACGCAAACCTCGGATACCTCTGTAGGACAAGGTGCCCCAGTGCGACGCCGCAGGTTGAAACGGGATTCGGAGGCAATCCGATGGTGTTCGGAGCACCAATCAGATCGCGCGCGCGTTGTTTTGCGCTCCGCCAAGGCCTCCGCCGTGCACGGTATCCAAAGCGTTTCGCCGCTTCAGTCAGAGACTTTTTGTTTTAGGTGTCGGCGCGACTCAAAATTCACCGTCGGCGCGCTGCGTCGGACATTACCTTAAGGCGTACGCGTCATTGTGACCGCCGAAAGCGCTAACGATACTTCCCGCGCGGGTGAAGCAAACTCTCTCCTATCGTCTGTTCGGAGCAGGCAGGAGTTATCGACAACAGAATTGGAGATTAAAGTATGTATCTTAAAAAGCGATTATTAGCATTAGGAGTAGCGGCGGCAGCTGGATTCTCAGCTGCGCCGGCAAGTGCGACGTTGGATCTACAAACGCCTGTTCAGCTTCAAGGGCAAGGCGTCGGTGCGCAATTCACCACCCTGTTCTTGCAGGGCGCAGGCAACAATACGACCGAAAGCGGCGGCGTTAACTTCAACGGCAGCGTGTTCGGTGACGCGGGAAGCGGCAATTCGCAGTCGCGCACCTTCACGTTCGGCGATCTGGGCATCACCAATGCGAACCAGCTTGGGTTGATCGTCAACCTCGCTGAGCCGGGTTCCGAAAACCCGCCATCGGTAAACACGGCAAACAGCGTGCTAACGGGCACGCAGGCCACAATGTCAAACACCATTTCGCTGAACGTGTTCAGCTCGACTGGAACGTTACTCGAAACGCATACTGCCGCTGCCGGATTGCAGTTGAACCAGGTTGCAGCCGGACTTGGTGGGTCTGGACTCTTGTTCGCACTGAGTCCTGCGGAGGTGACGCAGTTGAACGCCACAATCGCGAACAACGCTGGCACTGAGGTCTTCACGACGGGTGCTACCTTCGCCAACGCGCAGGGCGGTCCTGAGACGATTGCGGCGGCGCGGCTCACTGCCATTCCGCCGACTGCGATTCCAGAGCCGGAAACCTACGCCATGATGCTCGCAGGACTTGGCCTCCTGGGTTTCGTGGGATCACGTCGTAAGAAGTCCTAGCAGCAACGTTCTACCAGCAGCAAATGAAAACCGGGCTTCGCGCCCGGTTTTTTTTCGTACACCGACCAATCAATATCAAAACCCGCCTCGACCTTTAAGCGCATAGAGAAAAAGAACTCATGGATCCGTTAATAGTGCACAAAACGCTGTGCCGACTGTAGAAATGGATGCGAAGTAGCTATTGGCCCGCTGCATCAGGGACATCATCATCCGCGCCGTAGCCTTACCGGTTATCCGCAGTCAGCGATAGTGACGCGGTGCTTTCCACATCACTATGAAAGGGTCTCATATGAACTTTAAGAAATCAGCTTTAGCGGCTGCGGTCGGTACTGCGTTGGCAGTCGCTTCATCGATGGCAAGCGCGATCTCAGTTGAGAATTCGTCTCTCACATTCCTTTTAACTTCCGACCACTGCAGTGGTACATGCGGTGGCGGCGCGAATCCACAACCTTCGTTTGGCACGATCGTAGTCACCGACCTCCCGGGCGATGTACTTGGCTTTAACATTACGCTAATCAACGGCAACAAATTCGTTCAGACCGGTTTAGATCTGACGTTTGGCTTCAACCTCGCAGGAAATCCTACGCTCACGTATTCGGGCCTGAGCTCCGGGTTTACTATTCCAGGCGGTACCAGCCCAACGCAAACCTCAGGTACCTATCATGAGAATGGGACCGGAAACTTCCAGTACGGGGTCGTGTGGGGCGGCGGCGGCGGCGGCGGAAACGCCGATACCAATCCTGTTCTTAGTTTCAGCGTTACCGGTACGGGATTGACCTTGGCCAGCCTCCAGCAAAATGCCGTCGGTCAATATTTTGCGGCCGATATTATCAGTGGCACCACGGGAAACACCGGTGCCGTCGACGCGAGTTTGGTAACGTCGGTACCGGAACCCGAAACCTACGCGACGATGCTGGCAGGTCTCGGACTTCTGGGTTTCGTTGCTGCACGCAGAAAAAACGTTGCTACGTAACACGAGCTTTCATACTCAAAAAAACCGGGCCTGACGCCCGGTTTTTTTTCCGCGTGTAGCTTTCACTATATCCGTCCGAGATCCTGGACGGCATCGATAACCATGCGCGACCCGAGCGCGATCAGCAGGATATCGGAAGCGACGCGCACATAGCGATATCCGCTCGGCGGCGGCCCGATCTTCACGACCAGCGGCTGCGGCACCTCGTAATAGACAATGTCCCGCGGTAACGGCGCTCCCACCGCCCACTTCTTCGCCTGACCTGGCGGCATGCAGCCGTTATTTTTCTTCGCTAATCCCGGCGGACAGTGGCCGCGGCTGTATTGACCATGATAGTAGTCACGTACTACGGTGCGATGCCGGTCCGCGAAATATTCTCCCTGCCTGACCTCGTGCCGATCATCTCCTTTCTCGTGGTGCTCGGCGTGTTTACCGTGGCCCTGGCCTTTTCCATTTCCTTCGCCGGCCCATGATGGCTTGTCCGCCAACGCCGCGTTAGCGCCAAAGCATCCGCAGATGACAACAGTCATTATGGAATTACGCAGTACTTTCAGGTTCATTGCTCCCTCGTCAGTTATTAGAATGACCGTGCTGCGCCTACGGCACCCATCAGCACGACTTGACAAAAGCATACCCGTTTCGCGCGCTCCGTTCGTATTAAGCGTGCGCATAACTGCACACATGCGCGCGCATCGCGGCGTTGTCCTACGCATTATATTGGTTACAACCGCGCATGACTCATGCGAGGTAACGCTCACGTTCAACGGCGGGGCATGCACGATGCACCTGACCCCTCCCACGCTTGGCAATATCAATGCAGCGGCGCAGGTAGAGCGGTTAATGCAGGTCACCGTCGGGTGTTATTGGTGATCACGGTGCGATGCGCTGACCCGCGGTTGCCGAGTAATCGAGCACGCGCCGCACAGCCGCGAACGTTTCAACGATTATTCTTGACTACCAGACGTGCTGCTGTAATGCCGCTCTGCAGAGCACCGCCGACGGTCGACGCTTCACCGCTTAGATCGGCAGCTTCGCCGGCAAAAAAAAGCGTATCGCGCAACGGCTTCGCCAGTGTCTCGCGAGCGCCCTGACCGCCCGTCGTCACGTAACTGTACGCACCGCAGGTATAAGGATCGCGGCGCCAATCATGGACGCATGCACCCGCGAGATGTTTTGCGACTTCCGCCGAACGTCCAAACAGCGATTGCAAACTCGCGAGCGATGTCTTGATCATGTGCTTCTCGCCGCGAGCGGACAATGCATCCGCCCGCGGTCCGCCGGCCCATACAGTCAGAACGGGCGCTCGTATGGGCAGCACGGTCCAGAACGTTCGAAAAGCGGCGCCGGTCGAATGAAAAAACGCCGCGTCGCGAAATCGACCACGCTCCAGTTGTTCCCAGAACGCACGCCGAAACCAGAGCACGACCTTGACCGCGGAACCCGATGAAATCTTTTTCAGCGCCGCGCGTTTGTCGGCGAGCGCCGGCGAAAACTGCACAGCGTGTGGCGACGCAGCCGGCAATTGCAGCACGCCCAACGGCAAAGTCACGATTGCACGCGAGCCCGTGATCGTGAATGGTCTTCCGCGCCAATTGCCCGAGACTTCCACGCGTCCGCGCTTCCATCGTATCGCACGCACGACGGTTTCCAACTGAACGCGAACCGGACGCTCGTTGAGCGCCGTGGCCATCGACGCCATGAGCGCGCCGTAACCGCCGAGTGGACGGAACGATGCGCTGTCCGCCGCGCCGCCGCCGCTCCATTCGTCGACAACCTCCAACGCGCTGATGCGGCTCGCATCCGCACCGTCATACCCTTCGACCATCGTGCGCGCATACGCAAGCGCATCTGCCGACAATTCCCTGCTAAGGTGCGTGTCCAGAAACTTGTCGAACGACATATCTCCGGCGTGCAGTGTATGCGGCTTGCGCATGGCGGCCCTGATTTCCGGCAGCGGGCTGTTGCGCACTTGAAGCGTACCGTTCGTTTCAAACCAATGCGGACCGACGGTGTCGACCGCAGCGATGCTGTGGCGTTTGAGTGCGGAGAATATGGACGGTGAACGTCCGTGAATGAATTCAGCGCCGAGCTCGATGGGCACGGACAGACCGGAAGTCGCGCGCGTGTAGCATCGTCCGCCGATGCGATCGCGTGCCTCAAGCACCACAGCCGCGATTTTTCCGCGTGCGAGCTCTTCCGCAGCCGCCAGACCCGCAGCACCGGCGCCGATGATAACGACATCGGTAGTTGAGTTCTGCATGGCAAGGGGCGACAACGGTTCAACTCGACAGGTAACCGTGATGCTACTGGTGATCGGCACTGCAAGGCCAGCGGCTGCGCAGCATCCGAACGTAGGACTGACTGTTTTTATACCGCTTCTTGACGCGCGCCAATACGGTTATCATGCGCGGTCCATGAAACGTCACATCCTTGAAAACGCCATGCGCTGCTTCGCTATTGGCACAGCGCTGCATTGCATTGGCGCGATTGCGCAGCAGCCCGCGGATATTGAAGCGCTTCAAAGCGCTGCACGACGCGGCGACGTGCAGGCACTGGTCACACTTGCCTCGAAATTTGAGCGCGGTGAAAACATGCCGCGCGATTTCGCGCGCTCGAACGAGATGTATTGCCAAGCCGCTGCGCGCGGAGACAGCGTCGCGCTGTTAAAGCTCGGCATTATCTATTCCATCGGACGCGAAGTGCAGGCCGACGAAGGCATCGCTGCGGTGCTGATCGGCAAAGCCGCTGAGCAAGGCAACGAACGCGCGCAAGAATTGATTCAACATGTGAGCCGTCGAACGGATACGGTGATGCCCGCATGCTTGAGTCAGCCGGTACCCGCACTTGTCGAGTCTCCGTCGGCACCAGTGGTGAGAAAAGACATCGCGCTGCTCGTCCAACGTTGGGCGCCGGAATATTCGGTTGATCCGGACCTAGTACTGGCGCTCATTGCGGTTGAATCAAATTTTGATGCCAACGCCGTGTCGCCGAAAAACGCGCAGGGTCTCATGCAATTGATTCCCGCGACCGCCCAGCGCTTCGGGGTTAAGAATGCGAAGAACCCGCTCGAGAATCTGAAAGGCGGCCTCGCTTACTTACGCTGGCTGATGGCTTATTTCAAAGGTGAAGTGCGGTTGGTGCTTGCCGCATACAATGCGGGCGAAGAGACCGTTGAAAGATATCGCGGCATTCCGCCATATGCCGAAACACGCAATTATGTGAAGCAGATCACCAGCGTGTACAAAAAAGCGAGCCACCCGTATGTTGCCGAAGTGGCCGCGCCTTCGTACGCGCTTGCTCGCATCAAGCGTGTGGACTAAGCCTGCTCTTTAGACTCGCCACGAGTCGGCGACGAGCGCCGTTATTCCGGCGTGATGCCCGCTGCTTTCACCACTCGCGCCCATTTCACAATTTCTGCATTCAAGAACTGCGTTAACTGTTCGGGCGAACCGGCAACGACTTCCGCACTGTCGCCGGCAAGCCGGTCCCTGATTTCCGGCGTGCGCAGAATCGCAGTGACCTCTTTGTTCAGCCGCGCAATGAGTTCAGGCGGTGTCCCGGCGGGCGCCAGCATCGCCGACCATTGGACCGCTTCGTAGCCCGGCACGCCCGCTTCCGCAATCGTTGGAATGTCTGGGACCGCAGGTGAACGCGCAGCACTCGTGATTCCGAGCGCCCGCAATTTTCCTGTTCGTACGTGCGGAACGACCAGCGACATGCTGCTCGTCGCAATCATCGCGACCCGACCAGCCAGCGTCTCTATCAACCCGGGCAGAGTACCTTTGTACGGGATATGCATGAGACGGATCTGCGCCATACTCGCGAATAATTCCATCACCAGATGCGGATTCGTACCGTGTCCGGAAGAGCCATAGAGCAATTCGCCGGGCCGGGCTTTGGCGAGCGTTATAAATTCCCGCACCGATTTGGCGGGCACCGACGGATGCAGCAGAATCAGGTTGGGCACGAAGTGCGTCTGTGTAATTGGGGCGAAATCGCGCCGCACGTCATACGGCATGTTCTTGTAGGTAGCCGGATTGATAGCAAGGGTACTCGGGCTCAGGAGCAGCGTGTAACCGTCGGCTGCCGCTCGCGCGACGATCTCCGTGCCGATGATTGACCCTGCGCCCGGCCGTGTATCGACCACCACTTGTCGGCCCCATCGCTTCGTGAGTTCCTGCGCGATCAGGCGTGCGCCGATATCGCTCGGACCGCCAGGCGCCGTCGGCACGATGATGCGGATAGGTCGATCCGGATAATTGTCCTGCGCCATTGCGGCTGGCGCTGCGAACGCTGTGATTGCGGATGCAGCAATCAGTTCGCGGAGTTCAAGCATTCACACGTCCGTCGAATGCGCGCCCGCTTGCGTCGCAGCCTTGCTGCATGCGTTGCGCACGACGACGATCACAGCCTCACGGCGCGATATAAGCAAACCCTTTCGCCTGATACGCCATCAGCGAAATGAAACCGTTTCCAACGAGCTTGATTTGCGGCAGCACTTTATCGCCGTTCGTACCCTGCTGGCGCACGGCGAGCGAGCATTGCTCCAGCGCATCGACGCCTCGCGCAGCGCTCATCTCCTTGATCTTCGCCGCGACCTTCGCCGCCATCTCGCGTTCTTCAGGCTTGATCTTCTCCTGATCGGTCTGCACCAGGCGCGTCGCCGGTCCGCGGAACGCGAGAATGAAATGCGGCGCCACACCCTGCTCTATCAGCGATTGCCGCGTCTCATCGATGCTATCGAGCCTCGCAAGCAGCGCTTTACCTTCACCCTCCTTGATATCGAAAGCGATCTTGCCGTCCGACAGCCCGGCTAATGCAGCCCGGTCGTCAGCCGCGCGCACGACAGTCATGTGAGTAACCAATGCGATCGCTGTGACCGCCAGAAGGAATTGTTGCAGCCGCGCGTTAAGGGTGTACATGATTGCGTCCTCTCGTGTCAGTTCGACTTCACCGTTGGCCTAAGCGCCAATTGCGGCCAGCTTACTCCTCAAACCATGAAACGTTATACAAGCAGCAAGCGCTTTGCGATTCTTCGTGAGTGTCACTTCGGTGCAAACGGCCCGACTTCCACTTTGCCCTGCGTGTTATGCAGATCGCCAAGTTCGGCCCGTACGCCGCGTGTTATTTGCGCGACCTCGTTCTGTGCCTGGAAGCACGTGAAGTCGGGACGGTCTTTCCATGCGAAAGGTCCGCACAGTTTCTTGCCCGCTTTCAACGCCGCATCGTGCACGATGTTGATTGCACGCTCGTAGTCAGGGTCACCTTGTTTGTAGCCTGAAAAATTTCCGAGATCGGAACTCGCCGCGAAGATCGCCGTAACGCCGGGCACCTTCGCGATCTCATCGGCGTTTTTGAGTCCTTCGAGCGTCTCGATCATGAGGATCAGCACGAGATTGTCATTGATCGTGTTGCGGTAGCCGCCCGGAACGCCGCCCCACATCGTCGGCTCGAATGCAGCGCCGCCGCCAAGGCTGCGTCTGCCGAGCGGAGGAAAATAGGCCCACTTGACCGCCTCACGCGCCTCCTCGACCGTATCGACGGTTGGCACTATAAGCACGAGCGCGCCGCCATCGAGAGCATGTTGAATCTCGCGCTCGTCGGTGTACGAGACGCGCGCACCGGGCACCGCCTTCGCATGTGGACAGGTCTTCCACGCGTTCCATACGTTGTCCCATGTGGAGCCCGCGTGCTGAATTTCCGTCCAGATGAAATCGTAGCCGGCATTCGCCATCGCGCAGTACGTGCTCGGGTCCTTCACATTGGAGACGGTGCCGCCAACGAGTTTTCCGCCCTGCATCAGCTTGATCTTCGCCGGGTTCCAGACTTTTCCGCCCGCAGGCGTATCGAACGCCGTGCCGTACTTCCACGTCGACTCATTGAACCCGCCCTGATTCACCGCTCCTGCCGGTGCATTCTGGCGCGCGTTACTGTCCTTGCCGGCAGGCGCCGCCATTGGGAATGCGTTCTGCTGCGCGTTCGCCGCGCCGGTGATGGCGCTCAGCGCTGCGGATACCAACAAAGTGCTCAACGTATATCTCACGCCGTACCTCCCCTTCATGAAATGAAATGAGACTGCAACTCGTTTCTGGGAAGCTTCCGCTTAGCAGGCGGGCGCGTCAAGCAGGTACGCGTAACGTCGATCCTCGAGTCTTCGTCGCGACGAATTTCAGCGGCATACTACGCAGCATATGGGTGCGATCAGCTTCTAAGCCGCGATCACTCTTGTGCCGGGCGAGCCGATATGTCTGCATGGCAACGCCCGGCCCGTGAACAGTTTGTATACTAGGCCTTCTCATTTCGATTGTGCGATGACCTTCATCCCGGCGAATCGCCGAGCAAATGAATACTGACTGCAAAGTGATTACTGCGCTGTGCGCGTGCACCTTGTTTGCGCCGCTCGTCGCGTTCGCGCAATCGTTCCCTTCAAAACCGTTGCGGCTGATTGTCCGCGCGCCGCCCGGCGGCACAGATGATCTCATCGCGCGGCTGATCGCGCCGGCGATCAGCAAGGCGATCGGCCAACAGGTCATCGTCGACTATCGAACGGGCGCGGGCGGACTCGTGGCATGGGAATATGTCGCCAAGCAACCGCCCGACGGTTACACGGTTCTCCTGGCGGCTTCGGGTCTTGCGGGAATCAAAAGTTTGCGCCGCGACATGCCAGTCGATCCGTTTCGCGATTTTGCCTGGGTCACCGAAGTCACTAATTTCATGCTCACGATCGTAGTGCACCCGTCGTTGCCGACGCGTAGCGTAAAGGAGCTCATCGCATTCGCGCGCAGCCGCCCCGGACAATTGAGCTACGGAACGTCGGGCGTGGGCGCAACACCGCATCTTGCGGGTGAATACTTCAAGGCCATGGCCAAAGTCCAGATCAACCATGTGCCGTATAAAGGCGCGGGCCCGATGTATCTCGATCTGATCGGCGGTCGGATCGAAATCGGTTCGGCCGTCCTGGGCAGCGCGCTGCCGCTCATTCGCGACGGCCGCATACGGTCGCTCGGCGTGAGCGGCGCTAAACGATCGCCGCAACTTCCCGAAGTGCCCACGATCGCGGAAGCAGCGTTGCCAGGCTTCGAGTTCGAGCCCTTCTATGCGCTCGTGGTGCCCGCGCGCACGCCGCGTGAAATCATGGGCGTGCTCGCTGATGCCGTTGCGAAAGCGATGTCGCCGCCGGAATTCCGCGAGCAATTCTTCAAGGTCGTCGGCTCGGAAGCGCTGTTCAATACGCCGGAGCAGATGTTGGAGGTCGCAAAAAAAGAGGCTGCGCTCATCGACAGAATCGTGCGCACCGCTCACATTGAGCTGGAATAGCCGCACGCTCCAGGCTCATAACAGTACACGTAATCACACAAGATTTCCAGGAGCATGAGCATGGCACGTATTGCCGTCGGCGGTTTTCACCACGAAACAAATTGCTTCGTCCCGGTACACACGGATTTCGCATATTTCGTCGCGGTCAGTGACCGCCCTCCACTGACTCGCGGCAAAGATATCCTGACCAATCTTCCCGGCCGCGCATTCGCCATGTCCGGTTTTCTCGCTGACATGGCGGACAAGCATGACCTCGCTCCTCTGGTTTGGGCGAGCGGCGGCGCGGGCGGGTACGTCACGAGCGATGCATTTGAACGCATCGTCGGCGAGCTCGTGGGCCGCCTATCACTCGCAATGCCCGTCGACGCCGTCTATCTGGATCTGCACGGGGCGATGTGCTCGGTCGACTTCGAGGATGGTGAAGGCGAGATACTGCGTCGCGTACGCGCTGCGGTTGGTCCGCAAGTGCCGATCGTCATCAGCCTCGACTATCACACCAATCTCACACCTGCGATGGCGGCGCTCACCGACGGGATGGCGATCTACTACACGTATCCGCACGTCGATCGGCCGCAGACTGGCAGCCGCGCCGCACGAATCTTAGATACGATACTTACGCGAGGCCGGCCGACAGCGCGTGCATTTCGCAAGATTCCGTTTCTCATTCCGCTCAACTTCCAATGCACGCTCGTCGAACCGTCGAAAAAGATCGTCGCGAAATCCGCTCGCGGCGAGGGCGGTGAGGTGCTCGACCTGTGTTACGGCGCCGGCTTTCCGCCGTCCGATTTGTATAACTGCGGTCCCGCCGTCATCTGCCACGGCTATTCACAAGCGGCGGTCGACGCGGCAGCAGATGCGCTGGCTGGCCACATAATCGACATGGAGGATGCGTTCGCGGAACCACTGCTGACACCGGACGAGGCCGTACGCCAGGCGATAGCTATCAGTGACAAGGCAACGCGCCCCGTCGTAATCGCGGACACACAGGACAATCCGGGTTGCGGCGGCACCGGTGATACGACGGGAATGCTCGAAGCGCTCGTACGCAATGGAGCGAAGAAGGCGGCGCTGTGCGTACTCACGGATGCGAAGGCCGCCGCAGCGGCGCACGCGGCGAGTGAAGGCGCCGATATCACGATCGACCTCGGCGGGTGTACGCCATTGCCCGGCGTAAAGCCGTTTCGCGGAACGTTCCGCGTCGCGCGCCTTACCGATGGACGCTTCGTCTGCAAGGGTCCGTGCGTGGGCGGTCGCGAAGCGAAGCTCGGTCCCACCGCTCTACTCGTTATCGGCGGCGTGAGTGTTGTCGTCGCGAGCAAGCGCATGCAGGCATACGATCTCGAGATCTTTCGTCATATTGGTGTTGAACCCACGGAGCACAAAATTCTGGTAGTTAAAAGTACGTGCCACTTTCGCGCGGACTTCGAGCCCATCGCCGAGCGTGTTCTCGTAGCAGTTGCACCTGGCGCGCATCTCGTCGACGCCCGTCAGTATCCGTACAAGCATCTTCGCGCCGGTGTACGGCTCGAGCCGCGCGGTCCCGCATTCGAGCCGGGGATGTGATCAATCAGCGCGGCGGCCGCTGAATCGGCCGTGTGAAAGATGCATCACTGTTCGCAGAGTGTCTTGTTGACTGAATGGAACGCGATCACTACGAGCGATATCTCATGAATGTGATGTTGACTGCGCGATTGCTGCCGTTGCTGCTTACGGTGGTATGTCTGCCCGCCGCTCTTGCCGAGTATCCGGATCACCCGATTCGTTACATCGTGCCATCGGCCGCCGGCAACGGCGCTGACATTTCCGCGCGCATGTTAACCGCCGAACTCGCTAATCAGATGAAAGCGCAGTTCGTCATCGACAATCGTCCCACCGCCGGCGGAGTGATCGGCGTCGGAATGCTCGCTCGCGCGCCAGCCGATGGCTACACGCTCGGCTACGCCAACATGGTTTACCTCTCGATCTTCCCTGCGCTCATGTCGAACCTGCCGTATGACATCGATCGCGAGATCCAGGTCGTTGGACGATTCACGTCCGGGCAGAATCTGCTCGCTGTGCGCAACACGCTGCCCGTCAAGACCGTGGCTGACCTCGTCAACTACGCGCGAGCGAATCCCGACAAGCTCACATTCGGATCGTCTGGCAATGGGACGACGCTGCATCTGAGCGGCGAGCTCTTCAAGCAAATGACCGGCACGCGCATTGTCCATGTGCCATACAAAGCGGTGCAGCAGGCGCTCACGGAGATCATCGCCGGCCAGGTCGATCTCATCTTCGACAACCAACCGTCGATCGCGCCTTACGCGAAGGCCGGACGCGTGCGCGGCCTTGCGGTGACCGGCCCGTCGCGCTCGGCGCTCTTTCCTGAGCTGCCGACGATGCAGGAAGCCGGCGTGACAGGCTACGAAATAACGACGTGGACGGGCATGATGGCGCCGGCCGGCGTGCCCAAAGAGATCATCGCGCGGCTCAACGCCGAGATCGCGAAGGTTTGCGCATCGCCCGCGTTTCAGGCGAAGGTTGCCGCCACCGGCAGCGTGTGTGCGACCGGATCGACCGAGGAGTTCGTTGAATTCACGAAGCGCGAGCGCGTGAAATGGGGCGACATCGTGCGACGTTCGAACGCGAAAATTGACTGATGATGAGTGCTTCCGGTCCGCGCGTCGCCATCCTCGGCATCCATCTGGAGAGCAACGCATTCGCTCCGATAACCACCGAAGAAGACTTCCGGAAATCGTGCTACTTCGAGAGTGACGCGATGCTCGACGAAGCGTCGAAGCCGGCGCCTGCGATGCCGTCGGAAATCCCCGGATTCGTCGAGGTCATGAACGCCACCGGCCCTTGGCAACCGATTCCGATCATCATCACGGCAACCGAACCCGGCGGACCGGCCGAGCAGCGGTTCATCGATGCGACGCTTGCGCGTATGCGTACCATGCTTCTCTCAGCAGCACCGTTCGATGCCATCTACATCAGCAACCACGGTGCAATGACGTCCTCTGGCGCAGAAGATCCCGACGGCGCTCTATACGCACTTGCGCGCCAGATCGCAGGGCCGGACGTTCCGGTACTAGCGACGGTCGACCTTCACGCGAATATTTCGCGTCGCATGGTGGAATGCGCTGACTGCATCCTTGCGTATCGAACGAATCCTCACGTCGACCGGCGCGAGCGCGGATCGGAGGCTGCCACTCTCATTCGTCGGCTGCTGGCGGGAGAGCGGTGGGAGAAGACTTTTATTCGCATGCCGATTGTTCCGCCGTCGGTAACGCTGCTCACCGCGCGCGGCGCTTACGCCGATATGATCACCGAAGGCCAGCGGGACATCGGACCTGATTTGCCGGTGGTGTCGATCCTCGGAGGGTTTGCATTCGGCGATACGCGCGAGGGTGGCATTACGATACTGGTTTACGGTCATGGCAAAAGACCGAAGGAGCTGGCGCTGCAGTTAGCCAGTTTCGCGTGGGCGGAGCGCGACAGATTTCGCGTGCGGCTCACGTCCTTGGACGATGCGATTGCGCGGGCCGCCAAGGCCGGTCAAAACGGTGAGCTCACCGCAGTCTGTCTAGCGGATGTCGCCGACAATCCCGGCGGTGGTGGACGCGGCAACACGACCGATATTCTCGAGCGATTACTTTCCGAAGGCGTCACCGGCGCACTGCTCGGCAACTTCGTCGACCGTGCGGCGGCAGCGCGCTGTCATGCCGCAGGCATTGGCAGTGTCGTGCGCATGACGCTCAACGAAACGAATGCCGACACATACGGCCGCGCCGTGCCCGTTCACGCGACAGTGCTCGCGCTATCTGAAGGCGTTGTGGTCGGGCGACGCGGCATCTACGCGGGTCGCACTGTGGACCTCGGCCTTTCTGCAGCGATTCGAGTGGGCGGCGTCACGATGGTGGTGTGCTCGCGCCGCATTCAATGCGCCGACCCTGTCTTCTTCGAAACGTTTGGTCTCGACATCGGTACTTTTTCTTCATTGATCGTTAAATCGCGTGGGCACTTTCGCGCGGGCATCGACACGTGGTACACCGACGATCGCATCATCGAGGTCGATGCTGCAGGCCTGACTTCGCCGGTGCTCGAGCGTTTCGACTGGAAGCGATTGCCGCGTCCCGTGTGGCCACTGGATCTTCATACAACATGGCAAGCGCCCGCACTAAGCTCGCTGTAATGATCAAGCGATGTCATACATTTCTTGGGTTCGTATTCGTTACCTTCAGCGCTGCTGTCACAGTCGTTATCTCCGGTGCAGCGTCGTTAGCGCACGCACAATATCCAACGAAGCCGGTGCGCGTGATCGTTACTTTCCCGCCGGGCGCCGGGTCGGATATCGCCACGCGTCTCGTCACGGCGAAGCTCAGTGAGGCGCTGAACCGCCAATTCGTTATCGACAATCGGGCTGGCGCCGCGGGTAACATCGGCGTCGAAATCGCCGCCCACGCAGCGCCGGATGGTTACACGTTGCTGGCAGTAACCGCGGCGGCTTCAATCAGCCAGTCGCTTTACAGCAGAGCTCCGTTCGATCTCAGCAAGGATTTTTCTCCGGTCGCGCTGGTGGCGTCCGCGCCATTCGTGCTGGCCACTCATCCTGCCGTCGCCGCCAAAACCCTGCAGGAACTCATTGCGCTCGCGAAGGCGAAACCCGGACAGCTTTCCTATGCGACGCCTGGCACCGGCAGCTCACCTCACCTCGCCGGCGAGCTACTGAAGATGGAGCTTGGAATCAATCTGCTGCATGTGCCGTACAAAGGCACCGTCCCCGCTGTGACTGACGTCATCGGCGGCAACGTGTCGATGGCTCTGGCAAACACCCTGGTCGTGCTTCCGCATATCCGCGCCGGCCGTCTGCGAGCGATAGCAATCACGAGCGCGACGCGGAGTACCATCGCCCCGGATCTGCCGACGATTTCTGAATCCGGCCTGCCAGGCTTCGAATCGGGAACCTGGTATGGACTGCTCGCGCCAGTCGGCACGCCGCGAGACATCATCACCGTGCTCAATACGAATGTTGTGCGCATCGTGCAACTGCCGGACGTGCGTGAGAAGCTGAATGCGCAGGGTGCAGAACCCTTATCGGGCACGCCGGAGCAGACCGGACAATTCATTCGCAATGAGATCGTCAAGTGGGGAAAAGTCGTGAAGGTGTCCGGACTGCGCTCGGAATGATGTTCTAATCGCGCCGCGTTCGCATTGCATGCACGCTCTGCATGGCATAATTTTGGTTCGTCATCAAAAGGAGAAATGATGTCAAAGCTGCATGCGCTCGAAGCACTCTCGAGCCACGCATCGGTAGTTGATTGAAGCATTCAACGGGGGAGAAACGCGTGGCAAAAGCAGACGAGATCAAGTATTCCGTTGTGGAAGGCTGGGAGCAACTGCCGAAGGGCTGGGCGCATCGCGATGTCGCCGGTGTTGCCGTTGATGGCGAAGACCGCATATTCCTGATCTGCCGCGGCGATCATCCAATAATCATTTATGACCGCGAAGGCAACTTCAAGCGCTCATGGGGCGAAGGCGAGTTTTCGTATCGCACGCACGGCATCTACGTCGCCCCGAATGGCAGCATCTTCTGCACAGACGACGGCAATCACACTGTTCGTCAATACACGCCCGAGGGCAAGCTGCTCATGACCATGGGCATCCTCAACACGCCATCGGATACCGGCTACGACGGCAAGAACATCACGAGCATCAAGCGCGCCGCCGGGCCGTTCAACCGTCCGACGAATGTCGCTATCGGGCTCAACGGCGACATCTACATCAGCGACGGATACGGCAACGCCCGCGTCCATATCTTCTCGCCGAAAGGCGAGCTGAAGCGATCGTGGGGCGAGCCGGGCAAGGGGCCGGGACAGTTCTATCTTCCGCACGGCATCGCGATTGATGCCGAAGGACGCGTTTATGTCTGCGACCGCGAAAGCGATCGCATTCAGATCTTCAGTCCGGATGGTGAGTATCTGAGCGAGTGGACGGACACGCAGCGGCCTACGCATCTATGCTTCGACTCGCTCGGACGCGCATACGTGACGGAGCTCGCGTGGTACGAAGGCGATACCTCACAGCGCTTCGGCCCGATTACCAAAGAAAAAGCCCGTCATGCGCGCATGAGCATCTTCGACAAGAATGGCAAGGTCCTCGCGCGCTGGGGCAGTCCTGAAGCGACCGCGGCGGGAAGTTTCGCCGCGCCGCACGGTCTTGCGCTCGACTCGAAGAATGATCTTTACGTGAGTGAAGTCACCTGGACTTTTGCGGTGAGCCGCGGACGCGTTGCGGAGGATTGCCACACGTTCCAGAAGTTTGCGCTTTCCTAGCAGTCGTCTGCGCTTCGCCTTGTCATCTACATCGGGAAGAGAATACTTATGAAGTACTGGCTCGCACTTTCAACGGCGCTACTGCTCGCAGCTTCAGGATCGTCCGTCATTGCCGGCGGCGTTCCGTTGGGCGTTCATTACATCGGACATGAGAAGGTGGCCGCTGAAATGGTCAAGGGCGGCAGAATCCTCGAAGAGAACGGCCTCATCGTCATCGCGAACCGCGGCGTAATGCGCGGCGCTGAGATTCACGAGAAGACGAATCACGTTTTCATCATAGTCGATGGCGAAGCGGATTTCGTGACCGGCGGCAAGATGATTGAGCCGAAAGAGATCTCCCCGGGCCAGATACGCGGCAAGGGAATCGAGGGCGGCACCGTTCATCGCTTGAGCAAGGGCGACGTGATTACCATTCCGGCGAAGACGCCGCACTGGTGGAAAGATACATCGAAGACGGGCTCGGTTGGTTACTACGCGGTGAACATCGAGCAGGATTGATCTGACTCGCTTCCCCACTCCGCTCCGCCGCACGAAGCGTTCGGCAACATCAAGCGATTCTCTAAAGGCACAGAGTCAGCGCGGTGCACGTCGGGACGAGGCAGACGATGTACACGGCTTTAAGATAAGAGCCCATCAACAGGAGTCATGATGAATACGAAGATGGGCGTCATAAGCCCCGAAGGTCTGCAATTGCGCGCGGTGAACAGCGTGAGCCGCCATCTCGACACGCTCGAAGGCAAAACCATCGGCGAGGTCTACAACAACCACTTCAAAGGCGAGTTCATGTTTCAGACATACCGCCGGTTGTTCAAACAAAGATTTCCAGGCATCAAGATAATTCCCTATGACAAATTCCCGGTCGTATACGTCGGCGGAGATCCGGCATCACAGAAAAAAACAGCGAAGGAAATCGCCGCGCTCGCGAGAGAGTGGCACGTCGATGCCATCATTTCGGGCAACGGCGGGTGAGGAACCTGCACTCCGTCCTCGGTGAGGCCGGCAGCAGAAGCAGAGAAAGCCGGCATCCCCGGCGTGGTGGTCACGACAACCGGTTTCACAGCGATTGCGAAGGCCGCAGGCAGGGCTGAAGGCATTACCGGTTTGAGAGTCGCCGAATATCCTGGCGCGGTGGGCGTACATCCTGAAGCGCTCGTAGAAAAAAATGTCGAGGAAGTGCTCTTCGCGCGAATCGTTGCGGAATTAACGCAGCCGAAGGCTGGTGAACGTCAGCAACAAGGCGCAAGTAAGCGCGCAGGCGACATCGTCTACGAAGGCACGTTTGACGAGATCGACGAGTATTTCAAGAGCCAGCTCTGGTCCGATGAATTGCCAGTCGTTCCGCCAACGCGGGAACGCGTCGAGGCATTCCTCAAGCACACGAAGCGCGCACCGGACGAGCAGATTGCCGTTCTACCGCAAGCCAATCTCGCAGCGGTGCCATGGAACATCGCGGCGAACGGCGTAATGGCCGGATGCCGTCCTGAACACATGCCAGTCCTTATCGCAGCCGTCGAAGCGATTGCGGACAATGCGTATAACCTGAACAACATCGGCAGCACGTGGGGCGTGCTTCCATTTCTTCTTATCAATGGCCCTGCCGCGAAAAAGCTCGGCACCGAAAACGGCGCACAGCTCATCAACAAGGGCGCCAATCCGGCGATTGGCCGCGCGCTCGGGCTAATTCTTAAAAATATCGCCGGATACAAATTGAGCCGCAACTATATGGGAACGTTCGGCTACCCGATGAACTTCGTCGTGGCGGAGAACGAAGCAGAATGTCCCTGGGAGCCGTATCACGTCGAGCATGGTTTCGATAAAAACGACAGCACCGTAACGGCGTGCGGTACCGTCACGTGGGGCTGGCCGCCGGCGATATATGGCACCGAAGAAAAATCCGCCGCTCAGGCGGCACTCGAATTCCTGAGCATCGAAGTCACCAAGAAGCCGTGTCTCGGCAGGCTTGTGGAACGCGGCGAAAACGGTTTCAGAAACATGATCACATTTCTGCTCGCGCCGCCGATCGCGAAAGCATTGGCCGCAGCCGGCTACACGAAGCATAAAATTCGCGACTACGTATACGAACACGCGCGCGTGCCCTATCGCGAACTGGAATTTCTCATCGAGTACGGCCACTCGGAAGCGTTCAAGATTCCGGATATGGTCGAGCGAGGCTTGCTTACCCGAGAGTATCTCGTGAAGCCGGATGATCTGGTCCGGGTGCTTCCAAGCGCCGATGTAATCAACATCGTCGTCTGCGGCGACCCTGATCGCAATCGCGCGATGGTTCTGTGGGGCGGATATGTCAGTCCGGTGACTAGAAAGATCGAGACACTGCTGTAATTAGTGTCTTTTCCGGCGACCTACGCGCCTCCGGTAAGCCAAGGCTCCGTTTCAGGCAGGACGGCAGGAACAAATTCATCGCATAACCTGCATCCGAATGCGCTGCGATTCCGAACTACACGATGACGGGAATCTGATAAGCTCAATTTTTGAGCACGCAGGTGGCGTGACTGCATTGCCTGACTACTGCAATTTCCGACATTCGCGCTATAGGATCGCGGCGACTAGCAGGTACTCGCGCCGCCGTGCAACGTGGAAGGAGACAAGGCATGAGGGAACTCAGATCGAGCATCGCTACACCGCACGACCCGCCACCGGCAACACCGAAAGACCCGCCACCGCCGCCGCTGCCGGACAAGGGCGGGCTGCCGCAGAAAAAATGGCCAGGACGTTGACCTCTGTCACATACCATGTGACCTAGAAGCGGCGTTTAGGTTGGTAGCGCGTACTAGCGGAACAGCAACAGCGCCAGGCTCAGGGGCGCGGCGATGCCGAAGAAGATAGCCCACTGCAGCAGATCGACCTTTTTGCTGTTTGCTTTCTGGCCTGCCGCAATGCGCGCCAGGTGGTGATAGGTTTGGTACGCGAGCATATGCGGCAACGCGGTTGCACTATTCTGGACATCGATCGTGCCCGGTTGCAACCATATCTCCGGGTCGCTGCCTAGCGCGCCGTACTGGCGGTCGTAAAATACGAATGCCAGGACAATTAAACCAGCTAAGAGGAATCCGCCGGCCATCAGAAACACCAACGACATCGGATTATCAAGTCCGTCCTCCTTGAACATCGTGGCACCAACGCCCGTCAAGGCGAGCGCGCCAGTGACGTATCCGCCAAAAAGCGCCGCAGCTTTCCGTTCCAGCGCGTCTTTATTCGCTAATGTATCTGCAAGCCGCTTGTCCGCCTGGGTCAACGCCTCGCGAGCCATGTCGAGATTGATGTTCGAGGCCTGTATCTGTTCAAGCGTCATCATTCGTATTCCTTTCGGCGTCCGCGCCGGCGGTGATGCTGTCTCGGCAATGCCGCGATTATATTAAGTCCCTGCATCATAAACCGGGCATATGGTTGACATCCCATAGTGCATCGGCAAGCATCCAACGAAAGAGTCGTTAATGCCCGTCAAAATCACCGGAAAAGATATCGCTGGCGATGCCCAACGCGTATTCGAAGCCGTACGCAGCGGCGGCATCGCAATCATCCACGTCGACGTCGGCTACGCGGTGCTCGCGCATACCGCGGACGCCGTTCGCCGCATTTACGCTACAAAACGCCGCAGCTTTGACAAACCCACCGGTCTCCTCGGCAATCATGCGCTGCACGAAGCGCTGCACATTCTCGACGACCGCAAACGTGAGATGGTGCGCCGGATTACGCACGATCACGACTTACCGCTTGCTGTCATCGCGCCGTATCGCAGAGACCATCCGCTGCTCGCCACGCTCGATCCATTCGTGCACAAGCATGCGGTCAAGAACGACACGCTCAACATCCTGC